>Ga0308160_10004182_pt1 | contig 15590 bp, 13 predicted proteins | sample PhyFR1_FD_201036 | JGI IMG/M metagenome (GOLD analysis project Ga0308160, IMG submission 201036) | Phyllosphere microbial communities from UC Gill Tract Community Farm, Albany, California, United States - DLSLF.R1 | ecosystem: Host-associated > Plants > Phyllosphere > Unclassified | place: USA...
GTCCGCGTAGGTGCCGAGCTGCAGCTGCTCGCCCGCCGGATTGCCCTTGTAGACCGGGCCGATGCCGCGCCAGCCCTCGGACCCCGTCTCGTGGGTGCCGTCCGGCACCGAGCCGTCGAGGTTGAGGAAGATGTGCATCGTCCGGCCGTTGGCCTTGAGCGCCGAGAGCAACCACGAGACGGCCGCCTGGGTCTCTTCTCGCAGGCCGAAGCGGACGAGCGCGTTGACCGTGTAGGCCAAGTCGCGCACCCACGCGAAGCGGTAGTCCCAGTTCTTGTCGCCGGTGAAGTTCTCGGGCAGGGCCGCCGTGGCGGCGGCCGCGATCGCACCGGTGGGGCTGAAGATCAGCAGCTTGAGTGCGAGGGCGCTGCGCTGCACGGCGTCGGACCACGGGCCGTCCCAGTTGAACTCGTCCGACCAGGTCTGCCAGTTGCGCACCGTGCGGTCGATGCCCTGGTCGACCACGCGCGGGTCGGGCAGGTGCAGGGGTTCGTCCTCGACGCCGCAGAGGCAGATCAACGAGCGCGACCCCTCGTGGGTGGAGAACTCGCCCCAGAACCGGTGCGGGCCGCCGTGGGCCTCGCCGTCGCCGGGCTCGACCGAGTCGAGGCGCCCGTGCTCGAAGCCGACCAGCGCCAGGTTGATGTCGGCTGCCCGCAGGACCGGCCCGTGCAACGTGTCGACCCGGCGGATCGGGTGCGTGCCGAACGTGTTGCCCGGGATCACCGCCCAGCGCATGTCGACCGACCCGGTGACGCCCTCGATGCGACGGGCGAGCTCGGCCCAGGGCAGGCGCCCCGCGATGCCGGTGACCAGCGCGTCGGTGATCTGGACGACACCCGTGGAGGTGCGGAAGCGGGTCACGAGGACGTTCGTGTTCTCGACGTACTCGCGCTGGACCTCGAAGTCGTCGTCGACGGGGCGCAACTCGATGCGTCCGCCCTTGCCCGAGTCGACGATGCCGGAGAACACCGGGTCGCTGTTCATGTCGGGCATCGGCAGCCAGTCGATCTGGCCGTCTCGGGCGATGAGGGCGACGGTCCGACCGTCGCCGATCGCCCCGTAGGAGCGCAGCGGCACGTAGCCGTCGTCCCGGGTGTCGGGGCGGTGCCATTCGCCAGCGGCGGCCGTCGTCGCGCCGAAGTGGTCGGCCTGGATGTCGTCGGTGGTCTCGAGGGTGTCCGTCACCCCTCCTACGGTGGCCCAGCGCGCCTCCTCGTGACCGTTCCTCGCAGTGTTCTGTGTGCAAGACACGGCCTCCGTACCCCTGGGGGCGAGAAACGGAGCCGGTGGACATGTCGGGCGCGTAGACCGGTCGGATGCCCCTTCCGACCGGAACCACGTCCGAGCCCCGCTTGTTCTTCGACGCGAGGGCCACCCTCGGCGAGAGTCCCGTCTGGGACGTCGACGCCCACGAGCTGGTCTGGACCGACATCACGAACGGCCTCCTGCACCGCACCTCGGCGGACGGCACACGCGACACGACGGTCGTCGTCGACCCGCCCCTGCCGAGCTTCCAGCGTCGTCGCGGCGGCGGCCTGATCGCCGCACTCGACGACACGGTGATCGTCATGCGCGACGACGGGACCGAGCAGCGGACGATCGCGACCGTCGACCACGCCGACGAGCGCCTCCGGCTGAACGAGGGGAAGTGCGACCCGTTCGGCGCCTTCGTCGTCGGCGCCACCGACCCCGAGGGCAGCCCCGTGGCCGGTCTCTACCGCGTCGCCCCGGACGGCACGCTCACCCAGCTGCGCGACGACTTCGCCACGACCAACGGGTTCGAGTGGAACGACGACGGCAGCGAGATCTACCTCACCGACACCGGTGACGACACGATCTACCGGGCGTCGTGGGATGCCGACGGCACCCTGGGCGAGCTCGTCCCGTTCTCGTCGCAGGGCGCCCACGACGGCCTGGCCCGCGACGAGCGCGGCGAGTTCTGGGGGGCCATCTACGGCGAGGGCAAGGTGGTGCACCTCGACGCCGACGGCGGTCTCGTGGACGAGATCACCTTCCCGGTGCCGAATCTGACCGGCATCGGCTTCGGCGGCGACGACCTGCGCACGCTGTTCGTGCTGTCGGCCCGCGAGGGGCTGAGCGACGAGCAGCTCGACGAGTTCCCGCTGAGCGGCGGCATCTTCGCGCTCGACCTCGACCGGGCCGCCCGCCCGCCGTTCCTGTTCGGCTGAGACCTGAGTCCACGCGAGCCCAGGCGCCCACACACACCCGCACGGGCCCTCCGACACGACGACGCCCGCCCGATCACCTGATCGAGCGGGCGTCGTCGTACCGACGTCGGAAACGCGTCAGATGTGCCCCACGAGCTCGTCGCGCGGCGTGACGCCCGCCGCGATGACGGCCCGGGCGGCGTCACGCGCCTCCTCGACGTTCCAGAGCAGCACGCCCTCGACCGCGCCGTCGTCGCCCAGGTAGTACGCCACGGCCGCGCCGTCGCCCTTGTCGTCGACGACCGTCTCGAGCGACGCGTCGAGCGTGCCGACGGCCTCGTACGAGATGTCGAAGACCTTCGAGTAGTAGTACGGCGTGTGGTCGTAGACCTCGTCGGCGCCGGTCATGTTGCGACCGACGACGGGGCCCTGCGACTTGGCGTTGTCGACGTGCTCGACGCGGCGGCGCCCGAGGATCGCGTCCGGGTACGAGGCCACGTCGCCGGCGGCGAACACGTTCGGGTCGCTCGTCCGCAGGTGCTCGTCGACCACGATGCCGTCGTCGACGGTCAGACCCGCGTCTGCCGCGAGCTGGTCGTCGACCGAGATGCCGAGCCCGACGACGACCGCGTCCGCGTCGAGGGTCGACCCGTCGTCGAGCCGCAGGTGCACGCCGGCGTCGTCGGCCGTGCCGCTCTCGACGCGACGTCCGCGGGCCAGCTCGACCCGCGCCTCCTCGAAGGCTTTCTCGAAGGTCGAGGCGATCGACGCGGGGAACACCGACCCGCCGAGCACGTCGTCGGGGAAGACCAGCGTCACGCGGGTGTCGTTCTGGACGAGCGCCGCGGCGAGCTCGGTGCCGATGTAGCTGCCCCCCACGACGACGACGTGGCGGCCGCCGCCCGAGAGCGAGCGCAGTCGGCGGTAGTCCTCGGCGGTCCGGAAGTACACGACGCGGTCGTCGTCCGGAAGGTCGAGGGCGGTGGGGCTGCCGCCCGTCGCGAGCAGCAGGGCGCCGTAGCCGACGACGTCGCCGGCGCTCGTGGTCACGGTGCGGGCGTCGCGGTCGATCGACTCGACGAGCGTGCGCAGCCGGATCTCGGCACCCGAGTCGGCGACGGTGCCGAGGTCGTTGTCGGCCTCGGTGTAGTCGGGGTCGGTCCAGAGCTTCTTCGACAGCGCCGGACGCGTGTACGGAGCGTCGACGTCGGCGCTGACGATCAGCACCCGCGCGTCGGGGGTGGCGTCGTGGATGGCCTTCGCAGCGGCGTCGGCGGTCATGCCGCCGCCCACGATGACGTGGTCGAACGATTCGGTCATGGGGTCGTCCTCTCGACGAGAGAGGGCACCGCCCGGGAGGCGCGGGTCGCGCGCGTCCGGAGGGTGCCCTCGTGAGGTGGTCGGGTCAGTTGGCGACGGCGCCGACGCGGTCGAGGCCCTCGGCCGCGGCCTCCTCGTCACGCTGACGGGTGTCGTCCTGGCGGGCGTCCTTCTCGGGGTGACGGTTCTCGGCACCGGTCATCCAGGCGAGCTGCTCGAGGCGCTCGAGGATGCTGTGCAGCACGTCGGCCGTCGTGGGGTCCTCGTCGTCGACGTCGTCGTGGACCGTGCGCATCGTGCCGGTGACGGCGTACATGCGATCGACGATCAGGTCGACCACCGCGGTGGTCTCGACGGGGCCGGCGGGGAACTCGGGCAGGCTGGTGCCGCGGGTGACGGTCGAGGTGCGGCCGTCGGGGATCAGGTAGACGGCGCGCATGCGCTCGGCCACCTCGTCGCTGAACTCGCGGGCGGCGTCGACGATCTCGTCGAGCTGCAGGTGGAGGTCGCGGAAGTTCGAGCCGAGCAGGTTCCAGTGCGCCTGCTTGCCCTGGACGTGCAGTTCGATGAGGTCGACGAGGACCTTCTGCATGTTGTCGCGGAGTTGGTCGGATCCCTGGAACATGATGTCTCCCGTTCGTCGTGGGTTCGTGCGGAGTCGTCGCACCGGTGGGTACGAGGTGGACGGTAGACCGCGGCCCTCGACGACGACTCAGTCTTCGGGGGACAGGCGAGCAGGACGGCCCGACCGGAGCAGCGGACCCGGCCCCGGGGACGCGCCGACGGGCGTTCCCGGCCGTGATCGACTCGTGATCCACGACCCTGGAGACCGGACCGTACCGGATGGTATGTTCGCCTGCATCGGCACCGAAGCCGACGCCCGGCCGCGGGTACCCGATCCTCGGCCCATGCTCTGAGGGGGGCTGACATGGCACGAGCGGTACCCGGACGCGCCGACCGTCCTGGATTCGACGCGACCGAGATCACCCGGCTGCGACGTGAGATCGAGAGTGCCTGGGGCGCGTTCGACGACATCGAGCAGATGGACTTCGCCCACCGGGTGAGGGTCGTCCACGGTCTCGCCGACGCCCTGCCCGACGCGGCGAGTGCGGCGGCCCGAGCCGGGCTCGGCGGTCTCGCACTCGCCCTGCTCGACGACGCGGCGTCCTTCCCGCCCCCGTGGGCGTCGATCTGCGGCCGCTGGGACCTCACGCTCGAGATGGCCCGGGCCGCGGTGGAGTCGATCGCCTGGCCCGAGGGCGAGCCCTGGGGCGAGCTGCCGCTGGTGGGCACGGCCGCCTGACGTCGCCTAGCGTGGCGGCATGAGCTCCACACCGTCGCGCGGCCACGGACGCCGTCGCGTCGGCCTCCGGCGGTTCCTCCGCACGGTCGTCCTCGACTACCGGTACGTCTGGTGGGTGCATCTCGTGCCGCGGTCCGGTCGGGTGGTGCCGAGTCGCTACCGCGACGGTGACCGCGAGCCGGTCCTGCTGCTGCCGGGCGTCTACGAGACCTGGCGCTTCCTCCGTCCGGTGGCCGACCGGCTGAACGACCGGGGGCACCCGATCGTCGTCGTGCCGGGGATGGGACACAACCGTCGTCCGATCGCGGCGACCGCCGAGGTCGCCCAGCGCATCCTCGACGCCCACGACCTGCGGGACGTCGTGGTGCTGGCACACAGCAAGGGCGGGCTGGTCGGCAAGACGATGATGGTCTCGACCGACACCGATCGGCGCATCACCCGCATGGTGACGGTCAACAGTCCCTTCTCGGGGTCGCGCTGGGCGACGGTGCTGCCGGTCAGGGCGCTGAGGCCCTTCTCGCCCCGGGACGCCGACCTGCTGCGCCTCGCCGAGCAGCGTGAGGCGAACCGCACCATCACGTCGATGGCGTCGCGGTTCGACGCCCACGTCACCGAGGGCAGCGTGCTACCGGGAGCGGTCAACCTCGAGTTCCCGGTCGACGGGCACTTCCGGCCGTTGGGCCACACGCGGTGCGTCGCGATGATCGTGCGCGAGGTCGAGGCCGGGGCGGGCTAGGGGCCCACGGCCGAGGCGTCCTAGCCCTCGACCCAGCCGAGTGCCCGCATCGTCTCGTGGGGCCGTTCGACGTGGGCGAAGTGCCCGCAGTCGGCGAGCAGGGTCGTCCGGGCGTGCCGGACGACCTCGCCCAGGCGGTCGAGGTCGGACGACCGGGCGAAGACGTCGTCGGCCCCGCTCACGGCGGCCACGTCACAGTCGATGGCGCGCCATCGGGAGGCGTCGTACCCCTGCCCCGACCGCGAGGCCGCGAGGAACCCCCGGGGCCGCAGCTCGGCGACGAACGCCTGCAGGACCGAGCGCGGGACGCGGTCGACGTGGCGGAACACGGGCGACGACAGGGCACGCAGCAGTCCGATGCGCGCCGCGCCGCGCAGCAGGGACGCGGAGGCGCGGGGGAGCACCCCGAACACCGCGCGCAGCAGCGTGAAGGCCGGCAGTCGCACGAGGCCGCGCACCGGGTGCGTGACGGCGTCGATCGCCGAGAAGGACGTGGCCGACACGACCGAGACGCTGAGCACGAGGTCGGGGCGGACGGCGGCCAGGTGCAGGGCGACGAAGGCGCCCATCGAGTGGCCCACGAGGTCGAACTCGGTGACCCCCAGCGCTTCGGCGACCTCGACCACCACGGCGGCGGCCGACTCGACGTCGAGGCCCGGGTCGGGCTCGGGCGAGTCACCCCAGCCGGGCAGGTCGATCAGCACCGGACGGGAGACGACCGCGTCCACCTCGCGGGCGGCCTGCAGCAGGGGGGTCCAGGTCGTCCACGAGCCGGCCGCGCCGTGCAGCATGACGGTCGCCCGGCGTCGTGCTGACCGGTCGGTCGGCGAGGCCGCGTCGTGCACGACCGTGCGGCCGTGCGCCGTGTCGATCGTCTCGCGGGCGAGCCCGAGGGCCCGGGGATCGGTGACCAGGTCGAACGGGGCGTACGCGTCGACGCTCGGATGGACCACCCCTGTCGCCCGGCCCCGTCGCATCGTCGGATGCTACCCGATGATCTCTTCCCGCACGCGTCTCAGGTCCTCGAGCAGCGACCCGACCAGCACCCAGTTGTCCGGGTCGGGTCGCAGCACGCTCACCGGCGAGGTGAGGGCCGGGCCGTCGTCGTGCCCGAGGCCCGTCACGTGCCCGCCGGTGGTGTCGGGAACGCGGGAGGTGCGCCCGGCCGGCAGCGCCTCCTCCGTGGTCCGCGCCAGCAGGCGCACGTCGTGGGCGGCCCGTCGCAGGTCTTCGGCGATGCTCTGCACCACGGGGTCGTCGGCCAACCCCGGGTCGTAGTTGTCGTGGACCGACCGGACCATGCCCACGACGCGGTTGACGAGCACGGTAAGGCGCCGGAGCAGCGCCGCGTCGGCCTCGAGCACGCTACGGTTGCGGCTCGCGCGGGGGTTGAGCTGCAGGCTCTCCTCGCCCGCGGTGACCGCGTCGACCGCCCGGGCCTGGGTCACTCTCAGCTCGCGGGCCTTGGTCAAGCCGGTGGCGAGCCGCGACCCGTCGACCGGCTCATCGAGCACGGCGGCGGTCTCGTCGAGCACGGACGCGATGTCGCGCGCCAGGCGGCCGACGGCGAGGTGCGCCGGCGCGAGCGCGACGGGAGGCACGATCAAGGCGTTGATCGCCAGGGCGATCGCCGCGCCGATGATCGTCTCGAGCACCCGGTCGAGCGCGTAGTCGGGCGTCTGGGCACCGATCGCCAGCACGAGCATCGCCGAAATCGGCACCTGGTTCGCCGAGCTCGGGGTCAGCCGGAACGCCCACGCCACGAGCAGGCTCACCACGACGATCGCCAGCACGATCCAGGTCGCATCACCGAACAGCTGGCCGGCCGCGAACGCGATGAGCACGCCGGCGATGACGCCCACGCTGCGCTCGAGCCCTCGGACGAACGACTGGTTGACGCTCGGGAGCACCACGAGCAGGGCCGCGATCGCCGCGAAGATCGGCAACGGCTGCTGCAACAGAGCCACCGAGGCGAACCAGGCCGCCATCACCGCGACGCTGGTCTTCACCACCTGCAACAGGGGAGTGCGCTTCGTCTGGCGGATGCGCGAGACGATCTTCACGACCCCAGGGTAGACGGGGAGGCGCGGCCCGCGTCGCGCCGCCGCGTCAGGTCACGAATCGGTCACCCCGCCCGCGCCTCCCCGCCGATCGGGCCCGGTGCTGGTTGACTGCCTCCCCGTGTGGCCCAACTCCGCCGAGGTGCTCCCCGCCGCGTTCGCGAACTCGGGGCTGACCGTCGTCGCCTTCCGACCCCACTCGGTCGAGCCCGCGGGTGCCGGGTTCCTCTACGGTTACGAGGTCGACACGGTCGACCCCGCCGGTGCGACCTCGACCGTGCTCACCTTCATCGACACCGACACCCGGGCCGCCGACGCGTCGTCGGTGCTCACCCGCGACCCGACCACCGGTCAGCCGCTCGCCGTCTGGGCCTACCCGGCCGACCCGATGCTGCCCGCGCTCGCCGGGGCCACCTACCCCGACCGGGTGGCCGACGCGCTCGCGGCCCTCGGCCTCGTCGTCACCGAACCCCGTCTGAGCGTCGCGGCGTACCGACCCGGCAAGCGGGCCGTGATCCGCCTCGACGCCGCCGAGACGACCGTCTTCCTCAAGGTGGTCCGGCCCGACCGGGTGGCACCGATCGTCGCCCTGCACGAGGCGTTCCGGGCCCAGGGGCTGCCGGTGCCCGCCGTGCTCGCGTCGCGACCCGACGGCCTGCTCGTCCTCGAGCGCGTCCCCGGGGTGCCGGCCGGGCAGCGCGTCGTCGAGCTCGGCGACGACCCCCGGTTCGTCGAGCAGATGGTCGACCTCGGGACGCGCATCGCCCGGGTCGAGGTGACCGCCCGGGCACAGTCCGACGCCCTCGACCACGGGGCCTGGCACCGCTCGACGCTGCGAGCCGCACTGCCCGACCGGGCGACCGAGATCGACAGCCTCTACGACGAGATCGACCGGCGCCGCGCCTCCTCCGCCTCGGACGCCCTGGCCGTGATCCACGGCGACCTGCACCTCGAGCAGCTGTTCGTGCACCCGTCCGAGCCGTGGCGGGTCACCGGTCTGCTCGACGTGGACACCGCGGGGCTCGGGCACCCGGCCCGCGACGCCGCGGCCCTCGTCGCCCACCTGGTCGTGACCGGGCAGTGGCACCGGGGCAACGGCGACGAGGCCGAGGCCCGGGCCTGCGAGCGCCTCGCCGACGACGTGACGCGCACCTGGGGCGACCGCATGCCCGCCCTCGCCGACCGGCTCGCGCCCGGCGTCGCGTCGCAGCTGCTCGCCCACGCCGGCGGCCAGGCCACCCTCGGCACCGACACCGGCCGCCGCAAGGCCGTCCAGCTGATCGGTGCCGCCGCCGGCACCCTCGCCCGCCCCGCCTGACCCGCGGTCTCTCCGTCGGACACACACGGACCGGCCGACGGGCCTACCGTGGCGCGCAGCACCCACCCGCGCACCTGGAGGCCCCATGCCGTCACCCTGGCTCGACGCCGCGCCCGACGTCACGACCGACAGGATCGACCCCGACACCGTCTACGACGACGTGATCGTCGGCGGCGGCCTGACCGGCCTGGTCACCGCCCTGCTGTTCGCGCGGCGTGGCCATCGTGTCGCCGTCCTGGAGGCGCGCTCGGTGGGCAGCGTCGCGAGCGGCAGCGGCACGGCGTCGATGTCGCTGCTGCAGGGAAAGCAGCTCCAGCGCATCCGCACGAACACCTACCAGAGCGTCGTCGACGCCTACGTCGCGGCCAACCGGGCAGGTTTCGACTGGATGGTCGACTACCTGGACGAGGCCGGGGTCGAGGTCGAGCGCCGCGACGCGTTCAGCTACTCGACGACCCGCGGCGGCATCGCCACGGTCGACGACGAGTACCTCGTCGCCCGGAAGGCGGGCCTGCCCGTCGTCAAGGAGTTCGGCCTCGACCTGCCCTTCGGCACCACGGGCGGGCTGCGGCTGCCCGACCAGGCGCAGTTCGACCCGATGCAGGCGATCGCCGCGCTCGTGGCGGACGTCCGGGCCCTCGGCGGCGTCGTCGTCGAGGGGGTGCGCGTGACCGGCGTCGACGCGTCCAGCCCCGCGGTGACGCACAGCGGCGGGCCCGACGTCCGCAGCCACCGGGTGCACGTCACGACCGGCAGCCCCGTGCTCGACCGCGGCCTGTACTTCGCGAAGCTCCGCAGCGAACGCTCCTACGGCCTCGCCTTCGACGGTGCCGACGACCTGCCCGACGGCATGTACCAGGCGGTCGACGGGCCCACGCGGTCGTTCTCGGCGGTGGGCGACCGCCTCGTGACCGGCGGCAACCGGCACCCGGTGGGGCGCGCCTCCTCGACGACCGCGCTGGTCGACGACCTCGTCGACTGGACGACGCGCCACTGGCCCGGTGCCCGGCTGACCCATTCGTGGAGCGGCCAGGACTACGGCACCCCGCACCACGTGCCCTTCGTCGGCTGGCTGCCGCGCGGTCGCGGGCGGATATACCTCGCGACCGGGTACGAGCACTGGGGGCTGACGAACGCGGTCCAGGCGGCGATGACCCTCGTGTCGGACGTGCTCGGCGATCCGCAGCCGTGGATGACCACGCTGCACGGTCGGGTCACCACACCGATCGCGATCGCTTCGGGCATCGGGATCAACGCGGCCGACGCCTGGTGGGCGGCCAAGGGCTGGGCCGGCGCGATGACCCGTCGGCTGGTCGCCGTCGCCCCCGCCGAGGGACAGGGCGAGGTCGGTCGCTCGGGCGGCTTCGCCCCGGTCGCGCGCTCGACCGTGGACGGCGAGGTGTGCACCGTGTCGGCGATCTGCCCGCACCTCGTCGGCATCGTCACATGGAACGACTCGGAACGGTCGTGGGACTGCCCGCTGCACGGTTCGCGGTTCGCCGCCGACGGCAGCGTGCTCGAGGGGCCCGCGACCCGCGGCCTGCGTCGCCGCGGCTGACGGGCCGCCGACCCGCGGCGACCGACCGCGGGACACGGGGAGGCGCTGGTGGCGTACCGGCGCGTCGTACGCGTAAACTGTCCCCAGCTTCACCGCCCGGGTGTTCTCCGGTCCGCGCCTCCTCCGGTGCGAGTCGACACCTCGGCGTGACGGGGCTTCGGGGCACGCGCCGTCGTCGGACTGCCCGCCACGAAGGTCGCCCGTCGCGAAGCCGGTACAGCTGTCCACCGCGCGGCACCCCGCCCCGCACGCATCCGGCGCGACCGTCACGGTCGCCGTCCGTCCGGGTCGCCGAGCCTCTCGGTGTCCCGCGCAGCACCCACCGCCGACATGGCGGCACAGCACCGTCGACGCCCCGCGTCGACCACGAGGAGGAGCCTTGGCTCGACCAGGCCAGCGTCAATCGGGTGGAACCCGCACCGCCCAGCGTCCGAACCGTCGCCGCGAGGTCGACAACGACGGGCTGATCCCCGTCCTCGCCCGCGCCGTGCGCGAGGTCGAGGCTGCCGCGCAACGCGGTCAGGTCAAGCCCTCGAGCCGCACCAAGTTCCAGGTCATCGCCCTGCTCATGCGCGAGGAACGCGCCCGGGTCAAGGTCGACAAGGCCATCAGCGAGTCCGAGCGCGCCGAGCAGATGAAGCGACTCGACGGCGTCGCGCAGATCCTCGCCAAGACCGCCGCCCGCGACACGTCGCTGATCACCCTGCTGGGTGATCAGGCGACGGTCAGCGAGGCGGCCAAGACCCTCAAGCGCGACATGCAGATGTCGGCCGGGCTCGAACTCGAGCCCGAGCAGCAGATCATCGTCACCGAGGCCGCGCCGGTGGTGCCGACCTCCGAGCGGCAGGTCGTCCCGCAGTCGGTCATCTCGCGACAGCTGGCGAACCCGTTCCTGCCGCCCGACTTCGCCCTCGCCGAGGTCGCCCGCGAGGCGCACCCGCGTCGCCTCGCCAACTGGGAGCTCTTCGGCCCCCTGTTCAAGTCCTTCGAGTACGGCGCCGGCGGCGGCTCGGCCTGCATGCCGCTGCCCGAGCCCACCACGGTCGACGCTCCTGCGGGCGCCACGCTGATGCACCACCAGGCGCAGCTCGTCGAGTCCGCCCGCCAGGGCCACCGCACCTACCTGCTCGCCGACGAGCCCGGCCTCGGCAAGACCGCCCAGGCCCTGCTGGCCGCGCAGGCGGCCGCCGCGTACCCGCTGCTCGTGGTCGTGCCGAACGTCGTCAAGACGAACTGGGCCCGCGAGGTCCAGCTGTGGACGCCGACGCGCACGGCGACCGTCATCCACGGCGACGGTGAGAAGCTCGACGCCTTCGCCGACGTGGTCATCGTCAACTACGAGGTGCTGGACCGTCACGTCGGCTGGCTCGGCGACCTCGGCTTCAAGGGCATGATCGTCGACGAGGCCCACTTCATCAAGAACAAAGAATCCCAGCGGTCGCGCCACGTGCTGCAGCTCGCCCAGCGCATCCGGTCGCGCACCGCGCACCCCCTGCTCATGGCGCTGACCGGCACCCCGCTGATCAACGACATCGAGGACTTCCGCGCCATCTGGGAGTTCCTGGGCTGGATCGGCGACAAGAAGCCCGCCGCCGAGCTGATGGAGCGCCTCGAAGAGGTCGGCCTGACCCCTGCCGATCCCGGGTTCTTCTCGTCGGCACGCGAGATCGTGATCGATCTCGGCATCGTCCGCCGCAAGAAGGTCGACGTCGCCTCCGACATCCCCGCCCGTCGCATCGCCGACCTGCCGGTCGAGCTCGACGACGAGGTGGGCCGGTCCATCCGCGACGCCGAGCGCGAGCTGGCCCGCCGCATGGTGCAGAAGTACCGCACCGTGCTCACCACCCGCACGTCGGGCGTTCGCGTCGAGGGCATCGACCACGACCTCGTCCGCCAGGTCGCCAAGTGGGAGCTCGAGGACGCCAGCGCGTCGAGCACCGGCGAGAACGTCTTCAGCATGGTGCGCCGCATCGGTCAGGCCAAGGCCGGCCTCGCCGCCGACTACACGGCCCAGCTCGCCCGCAACGTCGGCAAGGTGGTGTTCTTCGCCAAGCACATCGACGTCATGGACGTCGCCGAGGCCACCTTCGCCAAGCGGGGCATCAAGTACTCGTCGATCCGCGGAGACCAGACCCCGGCCGTTCGTCAGCGGCAGATCGACGCGTTCGTCAACGACCCCGAGGTCGAGGTCGTCGTCTGTTCGCTGACCGCGGCCGGCGTCGGGCTCAACCTGCAGGTCGCCTCGAACGTCGTGCTGGCCGAGTTGTCGTGGACGGACGCCGAGCAGACCCAGGCCATCGACCGCGTGCACCGCATCGGCCAGGCCGAGCCGGTCACGGCGTGGCGCGTCATCGCCGCGCAGACGATCGACACGAAGATCGCCGAACTGATCGACAGCAAGGCCGGCCTCGCCGCCCGCGCACTCGACGGCGACGACTCCGAGGTCGTCGACTCCGTCGACGTGCAGCTCTCGGCCCTGGTCGCCCTGCTCACCGACGCCCTCGAGGCCTGACCCGGCCGGGGGTCGCGTCGACGACGGACGCGACCCCCGATCGGTACCCCGTTCCGTGCCCTCCCAGCGGGCAGGGGTTCGGTGGTCGGAGAACACCCGACCACCGAAGGAGCACCCCATGCCCGATCTCTCCGGCTACGCCCACGTCGCCATCACCGTCTCCGACCTCGACGCGAGCCTCGCCTTCTACGAGAAGCTGCTCGGTGCCGGCCCGGTCGGCCGCATCGAGCTCGACGGCCTCGACCGCCGCATCTTCTCCGTCGGCAACGGCCAGATCCTCGGGGTGACGGCCTACACCGACGGTTCGTCCGCGGCCTTCGATCCGACCGTCCCCGGGCTCGACCACATCGGTCTCGCCGTGACCGACCGCGCCGGCGTCGTCGCCTGGCAGGAGCACGCCACGTCCGTCGGCATCGAGTCCGACCTGCAGGACGTCGACTTCGGCCACGCCCTGATGATCAAGGACCCCGACGGCAACCAGATCGAGTTCTTCGCCCCGCCGGCACAGAACTGACCTCAGCGTCGGCAGAACGGGCGGGTTCGTGCCCGACGGTCCGTCGAGACGGACCGTCCGACACGGACTCGCCCGTTCCTGCATCCCCGGGTGTCACGATCCGGGACGACGTGCCGGCCTGCCGCGCCGGTCGTCCTCAGCGGGCGCGGGCGGCGGCGAGCAGGTCGCGTTCGGCGTCGGGCTCGAGCCCCGCGCCGTGGGGGCCGACCGGGCCGGGACGCGAGAGTTCCCACGCGAGGACGTCGCGCAGCGTCTCGTCCACGGGGCGCGGCACGAGGCCCGCGACCCGACCCGCGCCTCCTGACCGGGCACCGAAGCCCGCGTGCGTGGCGACGGGCACCCAGAGGGGCATCGACCGGGGCCCGGCCCACGGCCCGACCTCGTGCGCCTCGAGCCAGGCCTCGTCGACCGGGACGACCTCGCCCGTGTGGCCGGCGACGCGGCGGGCCACCGCGAGGTGGTCCGCCAGCGACTGCCGATCACCCACCGCGTCGAACGTCCCCGAGACACCTCGCTCGAGGGATGCGACGATCCAGCCCGCCAGGTCCCGGACGTCGATCGGCTGCACGTCGAGACCGGGCACGTCGGGCACGAGCACGGGGTCGGGTTCCGTGGACGCGGCAGCCCGGGCGAAGCGGAGCGGCCACCACCCCGAGCGACCCGTGTGGTCGCCCGGCCCACCGATGAGGCCTGCCCGGACGATCAGCGACCGGTCGGCGCCGAAGGCGTCGACGACGGCCCGCTCGGCCGCGACCTTGGACCCGCCGTAGTCCGTCCCGTCGGCGTCGACGAGGGCTGTTGACTCGTCGGCCCCGATAGTCGCGGTGTCGGCGTAGACGCTGACGCTCGACACGAAGACGTAGGAGGCGCTGACCGGTTCGAGCACCGCCACGGCGTCCCGGACGTGCGACGCGTCGCGACCCAGGTCGACGACCGCGTCCCAGCGTCGCCCACCCTCGACCACGGGGTCGTACGCCCCGGACGTGCTGCGGTCGGCCCGCACGAACGTCGCGCCCTCGGGCACGTCGCCCGACGCGCCCCGGGCGAGACACGTGACGTCGTGACTACGCCTGAGGGCCGCCTCGACGATCGTCCGGCCGAGCCAGGCGGTGCCGCCGAGCACGAGCACGCGGAGCGATCGCTGCGGAGCCGAGCCCACGCCGGCCGAGCCCACGCCGGTCGAACCCACGGCCGCGATGTCAGAGACCGAGCTTGGCCTGGACGTCGGCGAGCGACGGGTTCGTGGCCGTCGAGCCGTCGGGGTAGATGATCGTCGGCACGGTCTGGTTGCCGCCGTTGGCCTTCTCGACGATCTCGGCCGTGCCCGGCACCTCTTCGATGTTGACCTCGGTGAAGGCGATGCCCTGCTTGCCGAGCTGCTGCTTGAGTCGGGCGCAGTAGCCGCACCACGAGGTACTGAACATGGTGATGGTGCCGGACTCGGGGACGTACGTGCTCGCGATGTCGCTCATGAACCCAGGCTAAGCCCGGTCGGCGGTGAGCGCCGGGGGAGTTGGCTGGGAGGCGTACCAGCACGCATCACGAAGGGAACACCATGGCAGACACGGTCGCCGACCAGATCATCGCCCAGCTTGTCACCGCCGGGGTCCGGCGCATCTACGGCATCGTCGGCGACAGCCTGAACCCGATCGTCGACGCCGTGCGTCGCACCGGTGGGTCGGCGAAGGGCGGGATCGACTGGATCCACGTCCGCAACGAGGAGGCCGCGGCGTTCATGGCCTCGGGCGACGCCCAGATGAGCGGCGAGCTCGCCGTCTGCGCCGGGTCGTGCGGGCCGGGCAACCTGCACCTGATCAACGGCCTGTACGACGCCAACCGCAGCCGCGCCAAGGTGCTGGCCATCGCGAGCCACATCCCGAGCACGATGATCGGCTCGGACTACTTCCAGGAGACCCACCCGGACCGCCTCTTCGTCGAGTGCTCGGGCTACAGCGAGATGATCTCGACGGCCGAGCAGTCGCCGATGGTGGTCGCCAGCGCGATCCGGCACACCCTGGCGGGCGAAGGCGTCAGCGTCATCACGCTGCCGGGCGACATCGCCGAGCTCGACGCGGGCGGCAAGGTGCCCGCGTACGTC
>Ga0308160_10004183_pt1 | contig 15588 bp, 19 predicted proteins | sample PhyFR1_FD_201036 | JGI IMG/M metagenome (GOLD analysis project Ga0308160, IMG submission 201036) | Phyllosphere microbial communities from UC Gill Tract Community Farm, Albany, California, United States - DLSLF.R1 | ecosystem: Host-associated > Plants > Phyllosphere > Unclassified | place: USA...
ACTCGGCGCCAAGGATCTGCTCGCCGACGGCGCTCGTGACACCCGTGTCGATGAGGTCGTTGCCGTGGTAGAGCGCACCGGCCGGGGTGAGGAAGAAGTTCCAGCCCACCGCGCGCGCCCCCGCGGGGACGCCGGTGAGGGCGGTCGCGGTGATCGCGTTGGTCGCCGGATCCCAGCTCCAGATGTTCGCGACGCCGTTCTCGTCGACGTACGCGACCCCGTCCCGCACACCGTTCGTCGCGTCGCCCTGGGTGTCGCCGACGGCGCTGGAGACGTTCGATGCGATCAGCGTGTCGCCGTGATACAGCTTCCCGCCGGGGCCGAAGAAGAAGTTCCACCCGGCCGACGTCGCGGCCGGGTTCGCGAACGTCACGATCGTCCCGTCACCGGCCCGCCAGTCCCGGGCGACGAGATTCGGGGTGACGGTCACGGGGGCGGTCGCCGTGGCCCCGGTGCTCGACGTCGCGGTGAGCACGGCGTTCGTCGCGGATGCGCCGAGGATCTGTCCGGACGGGATGGTGATGCTGCCGGTCGCGTCCGTCTGAGAGAACGACTTGGGAGCGGTCGACCCATCCGCCCAGCGCAGCCCCGCCGGGAGCGTGACCGTCACGGTCTTTCCGGCATCGGGCGTCGTGCCGTTCGACGTCAGGTTCAGAACCACATCGCCCAGAGGCCCGCACCCGGCCGCCGTGTAGGGGCCGTTGACGAACTTCAGGGCCGGTGCGGCCACCGACGCCGCGGCCAGCGGTATCGCCGCGGCCGTGGCGATGATCGGGAGACTCCACGCCGCGCCCTGAACCACCGTGCGTCGGCTGACGCGGCCGTTCCGAACGGCGCCGCCGCCCTCCGTGGCCTCCGTTGTCTCCAGCGATCCCGCTGCACGTCCTTGCACCATCTCGGTGTATCTCCTTCGTCATCACGGCCTGGAATTCAGGTTCACGGCGCCGACAGCACGCGCGGGATCGCATCCCGCGATCAGGCGTGAGCGTTCTGCGCCCACGCCGGCGGAGCGCTGCCCCGCGCCCCCTGCGCGGCAGGTATCGGATACTGAAAAGACTGTCCGAGCGGCCGGGAGGAAGCGACGGATTCCGGGGTGAAATGGGGGTGAAACCGGGCGCCGCGCCCCTGCGACGGGCCCGGTAGCGCCGCTAGGCGGTCGGTCGGATCACGGTGCTTCCGGGCGTCGCCGGCGGAGGATCGCCGTGAGTGCGACGGCGATCCAGCTCAACGGAATGAGGGCGAGCAGCAGGAAGAGCGCGGAGTAGTCCGGAGCGCCCCTGAGCGCGATCACGGCCCCGAGGACGAGCGACGGACCGATGAGCTGGCCGATGCCGGTGACGGCGCTGTACACGCCCAGCCTCCATCCCGCCCGTTCCGCGGTCGTGAGCGCCAGCGCCGCGGTGAAGAGCAGGGTGCTGCTGATACCGATGGCGATCCCGCTGAGAAGGCCGGCGATCGCCAGCAGCGCGAGGGAGGCCGTCATCGCGCGGAGGATCAGTCCCGACACCAGCAGCACTCCCGCGATGGACAGGAGCGGCAGCGTGCGCCTCAGCACACGGGGGAAGATCAGCATGACGACGGACGCCCCGACGAGACCGAGGAGCGCCACGGCCAGGACGAGGGTTCCCGCCTGCGTCGCCTGATCCCATCCGAGGCCGAGACGCGCCACGATATCCAGAGGGTGGTAGGTCAGGTACGCGGACAAGGCCACCTGCGAGCTGAAGCCGAGCACGAGCACCGCGCCCCACGACATCCGCGGCGCCGCCGCGCGGTCCGTCTCAGGGGCGGACGCGGAGGGCCGTGGGCGATCGGGCACAGCCGCCGGCGGAGAGGTCCGCACCAGTGCGATCGCGGCCACGGCCACGGCGCACAGCGCGAGGCAGATCGACGTCCCCCATGCGGATCCGGGGAGGAGCATCAGCAGCGCGATGGGGACGAGCAGGCCCACCGAGGAAACCGCGATCATGACCACCGCATTGCGCTCCCGCCGAACGGGCGGCACGTGCGTCAGCAGAGCCCGCGAGACGGCGATCGCCCCCGACAGGCCTGCCTGTGCCAGACCCCAGCCGGCCGCGAGCTCCCCTCCAGAACGGGAGAGGCTCATCCACGTGAGCGCGAGAACCCCCAGCGCCGTTCCGCCGAAGAGCACCCACCAGCGGCTGCGGGCCGACCGCGTCCCGAGGTCGGCGGCCCACCCTGCGAGCAGAGCGCCCACGATCGCGCTCCCCGAGCCGACGGCGATGCTGGCCGCCGTCCAGCCTGCCGCGGCGTCGGCTCCCTCGAGCTCCGACGCCCGTCGCGCGATCGCCACGGTCGCGGGGGGAACGAGGGCGGCGAGCAGGAAGAACTTCGCGAGGTTCACCCTCAGGCCGAGCATCCGTGTCTCGTCGGCGGGGGCGTCCTGGCGATCCCGGGGCCGTAGCTCTCCCGTGACGTTGTTCATGACGGCCTCTCGTTCGGAGTGCCGGCCTCGGTCCTGGCGGCGTCAGCGGGCGCGCGCGCTCGCCGGATCATGACGCCGTGCCCGCTGTCGGTCGGGGTGCGACGACTCCGGCAGAATATCGGATATGGAGAGCACGCCGGCTCTGGGAGACGGACAGACGAGCGAGACACGCGAGGCGGCAGACCCCTCCCGGCATGAGACCGGGCCGGCCGCACCGGCCGCCGTGCAGGAGATCTCGGACGCCGTCGCGATCGAGGACTACGACGCCGTCATGGATCTGCTCCGGGCCGACTGGTTCGCGCTCATCGCCGCCCATTCGGATGAGCTCCGCGGTCTCTTCCGTGACATGCCGCAGTCCGACCTCCTGAGTCGTCCGCTTCTCGGATTCGCGTACGGCCTGTCGTTCTACAGCCTCCCGCACCACCGCCTCAGATCCGCCCGCATCCTCGTCTCGGTGCTTCGGGCAGCACATGGCAGGAAGCGCGAGCTCCCCGCGATCGATCGCGCTCTCATCCGGGCCAGTGAAGCGGTCGCGTACCGCCTCCTCGGCCGCCCCCGCCTCGGGCTCCGCTCTGCGCGAGCGGCCGTGCGCGCGCTCGACGGCCTGAGCGACGAGGAGCGCGAGGAGGTCGGCGACATCCCACGGATCTACAGTCAGATCGGGACATCGTTCTACCGCGCGGGAAACGTCGAGGAGGCGCTCGGGACGCTGGTGAAGGGCTACGCCGAAGCGGCGCCGGAGCGCCCGAGCAACGGCTTCGGGAACATCTCGATGCTGGCGGGCATCCACGCCTTCCGCGGCGATATGGGGCCGGCCGCGCGATACACCGAGCTCGCGCGTGAGGATTGCTGGACGGATGTCCAGAGATCGATGTATCCGGGCACCTTCTACCGTCTGGCCGAAGCGATGATCGCCCTCGAGCGATTCGACGCCGCCACAGCGCGCGAGCATCTGGCGAGCATGGTCCACGACCGCGACACGATCGAGTTCTGGGCGGAGATCGCGGTCGTCGAGGCCTGGACGGAGCTCGTCGACGGGAGACCGGGGGAGGCGATCGCGCGACTCGACGCCTTCATCGCGAGACGGGGCGCCGAGGGACGCTCCGTCGAGTCGCGGCACCGGCTCGCCGGGATCCGCGGAGTGATCCATCTCGCCCTCGGCGACCCCCACGCGGCCGGGGTCGCCCTTCGCCGCGATCTGGGCTCCGGCGCCGACGCGCACGTGCAGCGGGCGCGGGTCGCCCTGGTCCTCGGGCGCGTCGACACGGCTCTCGGCGAATCGCGGCGCGCCGTCGTCGCAGGGCTCTCCTCCCGCTCCGAGGCGGAACGGCTCACGATCGAACTGGCCGCGCTCCTGCGCGCCGCGCCATCGGCGCGGACGGCGAGGCTCGCGCTCCAGCTCGCCGCCGTCCTGGAGCACAGCGGGCAGCGTCTGGCGCTCGTGCTGATCCCGCCCTCCGACCTGGAGCGGGTCAGGCGAGCGCTTGCGGACGTCGGTCGCGCCGACATCGCTCAGGGCGTTCCGGCGCGGTCGCTCCTGCTCCCCTGGGAGGACGAGGAGAGCCTGACCGAGCGTGAAGCCGTCGTGCTCGGCGAACTCGTCCGCACGTCATCGATCAAGGCGGTCGCGGCGACCCTCTACGTCTCGTCGAACACCGTCAAGTCCCAGGTCAGAAGCATCTACCGCAAGCTCGGAGTGACCCGCAGGGAGGACGCGATCCTCGTCGCCCGGGAACGCGGCCTCCTGCGCGATGCCGACCTCTGACACCTCTGCCACGGCGCCCCGCACGAACGCCGTACCTGCGATCGTCGTGAACTCAGCCCCCCGTCGGATCCGGCGCCACCTCCAGGTGGGCGACCGTGATGCGGATCTGCACCGGACCGGCCGCGGCTCGCCGGATCATCCGCTGCACGGCGCGTGCGGTCTCTCCCGCCGGCCGCGCGTGGTCGAGACCGAGCGCGACGTCGATCTGCAGGGGATCTCCGGTGCGGATCGCGACGCGCGGCCCGGTGTCGCCCGAGCCCAGCAGGTGCGCCGCGGCCTCGCGCAGCAGGTCGGCGCCGGAAGCCGGGTACACCACGGACACGCCGGGCTCGGCCAGGAGGTCCTTCTCGATGCGCGCCGCCAGCTCGGCGGCCTCGTCTTCGGTCATCACGCGTCACCTCCGTTCTTCGGCAGATCTCTCACATCGTGCACGACGATGTCGATCTCGGTGATGTTCAGTTCGGCGTGGGTGCGCAGGCGATCGGCGATCTCGGTGCGCAGCCGCTCCCCGAGACGGGCGATCGGCAGTCCGTACGGAACGCTGGCCTCCACGAGGATCCGGATCGGGGCTCCCGGCACCGTCACGTCGCCATCCAGGCGGCAGCGTCCGATGAGCACTCCGGGGATCGCGTCGCCGGCCGTGCGGATGAGGCCGCGTACGGCGCCCTCCGTGATGCCGAGATCGTCGTCGGGCTCCACGACCGGGAACGGGATGCGGCGGCCGGCCCTGGCGTCGCGCGCGATCCCGTCGATGATCGACCGCACCCAGCCCTCGTCCGCCTGCGGCTCGGCCGCGGCATCCCGGTCGAGCAGCGCGGGGCCCAGCCGGCGCAGGCGTTCGAGCGCGTCGAGCGCGATGCGGCAGCCCGGCGAGGAGTCGATCGAGGGGTCGGCGGGGGTCCTGCCGGCGTCGAGGTAGTCGGCCAGCTCGTCCATGCTGTGGCCGTCGAGGTCCTCGGGTTCGAAGCCGAGGCCGCTCGAGCCTGTGCTGTCGTCACGGGTCATCGCCACTCCTCCATTCGCACGATGATGTGCTTGCGCGCGCGGGCGAGCAGTCCGCGCACCGTGCTCACCGGCTGTTCCAGCTGTTCGGCGATCTCGTCGTATGTGCAGCCGCCGATCTCGCGCAGCACCCAGGTCTCGCGCTGCGCGTCGGGAAGCTCCTGCAGCGCATCCGCGAGGGCCGTCAGCTCGGCGCGCCGTTCGGCGCTCTGCTCGGGGCGGTCTTCGGCGCGGGCGGGAAGTTCGAGGCCCTCCGCGGCGTCCATCTCGATGTGGGGGCGTCGCGCACGGACCTCGTCGATCGCCTTGCGGCTCACGATCCGCATGAGCCAGCCCCGCACCCGGCCCATGTCGTCCAGCTCCGGCAGTCGCTGCCAGGCCGTGATGAAGCTCTCCTGCACGATGTCGTCCACGCTCGCCGTTCCACCGAGGATCCGGCGCGCATAGGCGCGGAGCAACGGGGTGTAGCGGCGCACGAGGACCGCGAACGCCTCGACGTCTCCGTCGGCGGCCCGGCCGGCGATCGTGCGATCGTCGGCGACGTCGAGGGCCGGTCGGTCATCAAGGCCGGTCATCGATCACTCTCCCTCCGAGACGGGTGTCGCGCGACCATGGGGCCGGTGTGCGACACCGACCCCATGGTCGCGCGTGGGCGCGCGGTGCAGCGAGCACCGCGCCGACGCGTCAGGCGTCGCGACGTCGCCCGACGATGAGGCCGTAGATCAGCAGCACGACGAGCGAGCCGCCGATCGCGAGCAGCCACGTCGCGAGGCTGAAGAACGACTCCAGGCCGACGTGGAAGATCAGCCCGCCCAGCCATCCGCCCAGCAGGGCGCCCACGACGCCGAGGAGCAGCGTCACGAACCAGCCGCCGCCCTGCTTGCCGGGGAGGATCAGCTTGGCGATCGCCCCGGCGATGAGGCCGAGGAGGAGGAAACCGAGGAATCCCATGAGTTGCTTTCCTTTCGTCGGCTCCGGCGCTGCCGGAGCGGGTCTACTTCGTGAAGATCGTCATCTCGTTCGTGTGGCGGAGCGGAGGCGGTCGAAGCCGCCGCGATCGGCGAAGTGCACGACCACCGGCGTCCGTGTACCGCTCAACGCGTCCCACCGCTCGACGCCGCGTTCCGTCTCCGCGAGCAGGGCGGGAAGATCCGCACCGGATCGCGGCACGACCGAGAGGCGCAGTGCGGTCCTTCCGGCGACCCGGTAGCCCTGCATGCGGGAGGAGAGGACGTCGCTCCGGTGCCGGAACGGCTCAGTGAGCACCGCGTCGGCGATCGTCTCGTCCACGGCGGTGCTGCCGGTCCGGTCCTGGAACCGCAGCACGGTACGGGTGCGCGGCCGCCGCCGCGTGAGGAGGAAGGCGATGAGGGCGATCGCGGCGATCACCCCGCCCGCGGCAGCCGCGATGCGAGCTCCGTCGGCGGCGGCCCACGGCGTGCTCCAGGAGCTCACGGCGTGCGAGGCGTCGTCGATCGCGCGCTGCACGGGCGGCCACCAGGGCGCGAACAGGCGCTCCGGCAGCAGCGGGCGGGCCGCGAACAACGCGCCGACGAACGCGATCAGCCCCGCCAGCAGCAGAAGCACACGGTTCAGGATCCTGCTCGACGAGCTCATGCGACGACTCCCTTCGCGTCGACGGTCACGACGGGGCGGATGCCGAATCCCATGCGTTCGAGGGCGCCCCGCGCCGCATCCGCGGCACCGGCCCTGTCCACGGGGACACCGCTGATGGGACGGATCCGCACCCGCACGCGTCGTGCGGTCACCGTCGCGGAGACCTGCGATGCGGCCAGCGCGCAGTGCCGGGCGACGGCCTGCGCTGCGGCGTCGGCGAGCAGGCCATCATCGACGACGAGCTCCACCCGCGCGCCCCCGCGTCCGTGTCGGCGGCGACGGCCGGGCGCGATCGCGAGCACGATGAGCGCAATGCCCGCGATGCCCGCGACCGCGGCGGCCGCCGCGCGCCAGGACGGCTCCTCCCAGGCCGTCCTCACCGCGACCGCGCCGTCCTGGACCAGAGACGCCCCCGATGGGTCCGTGGTCCAGATCGCGGCCGCAGCGGTGCCGAGTGCCGCCCCCAGCAGCACGACCGCGACGACGACCGCGGGCGTCGCGCGGGAGGTGCGGAGCTCGCGGCGCAGCAGACGCCGGTCTCCGACCCGATCCCCCTCGTTCATCGCACTCTCCTCGCGTCTTCGCGGCGGACGCCGGTGAAGCGCAGATCCACTCCGTCCACGCGCCGTCCCGCCCGCTCAGCCATGCCCGTCACCAGGGATGTGCGCACGCTCGCGCCCTGCTCCTGGAGCGTCTGCCCCGCCGCGGTCCCCATCCGCAGCGGCAGCGTCACGGTGGCGTGCAGCCCGCCGTCCGCGTCGTCCCAGCGCAGGGCGATCTCGCGAGGATCCGCCCCGGAGGCGCTCGCGACGATCCCCACGGCGAGGCGATGCAGCGCCCGTGCCGTGAGCGTCGTGCGTCCGCGCAGCGCCGGCCCTGCGACGTGCGCGGCAGCCGCGCTCATGACGAGGTGCGCCGCCCGCGCAGCGCCTGGACCAGCCCGTGCAGGTCGATGTCGCCTCGCAGGAGGCGGGCGACGCCCACCCCGACGAGCATCGCGAGACCCACGAACAGGAAGGCCCAGAAGCCGAAGGCGACCCAGGTCAGGGCGAGCACCGCACCGACGGCGGCGCCGATGGTGCTCGCGTTCACTGGACTCGTGCCTCCTGGCCGTCGTCGCCCTCGTCCTCGGACGGGATGTGGACGTCGTTGATGGTGACGTTGACCTCGGTGACCTCCAGGCCCACGAGCTCCTGCATCGCGCGGTACACGGAGGCGCGCACGGCGCCCGCCAGCTCCTGCAGCGAGACCGGGTACTCCGCGACGAGCGTGACGTCGACGGCGACCTGCTTCTCGCCGACCTCGACGCCGATGCCCTGGGCGAGATCGGTCGAGTTCAGCGCGTCGCGGATGGCGCCGACGACACGGGCGGCTCCGCCGCCGAGCGCGTGCACGCCGGGGACGTCGCGCGCGGCGATGCCGGCGATCTTCGCGACGACCGCATCCTCGATCGTGGTCTTCCCGCCCTGAGCGACCGCGCTCTCGGCGGCCTGCTTGCCGGTGATGTCGTTGGCCATGTCCGTTCCCCCTCGGTGATGCGCACTCCCCGTGCGTCGTCGCTGTCTGCGACCTCACCTCCATGACGGAGGCGGACGCCGATTCGTCACAAAGAAGTTCTGAAGAGATCCGGATCCCCCCGGGACGGCCACGATCCCGCCCTCAACGTCCCAGGCGCTCGGCGCACGCGACGCAGTGCTCGGCGAACGGCCGCACCTCGAGACGTGCGGGCGGGATCGGTCGCCCGCACGAGGTGCAGACGCCGTACGAGCCCGCGTCCAGACGGGCGAGGGCGTCGTCCACCTGCCGCAGCTGCGCGGCGGCGTCGCCCCGCAGCGCCGACAGCCGCGACCACTCGGAGGACAGGGGCACGCCCTCTGGATCGTGCTCGTCGTCGTCGTTCGAGCCCGCCCTGTCGTGCACGAGCTCGTCGAGCGCCTGCGATGCCGAGGCGACCCGCGCGGCGGCGCGCACGCGGAGCTCGTCGAGCAGGGCGCGGGGATCGGCGGTCATGCGGCCACGGTAGCCGCCGGATCCGACATCCGCGGTCCCTCTACTCGAGCCACTCCGTCACGAACCGGTCGTTCGCGTGCACGTGCGTGGCCTCGTACGTGCCGCCGTCGAGCACCTCGAACCGGTGCGCGACGAGCGCCGGCACCACGAGGATCTGCCCGCCCGCGCCGACGACCTGTTCCCCGCCGACCGTGAACAGCGCACGGCCGCGGTGGATCACGAATGTCTCCACGTAGGGATGCCGGTGCAGTCGCGGGCCGGATCCCGGTGTCGATGCGTACTCGCGGATGATGCTCACCGGAGCTCCGATGAGATATCCCTCGATGCTCGCGTCGAGGGCGACGTCGATGGGCTGGACGGTCATGGCGCCTCCGTTCCCTGCCCGAGGGTACGCCGCGCGGCGCCGGAGGTGAACCCCGGCACCGAGCGCAGACCGGCGCCTCAGCCGAGCAGCACCGCGAGCACGGTGGATCCGCCTCCCACCAGGATGAGCGCGACGATCACGACCCATGCGGTGATGCGGATCCGGCGCTGCCGCCGGGTGCTGTAGATCGAGAGGTCCTCGGTGGTCCCTGAGCTCGTCGAAGGGTCGGGGGTGCTGTTCATGAGCGTCCTCGCGGGCCGTCAGGCCTCCACGGGCTCCGCGACGGTCGGGCCGAACGCGGCCGGCAGGGTCGCCTGGGCGGTCTCGCGCAGTTCGTCGACCGAGATCGTGAAGACGTCCTGCACCTCGAGCTGCGGGGCGCTGTCGGTCACGCCGATGCGCAGCACGGGGTAGCCCCGGCCCTCGCAGAGGCCCTGGAACTTCACGTCGTCCTCACGGGGCACGGTCACGATCACGCGGCCGGCCGACTCGGAGAACAGGGCCGTCGCGGCGTCCACGCCGTCGCGCTCCATGAGCTCGGTCAGCCACACGCGGGCGCCGACGCCGAAGCGCATGACGCCCTCGGCGAGGGCCTGGCCGAGGCCTCCCTCGCTCAGGTCGTGCGCAGAGGAGATCAGCCATTCGTCGCGCGCCGCGCCGATCAGGCCGGCCAGGCGCTTCTCGCCGGCGAGGTCGACCTTGGGCGGCAGACCGCCGAGGTGGCCGTGGATGACATCGGCCCAGGCGGATCCGGAGAGCTCCGTCGAGGTGGTGCCGAGCAGGTAGATGTTCTGGCCCTCGTCCTGCCAGCCGGAGGGGATCCGGCGCGAGACGTCGTCGATGATGCCGAGCACGCCGACCAGCGGGGTGGGGTGGATCGGCACGTCGCCGGTCTGGTTGTAGAACGAGACGTTGCCGCCGGTCACCGGCGTGCCGAGCTCGAAGCAGCCGTCGGCGAGGCCGTCGACCGTCTGGCCGAACTGCCACATGACCTCGGGGTTCTCGGGGGATCCGAAGTTCAGGCAGTCGGTGATCGCGGTGGGCTCCGCGCCCGTGACGGCGACGTTGCGGTACGCCTCGGCGAGGGCGAGCTGCGCACCCGCGTAGGGGTCGAGCTGGCTGTAGCGGCCGTTCGCGTCGGTGGAGATCGAGAAGCCGAGGCCCGACTCCTCGTCGACGCGGATCATGCCGGCGTCGTCGGGGAAGGCGAGGGCGGTGTTGCCGAGCACGTAGTAGTCGTACTGGTTCGTGATCCAGCGGGTGTCGGCGAGGTTCGGGCTCTCCAGCAGTGCGAGGAACTGCTGCCTGAGCGCCTCCGGGTCGTTGTCGCGGGGGAGCAGCTCCGCGGCGTCGGCCTGCAGCGCGTCGATCCAGGTCGGGTAGGCGACGGGGCGGTCGTAGACCGGGCCGTCGACGGCCACCGTGGAGGGATCCACGTCGACGATGCGCTCGCCCTGCCAGTCGATGATGAGGCGGCCGTCGCCGGTGACCTCGCCGAGGACCGAGGTCTCCACGTCCCACTTCTTCACGACGGCGAAGAACGCGTCGAGCTTCTCGGGGGCGACGATCGCCATCATCCGCTCCTGCGACTCCGACATGAGGATCTCCTCAGCGGTCAGCGTGGGGTCGCGCAGCAGCACGTTGTCGAGCGAGACGTGCATGCCGGAGTTGCCGTTCGCGGCCAGCTCGCTCGTGGCGCAGGAGATGCCGGCCGCGCCGAGGTCCTGGATCGCCTCGACGAGCTCCTCGCGGTACAGCTCGAGGCAGCACTCGATGAGCACCTTCTCGGCGAACGGGTCGCCGACCTGCACCGCGGGGCGCTTGGTCGGGCCGGTCGAGTCGAACGAGTCGGAGGCCAGGATCGACGCGCCGCCGATGCCGTCGCCGCCGGTGCGGGCGCCGAAGAGCACGACCTTGTTGCCGACGCCGGTGGCGTTCGCGAGCTTGAGATCCTCGTGGCGCAGCACGCCCACGGCGAGCGCGTTCACGAGGGGGTTGGCCTGGTAGACGGCGTCGAACACCGTCTCGCCGCCGATGTTCGGCAGGCCGAGGCAGTTGCCGTAGAAGCTGATACCGGCCGTGACGCCGTGCACGACGCGGGCCGTGTCGGGGTCGTCGATCGCGCCGAAGCGCAGCGCGTCCATGACGGCCACAGGGCGGGCGCCCATCGAGATGATGTCGCGGACGATGCCGCCGACGCCGGTCGCCGCGCCCTGGAACGGCTCGATGAAGGACGGGTGGTTGTGCGACTCGGCCTTGAACGTGACGGCCCAGCCCTCGCCCACGTCGATGACGCCCGCGTTCTGGCCCATGCCGACCATGAGGCGCTTCTTCATCTCGTCCGAGACCTTCTGCCCGAACCGGCGCAGGTAGTTCTTGGAGGACTTGTACGAGCAGTGCTCGCTCCACATGACCGAGTACATCGCCAGCTCGCCCGACGTGGGGCGGCGGCCCAGGATCTCGCGGATCCGCGCGTACTCGTCGTCCTTGAGGCCGAGCGCCGCGTACGGCTGCTCCTTCTCCGGAGTCGCTTCTGCGTTGGCGACCGAGTCGGGGACGTGGTCGGTGGGGGTGTTCGGAGAGGTCACGCGGGCTCCTGGAGCGAGGGGAGGCGGGGCAGGACCCAGTCTACTTGCGGTGGAGAGGGTCGGTCCGCCCTCGGGTTGCTGCCCCGTGCGCCGCCCTGTGCCGCGCTGAGCCGCCCTGCGCCGCGACGATCCGCGCACGATGCGACGATCTGCACACGGATCCCGCCGGATCCTGTGCGGATCGTGCCGGGCTGCGCGGATCGTCGCGCCCGGCACCCCTTCGGAGCGAGTAGCACTCCGGGTTCACGGAGGCAAGACAGCAGACTTCGGTGCGCCTCCGGCCTACCGTATGGCCGTGCGCCCGACAGCCGTCTCGCCGACGGCGGCCCGGTTCGGACGCCTGGATGCGAAGGAGGACATCATGACGAACAACCCGCAGGTGCCGCTGAGCCCTGAGGATCCGGAACAGGACGGTGTCGACGTCCCGCTCATGAAGGATGCCGACGGCAAGGCGAAGCTCGATCCGGATGCCAACGAGGATCTGATCGACAGCTCGGAAGCCGATCGGATCGCCGCCGACGGCGACGCCCGAGAGGGCTGACCCCCTCCCCGACCGACCGTTGATCGTGCGGGGCGACGTGGAACAGGGCGGACTGAGATGGACACCACCTTCGGGATCGAAGAGGAGTTCATGCTCCTCGACCCCGGCACCCTGACGCCGGTCGGTCGCGCCGCCGAGGCCCTCGCCGCGCTCGACGACGGGAGGTCGCCGGGCACCGTGAGCCGGGAGTTCCTCTGTTCCCAGGTCGAGTATTCGACCCCCGTGTGCTCGACCATGGGCGAGGCCCACGAGGCGCTGCGGAGCTTCCGTCGCCGGCTCGGGCACTGGGCGGATGGAGCGGGCGTGGTGGCCGCGGGGTCGGGAACGCCGTTCGGTCGCGACCCTTCTGCGAGCGTCAGTCCGGGTCAGCGCTACGCGGACATCGCCTCCGAGGCCGCGGCGCTCACCGACGACCATCAGATCAACGGCCTGCACGTCCACGTCGCAACCGATCGGGATTCCGGCGTCAGGGCCTCCAACGCGCTGCGCGGGTGGTTGCCCGTCCTCCTCGGCCTGTCGGGCAACTCCCCCTTCTGGGATGGGCGCGACACCGGCTACGACAGCTGGCGGGCCGTCCACTCCCGCCGCTGGACGACCTACGGGATCCCTCCCGTTTTCCGCGATCCCGACGACTACGACGAGACGGTCGCGGCCCTCGTCGGCATCGGCGCGACCTCGGATCCGCGGGGCCTGAGCTGGAACCTGCGCCTGTCCAGCGTCTTCCCGACCGTCGAGGTCCGCGTCTGCGACGCGCAGCTCGACGCCGCATCGTCTGTCGCGCTCGCGGTCGTCATCCGGGCGCTCGTCGATTCCGCGCGCACGGCCGGTCCCGCCCCGGCGGAGGAGCGGGCGCTCTGGGACGCGGCTCTCTGGCACGCCGCGCGACACGGGGTGAGCGCCGACCTGGTCCATCCCTGCACCGGCGCCCTCGCCCCGGCCGCCGAGGTGCTGAGCGCACTCCGGGACCGGATCCGTCCGCACCTCCATGGCGACGACGAGGCGCGCGCCGTCGACGCGCTCCTCGCACGATCGCAGAACGGCGCGGCCCGGCAGCGCGACGCCTGCCGCGCAGGGCTGCCGGCGCTCGCCCGCCTCTACCGCGAGCGACTGGTGCGCTGAGGGGACCAGGGCGCGTGCGGAGGGCTGCGACGAGGGCCGTCCTCGATGCCGGCCCCAGGATCTCGTGGGTCAGAGATCCAGGGTGGCCTCGTCGGGGAGCTGGATCCCGCCGGACGTGTTGGCGGAGTTCGCATAGGCCTGGACGCGTCTCGGGTCGATCTCCGGCGGCGTCGGCTCTGAGAACTCGAACCGCAGCGGGATGGAGGGGTGCAGCCAGATCGTGGAACGTCCGAGGGGCTGGTCGCCGTCGTGGCGCCAGGACAGGGTGAAGCTCTCGTTGCGTCGCAGCTTGGTCGCGATCACGATCTTCAGATGCGCGAGAGCGATGTCCTCGATCTCGATCGGGTGCTCGGAGCCGCCGTAGTAGAGGATTGCCATGCTCCGGACGCTACGCCTCAGCGGCGTTTCTGCCTAGAAAGTTCCGGGTCCGCCTACGAAAAAGGCCCGGGCCGGTAGCGATCCGGCCCGGGACCTTGGAGTGTCGCGGCTTGGCGGGGTCGTGAAGCCTTGGGGAGGCCCCGCATGCGCCGTGACTTTTCCTTCTTCTCTGTCCATCCCTGTGACGAGCACAACGCTACGGAGTCACGTGGGCAGACCCATAGGGGCTTGACCGCGTCCCTCGTGCACGCTACGCATCCCCGGGCGTCACGACCGCGAGGTCACCGCCCCGCACCGCGCGCGCCGAAGTCCGTGTGCGACAATCCAAGCCCGCCGCCCACGCCGGGTCGCATCGCTGGGGAGGGACCATGGGAATCACCGCTGGAGCGCTCGTCGCCGTCTTCGTCGCTCTGTTCATCGTGCTCGTGGTGCGGCGCCGGAAGTAGCCCGCGGGGACGCTGCGCGACCGGGTGCTGTCGCCCGGGTGACACCTGCACGATCGCGGCACAGGTGCAGGACGGATCCGGCTATCGAGTCCTGCATCTGTTCCCGCATCGTGCAGGTGTCGCGGCGTCAGGCCCGCGAGGCCGCCGCGGCCGACTACTGCACCGACCAGCCGCCGTCCGAGGCGAGGATCGCGCCGTTGATGTTCACGGCGTCGTCCGAGAGCAGGAACGTGATCGATGCGGCGAGGTGCTCCGCCGTGGCCACGGTGGGGATGGCCTGCTGGAAGGGCGCGAGTCGGCCGGATCCGTATTCGGACATGTGCGGCGGCATCGGGATCCCGGTCGCGACGCCGCCGGGGGCGACGGAGTTCACGCGGATCCCCTTCGGGCCGTACATGAAGGCCGCGGACTTGGTGACGCCGATGATGCCGTGCTTGCTGGCCGTGTAGGCGTTGCCGGACGCGTTGCCGCGCAGGCCGGCCTCGCTCGACACGTTGAGGATGGATCCACGGCCCGCCGCCTCCATGAGGGGCAGCACCGCGCGCATGAGCTTGAACGGCGCGGTGAGGTTGATCGCGATCACGCGGTCCCAGACGGCGTCGGGCGTCTCGCCGGCGGGGGAGAAGTCGTCGTTGATGCCGGCGACGTTGGCGAGGCCGTCGATGCGGTCGCCCGCTGCGGCGACGACCCGGTCGATCGCGTCCTGCTGGGTGAGGTCGCCGGCGACGGTCACGATGCCGGGGAGATCGGCGCTCAGCGCGTCGAGCTTGTCCGCCGCGATGTCGCACGCGATGACGCGGCCTCCCTCGCGGGCGATGCGGGAAGCGGTGGCCTTCCCGATTCCGGATGCGGCGCCCGTGACGATCACGGTCTTCCCGGTGAAGCGTCCGGGCGTGACCTGCTCCGTCCACCCCTGCGGCGCGGCGTCTTCGGGGATCACTCCGCCGTTCGCGGCGCGAACGAGGTCGTCGACCACGGACTGCGGCATCGCGCCCTGGCTCATCACGACGAGCTGCTGCAGCGGCAGGCCGAGCACGGGGGTGAGCGAGTCGGCGCTCGCGCCGGACTGCGCCAGCAGTCCGCGGATCAGCTCGCCGCCGGTCGGATCGGCCAGCCAGTCGCCGATGGAGGAATTCGCGGTCAGGGCCATGGGTGTCTCCTTCGTTCGCTCGTGGATCCGGTCGGTTCGGCTGCGATCGAGTTTCGCAACGGCGCGTCCACTTATTCATGAGCGTACACCTCGCTACCCTCGGAGGGTGCCCCGTCCGCGCAGTGAGAACGCCCGCCAGTCCGTGCTGGCGGCGATGCGCCGTGC
>Ga0308160_10004184_pt1 | contig 15585 bp, 19 predicted proteins | sample PhyFR1_FD_201036 | JGI IMG/M metagenome (GOLD analysis project Ga0308160, IMG submission 201036) | Phyllosphere microbial communities from UC Gill Tract Community Farm, Albany, California, United States - DLSLF.R1 | ecosystem: Host-associated > Plants > Phyllosphere > Unclassified | place: USA...
CTTCCATCTTCTTCAGGGCTTCCGCTGGTTTCTCCCCCCTTTCGCTGCTTCGCAACATCCATCCCGCACCCACACGCACTCACGTCCGCCTCCGGCACTTGTACCCCGCCCTAGCTCGTCCACGACCGCCTCCCGACCTGATCGATCATACGACCCTCAGCACGTTCATGAGCTGCCAGAAGCCGAAGGTTTTCCGCGCGGCGCAGTGAGCGAGGAGAGCAGAGCGGGTGGCTGACATCGGGCTGTCCCAACTATCACCTCACCGCCCCTCGATCTCCCTCCTCACACGCCAGCCAACTTAAGATCGCTCACTCACCTTCTATGACCTGAGCGATGAGCCGGTCTTTGACGATGACGGGCGGCAACAATGCGCCTTCGGCCCTCAAGCACTTGGTCGCGACTGCGCGCCCGTCTCGTGGTGGACCTGCCTTGGATCACCTGCTCTCTACACCAGTCCCGTCCAGCCTTCCCCCAGGTGCGCGGGCTGGCCAGACCGTGCGAGCCATCCCCAGCCACGAGAACAAGTGACCCTGCACAGGCCGGTCACTGCACTGTCCATCTCGCGAGTGCGGCAGGGGCTGCAGCTCGCATGTGCGCATGCAAGACGCAGCGACCTGCGATGCCTCTGTTTCGGGCGCTTCCGAGCGTGGCGCGCAAGAGGGACATGACGCATCCTAGCGCCGGCGCGGGCATCTCTAGTTAGTCTAGGCTCCGGCGCGAGAGGACGCTCGTGATCTCGCGGTGAGCCTCAAGCCACTTGGGGAAGTCGAGCTCGCGTTCGCCCGCCGTCTCGTCTTCAGCAGTCGCCGCCTGCTGCAAGAGCGCCTTGGACTCGAGCAGGTAGTCGCACATGACCTGTAGAGCGAGCCCGGGGGCGAAGCACGATCGTCAGCGCCCTTCGTCGTGGCCTTTACGCGGCAGAGGTCAACGGTCGGAACGAACGACGAGCGTGCCGTAGCGGTAGAGGTAGTTGCAGCCGAGCTCGCGCAGGGTCACCTGCTTGGTCGAGCCGTCGGGTGCGGCCTCGGATTTGAGCTAAGGGCGTGAGGAGACACATGGAGCGAGTCAGCCTTCCGTGCGGTTGCTGCAAGCGAACGCCCGGAGCGCTCCCTTACCTTGTAGTCGTACACGGCCTGCCGGAGGTTCTGGACGCCGTCGAGGTGATCAATAACGCGGTCCGCGAGCCGCTTGGCTGCCTTTCCGAGCGGGAGGACCGAGACGAGCGTCAGGATCGTCCGGTACTCGCCGTTGAGGTACGGGTTGCTCTCCTCGTCCGCGCCTGACGGGAGCGAGAAGACGTCGGACGGCGTTGACGGGAGCGAGACGACGGACGCAATTAGCGACGAGATAATCATGCCGGTCGTCGTACGCCCGCGGCCCCTGGGAGTGGGCATGTGCAGCGGCTGAGATCAGCGGCGGGTCGGAGCGGACGCTTTGGAAGCACTAGGAGACCAACATCTGGCAGTTGAAGCTCATGTCGGCGTTGGCCCGGAGAGCTCCGAGGACGCGGTGGACGAGAGCATCGAGCGCGAGAGGCAGCGGCGCTTGCTCGTCCGTCTGCGACGAGGATCAGGCGACGGTGATCAGCACACGAGGCGGGCGAGCGAACCGGCAGCTAGCCTACGTACGATCGCAATCCGGGCGTAGTTGACCTTGTAGCCCTCAGAGGCGACTTGGTCGTACACCTCGCGCGGCGTGAGCACGTCGGCCTCGGTGATGCTCTCCCAGATCTGGCCGCACGCGAAGAAGGGGGAGGACGGGCAGCATCAGCGACAGACACGAGCTCGAGGCCTGGGCCACTCAGCACGTACCGGGACGATCTCAAAGTTACCGTCCTCGTCGACCACCTCGTCGTGCAGGAGTAGCCGGTTGCCCTCCATCCGGCTGACCTCACGCAGGACGTCGCGCTTGAGCTGCACCTCCATCGCCTCGACGACGTCGGTCGTGACACCGGTCGCCTCGACGTTGACTAGAGGCCGGTACTCAAGCCGGAGGACGTGCGGCCGACCAGAGATGTAGATGACAGGCTCCCTGGACGGACATAAGGCCAGCCAAAGGTCAGCCGCAGCCCTCTCTTCACCCAATCAATCGAGAGCAGAGCAATTACGTACTCCCGCAGCGAGGTCCAGTAGACGACCTCCTTGCCGTCCTTGCCGGCTCCCATCTTGTCGAGCGCCTGGCGCAGGCCTTCGCTCGACGGCATGCCGGTGCCGTAGACCTTACGGGCCGACAGGGCGCCATCCCGACTCGCGGTAACCGCCGCATCGGCCTTCCGGTAGTTTGGCGCTCCGTCGACACGCCTAGCCAGACACGGGTCAGCGGAGCATGTGGATCGACGAGGCACGTCAATCGACTGAGCCGGTCGACTCACTCCGGCAGCGACTGCTTCTGCAAGTTCTTAAAGAAATCCGACTTCAGGATCGTTGAGGCCGAGAGGATCTGGGGACGCAGGGTCATTTGACCAGAGAATCAGTAATGGAGCGGCGGACTTCACTTTCGTGCTGAAGGGTCGAACCTGGCCGCGGCGCTGCGAGACGACTGCAAGGACCTCGTCCGTCATTGCCACGCCGTCGGCGGGCGCCATGCGCGAGACGGGCGCGAGCGCCTCGAGCCTGCCCTCTTTGAGCTCCTTGCGGAAGGTGTTGAAGACTGGCGCATCGCGCTTAGTGTCAGTCGCGCGTGGGCAGGTACGTCGGGCAGATAACACAGCGGACTTACCTGGCCGCTTGGCGATGAAGGTGCCGAACGACTCGAGGTTCTCAAACGTATCGAGCTGCAGCTCCTCGAGGTAGGCCTGGTAGAGGACGAGCTCGAAGTACCGCCGGAGGTGGTGGACGCCCTCCTGCGTGTAGCGCTCCTTGGCCTCTGCGTCCGTCTCTTCGGCCGCGCGAGCTGCACATGCAGAATGACGACGTGAGCACGGGCGGGAGCCGTCGGAGTCATGGTCGAGCAGACGTACCCCGGGATTCTTCGATACAGTCGCGGAGGTTGATGCCCTCGCCAGCCTGGTCGATCGCGCTGTCAACGGCCTGCTTAACCTCGAGACCGTTGCGGATGACGCGGAGCAGGTTGTTGATGACCTGCCAGCTCATCGCGTTCGAGCGCGACGTGTGCTTGGACAGCGCGCGGTTCTTGCCGACCGAGTGCTGACGCGTCGGCCGGCTGCGGTGGACGATGCTCTCGCCGCTGATGACGGCGTCCTCCTCCTCATGCGCTCCCGCCGGCGCGAGCGAGGCCTCGGCTTTGGGCTTCGAGCGGTGCCGACGCAGCCAAGCCTGCGTGAGAAGCAGGATGACGGAAGCGACCGTACTCTAAAGGAGGAGGAAGATTGCAGATCGTGTGAGCGAGGAGCAGCCAAGGCAAGTAGAGTATCTTGTGCGTACCCGGCCCCGGCCGAGCTGATCGTTGAGGACGACGACAGTCGTCTCCCAGTCGGTCGTGATGACGAGACGCATGAGCTCGCGTAGGTCGTTGGAGTCGGGCGGCCGCTCGCTCGTCATCGGCAGCCGCTTGAAGAGAAGGTCGAGGTCCTTCGCTGACTCGCCGGCGTCTTCCATGATTTCCCGGACCGAGGCAACCGAGGCCTCCTCGGCGTCTTCCCAGACGGGGACAACCGAGCCGGAGGCGGTCTCAGAGTGGAGGAGCAGGCTGGCGCAGCGAGGGGGTTGACATGTCAGCCGGTCGAGGACAAGTAAGGCAGTTGGGAGATGGACACTCACGAGCCCTCGAACGAGACCAGCTCGGCGATGACGTCGCCCTTGAGACGGTCCTCGAGAGCCTCGAGCCGCTGTGCAGTGACACCGCTGTAGTCCTGAGAGGTGAGACAAGACGGTCAAGAGATTAGGGTGTGTGAGAGCGGGAGGATACTTTCGCGCGCGCAAGCAGACGTACCTTCATGTTGCGGAGTGAGAGGCCCTCCTTGCGCAGGCAGTAGGGCTTGCCGTTGACGTAGGTCAGCGGCTCCTCGCGCAGGTTGAGCCACAGGATGGTCTTGGCCTTGGGCGTGCGCTCCTTGATGCGCTCAAGGACCTCGTCGATGGCCGTCTCGGTCGGCTGGCCGCAGGCAAAGATGGCAGAATTGGGGATCTGGCGGAAGCCGACCGCCCCGCGAAGGCCGTCCGTCGACGAGGCCGTCTGCGTGAGCCACTGGTCCGACTTAAGAAGTGTGTTGGCTCGAAGGATGAGGCCCGTCCGTTGGGCGACGACGGCGTCGACCCACTCGAACTCGACGACCTGGCCGCCGCTCGGCTCAACCTGCCGGCCGGCCGCGCGCGATAGGCTTGAGAGCTCCGAGATGGGCGCGAAGATGTACAGCCTCGAGCCCATCCGGTGACCCTTGCGCAGGAACATGATTTGACTAGAGGAGGTAAAGAACGGGCAGGCCCGGGGTCAGTCTACCGTGCCGCGAAAGGAAGCGAGAGGCAGCTCGCGCTCTACGTGTAGGCCGGCCTCACTTCCAGATCTCGGACCGGGCCTTCAGCCAGCTCGAGAAACGGCCGTTGAGACCGTCCGAGTCTTCGACAAAGGCGGCAAAGGCGATCAAGAAGAAGTACTTCTCAAGCGCCTGCGCCGCCTTGTCGAGAGCTGTCTGCCGGGCGCCTTCGTCGAGCTCGAGTGAGGCCTTGATCCGGTACGAGATGATCTCCTCGCGCAAGTTGACGACCTGGTCGCATGATTCGATGACGCTGTCGACGAGCGCCTTGACGGCTTTGCCGCCCTCGACGCAGCCGAGGAGGCTGAGAATAACCTGGTAATTGCCCATGTGGGCGGATCGCAGCGAGTCGAGCAGCGCCGGCCGCGGCGACAAGAGCGAGGCGGCGGTCGTTCGGCCGGTGTTGGGGCGCGAGGCGAGCGCCTCGTCGAGCAGGTGCGTCAGCGCGAGCAGCGACTGGTTCAGCGCGTGCTGCTGCGTGTAGGACTGGAGCAGCCGCGACGGCTGCGTGGCTGCCGGCGGCGAGCCCGGGCTCGGGGACGTCACGCCGAGCGGGCCTGGGGAGGCGATGCCGGAAGGCGTGTTGGAGCGGCTGATGCCGTTCAGAAGGCCCGACGAGTGCTGGGCAAAGGGGTCGGTGAGGCCGAGCCGGAGGAACTGGTGCCGGCGGACGATGCAGGCGGCCGTCATGGCGAACGTCGTCCGGACGACGCCCATGCCGCAGTTGATGACGACCGAGGTCGTGAGCGGGTCGAGCCCCTTGAGGACGGCAAGGTAGGCGTCGAGGTAATTGTCCTCGATGGGCCGGTCGGGCGAGATAGGGATGCTGGTCAGATCAGAAGGAGCCAGTCAGCGTCCATCTTCGCTGCTGCGCGGGTGACGGAGGCAGGACGCAACCGGTGGTACTCGACCTTCCAGCCTTGGTGAGCAAAGTCCTCGTAGACCTCGCGCACCGTCTTGACACTGTCCTCGTCGACCTGGAGCCAGACGCCGACGAGCCCGCCGGCCTCGTGCTCGGCCGAGGCGTGAGACGGGGCAACCTCCTCGTGAGCGAGCAGGACGCCGCCGTACGAAGCAGCCTCCTTGAGGACGTCGCGCTTCAGGCGCTCCTCGACTGCCTCGAGCGCGGCGGCCGAGCCGGCCCAGGGCATCGTACGCAGCGGCGTCGATGCGTCACGCAGGACGTAGGGTCGGCCAGCGATATAAAGGAGCGGCTGAGGAACGCGCAGCGATTAGGCTCGGGCCAGCGACTCGACGGTTCGACTGAGGCTCCGGCCGGCTTTTGAAGGGGCTCACCTCCTCGCGCGTTGACAGGCAGACCGTCTTGTGCGTCGTCGACTGAGGAGACGACTGCAAGATGGAGAGCAGCGTCTTGACGGCAGGCACGGTTGGTTGGGCGGTCTGGAGAGGCACCGGCCGGGCAGCGGTCAGCCAACGTGCACAGACCCTTGTGACGCGGCAGTCTGGGCTGAGCAGGCTGCGGGGCCAGGACGCACGCCGTAGACGCCGAGCTGCTCGGCCTCGCCCTTGACGGCCCGGAAGTTGGGCGCGCCGACGAGCAGGAGGTCGAGATCGAGCGCTCGGCCGGTCGGATAGTGATCTGCGCAGGGCGTCGCAGAGATACGGTCAGCCTGCGCCCCTCGGGCGGGTCGGTCGAGGCGGGCAGCTCTCACCCGTCTTGAGGATCGAGTTCTTGGTGAGGACGGTACCGTCCCGGCGGCGGACGACGCCGGGCTGAGACTTGAGCAGGTGGGCCGGTGAGCCGACCGAAGGCCCTGCGTTAAGCGTGAGGGCGACCATGGCGAGGGGCGGAAGGGCTGGGTGATGGTTGGAGGCTGCGAGAGGGTGGTCTCGTTCGGCGGACGACCTCGCCCGCTGCTCCGGCCCTCGCGCGCGCGCGCGCCTCCGAGCTGCCCGGGGCGATCGAGGGGCTGAACTCATCCGACGCGTACGGCCGTCGGACGACGATCCGTCGGCCTGAGGTCACTGCCTGCTGCTCGCCGGTCGATGGCTATGACTGCCTTCGCTCTGCTATCTTATCGCACGACCTCGCATTGAGAAGAAAAGGGACGTCGCTTGATCTAAGAGCAAAGCCTGCAAACGTTGTGGCCGGACGGAGGCCATCTCGAAAAGAAGGACGACGCGCTTGTAGAGGATAAATGAGCGAGGCTCGCTCAAAGGCTGTCGACGGGAGTGGAGAGCAGGTCAGTGAAACGCAGGAGGCGCGCGGAAGGAGGGCGACCGACGTACCCGAGGAGCCGCATAATAAAGTAGCCCGGGCCGACGATGACGAGCGTCGCGAGGATGGTCGCCGGGATGCCGTTCTTGAGAAAGTCGGACGCGTCGAGGTAGCGGTTGCCGAGCGAGTCCTCCTGGGCAATCGCGCTCATGTTGGGGAAGCCCGAGACGGGCAGACCCATGCCGGCCGAGCAGATGAGCGCGGTGGCCTTGCGCAAGGGCGGAGGTAGATGGCTCGTCAGCACGCCGACGTCGGGCGGCGCGACCGCAGGTGAAGGAAGGGGCGCACCATGATGAGCAGCCGCGGGTGGGGGTCCTCGAGGCTCTCGCCGATACGCGAGGCGATCGGCACGAGCAGGACGGCGGCGATCGTGTGCGAGATAAAGGTGGCGATCACCATGACGACGAGCGAGAAGACGGCGAGGATCTGCCAGAGCGAAAGGCCGCCGACCATCTTCTCGAGGAAGGCGTCGAGGTCCTCGAGCAGGCCGGACGAGAGGACGGCTTTGCCGAGCGCGATGCCGCCCATCGCGAGGTAGACGATCGACCACTGGAAGTGGTGGAAGTCGTCCTTGGAGAGGACGCCGGTGCCGAAGAAGGCGACGAGCGGGATGATGGCAATAATGCCCATGTCTCCGATGTACTGCTCGAGGCTCTTTTCGATGCACCACAGGCCGATCGTGCCGAGCGTGACGCTGAGGACAAACCAGTGGACGCCGGTAAACTTGTCGCCGTGCGGCTTGATCGACGGAATCTGGAGGTCCTTCTCCCACCGGTAGCCGAGGTGGAGGGCGGCCCAGATCAAGAGGATTGAGAGCGAGGCGACCGGGAGCGAGATCGAAAACCACTGCAGCCAGTCGAGCTCGGGGTCCATCGCCTGGAGCGCGATCAGGTTCTGCGGCGACGAGATGGGCGAGGCCTGGCCGCCGATGTTGGACGCGAGCGCGATCGCGATGATCAGACACCGCGTGAACTGCGAGTTGGGCGGCAGCTTCTCGGTGATGGGCTGCGACGGGGGGAGGGCAGAGGAGGTCAGGACGATGGCACCCCTGCGTGTGCGTCTCCCGGAGCGCACCTTAATCAGGGCAAAGCACAGCGTCGGCGCGGCAACGTTGCTGATCCACATCGACGCAAAGGTGGCGACGCCCATCTGGCTCAGGAGAACCATGCTCGGACTCGTGCCTGCAAGGTTGAGGATTCGCTTGGCCATAATGGCGTCCATTCGCGTCTTGCTGAGCGCCGCGGCGATCGTAAAGCCGCCGATCAGGAGCATGATCGTCGGGCTAAACATCTGCGAGAAGATGAACCTGGGGTTGGGAGCCGACACGTTCAGTCCTTACAGTATCCAGCAATTGCTTAGCGAAGCCACCCGAGGCGACGCACTTTGTGGCGTCATTGGCCGACAGGCGCTCGTCCTTTCCGTCCGTCGAGCGCAGGACTCGGAGGACGACGACAAGGAATGGGACCGCGAGCGAAGTGACAAAGAGCGGGATCGCCTGCGTAAGGGACGGCATCCCGCGGTCAGCAGGCGTTGCGAGAGCGGTCCAAGAGACGAGGACCCACCTCGGTTGCCCACAGGATTGTGCAAAAGACGAGCATCGCGCAGCAGTTCCGCTCCTCGACCCGCTCAAACGTCGGGATCGCGCCCGAGCTGAGCAGGGCGAGGACGACAAGGCCGAGCGAGAAGAGAGCGGCGCCGCGGGTGAAGAAGGCAGGCCGGTAGAGCGTGCCGAGCGGCGTTTTCAGGACAGGCCGCCAGCGCTCCTTGCTCTCGGCCGCGCCGCGCGAGCGCGGGTCCGGGACGGCGGTCAGGAAGCCGCCGGCCGTGTCGTTCGTACGCGAGGCGTGGACCATCTGACGCCAGACGGTGTCGCGCTCGATGACGACCTTTTCGCGTAGCTGCGAGCCGAGCTGGCGCGAGGCGAGCTCGCGGTCGCCGCCGACGACGACGCGGGCGTACGTCGTCAGGAGGTGCTTGTCCTGCGTCTCGAGCAGGTGCTTGGTCGACGCCAGGTAGGGGTAGTAGGTCGTCAGGCTGTTCTCGAGGTAATGGTCCTTGGTCTTGGAGCCCGTAATCTTGTCGAACCTGCGCGGGACGGACAGGGAACCGTGGTCAGCAAGCAGGGCCTTTGCGGGCGCTTGAGGACACGACGCACTTCTTGACGGCCTTCTTGACACCCTCCTGGTTGAGCTCGCGAAAGCTGGCAAGAGCGGTCCAATCGAACCAGAGCTGGGCAATCCGGCGTTTGTAGAGAATTTTGAGCATGCTCGCGTGCTGTCCGGGCGAGGTCCAAACGTAGACGGTCGGAACGCCGTTGATCGACCCGTGGAAGCCGTCAGACGTCGTCGAAGCGTGCATCGTGCTCATCGTGCCCGGCGCGGCAGCGGCGAGCGAGATGGGGTCGACTGGGACGAGACCGAGCTCGCCCGGCGCGGCCGAGCCGCCCTGGAGGCCGGCGGTCGACGACGAGACAAGCGACGACCGCCGGAGCCGGCGCCGGACGGCCATCGGCGACTTGAGCGCGCCCGTTGCCGTCGTCGCCGACCGGTCCGACGTCGTCCGCTTGTGGGCCGGAGGCTGAGTGTGCTTGCCGTCAAAGTAGTCGGTCGAGCCGCTCAGCTGAGCCGTGCTGTTACGGGGCGAGTTCTCTGGCGACGAGTCGTCGTCGTCCCGCTCGCCACCGCCATCGGCCTGGCCGGGCCCGTACGGGTTGGTGTTGCGGAGCCGGGCCGCGTGGTACGACTGCTGGGCTTCAAAGAGGTCGGTCGTGTCGCGGTCCGAGAGCGGCACGTTCGGCGAGTTGCCATCTTGAAAAATGTCTGTCGGCAGCATGCATGGCGGTCAGCGATCCGAAGCATCGCAACAGCTTCGGCGAGCGACCGCAGAGAACAGGACGCACTCGAAATGCGGTTGCGCGAGCGCGACCGGCTCTTCCGCTGAGTGCTGGCGAAGCCGCCGAGGCTGCCGAGCTGACTCTCGCCCTCGTTCTCGTCGGCATCGCCGACGGGCTCGAGCCCGCTGTCGGCCGGATCCCAGCTCTCCTCCTTGACACGCTCGAGGTCGCGCTCCTCCTCCTCGCGCAGGTCGCGGTCGAGCTCCTCGCCCGCGCGGAGGAGCTCGCGCTCCTTGTCCTCGTAGAAGTTGGCAATCTTGCGGAGCTCCTTGTCGAGCAGCTTGAAGAAGGGCTGGTGGCCCTTTGCAATCTCGCCGCCGGTCGAGACCTCGGCCTCGGCCGCGTTCAGGAGGGGCGCGGCCTCGAGGTCCGTGTACGAGCTGGTCGCCGGCCGTACGGTCCGCTGGGCCGCCGGCGCAGGCTCAGGGATGGCCTTCTTGAGGGCCTCGTAGTCGACGTACGAGTCGAGCCAGTCGGCCCGGGCGTTGAACAATAGGGCAGTTCTGGATGGGCCATGGCGGGCAGTTGCAGCGAAGGAACAGGTCAGGGCGCATGCAAGCGACAGGCGGACACGGGCGGTTCGGAGGGAGCGAGACCTGGTCAGCCCTTGTGCTCGGTGCGAGTCGCTAGCTGGAGCGATAGGTCTCCAGGCAGAAGCCGACGTACCCGAACTTCATGGTCCACTCGGCACAGCGGCGTTCGTCGGCGAGAGTGAGCCGGTCGTAAGGGCGGGCGTCTGGGCGAGGGAGGAAGCGGTCGTCGCTGTTGCTGGCGGCGGCGTCGTCGTCGTCGTCCGAGGGTCCGTCGGCGTGAAGGGGCGCGAGTTCGTACTCGGGGCTGGCTGGGGCTTGACGGCCGACGAAGGAAAGGCGCTCGAGGAAGGACGACGTCGTCGCTAGAGCTGGGAAGGGCGGACGAAGGCAGCCCTGTCGCGGATGGAGGCTCGTGGGGAAGGAAGGGCCGTGCGGGCAGAGGCAGGGCGCGCGCGAGAGGAGAAGAGAAGGCAGGCCGAAAGCAGCAACGACGAATCGATGCTGGTGGGTTCGAAGAGGGCGTTCAACGTCGACCTCGAGGAGGGAAAGTCACTCTCTGTGCCGACTTGGCAGGATCTGGCAGGCGCGGGTGAACGATTGATCCAGGTCGAGCTCCCTTGGCGGGGTACTGACCCTTGCCAAGGCCGCTTCGTGCACAGGGCGGCCGTGCGCCGGCTCCGAAGGCGGCGCAGACAGACAGCCAGGAGTCGGTAGCTCTCGTATCGGCCACCGCGGACGAGCCGAGCCGTCTGATCTCCTCGTCAATGCTGACCTTGCTCGACGGTCAAGTCAGAAGTGGACCACTCCTGCTGTCGACAGCCTGGGTCTTGGCCGCGAGCCGCGGCTGACAGGGCTGCAGTTCTCCCTCTGCGCAGCCGACGAGCCGCGCCTCATGTCGACCCAATCGAGTCTGAGCGACAGACGAGTGGCTGATCGGTCACTGCCGGTCTGCAAGTCCTGCTAGGCGACGCTTCTTGTGCATGAGCGGGGCAGCAAGCCTCCCCCCGCGTACGTCGAACGACATTGAATCTCGAAAGGAGCATTCTGTCGCCACCTCTCGACGTCCCGCGTCGGACGATGACAATCAACATGGGTAGCCTAGAGTCGGCGGGCAATACAGTGTGAGAAGGAAGAGGGAGGAAGAGGGATGAAGAGGGAGGAAGAGAGGGTGACCAGAGCGAGTCCGAGTGCAGTAGAGTGTGGGCTGGACGACGGGCGGCTGTTTCCTCCCGATGGAAAGGACGACGGACGCTCATGGCCCTATCATCAAGGAAAGAGGTGAAAGCGGCGACGGAAAGCGGTGACGCGAGTGGTGCGAGTGTAGGAGGCCAAGAGTGTCTGCGAGTTGCAGCGCAGAGGAAGAAGACCGGCGCACTCCCCGCCGGAGTAGGCGAGGGTCGCCGTCATGCGGCAACCTTGGCCCGGACTGAGCGCGGGGGCGACGTCGTCCTCGACGAGCCTTCGAGGCTGCCTTCGGTCGTCGTCTCGGTCCCGGCGCTCTCGGCCTGGCGCAACTCGAGCTGCTCGCGGTAGGCGCGGAGCGGATTCGACTTGCTCATGCCTTGGGTTGGTGATATAAGCGGGCGCAGCAGCAGGAAAGAGGGACCCATGAGAGTCAGCTCCGGAACGATCGCCATGCAGCGCGCTTTGCTCCTCTCGCACCGGCCGGCTGGTGCCGCAAGGGGGGTCCGGGCATCGGCAAGGCGGGAGATCGGCGGAAAGGCAAGGAGAGACGGACCTCTCTTGACGAGCGGAGGAAAGTCGCAGACGTCGCCGCGCTTGACGCAGCGCTTGCAGGCGACGCGAGCGAGACCGATCCCATCGGCGGGCGGCGTGCCGTCGCACTTGGTCGTAGAGATTGCAGACGGGGGGAAGGTCGGTCAGCTCGGTGTTAAGGGGTGCTTTGCTGAGCGCGGCAATACAAAAGGTCGGCGGGAGCAATTTCCCCCAGCCGGGAAGACTGGCAGCGGGCGCGCGCACCTTGTCCTTTGCCCTGCGGCAGGCCTCGCACGCGTGCGTCGTCTTGCCCCGCTTGACGCCGTCGACAGGGCCGGCCGTCGTCGTCGAGCTCGGTGGCTCCTTGCGCTTGTTGGGCTTGCGTGGGCGTGGCAGCGAGCGGTGCGGGACGACCGGAGGCGAGCGCGAGCCGTCGGTCGACCCCGACGCGCCGGCCGTCAGCGGTGGCGACGGCGGCGGTGGGCCGGACACTGGAAAGGGAGCGGCGGCGGCCTTGGGGAGCGATGGTCGTCGCGTTGCCGACGGTCGCCTCTGCTTGACGACGACTGGCGGCGGGGCTGGCGTCTGGGGCTCGGGCGAGAGCGACGAGCTCGCCGTCGACGAGCAGCGGCTGCTGTAGGGCATGGAGGGAGGGAGGGAGGAGTTGTTTCCGGGGCTTTGGACAGGCGTGCAGCTGTTCCGCGGCCACGGCAATCTTGAGGGTCCAAGGGTGTCGGGCAGGACGCGATGGACGGCGGTGTCGAGACGGGCCGAGCAGGGAGGAGAGAACGCGGCGGTCGCTCAAGACTGACGTGGGCGATGGGTGCGCGAGCAAGAGATGTGGTCCGGAGGGAGGAGAGCCAGGCAAGCCGGGCGGGAGGGCAGGGCGGGCTTGGGCTGAAGCAGCCGGGCTGAAGCTGCCTGGCGGAAGAGGCCTCCTCGCGGAGCACGGGATCCGGTCCACGTTTTCAGAGGGGGCGATCGTGCAAAGTGCTCCTTCGGCCGCGCCGTCCGTCGTTGCCTCCGTGGCTGGCGAAGCCGCAAGCCACCGTTCCCCTTCGGCCGTCGATCTCCTGCCCGCGCGCCCGTCCATAAAGCCCGCGACCGACGTGCAGCAGCAGACGAGCGAAGGGCCCGTTGGCACACCCCCCGTCTAGCGGTCGGGCCAGCTTGGTGCTCGACCTAACGTAGGCCCACGCCGGAAGGTGCTTCCTAACGAGAGCGGCCACGGAGGGCATCAAAGGGAGTCGAGCAGGGCTCGGAGCCGTGGCGGAGCGAGCGAGCGCCGCGCGCGAGTTTCGCGGAACGGCATCAAGAGGTCATCAGGGCGTGTCAAAGGGGAGATCGTGGGAAGTGAGAAAGAAAGACGGCAGATGGGGCGAGCGGCCGGTGGCTGAGGTCGTAGGGGTGTCGTTTCGAGGGAGATATGGAGGGAAGAGAAGCGGCGGGGGCCTCAGGCGAGGAGCGACGATTCGCGTCGCCGGGCAGGCGCTGCGAAGGCGACGTTCTCCTTGTCCTCAGCCGCGCTGTCGAGTTGGTGGCCCTCGGCGACGCCGACGACGGAAGGGAAGACAATTTGCGTCGTCGTCGCTGGCCCGGCTGCCGCCGTCGATGCCGATAAATTCGACAGCCGGCGGGCCTTAATGGCACCGCCTGGCGTCGACGACGACGCAGAGGTCGAGAGCGACCGTCGCGGCGTCGGCTGCGATCCGGCGCCGACGAACTTGCCTGCTGACGCGGGGGCGAAGGAAGACCGGCGGGGCGTTGCGTTGGACTCTGCCAGGGGCCGACCGGCTGCAGCAGTCGACGACAACGATGCTACCCATCTCGACGTCGTGCGGCCGAACGGGGTCGGTGGGTCCTGGGCGCTGCTCGTGCTGGCCGAGAGCCGGGCAGCGACGGCAGCGGCAGCGGCTGCTCGGGCCGAAGGAGCGCGCGAGGCAGTCGATGGCGTCGGAACGCTGACCGCCGCGAGAGCTGCCGTTGTCGATGAAGTCGAGGCCGACAGGTCGCCGGCAGCCGCACTCGACCGGGGCCGGCCACCGACGCTGCTTCGTGTGCTGCTGCCGGGAACATGCTTGAGGCCTGGCGTGCCCATCGCGAGTGATGACCGCGGTCGAGCGGCGGCCGGTCGGCCGAGCGGGCCGGGCGTCTCGGGCATGCCACCGAGAGAGAGGCGGCTGCTAGCACCGTTGCCTGCGACCGACGGCGTAGCAGGCGCGACCGAGTGCCTGCGCGAGACGGCCAACGCCGAGGGCGGGAACGCGGTTGACCCGCCGCCGGGGAGCGAGGTCCGGTTCGTGGCCGGCGTGCAGCCGCCGACGCCCTTGACGCCGAACCGACGCTTGACGAGCTCGAGCTCCTGCTGCTTCGAGTCGAGCGCAATCTCGACGCCTTCGAGCGTCTCGCGGACCTCGTCCCGCGAGCGGAGGAGATGGAGGATGCGCACCTGTAGAGAGAGATGGGTTAGCCGTCTGGCAGATGGCTCAGCGACTCTGCGCAGCAGGCGCACCTCTTTGGCGGCATCCTCGGCCTTCAAATGGGCGATCTGCTTCGTCAGACGCTCGAGCTCGCCGCTCTCTGCGACCGACCGGAAGCTCGACGTCTGAAGCTCGATGCTGCGCGAGGCGTGCTCGGCGACGAGCCCGTCGAAGCGACGCGAGAGGCCAGCCCGGTCGCGCTCGAGCGCTGAGGCCTCGCGCGCCCGATCGGCGAGCTCATGCTGGAGCGACTGGATCGTCCGCTCGCGTTCGTGGCAGGCGTTGTCCAACGTCTCGCGTGCCGCTGAGGCCGCGCTGTGGGCCGCCGCATCGGCTTCGTCGAGACGAGCCTGGAGCGAGACGACGAGCGCCGTCTTGCTGTCGAGCGTTGCCGTCAGCCGGGCAAGCTCCTCCTGAAGGGAGTCAGCTTTGGCGAGGTGCCGGTCCTTGGTCGTGGCGAGGTCGGCATTCGCGGCGCGGACCCGCTTGAGCTCCTCCATCTCGAGCGAGTGACGGCCGGTCGTCGAGTCGAGGGTCTGCCATGTGTGCGCAGAATGTCAGCCTGCTTTGTTTCGACGGCGTGAGGAGAATCAGCCGAGCGACCGGGGGGGGGGACGCACCTCAGTCAGCCTCTCGACCTCGGTAATCTTGTCTGCAAGCGCCTGCGAGTGGTCGTCGAGTTGTCCGAGCAGCTCTTCGCGCTCCTCCCAAGCCGCGTCACGCTCGGCGAGGACGGCATCGCGCTCTGCGACAAGCTCCTCGCGCTCGGCCGCCCAGTCGTCGGCCGCTGGAGAGCTGTTGCCGGCGAGGGCATCGTCGCGCTCAGCCAGGAGCTCTTCGCGCTCGGTAAGCAGCGCGTCGCGCTCGTCTTGCACGGCCGCAAGGTCGGCCTGGAGACCGTCAATCGTCTCGTCCGTCTGGAGCAGCGACTCGGCCAGCTGGTCGCGGTGTTGACGAAGTCGGACCAGCTCGTCGTGCGTCTCGTCTGCCCGCTTCCATTGGTGGTCAAGCTCGTCCTGGTGCATCGTGATGGTCTGGGCGTCCTTGGCGGTCTGGTCGGCGAGCCTGTCGAGATCGCGTCGAGCGGCGGCCAGAGCAACGACAAGCGTGGATGGCGCGGCGGCCTCGCCCATCGGGAGGTTGACGGGGTCCGCAGCGATCAGCTGGCTCTGGAGATGGTCGACCTCCGCCTCAAGCGCGGCGACTTGCGCCCGCTGCTCGGTCGCCTCACGGTGATGCGAGGCGAGGATGTCCTGCAGCTGGTCGGTCGACTCTGCTGCGCTGGCGGCCAA
>Ga0308160_10004185_pt1 | contig 15584 bp, 15 predicted proteins | sample PhyFR1_FD_201036 | JGI IMG/M metagenome (GOLD analysis project Ga0308160, IMG submission 201036) | Phyllosphere microbial communities from UC Gill Tract Community Farm, Albany, California, United States - DLSLF.R1 | ecosystem: Host-associated > Plants > Phyllosphere > Unclassified | place: USA...
GGCACGCTCAAGCCGCTGCAGCTCGAGGGTGACAACGCGATCCTGACCGGCACCACGGTGCACGTCTCGGGTGACGCCGCGAAGCTGCTCAACAGCACCTTCAAGACCGACGCCGTGAAGTCCGGCCTCCTCGTCGGCACCGCCACCATCACCGCCAAGATCAAGTAACGCTTCCACGCCAGGGACGACCGCAGCACCGCGCCACGAGCGCGGTGCTGCGGTCGTTCCCGTGTCCGGGGGCGGTCCAGGAGGCGCGGATCACCTCACCGACGTCGGCGCCACCACCGCCGGGGACGGTCCGCCTCGGCAGCGGCCCGGTCCGCGGCCGCCTGCGCCTCGGTCGCCAGACGCTCCTGCCGACGCGCTCGCCAGCCGGCGACCTCGGTCTCGACGTCTCGGAGCGGGGTCACCACCGGCGGCCCACCGAGGAGCTGCCGGCGGGCCTCCTTCACGCGGGCGTTGAAGTCGTCGAGCACGTCACGGACGTCGGGCTCGGCGGAGAGGGCGTCGAGGTGCTCGTCGAGCTCGGCGTCCTCCTTCCGCAGCGCCAGGGCGGGCGGGGCGATGCCGGTGATCTCCTCGCGCTCGATCTTCGCCTTGATCCACCAGTCGGGGTCGTGGCGTCCGTCGTTCCCCGGGAGCCGCTTGCCGTGGTACGGGTTGCCCTCGAAGACACCCCGCCGCTCGGCCTCCTCGATCTGAGCCCGAGCGTGCGCCGCGACGTCGGCGGCCTTCAGGAGCCGACGCTCCTCGCGCACCTCGTCGGGGTCGAGGGAGCCGCGTTCGATCTCGCTGTCCACGAGCTGCTGGTACCGGTAGCGGGCGGCCCGTCGCAACCGGTTCATGCGTGCATCGACGTCGTTCATGACCCCTCCATGATCACTCCCCGGAGCGCTCCTCGCCAGCGACCTCCTCGATCGTGAGCGCTGCCTGGATGAGCGCCAGGTGCGACAGCCCCTGCGGGATGTTGCCCATGAACGTGCCGTCCTCGCTGATCATCTCGCTGAACATGCCGACGTCGTTCGTCTGCTCCACCATCTCGTCCATGAGGTCGCGGGCGTCGTCGACCCGTCCGACGCAGGCCATCGCGGCTGCGAGCCAGAACGAGCACGCCACGAACGGCGACTCCTCGGACTCCATGCCCGAGTACCGGTACACGAGCGGGCCGTGCTGCAGCTGCTCCTCGATCGCCCGGATGGTCGACTCCATGCGGGGACCCCGGTCGAAGGCGCTCATCGCGTGCAGCAGGATCGACGTGTCCAGCTTGTCGGAGCCCGGGTACATCACGTAGTACCCGCGTTCCTCGTCCCACCCGTGCTCGGCGACCCACTGCTCGATGAGCTCGCGGTTCTCGATCCACTTGTCGCGCGGCCCGTCGATCATCCCGGCCTCGTGCAGCTCGGCCGCGGCGTCGAGCGCCTGCCAGCAGCCGATCTTGCTCGAGACGTAGTGCTGCGTGTCCTGGAGCTCCCACATGCCCGAGTCCGCCTCCTCCCACCGGTGGCAGGCGTCGTCGGCGAGCTCCTGCAGGACGGCCGCGGTCTTCCGGTCGAGGACGTTGCCGGCGCGGACGTACTGGCGCAGGATCTCGAAGACGTCGCCCCACACCCCGAGCTGCAGCTGGTCGCCGGCGCGGTTCCCGATGGTGACGGGGCCGATGCCGTTCCAGCCCGGGACGTCGCGCTCCTCGACGCCGTCGCTCTTCGAGCCGTCGAGCTCGTAGAAGATCGGCATGTCCTCGTCGTGCTCGGCGATCATGCGCATCACCCAGGACACCGCGGCGTGGGTCTCCTCGCGCAGCCCGAAGCGGGTCAGCGCGTGCACCGTGTAGGACAGGTCGCGCACCCAGGCGAACCGGTAGTCCCAGTTCTTGCCGCCGGTGCGGTCCTCGGGCAGGCTCGTCGTCGGCGCCGCTGCGATCGCGCCGGTCGGCGAGAAGATGAGCAGCTTGAGGGCGAGGGCGCTCCGCTGCACCGGCTCGGCCCACGGCCCGTCGTACGAGAACTCCTCCGACCAGGTCGCCCAGTTGTCGATCGTCCGGTCCATCGCCTGGAGCGCGCTCTCCGGCCGGGGCATGAAGATCGGCTCGTCGTGGGTCCCGACGATGGTCAGGATGTGCTTCGAGCCCTCGGCCGTGGTGAAGCGGCCGGAGAACCGGGGCCCGTCGTCGTGCACGGGCTCGAAACCCTGCTCGACGATGGCGATCGTGATGCCGTCGATGCCGATCACGGCGCCGTTCGCGGTGTCGAGACGTCTCGGTTCGGCCGTGTTGAGCAGGGTCCCCGGCACCACCGCCCACTCCATCTCGACCGTGCCGTCGACACCCTGCACGCACCGGGCGACCTCGGCCCAGGGCAGGCGTCCCGCGACGCCGGTCACCATCGCGTCGGTCACGGTCACGGAGCCCGACCGCGTGGTCCAGGTGGTGACGAGCACGTTCGTGCCCGGCAGGTACTCGCGCGAGACCTCGGCGTCGGCGTCGACCGGCCGGAGGGCGATGTGTCCGCCGTGCTCGGCGTCGAGGATGCTCGCGAAGACCGGCGGCGAGTCCATCGAGGGGATGGGCAGCCAGTCGATCCGGCCGTCCCGTGCGACGAGCGCCACCGTCCGACCGTCGCCGATCGCGCCGTAGGACCGGAGCGGTGCGTAGCCGTCGGTGCGCTCCTCGTCGTCGATCACGTCAGGGGTGTCTCGGGTCCGCTCGGTCATGCTCCCAGCCTGCCCGCGCCCTGGGCCCGACCATCAGGCGGGCGTACCCCGCCGTGGAGGACGCCCGCCGTTCCTCCAGGCTGTGGAGAAGCCGTCAGCGGGCGCCGCCGCCCGTCGAGGCGACCAGGTGGTCGAGCAACGTCCGTCGCCACGGGACGGACGACCAGCCGTGGTCGGCGCCCTCCACCGCGGTGAACGTCGCCCCGGGGAGCACCTCGCCGTAGCGCTGCCCGTACCGGACGGGGACGATCTGGTCCGCGGTGCCGTGCAGGACCTCGGCGGGACCGGTGTAGCGGTCGATCGTCGCGTACACGTCGAGGCCGGCCGTCACCTCGTCGATGAACGCCGTGCCGAGGGCCATGCCGCCGAAGTCGAACCAGCCCTGTTCCCGTGCCCGGGCGAGCGGCTGGCCCTGGATCCGGTCGTGCCGTGCGATGTCGTCCACGACGACACCGGCCGGTGACCACAGGGTCAGCGTCGCGACGAGTTCCGGCACGCGTGCGGCCGCCATGGCGGACTCCACCGCCCCGAGGCTGTGCGCCACGACGTGCACGGGCCCGGCCGCGTCCGCCGCGAGCGTGCGGATCATCGCGACGACCTGGTCGACCTCGTCGCCGATGGTGATGTCGGCGAAGTCGCCGTCGCTCGTCCCGTGCCCGAGCCGGCTGTACGACCGGACCGCGGAGCCGTGCTCGGCCAGGGTGCGCGCGGTCTGCACGAACAGCTGCTGTCCGCCGATGTCCGTGCTGCCGAAGCCGTGCACGAGCAGGGCCGCGGAGCCGTTCCGCGCGACGGTGCCGAGCTGCCAGCCGCGGAGGGTGCGACCGCCGTGCCCGAGCGTCACCGGGGCGAACGCGCGCATCAGTTGGACCGGTCGGCGAAGCCTGCGGGCAGGTCGCCGGGCGCGGTGTCGACGACGGTCTCGTCGTCCTCGCCGACGTGCTCGAACAGGGTGATGTGCGCGAACTCGGGCACGACGTAGATCGGGTAGGTGGGCCCCTGGTCGCGGTACTCGCGCATGCGGTCGAGGTGGTCGTTCTGGAACAGCACCGTCTTGCTGCCGTCCTCCTCGACCCAGTGCGGGAAGAAGATCGTGCCGTGCAGGACCCGCTCACCGGGGACCACCGTGACGACGACGCTGGTGCCGGTCGGTTCGTTCCAGGACACCTTGTAGACGCCGGTGGTGAGCGCGACGAGGTCGACCTGCTGGTCCTTCACCCACCGCCCGCCGACCATGCCGGAGTGGATGCGGTAGTCGATCGTCGTGGCGTTCTTGACGTACATCTCGTACTGCCAGCCGTTCGCGTACGTGTAGACGAAGCGGTGCCCGACGATGCCGGAGAGGTCCTGTTCGGGGACGGGGTGTTCGACGCTGGTGGTGATGTCCATCCATCGAGTTTGCTCTCGAACTGCGTTTGTTGCAAGCGCTTTTCCGGTGACTACCCTGGGAACGTGGACGAGCGACCGGACGACCCCGACCTGGCCCGGGTGGCGCGACGGTTGAGCGCGGAGATCGGTCCGTTCCGCCGGACCCTGCTCGCCACGGCCCGCCGCTCGGTCGCGCTGCCCGACATCCCCGACGCGCAGATCGAGGTGCTCCGGCGACTCGGCGAGGACGGCTGGTCGAGTCCCACCGCACTCGGCCGTTCGCTCGGGCTCGCGCGCTCGACGGTGAGCAACCTCGTCCAGGCGATGGAGCGGGACGGCCTGGTCGAGCGTCGTCTCGCGCGTGGTGACGGGCGGAGTACCGAGGTCGGGTTGACCGGCCTCGCCGAACGCCGCCTCGCGGACTACGACGCATCCGCCGAGCGGGTCCTCGTCGACGCGATGGACGCGCTCTCCGAGGACGACCGGCGAGCGCTCGTGGCGGCCGTGCCGGCACTCGAGCGCCTGCGAGCACGACTCGACGAGCGCGGGGGCGCCTGACCCCTCGGCCACCGGGTCCAGCGCATCCCGGGCGTGTCGCGCTTGTGCACCCCGGGCGTGTCGCACTACTGTCGTCCTCCTGCCCATCGGCAGGACCGCCCGTCCCGGGCACCACCGGAAGGACCGCGCGTGCGCACCGTGCAGCACCACGAACAGCGAGTCGAGCTCCAGCTCGACACGCTTCTCGTGCTGCCCGAACAGCGCAACCAGCAGCAGTCCGACCGCTATCCCGCGTAGGCACGCGACGTCACCCGACGCCCCGTGCCCACCCGGCCCGGGGCGTCCTCTCCACGACGCTGCCCTCCGAACGCCACGCCTCGTGGTGCCGGACGGCAGCAGGACCTCGCCCCGGACCGTCACCGAAGACCGTCACGAAAGCGAGACGAAGCAATGGAGAAGATCACCGACGGGCTGCTGAGCTGGGCCTCGATGCTCGAGGACAACACCGAGCAGCAGGCCCGCACGACCGCTCGCATGCCGTTCGTGTTCCCCCACCTGGCCCTCATGCCGGACGCCCACCTGGGCCTCGGCGCCACCGTCGGGTCGGTCATCCCGACCCTCGGCGCGGTCATGCCGGCAGCCGTCGGCGTGGACATCGGCTGCGGCATGATCGCGGTCCGGACCCAGTTCACCGAGGCCGACCTGCCCGACGACCTGCAGGAGCTGCGCGAGCAGATCGAGCGGGCGATCCCGCTGTCGGCCGGTGCGTCGAACCGGAAGATCGTCGCCACGGCCGAGCCTCGGATCGCGGAGCTCGAGACGTTGGCCGAGGGAGCCGGGTTCGACCCCGCAGGAGCACACGGCGGCTGGCGCAACCAGCTCGGCACGCTCGGGTCCGGCAACCACTTCATCGAGGTGTCCCTCGACGAGGCGGACCGCGTCTGGCTGTTCCTGCACTCCGGGTCGCGGGGCGTCGGCAACAAGATCGCCCAGCGGCACATCGCGGTCGCCAAGAAGGCCATGCAGCGCTGGTGGATCGAGCTGCCCGACCCCGACCTGGCGTACCTGGTCGAGGGGACCCCGGAGTTCGACCGGTACATCGCCGAGCTGCGGTGGGCGCAGCACTTCGCGCTCCTCAACCGCGAGGAGATGATGGACCGCGTCGTGCGGCAGCTGTCCGAGGTCGTCGGCACGCCGGTCGACGAGCAGGAGCGGATCAACTGCCACCACAACTTCACGCAGCGCGAGACGCACTGGGGGAAGTCGGTGTGGGTCTCCCGGAAGGGTGCGATCCAGGCGACGGCCGGCCAGCCCGGTCTGATCCCGGGGTCGATGGGCACCGCGTCGTACGTCGTCGAGGGCCTCGGCAACAAGCCGTCGCTCGAGTCGTCGCCGCACGGAGCGGGCCGGCTGTTCTCGCGGAGCGCGGCACGTCGGACGTTCACGCACGACCAGCTGCGCGAGGCGATGGTCGGCATCGAGTACCGCGACACGGACGCGTTCCTCGACGAGATCCCGGCGGCGTACAAGCCGATCGACCAGGTCATGGCCGACGCCTCGGAGCTCGTGTCGATCCGGCACACGCTGCGGCAGGTCGTCAACGTGAAGGGCGACTGACGTCGCCGCCACGCCGGGTCGGGAGGCGCGGGGCGGGCCCGCACCGCGCCTCCCGACTGCCAGACGGCCGGGTGTCACCGCCCCTGCCGGACAGGGCCCGTTCCGTCGGGCACGCTCGATGGCGTGAGTGAACAGGCGGAACAGGCGGCCCGGAAGACCGGTCGTGGAGCGAAGCGCGTGGCCGACAGCCGGTGGTTCGAGCTGACGGCGCGCGCCGGGTTCGTCGGCAGCGGCATCGTGCACCTGCTGATCGGCTACCTGGCGATCCTGCTCGGTGTCGGCAACGCGTCCTCGGGCAGCGAGACCGACCAGTCGGGTGCGCTGCAGCAGCTCGCCGCGGTCCCCGGCGGGGTCGTCCTCCTGTGGATCGTGGCCGTCGGCTGCGCGGCGCTGACGATCCGTCTCGTGGTCGAGGCCGTGGTCGGCGGGCGGACGGACAGCGCCCGTGCCTGGGGCAACCGGCTGAAGAACGTCGGCAAGGCCGTGGTCTACGGGCTCATCGCGTACTCGGCAGCGTCCTACGCGGTCGGAGCCGGCACGAGTTCGAGCGGGTCGTCGCGGAGCGCTGCGGCGAAGGCCCTCGCGACCCCCGGCGGCGTGTTCCTCCTGCTGCTCGTCGCCGCGGTCGCCGTCGCGATCGGCGTCGGCCTCGTGGTGATCGGCTGCCGGCGCTCGTTCTGGAAGCAGCTGGTGCGCCCGCGGCAGCCGCTCGAACGCGTCGTCACCGTGCTCGGCGTCGTGGGGTACGTGCTGAAGGGGATCGCCGTGGTGGTCGTCGGCGTGCTCATCGCGGTCGCTGGCTTCCGGAGCGACCCCGACCAGGCGACCGGACTGGACGGGGCGTTCGACGCCCTCCGCTCGATGCCGGGCGGGGCGGTCGTGCTCGTCGCCGTCGGCATCGGGTTCGTGGCCTTCGGCATCTACAGCTTCTTCCGCGCCCGCTACGCCCGCCTCTGACACGGACACGGTGGACGCGCGCGGAGGCGGCACCGGTAGACCGGTGTCATGAGCAGCAGCGCGACGACCGGACCCGTGACCGTCTTCTCCGACGCCGGGGCCGTCCTCGCGGAGAGCATCGTGTGGGATCCCGGGACGAACGAGCTGCGGTGGGTCGACATCACCCTCGGCACCCTCACCACCGCGGACGCCCACGGCACGGTCACGTCCACCGTGCAGCTGTCGCCTCCACTGGCGAGCTTCCAGCCCCGCGCGGGCGGTGGCTTCGTCGCGGCCCTCGGCGACTCCGTCGTCGTGACGGACGCCCAGGGCGTCGTCGAGCGTGAGATCGCCCGGGTCGAGCACGCCACGGCCGGCCTCCGGTTCAACGAGGGCAAGTGCGATCCGTTCGGCCGGTTCCTCGTGGGCAGCATGAACCTCACCACGGGGGAGCCGGACGGTGCCCTGTACTCGATCGAGCCGGACGGCACCACGAGACTCCTCCGCGGTGGCTTCGGCGTGACGAACGGCATCGAGTGGTCGGAGGACGGCACGGTCATGTACGTCACGGACACGAGCGCGTCGACGATCTACCGCGGGTCGTACGGCCCCGACGGGGAGCTCGGCGAGCTGGAGCCGTTCGTCGTCGGGTCCGCCCACGACGGACTCGTCCGCGACGACGAGGGCTGCTCGTGGAGCGCGGTCTACGGCGGCGGTCGGGTCGAGCGGTACGGTCCGAACGGGTCGCACCTCGAGACCGTCGAGCTCCCGGTGCCGAACGTGACGTCGGTGGCGTTCGGCGGCCCGGACATGTCGACGCTGTTCGTCGCCTCGGCGCGGGAGAACCTCACCGAGGAGCAGCTCGTCGCGCACCCGCACTCCGGTGCCGTCCTCGCGGTGCCGACGCGGGTGCACGGGTTCCCCGCGAACACCTTCAGCGGCTGACGGGGCGCCGACGGCGGGATCGGGGGCGCCGCGGGTATCCTGGGCGATCGCCCGAACCGAGGAGCGACGCCCGACCCGAGGAGACCGAAGTGGACGACGAGCGCACGGACGCGACACCGGACCCCGCGAAGCGACTGGGCGAGGCCGAGAACGCCGACGTCACGGTCGAGGTCGACCGGGTCGCGGTCGACGGCACGTACGTGCGCGTCAGCTCCGTCGGCGAACCCGGCGACCGCGCCTTCCTGCTCGTCGCGGGGCTCGGCATCGCCGCCACCTACTACGAGCGGCTCGCCCCGCACCTCAACGAGAACGGCCCCGTGCACGCCCTCGACCTGCCCGGGTTCGCCGGTGTCCCGCGCTTCCGCGGGAAGGTCTCGATCGAGCGGTACGCCGACGCGGTCGAGAAGGTCATCGACGACCTCCGGCTCGTCGACCCGGTGCTCGTCGGCCACTCGATGGGCACCCAGGTCGTGACCGAGGTGGCAGCGCGTCGTCCGGACATCTCCGACCTGGTGCTCATCAGCCCGGTGGTCGACTCGCACGCGCGCACGGTCCGGCAGTCGGCGTTCCGGTTCCTCCGGTCCACGCTGCACGAGCCGGCGGCCGTCCGCTGGCACGGCATCACGGCGTACGCCCTGTGCGGCTGGCACTGGTTCTCGAAGGTGCTGCCGCGGATGATCGCCTTCCCGATCGAGGAGCGCGCCGCCCACGTGCAGGCACGGACGCTCATCGTGCGCGGGGAGCACGACGCGATGGTCCCGCGGGACTGGGTGCGTCGGCTCGCCCGGGTGTTCCCGTACGCGGTGCTGCGTGAGGTCGTCGACGGCGCGCACTCGGTGATGCACGCACAGGCGGACGCGGTTGCGCGGCTCGCGGTGGACCACGTCGCCGGCCGGCTCCCCGACCGCGGCGTGTCCTCGCTGCAGCGCGTCCGCGACGACTCGACGGCGTCGGACCTGTCGCGGCTCGGCCCGCGCGAAGCCTGGATGCTCGTCAAGTCGCGCTTCGTCGAACTGCTCGGCATGGCGAAGAACGACGACGAGACGCTCGAGGCGGCGAAGTCCGCGCACGCGGTCGCCATGGCGGACGGCGACGACCTGCCGGTCGACCCGGCGGATCGCCGCGAGATCGTCGACGAGGTGGCTCCGGAGACCCGCAAGGCGGGCTGATCCCGCGGACCGGCCCGCGGGCGGACGCGACCGACTGGAGGCTCGGTGCCGGTCTCGTCAGCCGGCACCGCGCCTCCAGGGTGGACGCGACGCTACGGCGTGATGCGCCCGATCAGCATGTCCGGCGTGAGCGCGTGGGCCTCGGCGAGGACCTTGCGGGCCTCGTCGGTCTTGTCCCAGACGTTCCAGAGCAGGACGCCGCGCACGAGGTCGTCGTCGTCGAGGTAGTAGACGACACCGGTGACCGTCGGGTCCTGCCAGTCCTCGACCGTGCGCAGCTTCGTGGTGACCTGCCCGACGGCCTCGTACCCCATGTCGAAGACGTCGGAGTAGAACATCGGCGTGTGGTCGTAGGTCTCGTCGGCGTCGGCGAGGTTGCGCCCCGCCTGCCGGCCCTGCTGCTGCGCGTTGTCGACGTGCTCGACCCGGCGCGTGCCGAGGATCCGGTCGGGGTACTCGGCGACGTCGCCGGCGGCGAACACCGAGTCGTCGTCGGTGAGGAGCGTCGAGGAGACGACGATGCCGTCCCGGACGGTGAGCCCGGCGTCGGCGGCGAGCTGGGTCGCCGGTTCGATGCCGAGTCCGACCACCACCGCGTCGGCGGACACCTCGGACCCGTCGTCGAGGGTCAGCGTGACGCCACCCTCGTGCTCGGACCCGTGGTCCACCCGGCGCCCGAGCCGGAGCTCCACGCCGTGGTCGACGAAGCGCTGCTGGAACGCCCGGGCGAGGTCCTCCGGGAACATCCGGCCGCCGACGACCTCGTCCGGGTCGACGAGCGTCACCCGGGCGCCGTTCTGCACGACCCCGGCCGCGATCTCGGTGCCGATGTACCCGCCACCGACGACGGCCACGTGGGCCCCGGCGTCGGCGAGCTCGCGGAGGCGTCGGTAGTCGGTGGCGCTCCGGTAGTCGAGCACCCGGTCGGACGGCGACAGCCCGGGGAGCCCGCGGGGCTTGCCGCCGGTCGCGAGGAGCAGTCGCTCGTAGCCGTGGGTCTGCCCGTCCGAGGTCGTCACGGTCTTCGCCGCGCGGTCGATCGCCGTCACCGCGGTGCCGAGCACGAACGTCGCGCCGGTCTCCTCGGTGTGCAGGTCGACCTTCTCGTCCCAGCTGAAGTCCGGGTCGGTCCACAGCTTCTTCGAGAGCGCCGGCCGGGCGTACGGCCGGTCGACGTCCTCGCTGATGATGCCGATCGAGCCGTCGGCATCGAGTTCGCGGACACCGCGGGCAGCGGCGTCGGCGACCATCCCGCCGCCGACGACGAGGTAGCGGAAGTCGGTCATGGCGTCTCCTAGATCGTTGCGACCGAGCCGGAGTCGACCCGGTAGTTCGAGCCGTTCACGAAGCTGGCGAGGTCGGAGCAGAGGAACGCGATGACGTTCGCGACCTCCTCCGGCTCGCCGCGACGCTGCAGCTCCATGTACGGGCGCTCGTCGTCGAGGAACGACGCGATCGCCTCGTCGAAGGTCTGGCCGGTTTCCTCGGCACGCTTCTTCATCATCGCGTCGGTCATCGGCGTGTGGATGAACGCCGGCGACACGGTGTTCACGAGCAGGCCCTCCTTCGCGTAGGTGCGGGAGAGGCCCTTCGCGAAGGACAGCACCCCGGCCTTGGCCGCGCAGTAGGGGAGCTCGTCGTCGTACGGCTGCGACGCGTCCTCGGACACGAGGTAGACGATGCGACCCCAGCCGCCCTGGCGCAGGTCGCCGATGAACTCGCGCGTGATCCGCACCGGCCCCATCAGGTCGACGTCGATGGTGTCGAGCCATCCCTGTTCGTCGATCTCGTGGAACAGGCCCTGGGCGCCCGTGACGCCGGAGGACTGCACGAGGATGTCGATCTCGCCGACGGCGTCGCGCACCCTGGTGTGCAGGTCGGCCAGGCTCGCGGCGCTCGTGACGTCCGCGGCGAAGGCGTGCAGCCTGCCGTACGGCGCCTCGAGCTGGTCGGCGCTGTTGTCGAGCTGCGACTGGTCGAGGTCCGACACGACCACGGTCGCACCCTCCGCGAGGAGGATGCGAGCCGTGTTCCAGCCGATGCCGGAGTCCGCGCCGAAGACCAGGGCGGTCTCGCCCTGGATCCCGAGGTCCACCTGGTGGCCGCTACGCGTGCGCCGAGGCGTCCGCGACCGCGGGCGTGGTGGCCGAGGCGAGCGGGGTGCTCGGTGCGCGGTTCTCGGCCGAGACCATCCACGCGAGCTGCTCGAGGCGCTCGATGAAGCCGTGCAGCAGGTCGGCCGTCGTCGGGTCCTCCTCGTCGACCTCGTCGTGGACGTCACGCATGGTGCCGGTCGCCTGGTAGAGGCGGAGCGTCACCTGGTCGATGGCGTCGTGCGTGGTGATCTCGCCCTCGGGGAACTGGTCGAGGTGGCTCGACGCCGCGACGGTGCTCGAGCGGCCGTCCGGGACCGCGTACAGGGCGCGCATGCGCTCGGCGGTGTCGTCGGCGAACTCACGTGCGGCGTCGACGATCTCGTCGAGCTGGAGGTGGAGGTCCCGGAAGTTGGTCCCGAGGATGTTCCAGTGGGCCTGCTTGCCCTGCAGGTGCAGGTCGATGAGGTCCACGAGGACCGCCTGGAGGTTCTTGGCGAGCTTGTCCGATGCGTGCATGATCGGTTCCTTCCGCGTTGGTGACCGGTACCAGACCGGTCTACGCGGTGCGGCAGGACGTCCGCTCAGAGGACGCGTCCCCCGTGGTCCGATCAGTGCGTGACGGCGGGGTCGACCTGGTCGACGGCGGAGCGCATCTGCTCGAGGAACACGGCGACGACGCGGGCGTCCTCGGGGGAGAGGCCCTCGGCGATGCCCATCATCCGACGGTGCATGATGCCGAGGGTCGCACGGACCTCTTCGTCGGTCTCGGTGGTCGGGGTGATCACGAGCGCGCGGCGGTCGGTCGGGTGCGGGTCGCGGCGGACGTGGTTCGACTTCACGAGGCGGTCGATGAGGATCGTGGTCGAGGCGGACGAGATCTTGAGGTACGCCGCCAGGTCCTTCGGCTTCACGGTGCGCCCGGCGCGCTGCGCCTGCAACAGGAAGCGCACCGCGAGCAGGTCGGTCTCGCCCATGCCCATCGAGTCGCGGGTGCGTCGACGCATCGCGGTCTCGGCGGCGCGGTACCGGCGGAGGGCGTTCAGGACGGTGACGCCCCGCTGGGTCGCGTCGTCATCGGGGAACCAGTACCCGGACGCTTCCGTGATCTCCTGCGTGGACATGGCGTTCAGGGTAGCCCGTCTCGTTGCTAGACCGTCTAGGGATCTCACGGGATGCGGTCTCCCGCACCCGTGGACGGACGGGAGGCGCGGTGCGGGCCCGCACCGCGCCTCCCGTCCGTCGTCACGTGCGTGACGTCGTCAGGCTGCGGCCTGCTCCTCGGTCGCCTCGGCGAGCGCGGTGAGGGCGCCCTGGACGAGCGTGGTGACCTCGGCGTCCTCGCGCGGGTGGGTCTCGGCGAACCGGACCACCGACTGTGGGATGGCGACCTTGACGTCCTCGAGGACCTTCGCGCCGGCGATCCCGGCGACCTTGCGGGCGTCGTCGTGCGCCCAGACGCCGCCGAACTGGCCGAAGGCCGAGCCGATGACGGCGAGCGGCTTGCCGGACAGCGGCGAGGCGCCGAACGGACGCGAACCCCAGTCCAGCGCGTTCTTCAGGACGGCCGGGATGGTGCCGTTGTACTCGGGGGTGACGAGCAGGACGGCGTCGGCGGCGGCGACCGCGTCGCGGAAGGCGACGGCCGAGGCGGGCGGGGTGTCGCCGTCGATGTCCTCGTTGTAGAAGGGCAGGTCGACGATGCCGTCGAAGGTCGACAGCTCGATGCCCTCCGGGGCGTGGTGCGCAGCCGCCTCGGCGAGCTTGCGGTTGATGGACTCGGCGCGGAGGCTGCCGACGAGGGCGAGGACGTTCGTCATCGGGGATCCTTACTGGTTCTGTGACGGAAAGGTGTCATCGACAACCAATGCGTGCGCGTGGACCCCTATTCCCGGTCCGGTGGATCGTCGGTACGTTGGCGACGTGAGCACGCTTCGGACGCCGGCCAGCACGCCCCGCACGACCGACCCGGACTGGTGGCGGAACGCCGTCGTCTACCAGGTCTACCCGCGGAGCTTCGCGGACACGGACGCCGACGGGCTCGGCGACCTCGCGGGCGTGACGAGCCGCGTGCCCTACCTGGCGTCGCTCGGCGTCGACGCGGTCTGGCTGTCGCCGTTCTTCCCCTCCCCGCTGGCGGACGGCGGCTACGACGTCGCCGACTACCGGGACGTCGACGATCGCCTGGGCACACTCGACGACTTCGACGCACTGGTCCGTGCCCTCCACGAGCACGACATCCGGCTGATCGCGGACATCGTCCCGAACCACACCTCGGACGAGCACGCGTGGTTCCGTGCCGCGCTCGCCGCGGGCCCCGGCTCGCCCGAACGCGCTCGGTACGTGTTCCGGGACGGTGCCGGTGCCGACGGGTCGCTCCCGCCGAGCGACTGGGTGTCGAACTTCGGCGGCAGCGCCTGGACCCGCGTGCCCGACGGCCAGTGGTACCTGCACCTGTTCGCGCCCGAGCAGCCGGACCTCGACTGGTCGAACCCGGAGGTCCGTGCCGACTTCGAGGACACGCTGCGCTTCTGGTCCGACCGCGGGGTCGACGGCTTCCGGGTGGACGTCGCGCACGGCGTGGCGAAGGACCTGTCGACCCCGTACCGTCCGTCCGACGAGCACCACCTGCCGCTGGACGGCTCCGACCCGCTCTACGACCGCGACGAGGTGCACGAGATCTTCGCGGCGTGGCGCCGGGTGCTCGACGAGTACGACCCGCCGCGAGCCGCCGTGGCGGAGGCCTGGGCGCCCGCGCCGCGCCGCGTGCTCTACGCCCGGCCGACCGAGCTCGGGCAGGCGTTCAACTTCGACCTGCTCGAGGCGCCGTTCGACGCCGCGGCGTTCCGGGGCATCATCGGCCGGAACCTGTCGGCGTCGGCGCAGTCCGGGGCATCGAGCACGTGGGTGCTGTCGAACCACGACGTCGTCCGGCACGCGACCCGGTACGGCCTGCCGGACGGCACGGACACCGACGCGTGGCTCATGACCGACGGCACGACACCGTCGCTCGATCGTGCACGGGGGCTCCGGCGGGCGCGGGCGGCGACGCTGCTGATGCTGGCGCTGCCCGGTTCGTCGTACGTCTACCAGGGCGAGGAGCTCGGGCTGCAGGAGGCCGCGGCGATCCCGCACGAGGCGCTGCAGGACCCGAAGTGGATCCGCACCGGGCACACCGTGAAGGGGCGGGACGGGTGTCGCGTGCCGATCCCGTGGACCACGTCCGGGCCGTCGTTCGGGTTCGGGGCGGTCGCACCGCACCTGCCGCAGCCGGCCGACTTCGGCGCGTCCTCGGTCGAGGCGGAGGACGGCGACCCCGGGTCGACCCTCTCCCTGTACCGCGCGGCGACCGCTGTCCGACGGGACCTGCAGCGGGGCGAGGACCTCGCGTGGATCGAGGCGCCGGACGGGGTCGTGGCGTTCGCGCGGCACGACGGGTGGCGTTCCGTCACGAACTTCGGGACCGAGCCGGTGGAGCTGCCCGCCGGCGAGGTCGTCGTCTCGTCCGGTCCGCTCGGCGACGGGGTGCTCCCCGGGGAGACCACCGTCTGGTTGCGCTGAGCCGGACTCTTCCTCCACAGCCAGGAGGCGCGGGGACGCGTTCCACAGATCGGCCGACACCCGCCTGACGGGGACCCTCCGGTCGCGACGATCGGGGCATGACAGCTCCCAACACCCCGCCGGGCGGTCGACCGCCCGCCAGGTCACGCCGGCTCCGCCGCGTCGCGGCCGTCGCGTCCGTCCTGACCGCGCTCGGTGTCCTCGCGGCACCCGGCCTCGTGCCGTCGGCCTCCTCGGCCGACGAGCTCGCCTTCCCCTACGAGAACCAGTTCTCCACCGCTGCCGGCGGCGCCCTGCACGGCGACGCGGCGATCGTCGACGGTCGGCTCCGGCTGACCGACGACGTCAAGGACCAGGCGGGAGCGTGGTCGATGCAGGACACGTTCCCGTCCGACCTCGGGCTCGAGATCGAGTTCAGCTACGCGATGTACCGCGACGTGGACGACCCGGGCGCCGACGGCCTGCTGCTGTTCCTCGCGGACGGCGCCGCCGAGCAGGGCGTCGGGTCGTTCGGGGCCGGGCTCGGGTACGCGTGCCGACGCGAGACGTCCCAGGGCGGTGGCCTCTCCTGCGACCTGCCCGGGGTGCCCGGCGGCTTCGCGGGCATCGCGGTCGACCACTACGGCAACTTCTCGACGCCGATCAACTACTCCGGTCCCGGGGCGCGCCCGGACACCGTGTCGATCCG
>Ga0308160_10004186_pt1 | contig 15583 bp, 18 predicted proteins | sample PhyFR1_FD_201036 | JGI IMG/M metagenome (GOLD analysis project Ga0308160, IMG submission 201036) | Phyllosphere microbial communities from UC Gill Tract Community Farm, Albany, California, United States - DLSLF.R1 | ecosystem: Host-associated > Plants > Phyllosphere > Unclassified | place: USA...
CTGTCCCCCCGACTCGACCATGAAGGACGAGTTCCATCCGCCCTTGTCACCTACCGTGCGTGCTTGACCAAGCACTTTTTTCCGAGAACGATCGGGCTAACCCGGCTCCGTCATCCCCCCCCCACCCCCTTCTCTCGCTCCAGCTGATCGCAACGCTCCTGCTCGACTACGACCCGGGGGACAAGGGCTCGCTCGGCCTCATCAAGACGTCGCTTCGCCTGCTTGCCGACGAGACGCCAGAGGCCGAGCCTTACTTCTATCCCTCGTCTGACGAGGACGAGGACGAGGCCGACACGGACGAGGTCCAGCGCATGCTGGCGAGCTGGTCGCTCGACAGCTCGACGACCTCGGGCGGCGCAGCAGCCGACTGGCCGTCTGGCAGCGGCAGCAGCTCATCGGATAGCACGAGCGTCAGCGGTGCGACGAGCTCGAGGGAAGACGACGTCGAGTTCCTCAAGATGCTGTTCCCATACTCGTCAGTCCGAAAGGTCGAAGGTGCCGCGTCCGATTCCCTTCGGCGAACGTTGACGCTCTGGCTCGCCTTCTGCGCGCAGCGCGATTGAGTCCCTCGAGCAGGCGCTCGACGACTGCCCCGGGAGCGAGATGACGGTCGTCGTCGAGCACCTCCTCTCGATGGAGGCTATCCGCGAGGCTGAGGAGGCCGGCGGCTGGGATGACGATGCGTCGGGGGAGGCTCTGGCTGAGGCGTGGGCTGGCCTCTCGCAGGCGGAGCGCGACCAGCTCTGGGAGCACGGGGCCGACGACGACGACGAAGAGGTTACCGCCGAGGTCAAGTCGCGCGACCACCTGTGGGAGCACGGACTCGTTGAAGAATTCATCCCGTCAAAGCCGACCTCGCGGGCCTCATCCGTCAAATCCAAGTCGAAGGCCAAGAGCAAGAAGGCTGGCGTCCAGAAGACGCTGGTCGGAGGGCTCCCGGCGGGTGTTCTCGTCCGGCCGGCGCCGTCGCCTGCCTCGTCGACTCGCAATCTGGGCGCTCCTGCGATGGCCAAGGGCAAGTCCAAGACCGACAGCAACGCCTGGGTCGCAATGAGCTCTATCGCGACATCGCTTGCCGGCATCCTCGGCTCGTCGACGGCCAAGGCCTCGGCTAGCCACTTCAACGCCTTTCTCCACTCGTCGGCCCAGGCGTCGACCTATGCAAACGTGGTCGCCTCGCTCCAGGCGCTCGATCGACCGAAACCGGCACTCGAGGCCGATTACCTGGCGATGCTCGTCTTCAGCGACGTGACGCCCGACAAGCGCCAGATCGAGGTTCTCGGCGTCGTCTGGCAGGCCTCGGCCGGCGAGGTTGACACAGCACTCGATCTCTGGGCGCTGCTCGAGAACGTCAAGCAGCGGTCAGGAGACCCTGGCCTACTCAACGACGGCCTCTTCAACCCCTCGGCCGTCCCGACCAAGCTGGCCAAGTCGGCCCAGCCGTCGCCGCTGCGCACGCCGCCGAGCTCAGCCCCCTCGTCGCCCGTCCTCAGGCACAAGCCGCTCGCACGGCCTGTCGTCTCGACTCACCTGCACCCAACCTCGCGCAACTTGCCGAGTCATCCGGCACCGACCTTGGTCCCCCTCCCTCCGTCGCCCGTTGTCTCGGCCGCCAAGCTCAAAGACGGCTTCCAGATGCCTGGTGGTCGCGCCCAGCGGACCAAGTTCGCGCCGAGCAGCAAGCCAATGGTTTTCCACCCGCTGGCCGACAGCATTCCGGCCTACAAGGGCGGGGGTGTCGCCGTTGCGCGGCAGCTCGAAGCCAACACGACGACGAGCAAGAAGGGCGGCTGGCTGGCTCTGAAAGAGCGCGAGGCGAGGGAGCGGCGTCTGCGTGACGAGGTGCGCCCTTCCCCACGTCCTTGGAGTGTTCCCTCAAGCTTCTGAGCTGATCTGTCTGATCGCTCCTCGTCCCTCCAGGCCCTTCGCAGTGCCTCGCGCTACTTTTCGAGCGGCAACGCGACCAATCACGGCAAGACGATTGCCGCGCACTACGCCGAGCAGGTGCGGCCGTCGCCTCGACTGTTGCGACCGAGCTTGGTGCTGACACCCTCACGTCTCATTGCAGGCCCGCAAGCACAACGAGGCTTCCAGAGCGCTCGGTCTGGAGGCCGCCAAGGATCAGATCTACTCGTCATCGAGGTGTGTCGCGCGTTATCAAGTATCGTCTGTCGCCGTGAAGCAAGTCCGCTGACACCCGAGCCTCCCTGCAGGACGACGGCGACCGGCATTGACTTGCACGGTCTCAACTTGTACCAGGCCACGCACGTCGTCGATGAGAGCGTCGGGGCTTGGTGGGAGGATACCGGCCTTCGTACGTCACGCACTCGCCCTTCGCCGGCCGTAAATGCCTTCGGCTGACCTGCTTTTTCTTTCTGTGTCCGCAGGCTCGACGCCATTCACCATCATCACTGGCCGGGGATTGCACTCGGACCAAGCCCGCGCCGTTCTGCGCCCCGCGATCAGCAAGAGGCTGAAGCTGCAAGGCTGGCGGGTCAGCGAGGGTACGGAGGGTGCGCTCAGGGTCATCGGTCGCTAGCAAGGACCACCGCTCTCCTATTTGTAGCATCCCACAGCTCGGCATTCTTGTTGTAGACCATGTCACCTTCAAACGATCGAGCCCGCCGTTCCATCGCATGCTAATCGGCATGCTGTCTGTTGGCTTGGATCAGACGCCGCTCCTCGTGTGTGCATCCGCATGTGATCAAAGGGGCCGCACGCGCCCTCCTCGTACCCCTTCGGCTCACTGGATCAGAATCATCCACGCCAGGACAAAGTAGAAAAGGCAGAGCGGGTAGACGGCGAGGATCTGGCGCGATTGCGGGAGCTTGGCGCCCTTGAGGAAGTTGACGCTCGCTGCAGGCGGGTACGGGAGGGAGGGAAGGGTCAGGGGCCAGACAGACGAGGAGTTGGCAATGCGAGAGCGAGTGTCTTGCCGTATGGGCAGAGCACCCGGCTTGTCATCCAAAAGCGGATATGACGCACCCCAGACGGCCCAGCCGACGGCGAGGAACGAGACCGGCGCGCGAATGTAGATTGCGTGGAAGAAGAAGGAGAGGATGGAAGCGAGCAGCAGCGGCGCGAGGCAGTAGCCGAGGACGCAGAGGCTCTGGAAGAAGGAGCTGTGAGTAGTAGAAGAGAGGCAAGAAGTCAGCTCTGAGCTCGTCGGCCGCTCGAGAGACGCCACCGAGACGTACACCTTGCCGCCCAGCAGCTTGGCGTTGATCGTTACGATCGTGCTGCCGACGGTGACGAGCGAGATGACCATCGAGAAGGCCTCTATGCTCTGCGATGCCGGGGCCTGCAAGAGAAGCGGTCGACAGCAAGTCAGTGTGGGTAAGTCGGCCACAGGGGGAGACGTGCCGGAGACTGACGTCAATCGAGAGCATGATGGCCAGGCCGAGGCAGATGACGAGCGGGCCCCAGAGGTCCCACTCGCGAAGCAGATCCTCACGACTCGTCGCGGCCGAGCCAAGCGAGGTCGTCGAGGACCGTGGCGGGTAGAGCACCTGCAGCAGCTTGGCGTAGATGGACTTGAGGTCGCGGAGCTGATGGGTAGGCGAGCGAGAGCGGGTCGGATCCGCGGTGTCAGCTCGGAGGGAAAGCCCTGGCACAATTGCGAGGCGGAGTTAGAGTACGCACAATGGTCTCTGACACGGGCTCATCGAGTGTGTTCTGGCCGGTATACCGCTGCAAGGTTAGGGAGGCCGAGGGGAGAGAGCATCAGCCTGGGCTCGACCTGAACGCGCGGCACGTCGCGCGCCTCGGGGGGTCGGCAAGACGGAGCTCTCACCGTCTCAATCCGGACGCCGCCGATATTGGAGCGGGTCCCGCCGCCGGGCGTGCTGCCAATCCTGCCCTCGAGCGGATTGGGGGACGCTTGACGAGCCGGGGACGACGACGGGCCGGCCTGGCTGTGGCTGCCCGGCGGCGGCGGCGGCGCGAGCGACGGCTGCGTGAACGAGAGGGTCGAGTCGTCGTCGTCGTCCTGCGCACTCGAGAGGACGTCAGCAAGGGGCGCTTGTGACTCGCTGAAGAGCATGTCCATCACCTACGGCTGCGATGTACTTGGGAGCGGCGGCCATGGTGCTGTCGGAAAGAGGGGGAGGGCGACCGGGTCCGAGAGGGGAGAGAGAGATGCCGTCGGAGGGTCGGTCGGCTTGGCTGGGCCGCCTTCGCTCGAAGACCAGCTCGACGGCCGACGCTCCCAACGACGACACGCCCCGACGCCTGCCCTTCCCATCGCCCCTCTCTCGCAGCCCCGAGCTCGTTTCGAGCACCACATCGCCGCTCCGACCAGGAGCTAGATCCGCAGACCAGACATCGAAGGGGACTGGCAACGCCTAGCCTGCGACCGACGTCCCCGCCGTCCTCCACCTGCTGCCGCCGCCGCCACTCGCCGCTGCCGCTCGCTCCGAAGCAGCTCGTCGCTGTCGCCCCTCGACCGGGCCCCTCCTCAGTCTAGCCATGTTTCGCCTCGCTGCTCGCTCTCTCGGACCCAAGAGGCCCCTTGCCAGCCAGCGAACGCTCATCTTGCCGCCGCGGCCGAGAGCGCTGCGACCAGCATCATGGACGCCGGCCGCGCGGCCGGGCGCAAGGCCGCTCTCGCAGGTTCAGGTCCGGGCCTTGAGCTTCGGAACATTCGGACGCATGCTCGGGCGGGGGCTGAGGGTACCGCTTGGGGGTGCCGCTATCGGTGCCGGAGGTGTGAGCGCCATGGCCTACCAGCTCGACTGTACGTCGCTCTGAGCGTCTTCTCGTCGCCCGGCGTGTGGGCGCGGCCCAGGCGGCAGCAGCAGCCTCTGACGTATGCTCTGCCTGCGCTTCCCCCCTTCCCCTTCCTCAGCCTTCCGCAACCAGGCGACGTCCGCCCTCGACAAGATTACGGACCAGATCTCAGGCACGGCTTCGTCCTTCTTCTCGACGGCGAGCGAACAAGCTGGATCGTTCAGTCAGACGTTTGGCGAGCAGGCCACGTCATTCGGCCAGGCGTTTGGCACGCTGTCGGACTCTGCGCGCGAGGGCCTCGGCGGGCTAGAGCAACGCCTCAAGGAGGGCTGGACTTGGTTCACCGAGGGCGCACCAGACTCGTCCGAGGGCGCCTCCTCGAACTTCGAAGGTGGGCAGGAGGGCGGCGGTCCGACTGGCGGCGAGCCGGATGGCGGGCCCCCGACGACGCTCGCTGCGCTCACCGGCGCTCTCCTCACCTCGGCACCGGAGGAGGACGCCGAGGCCGAGACCAAAGGCCGGCCGCCGGTCAGCGCGAGCAAGAGCATGCAGGACTCGACTCTGCTCCTTCTCACAAAGAAGCTCATCGAGATCCGGCAGGTCCTGCTGTCGATCGACCAGAGCGAAGCGCTCAAGCTGCCGAGCATCGTCGTCATCGGCTCCCAGTCGAGCGGCAAGAGCTCGGTCCTCGAGGCCATCGTCGGCCACGAGTTCCTTCCCAAGTGCGTCGAAACTTCCGTCTCGCTCTCCAAACGAAAGGGTCGCACGGCTGACTGCATCTGTGCCTTGTGCAGGGGCGACAACATGGTCACCCGGCGACCGATCGAGCTCACGCTGATCCACACACCTCCGACGGCGTCGCGTCCAAACCCGGTCGAGTACGGCGACTTCCCTGCGCTCGGCATCTCCAAGGTTACCGACTTTGGCTCGATCCAAAAGACGCTCACCGACCTCAACCTGAGCGTGCCGGCGTCGCAGGCCGTTTCGGACGAGCCGATCGACCTGCGCATCTACTCGCCGCACGTCCCCGACCTCACGCTCATCGACCTTCCGGGCTACATCCAGCTCGCCTCGATGGACCAGCCGCCCGAGCTCAAGGAGAAGATCTCGGACCTATGCGAGAAGTACATCCAGGAGCCCAACATCATCCTCGCCGTCTGCGCGGCCGACGTCGACCTGGCCAACTCGCCCGCGCTCCGCGCGAGCCGAGCCGTCGACCCGCTCGGCCTTCGGACGATCGGCGTCGTCACCAAGATGGACCTCGTCCCCGCCGCGCAGGGCGCCCAGATCCTTCAGGGCAACCGCTATCCGCTCCATCTCGGTTACGTCGGCGTCGTCTGCAAGCCCGATAAGCGGCCCACCCGCGGCGGCGAACGGCCCAACCTCACGGGTGCCGTCATGGAGAAGGAGGACGCCTTCTTTGGTGGCGAAAACGCCCGCTTCTTCCAGCCGCCGAAGGCCAAGGCGGCAACCGGCAGCGGCGGCCTGCTCGGCGGCGCTGCGGCCAAGGACGAGGGCGTGCTTGTCGGCACGGGCACGCTGCGGAGCAAGCTGATGAAGGTGCTCGAAAGCAGCATGGCCGGCAGCCTGCACGGCATCACCAACGCCGTCCAGCTCGAGCTCGAGGCGGCTACCTACCAGTTCAAGGTCCGTTTCGTTTCGCTAGCTGCCCTGGGTTGAGGCGGCAAAAGGGTCGCTGACGGTCGCTCTGGCCTTATCCCTCAGGTTCAGTACAATGACCGGCGAGTGTCACCAGAGTCGTACGTCGCCGAGACGCTCGACACGCTCAAAGCAACGTTCCGCGACCTCTCGACGCACTTCGCCAAACCGCAGATCAGGGAGAAGCTCAAGGCCAAGCTCGATGAGAAGGTCCTCAACGTGCTTGACTCGCTGTACTGGGCCGACCCGAGGACGGTCGAGCTGGCGGCGCTCGCCGAGGATCGCAAGCTGACCGAGGCCGACGTCGACCCGACGTGGGTCCACAAGCTCGAGACGGCCAAGTCGCTCCTGACCAAGTCGGGCATTGGGCGCGAGTCGACGACGCTCGTCGCCGACGGCCTCCGGCTGCTGATCGACCAGCTCGCCCAAAGCGAGCCCTTCTCGTTCCACCCTTCGGCGAGCGAGCAGATCGTTCAGTTCTCGCACTCAATCTTGCGCGATCGGGTCGGCGTGACGAGCGATCAGGTCGAGAACTGCATCAAGCCGTACAAGTACGACGTCGACCTCGACGACCGCGAGTGGGAGATGGGCCGCGTCCGGGCCGAGGCGCTCATGGACCGCGAGCGCGGGCTGATGGAGGCCAAGCTGGCGGAGATCCGGAATCGCGTCGGCGGCCGGCGGACGCTCGACGGCCTCGTCAAATACGTCGGCGATGTCGAGAAGGAGAAGCGCGAGATTGCCAAGCGCAAGATAGAGCGCGCACGGCGGGGCGAGCCCGAGGTCGAGGAGTCGGTCGCGCCCGCCGACCCCTACCGCTACAATGTCGCCCATCTGCCGGAAGGTGCGACGCGAGTGCTGTTCCCTTTTGTCTCCCAACCAGCTACTGACGTCCCTTTGCCTCTCCCATTTCAGCCCGCCATGCACTGCTTCTCCAGGACCGGCTCAACATCATTAAGCTGCGCAAGCAGGCGCTGCGCTCGCGCCGCTGCCGCTCTGGGCCGGACGAGAAGGCTTTCTGCCCCGAGGCCTTCCTCAACGCCGTCGCCGACAAGCTGGCCTACACCTCAACGATGTTCATCAGTGCGTCCTCGCGTGACGCGGTCGGTGCATGAGGTTGGCCTGACCCTGGCATGCTCTCCTTTAGACGTCGAGCTGCTCGACCCATTCTTCTATCAGTTCCCGAGCGGCATTGACACTGGCCTCCGTCCGGCGCTCATCGTTCGTCACCCTTCTGCTCCGCTCGGCGCTCTGTCTTGCTCCTCGTGCAATTCCTGACGGCGCCTCTCAACTTTCAGCGCGATCCCAATTTTGCTCGCGAGAATCCGACGATCCTCGCCCACCTCGAGCTTCAGGAGCGCAAGGACAAGCTCGAGAAGGTGCGTCTTCTTGACACGACTGTTCACATGCAGGACTGCCGGGCCGGCTTTCGGTGACGCGGCTGACACGCTCGCCGCTGTCGTACGAAACCAGGTCATGGCCTCGCTTCAGTCGCTGTCTGAGCTCCGGCAGGACGCCATGCCGGCCGAGCAGCGCAAGCGGGGCGGCTTCTTCGCCAACCTCCTTTAGAGTGGCGGTCCTCGGTCGTCAGCGACCATCGCCTCTGCTCTTCGCGGCCCTACGGGCGCCCTCCGAGCCCTGCCGGGCCCTTTCTCGAGATGAGAGGACGGCTCCTCTCCGCCTCTCGATCGCGACTTCGACCCTTCTCTCGGACCCTCGGCGCATCGATCTGCCGCGCGCGTCCGCTCGTCCTCGCGCTGCCCGCCCCGACCACTCCCTACATGGTGAATCGGCGGCCCACCGACGTCCTCCACCTTCTGTCTGCCCGTTGTACCGCTTCGTCCTGTCACGATCTCATGAGGGTGAAAGGGAGTCGATGACCATTAATGTGCTTATCGGCCGGGCTGCTCGGGCGATGTCGCGCGTCTGCTCCCGCGGGCAACTGCCGGCGGCAGTGGTCCTCCCCTTCTCTGTCAGCCCCGGCCCCTCGGCAGCTGCCACGGCTCCAAGGGCAGACTTTCAGGCCGGGCACTCGCCAAACGACGACGACGACAGCCAGTCCCACCTCAAGGACGTTCCAATTCGACGCGGCGCACTTGGACCTTGCCGAGGTACGTCCCTTTGAAAGCGGCGAGGGGCCGCGTGTCTCCTCGCTCCCTTCCTTGCGCGGCCGGTCCGCCTTACAGGCCCGGGCTGACTCTGACGTGCTGCCCGGCCTTTCGACCGGGGTTCCTCAGCCCCTTCAGCCCTCGACGTCCAACCCCCTCCTCGTCCAACAGCCCAGCGGGTCCGGGTGCCTTCTCCTCTCTCGCGCGCCATCACGTGCCCGCCTGCCTCTCGACCACCCGGCTCAAGCTTCGTGCGCGTCCTGCCCGCGTCACGAGCCTTCGTTCGTCCCGGCCGACGACCCGGCCGCAGCCCGCCCGCTTGGCCACACGTTTCCAGCCTCTTCCCTCCCTCCCCTGCCCGCCCCTCGCCAACAACAACAAGCGACGCGCTAGCCGGCCCTTGACACCATAGCGAGCCTCGTCGTTGCGGGCATCCAGCAACTCGGCCGCTGGCTCTTTGCCAGGCTCCCTTTCCTTCCGGCCGCGAGCTCGCTCGTCGCCCTGCCGCTCACCGGCTCCTCGCGCGCCGCGAGCCGGACCATGGCTGCCGCCGCTGCCGCCGTCGCGGACCCCCTCCGCCTGAGCGCCCTGTTCGACGCGGTCGACACCGAGGAGGATACGGCGCTCGTGCCTTACGTCTCGCACCTGACGGCCAAGGAGCAGCTCGCCGCTCACATTCACATCCACCTGCTCTTTTCGCCCGGCCAGGTGCGTCGCAGCGGGAGGGCTTAACGCCGGGAGCGGGCCCGGCTAACGCAGGCCGCTGGCTGACCTTCTTCCCCGCCTTCTTGCTCTGCCTCGCAGGAGGATACATGGACGCTGCTCGAGCGCCAGTTCCCAAAGGCCTCCGAGAAGGAGTTCAACAGCGCCATCGCCCTGCTCGAGATGGAGGTCAATCGCCCAGTCCTTTGTCGGCAGCTGCGCGCGCGGAAGAACTGGGCTGACCTGCGTCCGTTCCTCGCGTCAGGATGTTGTCTCGATCGACCCTCACCCGCATTTCCCGCAAGAGATGCTGGTCAGGATCGACAACTCGTCGGCTGCCGACCCGGACGCGGCATCTGTTCCGCTGCCGTTTCCAGGTGCGTCCCCTAGTCGGCGTGCGCACGCACTGCTCGAGACATGTGATTGATCCTCCTGCCCCTCACCCACCGCCCACAGGCTTTCGGTACCCCGAGTTCCCAACGCCGCTCGGCACGGGCCGCAACTCGGGCGCGACCTCTGCCTCCCTCACACGGCCGCACACGCCAGCCAAGAACGTCCAGTTTCTGCCGATGGCCGTTGCCGGGCCGGGGCCGTCGTCAGCGAGTATGAAGAAGGCCCGGTCCTCGACCGGCGGTAGCATCGGCCCCGCACCTTCCTCTAGCGGTGCGGGCGGGAACGGGACGGACCCGGGAGCTGAGCCGGGCAGCTGGGCAGGCTGGGCTCTCGGCGCTTGGTCGCATACGCCCCCACGCATGAGCGAGGCTATGGGCGAGGAGCAGGACCTCGTCGAGAGTGTCGACGACACGTCGATTGAATCGCCGGCGTCGGCGGACAGCCAAGACCCAACGCTCGCCGCTGTCGTCGTCGACGGCGACGGCGGCGGCGGCGGATCATCCAAGCCCCCCCAGCGAGAAGGGAGCGTCGGTCAAGCGGCGCTTCTGAGGCTCGTCGGCGACCTCCCGCCCGCATGACGGCCGGTCGACCCTCGCTTCTCCCGTCGACAATATCGCCCGCGTCGGACCGCCTTTGCGCCGGCGGTCGGCTCTCCAAAAACTTACCCTGCCTTGCACAGGCAGAGCCACTCCACCTAGACGTCTGCCTTGCCATCGGCCATCCGGCCTCCGTAGCGCGCGCACGACACGATCCGGACCCTTCCTTCTCTACGTCCAGCACGTATACCGCGCGACGTCGCTCATCCGAGCGAGCCGTCCGCCCGGTTGCCCTTCCTTTCTCCCGACTCCTGCCCGCCTTTGTCTGCCTCCCTTTGTATGGCTCCGCCGCCCCGCCTTGCCCTCTTGCCCCCTCCCCTTTGTATCGTGTACTGGTCGCCTTGGATTTGTTGCTCCCTTGCTCCCTTCTCCATCAGCTCGACTGGAAAGGGGTCCATGCGGATCCGGCAAAGGTACAACAGCTAGAGCGGGAGTCTCGTACGCGCACACGGGCGCAGCCCTGAGGAAGGAAAGAGAAGGCGAAACAGTCGGGTCTCAGACGAGCGACGATGAGAGGTCGGTCACTGCAGAGAACGGCGGTGTCGGTCGGTCAGCAGATGGATGGTGGCGATCGACCTAGGTCGCGGATACGCACGGTCGACTTGCGGGTGGATCATGTACGAGATCTTGTCCGGGTCGGCGAGGGCCTCAGCCGGCGCCGCGGCGCCCTCGAGCGCCGACGAGGCGCCCATGTCGGCCATGTCGCCCCGGATCTCGAGCAGATACTGGTCCTGTGAGGCTCAGAGGGTCAGCGCTTTGACCGAGAGAAAGAGTAGGTCGAGGACGGGGCGACGTACTTTGACGAGCTTGTTGAGCGCCTTGCCGATCAGCTCACGCTCTTCCTCGAGCTGCTCGATCGTCTGCAGATCGGCCTCGCGCTGCTCGAGGTACCAGTCGACGAGGTCCTCGCGGTCGACGCTCGGGTGGTCGGTGCGCTCCGCCTCGGCGAGATGCATGACGACTGGAGATGACGAGGAGGGGGGTGGGGGCTCTGGGGTGTCAGCGCGGCCAGACGGTTTAATCGAAAGCTGTTCTCGAGGAAGAAGCGACGCACCCAGGTTCATGATGGCCATGTAACGGTCGTACGTGATCCGTAGCTTCTTCTTCGCCGCGGGCGCCTCCGGCACTGCCGGCGGAGCCGCCGTACCGTTTGCGCCTCCTGAGCCGGCCGGGCCAGACGAGGACGATGCGGCCGCAAAGGACGACTCGGCCGCCTCGGCAGCAGCCACCTGGGCCGCGTCGAGCTCGGGGTCGTCGACGTCCATTGCGTTGAAAGGGTTGACGTCGGCCGCAGCCTCGTCGTCCTCCTCGTCCATGTCGATATCGTCCTTCTCGACGTGGATGATCGACTGCCGGAGGAGCGAAAAGGCCTCGAGCACCATCGGCGGCGTGATCTCGGACCGGCAGTTGGCCCGGGCGATCGCCTCCGAGAGTCGGACGAGCGACTCAAGCTGACGGACAGTGATCCGGTACGAGTTCTTGCCGAGCCCGCCCGAGTCTTCGGCCCGGAGCTGGCGGTACTTGTCGACCAGGACGGCCGAGGCGTCGGCCGTCAGCTTGGGCTTAAATGTCCGCGCAAAACGGATGTAGCGCTGGAGGGCCTCGGTGCTGAACTCAGGGTTGATGGCGGCGTCGCGGAAGCGGTGGACGTTGACAATGTGGCTCGCAATGTGCAGGTCGACGTCCTCGTTGCACTCGTCGAGGACGACAAAGAACAGGTCGAAACGCGACATGATCGGAGCCGACATGGCAACGTTGGCCCGGAGCGACATCTTGCGGTTGTAGCGGCCGCCGACCGGGTTGGCCGCGGCGAGGATCGAGGTCCGGGCATTGAGCGTCGCCTGGATGCCCGCCTTGGCGATCGAGATTGTCTGCTGCTCCATCGCCTCGTGGATCGCAACCTGGTCGGCGATGTCCATCTTGTCAAACTCGTCGATCGCGCAGATGCCGTTGTCGGCGAGCATGAGTGCACCGGCCTCGATCGTGAACTCGCCTGTCTCCTCGTCCTTGACGACGGCGGCCGTGAGACCGGCGGCCGACGAAGCCTTGCCAGACGTGTAGACGGCTCGCGGCAAAAAGCCGCAGATGTACCTGGGGAAGAAGAGACCGGGGCGAGGAGATCAGGGACGCGATCTAAGGCAGCGGATCAAGCAGCAAGACGGACTTTAGGAACTGCGACTTGGAGGTACTCGGGTCGCCGACGATGCAAATGTTGATGTCGCCACGGAGGTTGATGCCCTCGCTCGTCTGCTTGTGGACGCCGCCCATGAGCTGGAGCAGGAGGCCCTTCTTGACGATCTCGTGCCCGTAGACGGTCGGCGCGATCGAGTTGACGAGCCGAGCGTAGATCTGCGGCATGTTGACCATGGCTCGGAGCTCGTCGAGCTCCTCCTTTGTGAGCGAGTCGACGAACGCCTGCTGCTCCTCGTCGCCATCGGTCGCATCGCCACGGATGTTTGTCGCTGCCGACTGCAGACGGAGCCAGCGGCGAGGAAGATCGTCAGCATCGCATGGGACGGAAGCGCATCGGAGGGACAAAGGGTGAGGTGACTGACCCGAGTGTCCTGGTCCTGGACCATGCATGCCAGGAAGGCCGTCTTGTAGCCGAGGTCGCGCACGCCGAGCTCCTTGAGGCCGCCGACGCCCTGGTTGGCGACGCTCTGCTCGCCCCGCCCGCCGTTGGCATTGCGCTCGCGGGCCATCTCTGCGCTGACGCCCGGCATCGAGAGCTGACTGACATCGGGGACGACGACGAACGTGCCGGTAAACGTGCACTTGTCGCCGGCTTTGGCCCGCTCGACAATCTCAGCCCGGAGGATGACGTCGAGCGAGCGCGGCATGGAACCCGTCGGAATCTCGTTGGGGTTCTCCTGAATGCGGACCTTCTGCCAGTCAGAGAACTTGGACTGCTCGACATTGAGCGTCCAGCCCGTCCGGTTTGAGCACGTCGGATTCTGACACATGATCGGCTGCGGGCCGGGCGAGCGAGGGAAAGAGGAACAGGTGAGCGAAAGGTTCGCATGACTGGCGCCTTCCGCTGGGGACTCGGCCGACGCACCTCAGTGTACTTGAACTGCTGCTCGACGTCGCCAACAGTCGTCCGGCACTCCTGGCAGACGAAAGCGCCGAAGACGAGCTCGGGCCGAACCTCGCTAGTCCGGGTGACGGTGCCCGAGATGGCCATCAGCTGACCGATACGCGCCGTCCGAAGGTCGCGGATGCCGTCGGTGATGGCGAGGTTGAGGAAGGCGAGCGAGAACTCGCGCGTCAGGAGACCCGGCGTCGAGGAGCCGGGGGCCGAAGCTTGTGACGACGACGACGCGGGCGAGAGGTAGAGGTACGTCGGCTCGTACTTGCGGATCAGATTCGTCAGGGCCCGTCGGAGGTAGGGCAGGAATCTGATGATACGGACGAGGAGGGGGCCCGTCAGGATCGACACGCTCCCGAGTCGCTGCGAAGCAGGCGCAGGCCGGGAGGGGCGCACCGGTAGTACTGGCCCTGGATGGCCCGGGCGAGGACCTCCTCGCGCTCGAGCAGGTGCGAAAAGTCGACGTAGACGGTCGTCATCTCGTACTCCTTGAGCGTCTTGATCTGCTCGACATAGTAGAGGCTCGGGTCGCCCTCGGCACCAGGTTGGGGGTCGGCCGGCGTCGCCGGGAAGGCAATGTCGGTCGTGTAGGTCTCAAGGAACGTCTGGAACGAGGTCATGACGGCCTCGCCCGTCGCGTCCGTCACCCGAGGGACGTCCTCCTGGAGCCGGCCGACGCGACGGCGAGCGCCCCGTCGAGCGGCCATCTCGTCTTCCTCGTCGTCGTCGCCACTCTCGTCGCCACCGCCGCCATCGGCGCGCGGCCCGCCCCCGCCGGGTGCGGCGCCGAGCGCGAGCGGATCGACGACATTGCGCGAGCCTCCGGCAGCAGCCGCTGCGGGGGCCGGCCGGAGATCGTCGACGTTGGCAGAGGGCGACGACGGGCGGCCGATCGAGGACGACAGCATCATGCGCGGTGAAGAGAGGCCGTCCATGTGCTGCTGCGAGAGGGAGTAGAAGAGGAGGAGGGAGGGAGAGCGAGAGATTGTTGAGGCAAGGAGGGGGAAAACGGCGGGCGGCGAGGACTCGGTCGCGTTGCTGCCGGCTGGGCGCGCGTCGCGCCGAAATGAAATGCTTCGGCGCAGGGCCGATCCAGTCTCGGCAGGGCGCGTCAAGCAAGTGCCTCACGCCAGCGCCGGCCAATGAGGTCGTCCAACGCCGCCCCCTGATCCTGCTCCTCATAAGGAGAGGAGACGAAGCGACTGACCCGCCCTCCCCGCTGACCTCGCCTGCCTTCTCATCCGCATCGACGACCCAACCGACCGACCGACCCGCTTCCTTCTCCGCTCCCCCAAAACATCCCGACGAACGACCCCACGCGCCTCGCGATGAGCCACGGCGGCATGGACATGGGCGGCGACGCTGCCGACGCCTACGTCATGAAGATGTGCGTCGACCCTGGCCTCACCCTGTCCGATCCCAATGTGCGCTGATCGCTGCTGCTCCTTTTTCTCAGGTACTGTACGTCGCCCTGGCTGTTCGAGGCAGGTTGGCCGTCCTGACCCTGACGCGCGGACCGGCCCTCTTGTCGTTCCCTCCAGTCCACTTCTCGGCGACCGACTACATGCTCTTCAAGGACTGGCTGCCGACAGCGTCAAACTACTTTGCCGCCGCCTGCATCTTTTGCGTCGCGCTCGGCATGTTCGACCGGCTGGTACGTGCTCCTGTACGCACCCCCCTCGAGGCGTGCTCCTGACGGTGCTTTCCGTCTTCTTTGCTCAGCTCGCAGCCTTTCGTGGGGCACTCGAAGCTCGGTGGCACTACCAGTGCGTCCCCTTTCTGAACACGCGCCTGTCCGGTGCTGACCGTCCCTCCCTTCCGGACGATCCAGACGGACGCATGACCTCTCCGACTTGACGCTCTCCGACAAGCTCTCGTACGACGGCGCCCTTCCCTCCGGCAGCACGCTTCCCAACCGCCGAGCGACGGCCTGGGCTGCGCCCTTCTCACTCTCGGTCGACCCGGTCCGAGCTCTCCTTCATGGCTTCCAGGCCTTCATCTCGTTCGCGCTCATGCTTGTCGCCATGACGTTCAATTTCTGGTTTGTCCCTTCCCTGCTCTAATGTCTGCCGCAGCTGGCTCGCTTATGCTGCTTCCTTCTCCGCTCGCACAGGTACGTCCTTAGCCTGTCGGTCGGCATCGCGCTCGGGACGCTTCTCTTCGGCCGGTGCGTCGTCTAAGCTCTCGTACTCTAGTGCAAGATAGAAGCTGACACTCCCACGTTCCCTTTAGCTACTCGGCAATCGACTCGAGCGCGGCATCGCACTGCTGAAGGGTCGCCCGGCCGACGCCTTTCCACTTCGCGGGGGGGC
>Ga0308160_10004187_pt1 | contig 15581 bp, 13 predicted proteins | sample PhyFR1_FD_201036 | JGI IMG/M metagenome (GOLD analysis project Ga0308160, IMG submission 201036) | Phyllosphere microbial communities from UC Gill Tract Community Farm, Albany, California, United States - DLSLF.R1 | ecosystem: Host-associated > Plants > Phyllosphere > Unclassified | place: USA...
ACAGATCATGCAGGCGCGCGCCGAAGCTGCCGAAATGTTCCTGCAGCTTGTCCATGCTCCACGTGCGCAGGTCGGCGCAGGTCTGCACGCCAAGCCGGTTCATCTTCTCGGCCGTCACCTTGCCCACGCCGTGCAGCTTCTTGACCGGCAGCGCCGCGACGAAGGCATCGACCTCGTCGGGTTTTACCAGGAACAGGCCATCCGGCTTGTTCCAGTCGCTCGCGATCTTGGCCACGAACTTGTTCGGCGCCACGCCGGCCGAGGCGGTGATGCCGACCGTCTCGAAGATGCGGCGCCGGATCTCTTGCGCGATCAGCGTGGCGCTGCCCTTGCAGTGGGGCGAGTTGCTCACGTCCAGGTAGGCCTCGTCGAGCGACAGCGGCTCGACGATCTCGGTGTAGTCCTGATAGATAGCCATGATCTGACGCGAGGCGATGCGGTACTTCTCCATCGCCGGCGGAATGATCAATAACTCGGGACACAGCTTGATGGCGGTGGCGGTCGCCATCGCCGAATGGATGCCGTAGCGGCGCGCCTCGTAGTTGCAGGTCGCGACCACGCCGCGCTGGTCGGAACGGCCGCCCACCGCCAGCGGACGGCCGCGCAGCGACGGGTCGTCGCGCATCTCGACCGACGCATAGAAGCAATCGCAATCGCAGTGGATGATTTTTCGGGCTGGGGCGTTCACGCTGGCGACTGCCCCACCGCTGGCTGGCGTCGATGGAGGCGCATACTGTAATTGCATACAGTATCGGCGCAAACCGCCGTTCTTGCAAGCCTGCCTTGCGAGCCCACCCTGCATCCCGCCCTGCCCGCCGCCAGGCATGGCCGGCGTCGATCGCAAGCGAAAAAAAACGCGCGGCCGAAGCCGCGCGTTCATTTGCTCACGCCAGCAGACGCGTTACCAGGTCAGCTTCAGCGAATACCTGCCGTTGGTGGCGCCGGTGCCGCCGCTGTAGTACGTCACGCGCACATAGCGGGTCGACGTGCTCGTGCCGGTATTGCTCGAGCTGACAGAGTCGACCGCGCCGGCGCCGTTCTCGCTGCCGCTCAACAGCGTGCCGGCGCTGTTGTACACGTACAGGTCGTAGTCGGCGCTGCTCGACACCGGGGTCAGGGTGGCGGCCAGGGTGCGGCCGGCCGGCAGGTCGACGCGGAAGTAATCGGTGTCGGAGCTCGACCCCAGGTTACCGCTCACCGTCGTGTTGCCGACCGTGACCGGATCGGCGGTGCCCGTGGTGTTGTTCGACTCGCTCTCGGCCAGCGTGGTCGCCGCCGTGCCGCCGGTGGTGGCCGCATTGACGGCCGCGGTGGCGTCGACGATGCCGGTCCCGCAGCCCGAGCAGCTGGCGGGGAAGGCGCGCGCGGTCGACTTGAGCTTCGACTCGATGTCGTCCGGGGTCAGGTTGGTGTTCAGCGCCAGCATCAGCGCCGCCACGCCGGCCACGTGCGGCGTGGCCATCGAGGTGCCCTGGTAGGCTGCGTAGCTGTCCGAGGCCGGCGCCGTGGTGCCGCTATTGAGCGTCGACAGCACGCCATAGGCGCCGTCGCCGCCCGGCGCGGCCACGTCGACCAGGGTGCCGTAGTTCGAGTACGACGCGCGCCCGCCGGTGCGGCCGGTGGCCGCCACCGCGATCACGCCCGAGCAGTTGGCCGGGCTGGCGTTGCTGACGTTGACGGCGTCGTTGCCGGCCGCGACCACCACCACCGCGCCGCGCGAACGGGCGCCGTTGATGGCGTTTTGCGTGGTGGCGTCGCAGGCGCCACCGCCGCCCAGCGACAGGTTCAGCACGCGCGCCTTGTTGGGGTTGCTTGGTGCGCCCGAAACGCTGCCGCCCGACGACCAGGTGATGGCGTCGGCGATGTCCGAGGTGTAGCCGCCGCACTTGCCGAGCACGCGCACCGGGACGATCTTGGCGTTGTAGGCCACGCCGGCCACGCCGGCGCCGTTATTGGTGCGCGCCGCCACCGTGCCGGCCACGTGGGTGCCGTGCCAGCTCGAGCCCTGGTCGCGGGTCGGCTGACCGCCGCCGCATTCGCCGGCCACCACGGCGTCGCCCGGATCGCTGGCGTCGCTGTCGCGGCCATTGCCGTCGTTGCCGATGGCGGCGGTGCTGATGAAATCATAGCCGCCCACGAACTGGCCGGAGAGGTCGGCGTGCGGACGGTAGCCGGTGTCGAGCACCGCCACCACCACGCCGCTGCCGGTCGACTTGTCCCAGGCCGTCGGCAGGCGCAGGCCGCCGGCGGTCTCGTAGTAATGCCACTGGTCGGTGTAGCGCGGATCGGTCGGCGTCGCCATATGGGTCATGATGCGGTCCGGCTCGGCGTACTCGATCGATGGGTCACGCGCCATCATCTCGGCAGCCAGCGAGCGCACCTCGCTCAGGTTGCGCCGGCGATCCAGCTTGAACACCTGGGCGCCGGTCGAGATGGCATGGCTTTCCCTGACCACCACGCCGAACTGCTGGCCGGCGCGGTCGAGCTTGGCCTTGCGCTCGCCCGTCAGGTTCGCGACCCTGGCCAGCGCGCCGTTGGCGGCCGCCTTGGAATCGCGGTATTTCACGATGATACGGTCTGTCTCCACGATGAACTGCGGCGCGCCCGCGCCAGCGCCGCCCGCGGCCGCGAGGCCGGATGCGGACGCCAGCGCCAGCGAAACCGCTGCACACATCTTCAACACTGCTGGATGAATCGAATGCTTCATGGTTCTTCCTTGTTCAAGGTTTTCCGTCGAGCGAGTGCTCTGCTCGTATCTTTGTAGGACCGGCAGTGCCGGTGCCGTCTCAAGGCGGCGAACCCAGCGTAGCGCGAAAGGACGAGCAAAGAGGAGCCGATTCGAAACGTTTTCGGCGTGCATACAACGGTTAAATCCCTGATTTTCTCAAAAACATGGTTTCTTCGGCAGATCGTTAACTTTACAAAATATTTGATGCCACGTTTTCGATATTGAACAGCTATACACCGAGGATAAGGTAATTAACAGACAAATATTCATGTAACACTATTGGTTTTTCCTGTCATGCAGCCTGATTGCAGGGACAAAAAGGCGCTGTCATCGTTATCTGTAGATGAAGATTGAACTGCCGAGCTGGTTCGAGGTCCAACCCCGGTCATCCTTCACAGGGACCGATCATGAAAGCGCCCAGCTTTTCCAGGCTGTTCGGCGAACTTGCGCTGTTGAACCAGCATCAGCGGCAAGCGGTGCTCGCGGCCCTGCATCCTGCAGCTGGACTGGACCGGATCGTCGGCTTGGTCGACGAGATTCGTTCACGCACCCGGCGCTGTCCCCGGTGCGCCTGCGAACGATGCTACCGGCACGGGCATGCCAACGACTTGCAGCGCTTTCGCTGCTGCAGCTGCGGGCGCACCTTCAACGACCTCACCGGCACGCCGCTGGCACGGCTGCGGCTCAAGGGCAAGTGGCTTGACTACCTGGCCGCCTTGCTCGATTCGCAACCCGTGCGCGCCGCCGCCAAGCGGGTCGGCGTACACCGCAACACGGCGTTTCGCTGGCGCCACCGCTTTCTCGAACGGGTCAAGCACGACCGCCCCGCACAACTGACGGGCATCGTCGAAGCCGACGAGCTGTTTTTGCTCGAATCGAAGAAGGGCTCGCGCAAACTCGACCGCAAGGCGCGCAAGCGTGGCGGCCGGGCAAGCTGTCGCGGTATTTCCCGTGAACTCGACTGTATTCTGGTGGCGCGCGACCGCAGTGGTGCGACGATCGACGCCGTCACCGGACGGGGCGCCTTGAAGCCAGCCCAGTTGACCCAACACTTGCTGCCGAGGCTCGATCCCCAGGCATTGCTCGTCACCGATGCCAACGCGGCCTATCAGGCTTTCGCGCGAACGCACCGCATCGCGCACCGATCGGTCAACCTGAGTGCGGGGGAGCGGGTGCGCAGAAGCATCGAAGGCGTCATCCATGTACAAAACGTGAATGCCTACCACAGCCGATTTCGCGCATGGCTGGCGCGTTTCCATGGAGTCGCTTCGCGTTATCTACCCAACTACCTGGGGTGGCGCTGGGCGCTCGATGGCGGGCGCGTAAGTTCCGTCGAACAGTTGCTGCGCATCGTGTTCGGGGTCATCAACAGATAACGATGACAGCGCCTTGTTTTATGCCTGCGCAGGCGTTCAATCGCGCGCCGTACGCCACTCCTGCGGATTCACCGGCTGCTCATGTTCGTGGCCGCAGTTGGTGATCCTCTGCCTGCCGTGCTTCTCGATCATGTCGATGCTGGTCGCGGGCGAGCGCTCGGTGATGCAATAGATTCCCGCCGCCGTCAGGACGCGAAAGCGCCGTGCGCCGTCGCCGCCGTCGTTGACCAGCTCCACGATCTTGGGCGCTTCCCACCAACGGTTCGGCGCAAGTGCGGCGGCCTCTCTGAACATGTTGGCCATGCGTATTTCCGGACTGTCGGGCGGAGCGACGATGGTCGGCGTGCTTTCCTTGCGCAGCGCCTTGTCGATGGCGCCAGCGGATTGCCTGGCGCGCTCGGCCAGCGTGAAATCGTCATCGCCTCGCATGCCCGAGGCAGCCTGCGCGGATGGCGCCACTTCAGGGATGTCGACGGTCGCGAACACGGAGGCCGACGGCGCAACGCTGGAAAATGGCTGTTCCCGAGGCGTTGGCGCCGGCTTGCCGCGTCTGGCGTCATGCCAAGGCACGCCCTCGTCCGGAGCCCCCATCCCGTCCACGCGCTTGACGGGCGATGGCGACTGTGGCGACGGTGGCGGCACCTGAACCCATCGGACGGACTCGGGCTCGGGCCAATGCAAGGGCGGCATCTTGCGCGCATGCTGCCAGGCTAGCAGCAAGATCACGTGCAGGATGGCAGTCCCGGCTACGCCGGCATGGCGGCTGTTCGGCGATGATCGCGTCGGTAATGGCTGGCTCATGCGAAACCAGTATAACGACTGGCCGAGCGCGCTTCATCACGCATTATTGCGGGCCGCGGAATGCCGCAGCCTTGAATGGCAGGCCTGGATCAGGCCAGCGCGGTGTCGAGCACCGTCATGAGGATGAAACCGAATACCAGGGCCACGCTGGCCTGGGTGCCGTTGCCCGACTGGCGCGATTCGGGGATCACGTCGTTGACAATCACCAGCAGCATCGCGCCCGCGGCCGCCGCAAGCGCATAGGGCAGCATGCCGGCCGAGATGCCGATCAGGGCGACGCCGAACACGGCGGCGATCGGCTCGATCAGGCCGGAAGCAATGCCCAGGCCCACCGCCGTCAGGCGGCTGTAGCCCACCGCATGCAGTGCGAGCGCCACCACCAGGCCTTCGGGCACATCCTGGATCGACACGCCGGTGGCCAGCGAGGTCGCCTTTTCGGCGTCGATGCCGGCGAACGCGACACCGATCGCCAGGCCTTCAGGCAGGTTATGCAATGCCACGGCCCAGACGAACAGCCAGGCGCGGCGCAGGGACACCTGGTCTGGCGCGCTCGGCAGCACGCCCTCGGTGCGCACCGCGCGCCCGAGCAGCAGGATGGCGCCCGCGCCGAACATGATGCCGGCGCCGACCATGAGGCTCGATTCCCAACTGCCGGCGCCCGCCGTCTTGGCGGCGCTCAGGGCGGGAATCACGAGCGAGAAAGCAGTAGCGCCGAGCATGACGCCGGCGCCGAATCCGAGGAAGCAGTCGTAGGTGCGCTTGGTGAAGTTTTGCGCGAACAAAACAGGCAAGGTGCCCAGTGCGGTCGCCGCGGCGGCGGTGCTGCCGCCGGCAAGCGCGGCCAGCATCTTGGGATTGGCATTCATGATCTGTTCGACCATGCTGCCGAGCAAAACCAGGAAACCGATGGCGCAGATGCCGAAACCGATGGCGCGGCGCGGCGTGAGCCAGCGCGGCATGCCTTGAGGATGGGTGCTCTTGTCGGTCTGGATATCCATGCATCTTCCTGTAGAGACGGCGCCGGGACCGCGCGGCAGCGCGGTCGCCGGCGCACGGTATTACTTCAGCGGCTTGCCGCTACCCATCGGGTTGCCCGTACCGGTGTCGTCCAGCGGACCGCCGCGCGACGCAACCGATGCGCCGCCGGAACCCGACCCGCCACCCATGGCATTTCCGCCACTGTTGGCCATCGTACCACCGGTGGCCGATTGCATCATGCCCAATTCAGCGCCGGTGCGCGGCATCGCGGCCGGATTCGAGATGGTGCGCGCGGCCATCTGCTGGAGGATATCAATATCCTCGGTCGGCAGGGCCACCTCGGCCTGCCCCGAACCTCCGTCGACGGCCATCTGCTTCTCGCGGTCGCTGACGAAGTCCCAGTCAGGTCCCTGGTTCCAGGCGCCGCGCATCTCGCCTTCGCCCTGCGACATATTGTAGTAGACGCTGGCGAAGGCTGGCACCGCCGGCATTTTCCCTGGCGGGAAATTCGGCTCCATCGAGTACAGGGCTTTTTCGAACGACTTCAGGTGCGCCACTTCGCGCGTCATCAGGAAGCCCAGCGCCTCCTTGACGCCCGGGTCGTCGGTCAGCGAGATCAGGCGCTCGTAGACGATCTTGGCGCGTGCTTCTGCGGCGATATTCGAGCGCAGGTCGGCGGTCGGCTCGGTGATCGAATCGATGTAGGCGGCCGTCCAGGGCACCCCGGCCGAGTTGGTCAGCGGCGCTCCGGCGCCGTACAGCACCTGGGTAATGTGGCTGTCATTGCCGGCGCCGGTAATCGACTTGTACATCTCCGCTTCTTCGTCCACTGCCTCGGACAGGCGGCCCTTCGCGCCCTTGTTCAGCATCGCCACGATATGGCCGATCACCTCCAGGTGGCTCAGCTCTTCGGTGGCGATATCGAACAGCATGTCCTTGCGGCCTGGATCGTCCTCGGCCACGGCCTGGGTGAAGTAGCGCATGGCGGCGGCGAGCTCGCCCTGCGGTCCGCCGAATTGTTCGAGCATCAGGTTGGCCAGGCCGGGGTTGGGTCCGCTGACCCGCACGGTGTACTGCAAGCGCTTGTTGTGTGCAAACATGCTGTGTCCTCCGATTGAAGTGGAAATCCAGCGGCCACGCGTGGTGCGTGCGCCGCCATGGACGAGCTGTGACCGGGATCGGCAGCTCTTTGATGAAGACCTGTTGGCTAAGACCTCTGGTGAAGACCGTTAGTGCAGACTATGTTCGCAGGTTGAGCAGGCCGAGGCCGTCAGGTATGGTCCCGTGTCCGTGTAGGACTTATGTGACAATTTTGCATTCCAGATACATAATGATGGTGCCAATTCTGCTCTGCGGACCAGACTGACAGGCGCTCGGCGCGCACGCCTACATGAACGCCCTGCCCGGCAGGTCTACCATGGTGGTCAAACAACCACGAACGGGGGTAGTAACCATGTTTAACTTGAAACAGCTGAGCCCATCCATCACCGACATGATCCGCTTCGATCATTCCCACGTGATGGTCACCTTCCATCAGTACTCGAAGGACAAGAGCCCGACCGTCAAGAAAGCGTTGGCCGACACCATTTGCGACGGCCTGGAAATCCACGCCACGCTCGAGGAAGAGATCTTCTATCCCGTCATGCGCCAGCGCGACAGTGGCGAGCCGTTCATCCATGAGGCCGAGCCGGAACACGACGAGATGCGGCGCCTGATCGCGGAACTGCGGCGCACCAGCGGCGCCGATCCGCGCCACGACGACCTGGTCATGGAATTGATGCGCGACGTGATGCACCACGTGGCCGAAGAGGAAACCAAGCTGCTGCCGGACGCCGAAGCGATCCTCGGCAAGCAGCGGCTGTCCGAACTGGGCGCCGACATGACCCGCCGCCGCCTGCAGCTGGTCAAGCCCAAGATGGGCAAGCTGGCCAAGGAACACGCGGTCGGCTTCTCGGGCAGTACGGCGGCGATGGTGGTCGGCGTGGCCGGCGCGCTGGTCGCGGCCTTCGCCCTGACGCCGAAGAAAACCTGGAAGTCGAACCAGGCCAACTCCTGATCGCCCTGGCGTCATAAGGCGCCCGCGACGCCGCGCCCGCTTGCGGGACGCGGCGTCTTGTTTTCATGCCTGGTCGGGATAGAACACCGGCATCGGGTCGAGCGTGGACCGGACGCCGATATCGCCACGGTGCCGGTCCAGCCAGCGCTCGGCCGACTGCACACCCTGGTCGTGCAGCATCTGCAAGAACGGCATCTCGGCGTTGAACTTGGCCGAGATGCCGTGGTCGTTCAGCCTGTCGTTGCCGCTCACGAGGTGCAGGCGCACCGTGTTTGGCACCATGCCGGCTCCACGAAGCTCGTCCGGCACGCCATCCAGCGTTTGCAGCGCACTCACCTCGCGCACGAAACTGATATTGAAGGCGATTTCGTTGGCGCGGTTCGCGATGTCCGCCATCGTGCGCGGCATGTCGCTGCGCGCGATCGGGTTGTTCTGGACAATTACCATGTCGCCCGCCGTCGAATGCTGGATCAGCGGGGCCAGCGGCGGATTGGCCACATAGCTGCCATCCCAGTACATCTCGCCCTCCACTTCCACCGCCGCGAACACGGTCGGCAGGCAGGCCGACGCAATCAGGCGCTGCACGTCCAGCTCCTCGCGCCTGAACAGCTTGCCGGTTCCGGTGCGGACATTCGTCGCAGCAATGAACAGTTGCAGCGCGTCGCAATCGCGCACCCGCTCGAAGTCGATGGTGGCCGAAAGAAAATTGCGCAGCGGGTTGAACGACACCGGTCCTTCGCGCACGGGACCCGCCATCGCGCCGGCCAGCTCGAGCAGGTGGTATGCCGGCGAATATGCCATGGTGAAGGTCGGCGCCAGCCGGTCGAGCGGCGTACGTTGCAGTGGACTGAGCGTGGCGGTCGTGCCGAGTGCGCGCCAGAACTTGTCGAGCGCCTTGCGTGCGCCTTCGGGCCCGCCGCCGCGCGCGTAGCCATCGGCCAGCACCGCCGCATTGATCGCGCCCGCGCTCGAGCCGCTCAGGGCGTCGATCACGAGGTCATCCTCTTGCAGAAGCCGGTCGAGCACTCCCCAACCGAAGGCGCCATAGGTGCCGCCGCCCTGCAGGGCGACGCTGATCGTCTTGAAGGTAGTCACCATCTGCTCCAGTTACCCATCACACGGCCAGATTAGCGGGATCGGGGACGCGGTGGCGCAACGTTCAACGCCTCGTGCACCGCCCCGAGGGAGAGCTCGCCCGCTGCAGGATCACCCTGCCGTCGAGGCGCATTGGGCGCCAGGCCGGCTTTTCCTTGTAGACTTGTTTGTATGTCGATGGGTCGGCTCTTGCCGTTGGCCGTGAATTTCGAGGTTGTCGGGCTTCGCCGTGTTGGTTAGTTACGTTTTATACTGACAGCAAGGGCCAACGTTCTTCCCGGTTGGCCCGCCCTGTCCTAACCGAGCCAGCCCATCACCAGCGGCACGAGCCAGGGCGCCAGCAATGCCGTCAACGCCCCATTCAGCCCCATCGCCAGGCCCGCGAATGCCCCCGCCTCGGCGTTCACCTGGAAGGCGCGCGCCGTGCCGATGCCGTGCGACGCCAGCCCCCAGGCGAATCCACGCGCGGCGTGCGAGCGAACGCCGAGCTTGTCGAACAGGTAGTTCCCTATCACGGCCCCGAAGATGCCCGTGACGATCACCAGCGCCGCCGTGAACGCGGGTATGCCCCCCATCCGCTCGGCCACCGCCATCGCGATCGGCGACGTTGCCGACTTCGGCCCCAGCGTATAGGCCAATTCCGGCGTCGCGCCCAGCAGCACCGCCACCGCCACTGCCGACACGATCGCCGTCACGCACCCCAGCAGCAGCGCGGCGCCGAGTGGGAGCACGGCCCGCCGCAACCGTGGCAACTGGCGCACCAGCGGCACGGCCAGGGCCACCGTCGCCGGTCCGAGCAGGAAATGCACGAACTGTGCGCCGGCGAAATACCGCTCATAGGACATGTTTGAGAGCCACAGCACGCCGGCGATGAGCGCCACCGAGATGGCGACGGGATTGGCCAGCGGCGAGCCCTTGCACAGGGCGAAGATGCGCTGCGCCACCAGGTAGGCGCACAGCGTCATCGTCAGGCCCAGCAGCGGCGACGCGGAAAGATAGACCCAGAAGTGGCTGAATTCGGCAAAATCAGGCATTGCCGTCCTTCGACTGGCCGCGGTCGATGCCGCGCAACAGCAGGCCCGTCACCGCCAGCGCGAGCACGGTGCTGACCACGAGCGAGGCGATGATCGCGACCCAATGCCCGCTGCCGCTGCTGGCCGCGACCACGATGCCGACACCGGCCGGAATGAACAGCAGCGACAGGTGCGACAGCAGCATGTTCGCCGCCTGCTCCACCAGCGCCAGCAGCGCGGGAAACGCGATCAGCGCCGCCATCAGCAGCAGCATGCCGGCAACAGGGCCCGGCAAGGGTAGATGAAAGACGAATACGATGCCTTCGCCCAGGCACTGGAACAATAACAGGACCGCGAAGGCAGCCAGCATGATTTCTCCCGACAAAACGACGGCGGCCACGGGCCGCCGACAAACAGCGCAGGATACCAAGTTTGCCGGTTCGCCGCCGCCGCGGCGGCCTCAGGCGGCGGCTTGCGCGCCCTGGATCGCGCCGCGCTTGAGCTGGTCGCGCTCGATCGATTCGAACAGCGCCTTGAAGTTGCCTTCGCCGAAGCCGTCGTCGCCCTTGCGCTGGATGAACTCGAAGAACACCGGGCCCAGCTGCGGTACGCCAAAGATCTGCACCAGCAGCCGCGCCTTGCCGTCGCTGGCGGCGCCGTCGAGCAGCAGGCCGCGCACCTTGAGCTGCTCGGCATCCTGGCCGTGGCCCGGGATGCGCTCGTCGAGCATCTCGTAATACGTGTCCGGCGGCGGGCTCATCAGCGGGACGCCGGCCGCGCGCAGCTTGTCGACGGTCGCGATCAGGTCGTCCGTCAGCAGGGCGATGTGCTGGATGCCTTCGCCGTTGAACTGCATCAGGAATTCCTCGATCTGGCCGCCGCCGGCCTTGCCTTCCTCGTTCAGCGGGATGCGGATCATGCCGTCCGGCGCCGTCATCGCCTTCGAGGTCAGGCCCGTGTATTCGCCCTTGATGTCGAAATAGCGGATCTCGCGGAAGTTGAACAGCTTCTCGTAGAAGCCGGCCCAGTACGACATCCGGCCGCGGTAGACATTGTGGGTCAGGTGGTCGATGATGCCCAAGCCGTGGCCCTCGGGATTGCGCGGCACCCCGTCGATGAATTCGAAGTCGATGTCATAGATCGACTTGCCGTCTTCGAAGCGGTCGATCAGGTACAGCGGCGCCCCGCCGATGCCGCGGATCGCCGGCAGGCGCAGCTCCATCGGACCGGTCGGGATCTCGACCGGATGGGCGCCGAGCTCCAGCGCGCGAGCGTAGGCCTTGTGCGCATCCTTGACGCGAAACGCCATGCCGCAGGCCGACGGGCCGTGCTCGGCCGCGAAATACGCGGCGTGGCTCTTGGGCTCGTTGTTGATGATGAAATTGATGGCGCCCTGGCGGTACAGCGCCACGTCTTTCGAGCGGTGGGTGGCCACCTTGGTGAAACCCAGCGCTTCGAACACGGGCTCGAGCACGCCCGGCGTGGGCGAGGCGAATTCGACGAACTCGAAGCCCATCAGGCCCATGGGATTCTCAAACAGGTCTGCCATTGTCTCTTCCTTTGTATGTCGTTGTAGTGTTGGTCGTCATTCCGCGAACACGTCGGCCAGCAAGCCGCGCAACCACTGGTTGCCCGGGTCCTGGTTGAAGCGCCGGTGCCAGAATAGTTTCGTCTGCAGCGCCGGCAGCTCGAGCGGCGGCGTCACCCACGCGAGCCCGAACGGCGGCCCTGCCCGCTCGGCCAGCTTCTGCGGCACCGTCACCACCAGGTCCGTGGTGCTCACGATATACGGCACCGCCGTAAAATGCGGCACACGGAAGCGGATCGGGCGCCCCTCCTCGCCGATGCCGGCCCTGGCCAGCGCAGTATTGACGCGGTCGTACGGGCTGTCGGCAGCATCGACCAGCAGGTGTTCGGCCTGCGCGAAGCGCGCCAGCGTCAGTTCGCCCTTGCCCAGCGGATGGCCCTTGCGGAACATGCTCACGAACGGCTGGCGAAACAGGTGCCGCTGGTACAGCGCTTCGGACACGTCCTCGAACGGCCCCAGCGCCAGGTCGACCCGCCCGCCTTCCATCTCTTGCTTGAGCGCCACCGATCCCACCCGCAGCGAACTGATCTCGACATGCGGCGCGAGCAGGCGGCAGCGCTCGATCAGCGTCGGCATGAAATACAGCTCGCCGACGTCGGTCATGGCCAGCACGAAGCGGCGGCTGCTGGTGGCCGGATCGAAGCGGCTGCGCTGGTTCAGGGCCAGCGCCACCTGCGCCATCGCCGCCCCGATCGGCTCGGCCATCTGGCTGGCCAGCGGCGTCGGCTGCATGCCACTCGCGGTACGCACGAACAGCTCGTCGCCGAAGCTGCGCCGCAACCTGGCCAGTGCATTGCTCACCGCCGACTGCGACAGCCCCAGGCGCCGCGCGGCGGAGGAAATCTGGCGCTCCCGGTAGACTTCCTGGAACACCGACAGCAGGTTCAGGTCAATGGCGTGCGGCTCGATCATGGGTTTCCCAGGCTGCGCCGTGGCAAAGCGACCGGCGCATGGTGCAGGATGCATTGTCCACGCCTGCCGGGCCAGCCGAACAGCAGTATTCATAAAATGAATAGTCTACATTTTTCTATTCATCTCGTAAAACATGGCCGATTATTCTAGAGTGGCGCCAATACCGACACCGATCATCGCCCTGGAGACCCGCCACATGCGCCAACCGCCCGGAACGCCGGCCGCCTATATGAGCGGCTTTGGCAACGAATTCGCCACTGAAGCGCTGCCCGGCGCCCTGCCCCAGCACCGCAACTCGCCGCAGCGCGTGGCCTATGGCCTGTACGCCGAGCAGATTTCCGGCACTGCCTTCACCGCGCCGCGCAGCCATAACCGCCGCTCCTGGCTGTACCGCATCCGCCCGGCGGCGGTGCACGGCAGCTTTGCGCCGCTGGCCGCGCCGCGCCTGGTGGGCCGCTTCGACAACGCCTTCCCGCCCAACCAGCTGCGCTGGAGCCCGCTGCCGATGCCGGACGCGCCGACCGACTTCATCGACGGCTGGGTCACCATGGCCGGCAATGGGTCGCCCGAGAGCATGAGCGGCTGCGCCATCCACCTGTACGCGGCGAACCGCCCGATGCAGGATCGCTACTTCTACAACACGGACGGCGAACTGCTGATCGTGCCGCAACTGGGGCGGCTGTCGATCGCCACCGAAATGGGCCTGCTCGACGTCGAGCCGCAAGAGATCGCCGTCATCCCGCGCGGCGTGCGCTTCCAGGTGCACCTGCCCGATGGCGAGGCGCGCGGCTATCTGTGCGAGAACTTCGGCGCCCTGCTCCAGTTGCCGGACATGGGCCCGATCGGCTCCAACGGCCTGGCCAACCCGCGCGACTTCCTGACCCCAGAGGCGCGCTACGAGGACCTCGAGGGCGATTTCGAACTGGTCACCAAGTTCGGCGGCAGCCTGTGGCGCGCCCCGATCGGCCACTCGCCGCTGGACGTGGTGGCCTGGCACGGCAACTACGCGCCGTACAAGTACGACCTGCGCCACTTCAACACCATCGGCTCGATCAGCTACGACCACCCCGATCCGTCGATCTTCCTGGTGCTGCAGGCGCCCTCGGACACCCCCGGCGTGGATACGCTCGATTTCGTGATCTTCCCGCCGCGCTGGCTGGCGGCCGAAGACACCTTCCGCCCGCCCTGGTTCCACCGCAACGTGGCGAGCGAGTTCATGGGGCTGATCCACGGCGCCTACGACGCCAAGGCCGAGGGTTTCGTGCCGGGCGGCGCCAGCGTCCACAACTGCATGAGCGGGCACGGCCCGGACGCCGCCACCTTCGACAAGGCCAGCGGCGCCGACACCAGCCAGCCGCACAAGGTGGGCGACACGATGGCCTTCATGTTCGAGACCCGCAACGTCCTCGTGCCCACCGCCCAGGCGCTGGCCTCGCCCCAGTTGCAGGCGGATTACCAGCAGTGCTGGGCCGGCATCGCCAGACATTTCCGGCCCACGCCCTGAACGGCGCGCCCCCGCCCGGTTGCTGGCGCCCCCTCCGCCCGGCCGCGGGGCAGCCGGCCAGGTGGCGGCGGGCCCTGAACGGCAGCGTGGCGTGTTCCATCGTTTTGTCACTTATGCCATGATTCGCCGGTACGCTCTCCTGGCGTACCCGGCCACGGCCCGGAATGCCCGGCTATTTCTATGTCAGACATACTGATCATCCTCGTTCTCATCCTCCTGAACGGGGTCTTCGCGATGAGCGAACTCGCGCTCGTCTCCGCCAAACGCCTGCGCCTCGAACGGCGCGCCGAAGAAGGCAGCCGCGGCGCACGCACCGCCATCGAACTGGCCGACAATCCCAGCCACTTCCTGTCCACGGTCCAGGTCGGCATCACCCTGATCGGCATCTTCACCGGCGCCTTCGGCGAAGCCTCGCTGGTCTCGCGCCTGACGCCGCAGATCGAAGGCATCGGCCTGCTGGCGCCGTACGCCTACGAGATCGCGCTGTTCCTGGTGGTGCTGGGGATTACCTTCACCTCGATCATCCTGGGGGAGCTGGTCCCGAAGCGCATCGCGATGCGTCATCCGGAAACGATGGCGACGCTGATCGCGCCCCCGCTGAGCCTGCTATCGAAGATCATGTCGCCCTTCGTGAAGGTGCTGTCGCTCACGACCGAGGCGATCGTGCGCCTGCTGGGCATCCACGAGGCCAAGGAAGACGCGCCGACCGAGGAAGACATCGCCGGCATGTTCAAGGAAGGCACCGATGCCGGCCTGTTCGAGAAGACCGAGTACGACATCGTCTCGCGCGCCCTGCGCCTGGACGACCGCCACCTGAAGGCCTTGATGACGCCGCGGGTCGACCTGGTGATGATCGACCTCGACGCCGAACGGCGCGACACGCTCGAACTGATTACCTGCCATACCTACAGCCGCTTCCCGGTCTACCGGGGCGAGCGCGCCCAGATCCTGGGCTACGTCAAGGTGCGCGACCTGCTGGCGCAGTCGGTGCGCCATGGTTCGCTCGAGGCGGTGAACATCGAGCATGCGGTGCAGGAGGTGCTGTTCGTGCCCGAGACGGTCAGTGCGATGGTGCTGCTCGAACTGTTCAAGAAAAACCGCGCCGAACTGGCCCTGATCGTCGACGAATACGGCGATATCCAGGGCATGGTGACGTTGTCCGACGTCATGAGCGCGCTGGTGGGCGACGTGACCGTGATCGGCGAGGAAAACGATCCCGACGCGGTGCAGCGCCAGGACGGCAGCTGGCTGCTCGACGGCGGCGTCGACCTCGACCGCTTCCGCGACCTGATGAATACCGACGTGCGCTTTCCGAGTGAAGAGACCGGGGCCTACCACACGCTGGCCGGTTTCGTGCTGTACCAGTTCGGCTATATTCCCAAGACCTCGGAGTTCTTCGACTGGGGCCCCTACCGGATCGAAGTGGTCGACATGGACGGCAACCGGATCGACCGCATTCTGGTTGCCCGCCAGAGCGAGCCGGAGCCGGCGCCGGCGCAGGCAACCGCAGAGGATTGACCGGCGACCGTC
>Ga0308160_10004188_pt1 | contig 15580 bp, 31 predicted proteins | sample PhyFR1_FD_201036 | JGI IMG/M metagenome (GOLD analysis project Ga0308160, IMG submission 201036) | Phyllosphere microbial communities from UC Gill Tract Community Farm, Albany, California, United States - DLSLF.R1 | ecosystem: Host-associated > Plants > Phyllosphere > Unclassified | place: USA...
AGCGAAGAGAAGATCAAATTGCTGAGTGGAGGTGATATGTGGCACACTGTACCTGTCCCTCGGCTGGGTATCCCACGAGTCAGGGTGAGTTCATTTACAGCTCAGTCGCTCGTGCATCTGGGTTGATAGTGTACAGATGTCCGACGGCCCCAATGGAGTGAGAGGCACTGCTTGTAAGTATCATCTTATTCCTCTCAGAAGCAGTGCTGACGGTCAAGGGACTAATGGTGCTGCTTCGGCTTGTTTCCCCTGTGCGACCGGTCTTGCTGCGTCCTTTGACGTCGACCTGGGGAGGAGCGTAGGAGAGGCACTCGGAAAGGAGTGTCGTGCCAGAGGTGTTCATTGCCTTCTTGGGCCAACGACCAACATACAGCGACATCCATGCGGAGGCCGAGGGTTTGAGAGCTTCAGCGAAGGTAGACAGAGCAGCCTCATAGTCAAGACCGCGCTGACTGCTAGATCCAACACTCGCCGGTTTAATGGCCGAGGCGTGGGTGAATGGTGTCCAATCACAGAAGGTCATGACTAGTGAGCAGACTCGGCCTACGAGTATCGAAGTTCACTGATCTTCTAGCCCCCAAGCGTGAGACGCTTATCGGACTGCTAGTGACCGATGCTGACTTGGCAGATTTCGTGGCCAACGAGCAGGAGTTTCACCGAAGAAGCAACGACTCTGTCATTGATCTTCGGACGCTTCACGAGATATACCTCGAGCCATTCAGGCTACAATGTCGTGCTAAGCCTGTTGCATTTGTACGTACGACCCGCCTTGTCTCTATTTAATCGCTAATCTTCAGATGACCAGCTATAACCGAGTCAATGGGCTGCATGTCGCCGAAGACCCTTGGCTACTCCGGGACATACTTCGAAAGGAGTTTGGTCTGGGAGAAGGCTTGATAATGAGCGACTGGTCTGGCACGTACTCTTCGAGCGACGCTATCAAGGCGTCGTTGGATCTGGAGATGCCCGGCCCTGCCTTTGTCAGGGGAGTTTGTGTGGAGAGGGATGTTGTCGGCGGCAAGTTGAAGCCGTCAGATGTCGACGAGTGTGTCGGAAGGGTACGTGTACATCTTGATTGTGGGGCTAATAGTACAGATACTCAAATTCGTGCGACACGCTCAAGAATCTGGCATTCCGTTTGAAGCAAAAGAGGGGACAATCGACACTCCTGAGGTTCACAACTTGCTGCAAAAGGCTGCCGACGCCAGTATCGTCTTGCTCAAGAACGAATCCAATGTGTTACCTGTCACACCCGCACCGGGTCTCAAGATCGCTGTGATCGGATCCAATGCCAAGACTCCTCCATACGCTGGAGGTGGTAGCGCCAATCTTCTCCCCACGTACACCGTCACCCCCTTGCAGGCCATCGAAAAAGTCGCAGCTGGAATAAATGGTACGGTTCAATGGGAAATGGGAGTGGATACTGCCAGGTGGACACCTCTGTTGACCGATTTCTTGAGCCTTTCGGACAAGGTCGAAGAAGCTTCGATCGTTCGAGCAGAGTTCTTTGACGTCGAGTACGTTGTCTATGGGATCCAAAATTGAGACGCTGACTTTGATCAGTCCATGGACAAACCCATCAAGCAAACCACTTTTCGCCAAAGAGAACAACAGTGCATTTACCTATTTCATCGATGGCATCCCCAAGGAGGTTCCTGTACGAGGATATATCTCGGTGCGTTCGAGTGATATTCTGTTGGAGGAGGCGAGCTGACCCGATAGCTCAAGACTTCATTCACACCCACCGTCTCGGGACCTTGGGAACTCGGATTGGGTGTCGCTGGTCAGGCCGATCTCTATGTCAATGGCGAGAAGGTGATCGACAACACGACCGACCAAAAGGCTGGTCTCCTCTTTGTAAGTGTGAGAGATCCCGGGGAGCAAATTCTGACGCGCAGTTCACGACTGGAGCTGAAGAGCGAACAGCGTTATATTCGTTCGAAGCTGGACGCGTCTATGCTTTGGAAGTCAGGTTTTCCAACTTCAAGCCTTTGAGTGCGCAGTCGCCATATGTACGTTCTCCATTTGAACACACTGCTGACCCTTAGACCGGTCGCCGAGGCGGAATCAGGATTGGCGGTCGACCCGTCCGATCTGCTCAAGACGAGATCGCCAAAGCCGTCGAGTTGGCTAAAGCATCGGATGGTGAGCCCCCTCCACCGTCCTCACCACTGACAGCCAGTCACCATCGTGGTCGTTGGGACTACCACCGAGTGGGAATCGGAAGCATACGATCGAGACGACATGAACCTTCCAGGCGCTACTGACGATCTCGTCCGATCCATCCTGCAGGCTGTCCCAAACGCAATCATCGTCAATCAGTCCGGAATGCCTGTCGAATTACCCTGGCTTGACCAGGCTCCTACCCTACTTCAGGCTTTCTTTGGAGGGAACGAATGTGGTACCGCTATCGCCAACGCAATCTTTGGCAAAAGCAATCCGGGTGGAAAGCTCCCCGTCACATGGCCCGTGTCGCTCGACGACTACAAACATGTCGAATTCGGCAATGCCGTCACTACCGTCTACACCGAAGGCCTCAATGTCGGGTACAGGTGGTTTGACGCACCCGGTCGACCCAAAAGTGCGTTCCCATTCGGGTTCGGCGGCAGCTACACCACGTTCCAGTTCAGGTATGCCCTTACATGTACTCGGGCTTGGAGCTGACGGCTATAGCAACCCCAAGTTGATATCCTCCGGAGACTGCCAAGTGGTGATCGCTTTCGACATAAAAAATACTGGCAAGTTGGCCGGGTCCACCGTTGGTCAGGTATATGTGCACCAAGCGAGACCCTCGGTGGAAAAGCCGGACGTCGAGTTGGCTGGATTTGCCAAGCTATATCTGGAACCAGGAGAGTCAAAAACGACCTCGGTCACGCTCGATGTAGGCACCCTTCTGACGCATGTGGCAAGTATGCTGATTATCCTAGCACAAGGCGTTCTCTTACTACAACGTTCGACGTGTGTCCTGGGTCGCAGAGGCGGGCGATTATGAGATCAGGATAGGAACTTCCTCCCGAGATATTGTCCTGACCAGGCCTTTCCATCTGGAAGAGAGCTGGACATGGACGGGACTGAGGGCCCCTCGAGTCTTGTGATTGAAAGGTAACAGGCGGATTGATAAAATTGTACAGTGTACATGTCGAGGTTTGGTATTTGATGAAGTTACGTGCGGATGATTGTAACTCTATTCTCGGAGTGTGCAAAGTGATGGACTACTGATCTTTCGGGATACGATTCACATGTCCATCGCCTACGTCCGGGCTTCACGCAGTAGTCCTGCCGACGATGTCTTCACCTCTGGACGGATCCTCATCGTGCTCCGTCTTGGCAACCTTGTCCCCTTCAGTCGCCGTTCGCTGCCCTGCATTTCGCCTAATTTTCTCGACGACATCGGGGCCGTCGAAAACGTATCCGACTTCTTCCATCGTAAAGCCTTTGGTCTCTTTGAAACCGAACCAGGCGTATATGAAGAAGAAAATCTGCATTGCCACAAACAGAAAGTAGTATCGCCAAGCTGGCAAGTCAGACAAAGTTATGAATCAGATTCAACAAGCTCACCGATTGCCTCAATAGCGATTGGGTTGACATATTGATTATACGTCACCGTCACTGACTGGACCGTTGAGTAAATGGCGATTCCTTTGGATCGAAGCATGGTTGGCAGTATCTCGGACGCATCTGACAGCTTCAGCGCAGGACTCTGTAGGACTTTGTAGAACTCTGCCCAGCTTACACATTGGCGCAACGGTAGACCAGCAGGCCACGTAAAACCCAAAGTATAGATAGATAAAGGGAATAGTAGCCACTCCAATGGCAGGATTCTGGGTGGCCTCGTACCCGCCCTATCTCGTCAATTGCCCGTAGTAGATCATGAAGGCGCTTACTGAGAGGGCCGTGAAGATTGTGAAGCAGAGTGTCTGCAAACCAATACTCCACATCCATACGGGTCGACGACCATATCTGTAGGTGAGCGATGCACATGGAAGGAGACTTGCCTTTCAACCACACAGGTCGCAACAAATATGAGGATCACAAAGCCATACATGTTGAGCCCAGCGAGTAAGGCGACCTGAGCTGCCGAGTCCGTGATGCCCACATTGTCTAGAATCGGCCTGAGAATCAGCATGACAATCAGCATATGGGGGTTGCGCGCGAAATTACCCTAGATAAGCCGATATCAAAACACTTCCAGACAACTGAGTCCCTGCAGCTGCGACAATGACGACGAAAAGCCTTCTCTTGGCGCCCGTAGTAGCCCAAAAGGCATTCAGTCCGACGTGAGAAGTCTGCTCCGCCGCCGACTGCACTTCTTTCATCTCGTTGAGCTCGTTCAGTACGAGCTCGTCATCCATCTTGCCATTCGCGTGAAGTTTAGCAAGTACAGCGTGTGCTTCCTGAACCCGTCCGACCTTGACGAGCCATCGGGGCGATTCGACCATCTTCCGGGACAAGATCAAGACAACCATCCAGACTGAGCCTGCGGCCTGCAAAAGGTTGAGTAAACGCCACGACCAGTCGGAATCCCAACTCAAGACTCCAAAACCGAACCATCCTGCGCAAATCGTGCCGATGAAGTAGGATGATAACAGAGAGGACCCTATGGCCGATCGCATCCTCTGGCAATTAGCATCCCCAACGACTGTCGCAGCTTACCGGATGAGCTAGTTCTTGAAGAACATAGGGAGCGATCGCTTCTTGCATCCCCGCACCCCATCCCAGGATCACTCGTCCCCCGATAAACATGTTTCGTGAGTTGGCAAAGCACGTGACCAATGATCCAGCAATGGCAAAACACGCCCCAGCGAACAAGGATGGCCTACGACCAAAGCGATCGCTGCAATAGGATGCGACAGCGGGAGCCACGATTTTGGCTTGACAGTCAGCTCGGTGTGATCCTGGGACATACGAAAGTAAAACGATGCGGCGATCAGGCCCATGGCGTTACCAGTGGGATTACCAAAGTATGCCGACCACTGCGGCAGTATGATAAGAGAGGCAAGTAGCGTGCCGTCGTACTTTCATCAGCACTACCCCGTGATCATTTCCTCGACCTACGCCAAACGTGAATGAAGCTGCATAGACAACCGAGAGACTGGTCATCATAGACCGAAGGCCGGCGTCTTTCCACCATTGTGGATGTGCATTGTCTTTCAGTCAGCATTCGTCATACACGTGGGTGACTCACTCCGCCAGGAAGTGTAAGCAGGTGCGGTTGACATCGTCGACAGTCGTTTGTGGCCCAGCGCTTTGCCCATCTACTCTTATATATCAATCATGATCAACAGCCGGACGGATGATCGGATGTGGAGCATACTTTGCCAAGTGGCTCGTTCACACTGACCAGCGAGGCGACAAAGGCTTGGTACTCCTGTCTACATGCAGTCAAGTGCTTGGTCTGGATCCACTTGTGTGTGGGACTAGCGTGAACGAGAGCCTAGTTGGACCCTGATCCGAATCGATCCGTATAGGCGCCGCAAGATAGCCGTCCCCAGCCCGGATACCCGTTCCTGTACCGTCCGAAATATATGACGCAAGTCGCGGGGTGTACAGTCATCGGCACTCGATGTCTCCGACGTCTGATCGTTCGGCCGTAGGACCCAATCCACTTCAGCTCTGTGAGATGTCTGAGCAAGATCATTGGACGCATCACCACTCTCTTTGTTGCTCCCGATGTCAGGATCCATCACGTCCAGGTCAAACCGACTGAAGCCAATGGCCTCTCTAACGTCCTGATCCACGGATACCCTCAAACATGGTACTCTTCTTGATATGTAATACAATAATGGTACTCTTTCCGGAATGTGATGCAACCCCTGGCAGATTTGGGCTACAATGGTATAGCGGTCAATAACCGAGGCGTTCGCGACTTGAAACACTACAAAATGACAATGGCCAAGGACATACACACCCAGTATCACGATAAATTGCAGATAGATCAAGCGATCATGTTGCGATCGGATATCGATTCCATGGCAGCAGTGAGCCTTGCCCCGCAGTTTAAAGAAGACGTCATGACCTTGATCACTGGAGGCTAGTTGTAGAAAGCTGTCCTAAACTTATTCACGTTCTGAGTGTCAACATTCGGGCAGAACAGCGATGTGCATAATACACATTTCTCGATATACATGAGCACAGGCGTGGTATCTAGCTCTGCTGAACAACGGTAGGCTTGTCGGTGTGGGCTGTTCGGGTGTCCTTCTCCACGTTACCAAGCACGGCCTCGGCATCATGAGTCCCAGGTGCTGGCAATTCGTTTTTTAGGGAAAGCTTGACAGGGTTCTTGTGATTATAGTGACCATAGGCGAACATGACGTCGAGCTGTATGGTCAGTGATGCGAGACACAACGACTGTCCCAGCGTACCTCCTCTAGAGATCTGCCCTTGGTCTCAGGGAAGTAGAAGTAGACCACCGGCCAGATCAGAAAGATGTTCAATGCGGCGAAAAAGACATATGTGCCCCATCTGATATTGGCAAACATGGGCCCGGTAACCATCACCTAGAAATCAATTATATTGCTCTTTGCGAAAAGACACAGAAGACGTACAACGAAGAAATTGAACAACCAGTTTGACGCGGTAGAGAGTCCATTGGCCGGCTACAGATCAGCGAAGCCTCGCGCTATGATGGCTACTTACTGCACGAATTCGTAAAGGTGTGATTTCGGCTGGGTACAACCAAGTGAGCCCGAGCCATCCAACACTGAACCAAGAGTTGAAAAGGAACAGCATGAGGACCGAGAATACTTGAGCTACTTTGTTGCCAGCGTAGACAAGGTCATAGAGTCCGGCAAGGATAGCCATGGTGACCCCCATGAGGACTGCAGTCCATAAAAGCAAGTTTCTTCGTCCGAGACGTTCAATCACGAAAATGGCAATGGCGCTATAATGTCAGCGACCGCACTGCAGACTATTCCGATGAGCACGTACGCCGTCAGGAAGTAGCATGTCCCATTCACACCGGCGATGATTCGGGACATTTCACCATCTAGACCCATGTTGTCTTGGATGTCAGCACTGATCACCCGAGTCAGGCATGGACCCACCTTCAAGGACAGAAGTCAGATAGTAGGTGATTAAATTGATACCGGTCAATTGCTGGAAAGCTGACTTGTCAGCTTGGTCGACATATATATGAGGGTTTGGTACCTTGTGCAGCGATACCCAACATCGTTCGCCTGAAATGCTGAGCAGGTCCATTCGTAAACAGTTCCTTGATGGCAAAGTCCCCAACAGACTGAGCATTTAATTCAACAATACCGGTCCAAGTGCGAAGAACCTCGTGATCGTCGACCGGAGCGTTCTGTAAAGCAGCCAGCACAGCGATAGATTCTTCGTGTCGACCTTTTGAAGCGAGCCATCGCGGGGATTCGGGAGCTCGACAGAACCACATAGCAAACAGCCTGTATAGGTGAGCTGAGATTCTCGAGTATGTGTAGATACTCACATGGCGAATGTGAAAAGACATTGAAAAGCAACGGGGAATCGCCAAGATATCTGGCCTTCGGTGTAGTAAAAGGCAAGTCCAACCCAGTACGAGCACATGAGTCCGCTATGCCGTCAGCAATCATTTCCAGCATATCGTTTACCCACAAGATGTTGACGGTCGCGGAAATCATCACATCTGGTCCTCTTCGCTCTGGTCGAGAGCATTCCGACTGGTAGGTGGGTACGGTAGAAGTCAACATTCCGTTAAAGACACCGTTGAAGATTCGGGCAAAGATCATCATGCCGTAGGTGACGGATGCAGCTTGAAGAATAGTGCCGATGATGATTCCGATTCCGGCGCTACAGATTGGCATCATGATTGGTAGACTGGGTGACGTACACGTATAGAGTCCTGATTCTTCCCAGCCTGTCTCCGACGTATAAGTTGAGCAAAGCTCCTAGCATACATCCTAGCTGATCTGGGAACATGAGTCATCGGTCATATGACATCGAGATCACTCACAGACAGCGACCAAAAGTGATTGGGCGTACCCAAATCCTGAGGCTGTAGATGGAAAGGTCTCTCGGAAAGCCGGCAGAGTCAACAAACTACTCAAGACACCTTGGTCGTAACCAAACATGGTGAACTTAAGTAATCAGTCGCGAGACTAAAGAATGGGTTTCAGACATTACTCACTCCCATTCCAGCGACGAACGTCACGAGCCAAGCTACATTCCTGCCAGACAGTTTTGAAGGTCTAAAGCTTGCTGCCTTCCCCATGTCGACCTTTGGGACGACAAAGTCGGCCGCACCGTTGACATTCTCCTGGTGAAGGTGGTTCCCCGCTGTAGTCCTCTTGGGGTTGGTGCTAACGGCGTCCATGCTGAGTGATGTGTGTGATAGATGATGGGGGATGTCATCGTGGTATGCTGGCCAAGGAATGGATCAACTTTGAGCTCGGTCCGACTGAAAAGTGCCAAGAGTCCGCGTCGGTCCGACAATTGTGGTGTGGGGGGAATCCCACGGAAGGTTCAAGTGACGTGAGTGGCTGCCATTTCTAGGGAGCGGTAATCGTGACTCGTCAGGGAAGTTACATAATTTACTCAACGGCCTGCACAAACCGCCTAACAACCCATCCAACACCACAGCCGCTCATCTCAATCCCATTCCAGCATCCTTTCGCTCAGCCTCATCTTCGATGTGCTTCACCTCCGGCTTGTCCTCCTCTCTGAACATCTCTTTGATCTGGGCACGAGCCTCGCTTCGCTTGAAATCGTACACCATTGCCGCCTCCTCCAGTGAAAGACCTTTAGTCTCTCGGTAGAAAAACAGAGCCAAGCAGATGTAGAAGGCGAGAGTAACTAGGAAGACGGCGTAGTACCTCCACTGGATTTTCCGATCATCAGCTGGTTTCCTGTGAGCCATGAGGGGTGTCACTTACTTCGAGAGCGATAGGCGTGACGAATTGATTGAACGAGATGGCAACATTCTGGACGCATACGAACAAAGCAAGACCTTTGGCTCGCAGAGCGAATGGAAGGATTTCGGCGGTGTAGGGGTATGGAAGGGTGTTGAGCGCGACACAATAAAAGCCTAGATGTCAGCCTTTCCTCAAATGATCGACATGGACTTGCCATAGAATATGAAGAGGAATGGGACGGCAGCTAAACCAGCGGTGGTATTCTTTTGGGTCGCAAAGGTGGCCGAGAGACCCATCACGATGGCGTAAGAGCAGAACATGCCGATGAATGAAGTCAAGAACAATGGTCGTCGACCGAATCTCTCGACTTGCGTTCCCGCGCTGACCGCTATACTCAAATTCCAAATGGCGAGCCCGGCATTGATACTCGCGATCTTGACCGGATCTGTCACTCCGACTGACCGCAAGATTGGTGCCAGATAGAACGAGATCAGAGAGTTGCCGACCCAATTGGTACCCACCGAGATCGACACGATGACCATCAGCCGGCGTCGATTGCCTGCAGTCCGCAAGAAATCGAGATACGACGATTGAACCGACTCTTCCTGCTGGATTGCAGACTGGACCTCGTGGTATTCCCATTGCACTAGCTCATCGTCAACATCCCCGTTGGCGTGGTATCTGGCCAGGACGTTCAGAGCCTGTTCGTTCTTGCCCATCTTTATCAAGAACTACGGGTCAGATTCCGCACAGGTAGCTGACTCACTCGAGGGGACTCTGGAGCAGTACACGTGAACGCGAAGACCAGTAAAGGACCCATACATTGAAGAAAACAGGGCATTCTCCAACTCCATGTACCGGGAATGTAGAGTCCGGCAACTAAGAGATCAGCTCGGCTGCAGGTAAAAATCACACGTCGACTTACTGCACATCACTGCAGACATGAAACTGCCAGAATAGTAGAGACCAAAGTAGATACCTCCTAGAACAGGTCGCAGTCGGGGGTGTGCGATCTCGACCAATAATGCCGGTGCAGAAACTTTGGCGATCGCCCCTCCTGAGCCAATGATTACTCGACTGCCAATGAACTGGCCGGGGTTCTGGGCAAAGGCGTTCCAGAGACCTCCGACGAGTAGTAAGGCCGTACCAGTCCAGATGGACACTCGACGACCCCAACGATTCGATATCTGCTCTCCGACAAAGGCAAAAATGAGGGATGGTAGATAGACAGATGCGGCATATAGTCCAAGGAGCTGTCCCTTGGGAGAGTTAAAGTACCTGAGACTGTCAGCAGGCCTTGTCTAGCGGAGAGTCTTCTTACGCGTTCCATTGAGGAAGAGCCTGGAGACCATTGAGGAGACTCGAGTCGTCTGATCATCAGCTCGACGTGACACAGGCTGAGCAAGATTTAGACTTGCAGCCCAGATAGTAGACGCAAAGGCTACATCCCATGGCGTGTACGACGTTCATCCGTAGTCCTGGGTCCTTCCACCATTTTGCATTCGTGTTATCTGACGTCAGTCGATAACATACATGTCTACTCACTTGGGATTTCGGAGAAAGTAGTCTGATTCACCATATTAGTGTGCTGAGAGAGGTTGTGGGGCAGAACAGTACTCGCCAGACAACCCAATATATATCCATTGGGCCCCGAGATTCCACTCCATGATCGCAAGGACACACAAGTGGAGTCGGTTGTCCCGGGTGGATACAACTAACGAACGTCGATCTCGGTACGCATCCGGGCCGTTTCTCCAAACTCGCCGACAGGTGGATTCGAAGTGACTTTCGAGAATATCCTGATCGCCTCGAGTGCCTGTTGGTTATCAAGCTTAAGTATTGCCAACTGAAGAAGGTGGATCTTCTGGGTGGATATCATAGTACCCGTTCCCTGGAATAGACCGGCGCGACAAGTGGCCGAGAACCGGTCACGTTGACACACGCTAATTACCTTGCGATCACTGTCAATAAACATCATACTAGGATGGGAATCCGCTACGATGACCTACCGCTGCAGAAACTTGGACCTCCATTAAACGCTTGGGGTCAGTTTGGAGCCGACGATGAGTTGGGTCGACTTAACCTCATCACTCCGGAAGTCATCAAGAACGGGGTAGCCAAGGTGAAGCATGGCATCGTTGTCGGTCTAAAGTACGTCAACGACAATGAGCAACACTGATCTTAGTCTATCCATGGATGCTCTTCCGGTGTTCAGCACTCGAGATCCCCTTCATCATCATATGCAAGTTTCGCCCTTTTGTCCCCGCTGACAGCTCAGAGTTCACCGAGGACATTGTAATGACGACATGATCACCATCAACACGCAAAGCACATCTCAATGGGATGGTCTAAGGCATTATCCATACCAGAACTATCCAGTCAAGGGAGAATACCGGTAGGTCGCAATTTATAGACCTAGCTAAGGATAGATTTTATGGAGGACAGACGATGGACGAAGCCAAAGACCCCAAGATTCTACGGAATGGGATCCAAAGTGAGTGGACACGTCTCCTATTCTACACCGCCGAACTGACATTCTAGATTTCGCCAAGCACCCCATCACCTCCCGGGCTCATTTGCTCGATATACCTACCTACTTGGCTAAACACAATCTACCCCCTCTTGATCCGTTCAGTACCTCGAAGATCCCTCTTGCAGTGCTTGAGGGATGTAGTAAAGACGCCGGCATCAAGTTTCAACGAGGCGACATCCTGATCGTACATACTGGTTTTGTCGAGGCGTATCTGCAGAAAACCAGGGAGGAACAGGAGGCTCTTGTTGCTAGGGAGGTAAGAGGATGGTGTGGTGTAGAAGCTAGCGAAGAGGTCATGAGGTGGCATTGGGACCATGGATTTGCAGCCGTTGCTACCGATACGTGAGCTGCTCGGACACCGTGAAAGAGGAGATTGCTAACAGGATAGGGTTGCCTACGAGGTACATCCTTTCCAGCACTCGCCATCGATCCACGAGATCTTCTTGGGAGGCTGGGGATTACCTATCGGCGAGCTCTTTGATACTCGCGAGCTTGCCAAGCGATGCCGGGAGCTGGACCAGTATACATTCTTCTTTACCAGTGTCGCTCTCAATATTCCCGCGGGTATAGCTAGTCCACCTAACGCACAGGCGATCTTATGAACAGCATGTGATTCATATTATGGATAGTATACTACGAGGGCTACATACATACATGAGATATTGACAACATCCAAAGAATGGCCGTGTTTGAACCGCTCCAAAAGATTAGGACGACAAGAAAGGATGTACAGGACATCGAGATTGGGAACAAAAGGGAGTACTATACTCAGGCTATTTTCGGATACTCAAGACTATCCAGGCGAGAGCTCTATAGGCAGCTGTGATGGCGAGGATGTACGCAGCGTATGCTCCGAGCGTCCCCGAAGAGTAGCCGTAGAATTTGAGAATCGAGGTGCCGGGTATGGTGATCCCGTCGGGACCCGGAGGGAAGGCGCATTCGCTGAGCTGAGCGCAGTTGAAATCCTGGAGATGAAACTCGTTCCACATCATGGCTCGGAAAACCCAATTCTGGTAATCGATTTTGGTAACCCAGCTTCGCCAAAAGATGTTGAGGACTGTCTCGGGTACAAGAAATCCATTGACACACATCCAAAGACCGTTTGCGAAAGCGACCAGCGCTAGCGAGAGGACAAAGTTGGGGACGATGGAGGATACGAGTACGACGAGGGATTCGGCAGCGAGTAGATCGAGGAGGAGAAAGGCGATAAAGATCCAGAAGCCTTCGACGGTTGGCCAAAGATTGACGAGCCAGTATGCGATAGCTGAAAACAAGACAGCAATCAAGGCGAGGTAGGGTAGACCGATGATAAAGTTGGCGACGAGGAAAGAGGTTGGGCCGTAGAGACCGTTTGCTCGCTCCTTGAAGAATGTAGCTTGATCTTCAATGTATGCGGGGATGTAGGCGACGGCCATAAAGCTGAGAAAGGCACCTCCGAAGAAGATGGCGGTGATACGAGGTTGAATGTCGTTTTGAGAGGTCCCGAGTCGAAGCCAGCATGTACCCATGAGTAGTGCGAGACCTGTTGATCAGCTTTAGATATAGGTGGTAGGTGGATAGACTCACATGTATACATGGCAACACGTACCCAGTACGGAAGGACATCGCGATAACTCTTGATCCAGTTTCGATGTAAAAGAGGAATCGGGGCGGTGTAGGCAGAGTGACGACGAGCAGCACGCGTGCGCAGAGGTTGAGCGCTGTTGAAGAAGGATCGTGATGTCGGCTTGGTACCGTCGGACTCCCATCCGGCAATGATACGGTTGAGTTGGGCCACACTCGAATCCTTGTTGAAAGCAAAATCGGTATCGACCAATTCGAGGATCCATTCGGCTGGATTGGTCGCTGGTGGTAGGGTGAATCCTAGTGTCTTGAAGTACGGAGCGACATCGGTCCTTAGTCCTCCATAGCAGAGGTGACCTTTGGCGAGTAGGTAGACTTTATCGAATCGATTAAAGGTCGAGGTGGAAGGTTGATGAATGGAAGCGATAATTATGAGCTGCATATTAGCTATCATCAACGCAAAGATAGACATACATTGTTTATCTTGGCAACCTTCTTCAAGTACGACATGCCTTCATATGATGCGACACTATCCAATCCACTAGTCGGCTCGTCGAGAAAGAGAATCTTTGGAGAGGTAATGAGTTGACTAGCGACCGAGACACGTCGCTGTTGTCCACCTGATAGACCTTCTCGAATGGGGGTACCGATGATGGTATCGGCATGCTCGGTGAGACCGAATGAAGCGAGTAGACCGTCGATCCTCACTCGAAGTGCGTGAGGAGAAAGCGATCTATAGGATCAGCATCAACTAAGCATTACTCAGGATGACCTACGAGGACAGCTTGCCGGCAAAGTAGAGGGTCTCGGCCGCAGTGATGGAACCGATGAGATGATCCTGCTGTTCTACATAGCTCGACATGCTTCGGATGGTATCGGTATCGACGGGTGATTCATTGACATAAGCGAAACCTGATAACTTGGCTTTGGCGGGCATGCCTCTTAGCGCTAGTCGATTGAGGAGCATCGTCTTGCCCGATCCGGACGGGCCCATGATTGCTACTAGCTCACCTACTCGTTAGCTGTATCGACAAGAATTTGAAATGCTTACCAGCTCGGGCTTCCCCCGACATCGAGTGAAGGAGGTGTTTGAGAGGTTTCTTCCCATGGGCGGGCAAGACAGCGTTGAGATTCTCCCATCGGTAAGATTGGACCGAGTCATTGTAAAGCTCTCCCGGAGCCGAATGATGCTTGACTCCTCCTTCTTCGATTGAGAATTCGGGTGATGTCGGTGGAGGGTAGACTGTCATGTTCGGAGCTATTGACGATGGTAATTTCTAGACTATTCGATTATTAGGGGTACAAGACATCAACGGGGATAAAGGCAATCAGGAGCATTACATGTAGTGGCGTGCTTCGAGACTATCCCTTTGTTCGAGTCTCGTGTTAGAAAGGTTGGTAAATAGAAGAACGATCCTCGGTCACCATGTCCTTTACGGGGTACTCTCGTCGCGAATCGCACATTACAATACGCCAAACACACAATCATCAACGCCACATACACACATGTCTTTCCCTCTGCTGAAGGCTCTTGTCACTTCCCCAATCACGCCCTCAACACGTTTAGCTCCAACTCTGGCGCTTTGGCTAGTCCATAAGCAAGCACGCCATATAGCACATCGGGCTTGTCCTTGTGTATATCGTGCGTCGCGCCCAGCCTTTGGACAAACTTTATATGAGAATAGCTGTCCTTTAGTAGCTTGGCGTTAGAGGGTGGGTAGACCGAGCGTAGTCCGGGATCGGCGGAAAGGATGATTATTTCGGTCCCTTTCGATGATTCCGCAGACGGAAGAAGCGTGTGGGAAAGGCTGCCGTTATTGACTTCCTGTCCTTGTCAGGGGGGATTACGTTTCAAGAAGCACCGGAATGGACATACCTCGAAGAGCTTACGAATCGCCCGAGGATCGATCTGAGTCAAGGACAAACGCCTCAGGGTAGCTTCAGCTCTAATCCAAGTTGGGTTTGCCTTCATGATCTCATCTTCGGAGGGAGTATTCTCTGCTCCGTCGACTGCGGCCTGAATCTTTCCCTCATCGAAAGGAGGGTGATCGAGAAGTGGTTCTGCTAGTACCAGTCGAGATGGCTTGGAAGCAAGAAGAGGGTATAGCGCAGCTGCAATCGTAGATCCGAATGAGACACCGCCGATCACGTCGTAGGTTTCGGCGAGGTTGTCGGCCAGGTGTTTCGCCAAGGCTGTAATGGTGTATGGTGGCGTATGAGGAGCCCAGCCGTGACCTAGAAGGTCTGGACAGTCTACACGCTGACCTCTCAGCCCTCTCCCCTCCACTGATTACTCACGTAACCATCCTTCACAAGCTTGTCGGCGACCTTGAAAAACACCGCACCAGTCCCCATCAACCCATGGAGAAGCAGAGCTTTCTTCTCGGCCTTCTGGGATCCAAAGGCAGTAGTACTGAATTGTAGGTCGAGCATCCTGGTATGCTGGTGCTAGTATCTGGGATTCCCATGCTGGTCTATAGGATATAGAGTCTGTTGTAGTTTGCCGGGCCGATACGGTCCGTCGAGAACAAAAGCGCGTCAAATGATGACACGTCACTTCATCACCGTTCTGCACGTGGCTGACCGAGGCTCGGTCTTCGGGCGAATCCGATGACCGCCGGTCACTGTCGTCATAACT
>Ga0308160_10004189_pt1 | contig 15580 bp, 19 predicted proteins | sample PhyFR1_FD_201036 | JGI IMG/M metagenome (GOLD analysis project Ga0308160, IMG submission 201036) | Phyllosphere microbial communities from UC Gill Tract Community Farm, Albany, California, United States - DLSLF.R1 | ecosystem: Host-associated > Plants > Phyllosphere > Unclassified | place: USA...
AATCCCCTGCTTTTTCCCTGACCAACCGAGCGGAACCAGGGGGCTCGTCTTGTCCTCCTACGGTGGAGAGGTATTGAATAGTCTTTATGAGCTCCCGAGCGATCGGGCGGATGGGAGGGTAGATGTGAAGACCTGTTTGGAGGAGGTGGAGGAGGACGTCCAAGGCCTGTTAGAGGGGGGACGGATCAGTAGTGTGCTCTTGGGTTTGGGGTGGAGCTGCATAGGGAGGGCAAAGGATGGCTTACCTTGATGTTCCAAGGCCAACCGGAATTCAACCGATCTCTCAACACATCCAGGACGATATCCAACAACTCCCTATTCGTCAGCCCGTACGAAACGGATCAGCGTCTCCCCTTTGTATATAAACTCGTGCTGTGAGGAGCATGACGAGGAAGTTTCCACTCACGGAGCTTGACAATAGCCTAAGATGACCCCTATCTGTTCGTCCGTTGCGAAATTAGGTGTGTAGTCGGTCGTCTCCTCTACGTAGTCCTATGTAGACCGAGACTGTTATCAGTCTCGTTTGACATTTGGTGCAAGATGAGAGGAGGATTTACTTTGACGATCCCCTTCAACAATGACGGGTGATAGAACGATACCGAATCCAACGGATCCCTAGTATTAGTCGCGATGAACACCGACGATCCTGATTGTCAGTACATTATCGTCTTGCTCGCCACAAGGGTAGACACAGATGACTTACATAGTAGACCTGATCGTTTGAGTAGGAGGTAGAGGGTCTTGCGCCGTAGGTAAGGTTGTATTCCAATGTGACCAAGGAAGACCCATCGGGATTTCGCTTTGAGACTATCTCTTTCGTTGGTAATATGCGGAAGTTGGTTGCTTTGTTCAAAGTCGACGGGTTTTGTTTATATGATCTGTGACGCTCGTTTATCACATGATCGATGTTTTGGTGAAAAGCGCAACTGGATAATATACCTGTAAGCATATCTTGGGTGGCGAACACCAGGGTGGTCGAATCATCCTAGCGTCTCGCGTCGTTCCGAGTCAACGAGCTGTATTTGTACCACATTAAGCACAGCTTTGAAAGCTTTGCGAGGATGAGAGGGATATCCAGGCTTCCACTGAGTCATATAGTCGTGGCTAATCCGTTCGAATGATGGATCGTGAGGGAGAACACGGGAATCAAACGTGGCGAGACGAGCCGATCGTCCAAGGGGAGCAACGGGGACCTTATCAATCTATATGCTGTGCCCTCACAGCGACACAGTAAAATCCGGGAGGGAACCTTGTTTCCCCGTTTTGATCGGATCCGAAGAAACAAAAAGTGACATTGATCGATCAAACGGGGGCGAACAAAAGGATGAAAGCGAGTTGTATTAGGCGCGCCGCGCGGGTGGAGCTTTGAGATGGTTTGCTTTGATCCGCCCGTGCTGGTGACCGATAGGTGATCTGGACGACAATGGTGTATCATTACTTCTCTAGCTTCTCTTCCTGGTCTGGACGACCGAACCGGGGGTTCGTCTGAGCATAAGCATCCGTATGGGAAGAACTTGCCACATATTCTCAGCCAGCGAGCTTGTAACCTTAATCATCTCGCTGATCACGCAAGAAAGATTCGTGCGCGTGTGATGACAAGGTGAAACACTTTGCCCCTTTGGCGTGACCGGATGATTGTGTCTCGCTATACGGTACTCTACGTCTTGATTGACTCTCTGTGAGATGCGCTCATCCTTCGCCTAGCTTTGCTACTCAAATTGGTATAGGTTTGGAGGTACATTCCCTGGATTTTACATCATACATCTCATCGATATTACTACTTGCATGGTAACCTACGTAACACCGCATTTCAACCTACTCGTACGTATCAACTCGATATTCAGATCATGCCACATATCGTTCATTTTCGCCATAGCGACACGACTTCACATCCTCGGGAAATCTCTACGGGTCCGAGGAAGATTATCTCATGACCCCCATCGGCCAGACTAGTCTCGTGCACAGTCTGAAATCCAACTCGGGGGGGCTGTCTTGAAATCAGTTAGCGAGTTCTGACCAGAATACAACCCCGTTGAGTGAGTAGGATACAACCTCCAACGTCCCAACCTCCACCCGCTGATCTCTGAGGGCGACGCGTATAAGAATGATTCAATGCCGGCATTCCCCGGTGTTGTCAGGACGACGGTCGACCGGAATTACGCCGAGAGCAAGTAGCAACGCAGCCCAGCATTTCATCATTTTAGTTGTTGGAGTCGTCGTTGATGATGATGATAGACAGGAGCTTGGATGCTTCAACAACTTGCTCAATCGATTCATAGCATCCAGTTGACAACCCTTGATCGCTTCTCGATAAAAACTCATTCGACCTCCAGTTCTTGCCTATAGCAGAGCTAGCCAAATCGACCGACCATCAAAACCGCTCACGTCAAACCGCGATCAAATCAAGAGAAGGATGTCTATCTCGTACTACATCGGATTCGACGTGTAAGGCTGATCAGCTCGATAAATACCTACGTCGTGTCGCTGATTTCATTTGATCGCACTTTTCTTCATTACATGTAGTGGGACAGGATCAGCGCGTGCCGTATTGCTCGATGACAAGGGCAAGATCATCGCCGATGCTACCGGTAAGCACCTCGGTCCCCCGCCATCCTATTCCTTCACATCCCCAATTCCCCCCTTTTTCCCTTCACACGTTTGCTGATCCATATCTTCCCCTTCTGATCAAATTAGAACCCACCAAGACTTACCGCTCAGATTCCGACCACCGGATCTACGAACAATCTACCACCAACATCTGGTCCGCCCTCTCCCTCTGCTCCAACCGCGTCCTCTCCACCTCCTCCATCCCCGCCAGCTCAATCAAGGGCGTATCGTTCGATGCGACATGTTCCCTCTGCGTAGTGGATGCCGAGGGGGAACCTATCTGCGTGACGGAGGGTGAGGGGTTGGGTCAGGTAGGTGAAGGCAAAGGGGAGAGGAACGTTATCCTCTGGGCGGATCATAGGGCCGAGGAAGAAGCTGGGTTGATCAATAAATCCGGACAAGGGGTTTTGGGTTTCGTCGGAGGGGTAATGAGTGTGAGTATGATGTGCCTCGTTTGCTTCTGTGTTGGGCGTCGGTCCCTCGTTTTTGCGCAGCGGAGTTTTGAGAGCTACTTTGGGAGACTGATTATATCATGTTCTACCGCGAAATGTTTAGCTGGAGATGGAAATCCCAAAGACCCTTTGGTTGAAGAATCACATGTCAAACGAGGATTTCGAAAAATCTTACTTTTTCGAGTGAGTCTGATGGAGGGTCTCATCGACTCCGATTTAGATGCGCGTAACGGGTAACTGATCGGGATGATCATTGACTTTTATCTTGCCTAGTCTGCCCGATTATCGTGAGTATTGCTTGTCTCGATCAAACACCCCATAAACCCGATCAGACCGGTCCTGACGCTCAATCGCTTGTTCGTTCCTCGTCTCACAGTGACCTACCGCGCGACAGACTCGACGGCCCGAAGTAACTGCTCGTTGACCTGCAAATTCTCGTATGTCTCGCCTGGAGTTCAGGTCAAGCATGCGGATGGGAAAGAGGAGGTCAGTGAAGGGTGGAGTTCTGGATTCTTGGACCAAATCGGTAAGTCCCGCAAGGCGCGTTTTGTTATCTACCGGGGTTGATCACCCCGTGTCTCGCCCACCGTAGGCCTTGGATCGATCGTCAAGCGAGAATTCGATCAAGTCGGAGGTCAACCAGGCAAGAACGGGCTGATCATGACGGCCGGTCAACCCGTCGGTCGAGGTCTGACCCGTCGAGCGGCTCAAGATCTTGGTCTGGTTGAGGGGACGCCCGTAGGGAGTGCCGTCATCGACGCTTATGCCGGATGGGTAGGAACCATTGCTGCTAAGTCGGATGCGGACAAGTCTACGGGGAGGCTCAAGTTGGAGGAAAGTAATCATCGATTGGCTGCGTGTGCGGGGACGTCGACTTGTCACATCGTTCAGGTGAGAGGAAGAGAGGGAGCCGACCGGTCAGGCGAATTCCGAGCGGGAGATGCTGATGCTCACTTGGCAAATTGTCTCCACGATAGAGCGACAAGGGTGTATTCGTCGACGGGTGAGTTGGGGAACCGGTTCGCGACTCCGATGTGCATAGAAGCTAACATTCTCTCACTTTGACAGTGTGGTACGTTCTCACCCGATCAGAGCGAAACGTCTCTTGGACTCAAACTAAGATCTGGCTGGCCTGTATTGCAGTGGGGACCCTACCCGAACGCCGTCTTTCCCGGATGGTGGATGAACGAGGGAGGTCAATCGTCGACCGGTCAAGTGAGTGACGGTGCCTCCTGTCCATGTATCACAAGAGCTCACAGCTAACATCTCCCATCCCGTGTTGGCCACAGTTGATCGACTTTATCATCAACACTCACCCGGCACTCTCGAAAGCCCAAGCACAGGCTGATGAGGCTGGTCAAGGGCTGTTTGAGTTCCTCGAGATCAAGCTCGAGGAGCTAAAGAAGGCTCGGAAGGTAGCGAGCACCAGTAAGTTATGACTTCACTAACAGAGGATGTGAAGGGCACCGTAAAACCGAGACTGATATGATGGCTTCGTCACAGCTGAGCTCACGAAGCATCTGCACTTTTACCCGGATCTTGTAAGTTCACTGTGCGGACGAACTTGAATGAAAATGCCGCTAAGATACGATATCTCGCTTTGACAGCATGGTGAGGAAACCCTATGATTGCATCACATCGTCTTGAATACCGCCGTATGTCTAACACCCATCATCGCCCGCAGGTAACCGTTCGCCTTTAGCCGACGTCAAAATGAAGGGAATGATTACCGGTCTCACCTTGGACAGCGGGGTGAACGATCTTGCAGTCAAATTCCATATCGCCCTCGAGGTGAGCGATGCACAGGGTCAAAGTGTCGAAAGTATCAACGAGCTCACAGACAATCCCTCATCTCGCAGGCCATCGCTTTGCAAACGCGACACATTCTCGATGAGATGAACAGCAAAGGTCACGTCATCGATTCAATCTACATGAGCGGTAAGCCATTCCAAATGAATTGTGGACTCAGACACAGCTGACTAGAATGCTTAATTGCCAGGCTCCCAAGCCAAGAACATACCCTTGATGCAACTCCTTGCGTCCGTTTGCAACGTCACGGTATTTATCCCGCCTCAACCTTCCGCAGCGGTCGTTATGGGCGCGGCTATGATGGGTAAATGTGCCGCCAACATCTCCGCTAAATTGAATGGCGAGCCCATCACGACCCAAGAACAACAAGGCCGAGTGGGGGCCGAGTTGCAGAGCGAGTTGTGGGACGTCATGGTAAGCAATGCCTCAAATCATTTACACTAGGCTTTGCTCATCCGATCCTGCGTTGCCCAGGCTGAAATGACACCCGAAGCCAAAGCGGTCACGTCGACCGCTTCCGACCTGGAAAAACGGTTGTTGGACGCAAAGTACAAAATCTTCCGAGAATCCATCGAGATTCAACGCAGGTGGCGTGATCAGATTGACGCGATTTCTGAGTAACCTGGTTGTATCATCAAACGGTAGATATGACCGCCTATCTGCGCCATGATACAACGATATCAACTGGTTTTGAAGGTCTGTATGAACGTCTCGTAGTTTTTGCATCTCTACCATCAGAATCTGGCTGTGAGAAGGGAGTGATAGAATGATTTGAACGATGCATCAATCGAATGGGATTACAGCAGCTAAATAAAAGTTTAGGGTGGATAAGCATTAGTAAGAAGCTAAGAAGCTCACCTTGAGAAGTCAATAGGGAATCATCAGATCCAAGATTACAAATAAACAAGGCCAAATGACCTTTTTACACCCGATCCACCAAGTCTTTCCGATTTTGATCACTTCGGGATCTGCGTCCGATCCACCTTGATTCGTGATAATCGTCAATTTTGCTGGTAAGTTCTTCGCCAAAATTTCGGACGAATATCAAGATCAAACCCACTGGTCCACACGTTTGAGCTCCTCAACGTTGTTCACCTGATATATGTCCTCCGTCCCGTCGTGCTCGGTGTATGAATGTAAATTTGTGCTAATATGGAGGCAGGCAATCTCGAGGGACAGTGACTTGTACGTTGATACTCGATGTAAATTGCGATCCGAACATTGAGGATGGCGTGTTTTCTAGCAGACCCGATATGTACGAGACCCTTCAATTGTAACAATTGTTTTAGCAGCGGAGAGATTGGAAGAGCTGCTCGTCGATTTCGTGTTGTGGTGTTCGAATTCGACCCCGAAGCTTACATACAACTGGTCAGGGCCGACCTAGACAGCTCAAGCCATTCCGGAAGGGACAGAGCATACCGGATAGGATTACGCTGGCCTTGACGTCAACAGACGCCGACTGAACTCGCTGTGTTTCATCTACTCCTCGTATGCAATACAAAAACATCTCACAATCCCATTCGACGTGATACAATCCATCAAGCCTCTCTCGCCTCCGTTCAGTTGGCAGCCTTGCCTGCTACGACCGACCATGGATGATCGATCTTACCGGTCTGAATGGCCTGGATTCGGTCAAGCACACCCTGAGCGATGGCTCCGAGCCCGGAAGGTCCGACGGGTACGGGAATGTCGATGCCCTCGTATCCGATTCTGTGAAGGTCGAGACCAGCGTTAGCTGTTACGGCCCGCTTGAGCACGACTACCATAACTCACTTGTTTACCGCACTGACGATCGCAGCGGTTCCACTGCCGAACACCTCCTTCAGCTTGCCTTGCTTCTGGTACTCGACCAATTGAGGCATCGTCATGTGCCTTTCGGAGATGACAAAGTTGGATTCAGGCAGACCCTCAACACGGACCTCGCCGGATGCGTGTTCTCGACAAATCGTGAGAACGCTGATGGAGCACGGATCATTCAATGAGAGCCCATCTCGGTGCCGGTCGCGTCCGCCGGAGACTTACCTGTCTCGAGTGACACCTGGCAGGATCAAGTCCTCGAGAGGAGGCGTGATGAGCTCGGTCTCTCCCTTTTCGTTCTCGATGACGACAAAGAGGTTCATCGTTCCGACCTCGGTCAAGTAGTGCTCCTTGCCGTGCAACCACAAGTTTTGAGCGTATCCCTGCTTGGCAGCCTCGAGCTGGGGCATCACACCAGGCGAGTAGCTACGAGATGGACGTTTCGGGTCAATCTCATGTTTTTCCCCCTTCGATAGGAGAATGGAAGGTTAGAGCCTCACTTTGCACCCAATTTAAACGATCCGGTACCGCCTCGAGCGGCTCGGACGTATTTAGTCGTTGCCTGCAAAGCAATGGGCTTGAAACCAGCTGCGACGAGGGCGAAAAGGTCGTTAGCCGTCTTTCACAAGGGGCCGAGAGGATCTCCTAATAAGCTACTCACTGGCATAGTAAGGACCGACCTATCGCGCGACGTAACGACCTGACGATGAGCTCGGTTCGGGCATGACGTATTCTCACGGCATCAACTTACAGGAGAACAGATGACAAAGAGCTTGGCATCCGAACTAGGATGCACTCCCAAAGCGCTCTGAGTTCCGATCAAGGTCGGTCCTGACAAAATAGGTTCGCGACGCAAAATTCAGGACCAATCCCACAATCGCAAGGAACTGGCCGTCAACGAGCGAGATCGACGACTCACGGATATAAAGCGAGTAACCGGGTTCACCAGGAATCCATCTGGAATCGAGCAAGACGAGTTTCTTGATCAACTCGGTCAACTCGTCCCCGTCAAAAGTAGGCAGGGCGATTCGTGCAGCGGTCTGTGCACACAAGTACCGAACGAGAGCGGGTCCGTTAATATCCCCGTCCGGATCCAGCGGTGTGATCGCCTCTATACCGACTCACCCTGTTCATTCGGTGCATGTTCATGTCCGGGCGGAACAGCCGGATCGTCCCATCCTCACATCGGTATGCCTTCATACCCTCGAACCTAGTACCATATCCCAACACCTTCCGTAAGCTTCATCATCCCGAGAAATCACTGTCGCCTCCTCGCCTACTTACAGACAAAAGGCATAGTGGAAGACAACGGACGAAGGGTCCAAGCTCAAAGGTCCATCTGAGTACCACCATCAACACCACCAGAATCAGCCCACAATCCACCGACAACAAAGTCAGACCCTCCGGAGCTCTTCCGAGCACTCACAAGGTCCGATCTTGGGCTCCGCCCACCCGGTGTTGCTGTTCCAATCGACAGTCAACATATGATCGGTAAACGTCTTTCCAAAGACGAGTTTCGAGGGTGGGAGAGGGGTCTTGGGGCTCGAAGTGTTTTCCACCTTGACGAGCGAGGCCTGAAGAGCAGTCGTAACAGTGAACGCGGTCTAGTCAGCTATAATGCTACGTAGGGGAGGAGAGACCGACGCGGGAACTCACATCCAAGTCGGGCAAGCTGATTACTTCCCCCGTCATCGGGTCTTGCCTCACAGCACCCGCAAACGTCGACTTGGCCCTGATCGAACCGGCAGCGTTTACGGCGGCCTGGACAGGTGCAGCAAGGATCTCTGGTCGAAGTTTTCCAGCGGACAAGAGGGAAGAGGTGGTGAGGGGGTTCGAAGGGGTAGGAGCGTTGGCATTGGCGATGTTTCCAAGTCGAGGAGGGGTGGAGGTGGAGATAAATTCGGTAGGGCCGGGAAGTTTGGCCGAGGCTAGTCGGAGAGCTGTAAAAAGGGCGAGGGTTAAAAGAGGGAGGACGGGGCGATGAGCTCTGTCGAACCGGAAAAGACGTGTATTTGGCTGCCGGAGGGCGACAAACGTACCTTCCTTGGCAATCTCTTCTCGAATTCCACCTCCACCGACTTCAAAGACGACCTTGCCATGAGGCACACTATGACCCATTCCCCTCAGTCTACCGAACATCCTCTCGCAATCCCCACTCACGTCCGAAACTCACCGACAAGCCCAATACTCGAACGCTCCCTTACCCTTACCCATTCTCGTCTCGTTCCCTTTCACACAGACAGGGACATCCGGGAAGACCCTCATCCAGCATTCAGCACCTTTGACGGCCTTGATCTTCCTCTTGACGGCGACTTCGGCGGAAGAGAGTTGTTTGGCTGTGAGACGGACGGAGGAGAGGAGTCGGAGGCCGTAGGTTCCGAGCTGAAGGGTCGTGCCTTTTGTTGAGCCTCCGGTGGGTAGCTAAAGACGAGCGAGTGAGGAGTTTGAGTATGTAGAGCGATTATGTGAGAGCGGGACGTAAGCGAGGTTGGGGGAGAGTACGTACAGCGACCCGACCCTTGTGCGCTTTTCTATACTTGGTTCTCCTCGGTGCGAGCTGTGACCTGAACCTTTGTTGTTGCTGATTGCCGGCTTGCCATGTTGCGGCCAAAGGTCGAGTTGCTGAAGAGAGCAATGATGATGATCGAGCGGATGAGGAGAGCGAGGCTAGTCGGGATGAGGTGCTGCTCGTCGCCGTCGATCGAGCTTGGTGCAAGCTGGTCAGAAGACCGGATCGGAGCATGGTGTGGGGATGCGCTTGTTTGAGTAGGTGCGTGCTGCCGATGGGTATTTCTAGTAGGCCAGACTTAACCTTGCTCGTGATAGTGTCCTTGAGTCTTTAATGACCAGGCCAAGGTATGAACCGACGATACCCTCTTCATTGACTCGACATGACAACCTCTCTCTGACTTTGATTCTCTGTCTCTGCGCTTGAGCGAGGGTTGAACGGAACAAGGGGGGCGACGCGTATTTTGATTGCAACCTCGTTTTGACTGGGAAAACGAGGAGCACGACAACGATTCATGTCATCTCGATGGTTTACAAGACTGAAATAGGTTCGAGTGCACCCGTCCTCTAGCCTGTCATTCTCTGACAAGGATCAAACAAAGGATCAAACCAAGACAAAACACCGATCCAACATGTCGACCGCTTCTATCCCGAAAGGTGAGGGAATTGACAGACTGGAGATATTTCTACGATGAAGGTGAACTAACATTACCTTGGGATTCTCGGTCGGAATCAGGGTTACACCATCTCGAGAGCACCGTGCCTCACAAGTTCACCAACAGGTCAGTTCCATCGATAGCCTCCTTACCTAACCCACCTCCTGTCGCTCATCTGACCCCTCGCCAACCAACGCTACAGGTTCTCATCCCGAGTAATGCACCAGAAAAAGTTCATTCAACCTCGGGACAGGATCGCTCGTTGGAACGTCCGTCAAGGAGACTACGTCCGATTGACCGTCGGGAAATCGCAAGACAAGTTTGTGAATGGAGTCAACGAGAACGATGGTTGGAAAGTCCATCAAGTTACTCAGATCGATATGGAGCGTAACACGTTGAGATTGAGCGGGGTGACTGTGAGTTGGCGCTTCGTCCTCACCTCGCTATGAATGACCTCGGTCTAACACACCTCTTACTTTGGTAGTACAAAAAAGCCAACCAAACCCTCCGAGAGCTCCCTTCCAACGCCTCGGAAACCGAAAGGAGAGAATTCGAAGGTCAACGGAATTTCATGAACATCAGTCGACCGATTCATTATTCCAACGTTCAATTATGTATCGACCAAGAATCTGAAAAGGGAGGCAAGAGGTGAGTTGATCATATCATCAGGGCATTGGTCTTTGAAGCCCTATCACTCCACGGCTTGAGCGCAATACTGATCTTCGCCCAAACCTCCAGCGTCTTTGCAAGCCGAATAGCCACCTCCAAGCCCGTTTGGGATAAACGACTCCGATTGTTTCGTTATGATCGATTTGCGGCGGGTCGGATCAGGGGGACCGAGGACGAGTCCAAGTACGAGGTGGATGAGGACAAGGGGTTGATCAAGGTCAACTGGGTGGCTTTTGACAAGGCCGAGGTGGTTGAGCGTGAGTGGTCGCAGGGATTTCCGATCATCAGCGGTAGTGGGGTGTTGATCGGGGTCACACCTCTTCTTGTTCGTGTTTGATCAGCCCTGCCGACCGATACTCGACCTGAAGCCGTAGCTAAGAGCACACTCCGTCTCGTCCCTTCCTCGGACATCTGGTCCAAGCCGGAAACTGTCCCTCTCGCTACATCCTCTCGAGCCCCCGTCAACAAGCTTCCCCGAAGCATCTCGGATGCGTACATCAACCTCAACGCTACGTCGGCTGTTAGCGAGACCGAGGGGACCGGGTCAACTCCAGTCGACCTCCCCGCCGAGGTGGACACGATGATGCCCCTCTACCTATCCGAGGAACTTTCTCCTCGATTCTCTCGAGCCAAGGCTACCCGAGGGTGGAACCTCGCCCGAGCGGCCGAACGGGAAGAACGAGAGAAATACGCTGCCCAGGCTGTGCAGAAATGGAGGGAGAGTGGGAAGGATGCCAATTTGACCGAGACCCTGAGCCGGGTCGGTCTCGGTGGAGTCACGATCCGATCGAGGACGGCCAAGGAAGTTCGGTCGGCCGCTCAGGAGGATTATGAGAATGCTCTTTTTGAGCGATCGAGGATTGCTAGGATGGCCAAGCGGGCAGGAGGGACGTTTGACGTCGTCAACGATCAGTGGAAGGTAGAGCTCGATCCGGCAAAGCTCAAAAGGGCGTTGAAAAAGGCCGAGCGAGCCAAGAGAAAGGAGACGTTTTTGAGATTGAACAAGCTTACTGTATAACGGGGGCAGCGACGATAGGGCTAGTATCCTTGCACATGCACTCAATGATGAATGATAACGGCCGAACATATATTATCAACCTCTATTACATGCGTTGAAAAAGGGGCACGAGCCAGATCCCTCGTCTTCTACTTCTTCCTAGTCGCTCTTCTCTCTTGCACGTCATGCAGCCTTGTTGCCCTTTGCGGGATCCGTCGTCGTTGTCGTCGCATCGTTATTGTTGAGCTCGGACGAGATGGACGCAAACGTCGCATCATGTCCTTGCCTGGTCGCAGCCCGCAATTCTTTTGCCGGTACCGAGTGGTCCAGACTGGTGGATCGCGTTCTTGGCTTTCGTTTTCTGACAGTCTCGTTATCGCCCTGGTCCTGATCCAGCAGGTCGCTGGAACCTCCTGGCATCGTCTGTTTGCGGGAAGAGTACGAACTCGTACCAGTCTTTTCTCTGACCCCCGTACGGGACCGACGTGTGTCGATAATGGCCAGAACGTCGTCGTAATCTACATCCGCACCTCCAACTTCTTCAGTATCGGATTCAGTAGGCGAGAGTGGGGGACTGCCGAATTCGCTCCGAGGTTTAGCATTCCAGACATTGGGACCCTTGGCAGCACTTCGACTCCATCCTATCATGGCATGACGCGTTTCGCTGTGTAAGCCCTCTCCGTTCCCTGGACCGTTGCACGGCGACTTACCGAAAATACGCTCATCGAGCCAAAGCATTGGGTGGGCCAGCATGGATGAGTCGGCAGTCTCGCCCTTTCGGTACATCAGACCGGGGTTCTCGCCCGTTTGGGGTACCGAAGCAGCAGGTCGGAGGCTCGACTGTAGCAAGGTAGTCCATCAGCCTGTGCGTTCCAAATCCGCTGAAAGAGAAGTCGACTCACCTGGTGAAAGTTAACCCATAGCTTGGGACCAAACTCGTCTGCAACGATAGAAGAGGTAAGAAAAGCTTCGCATGGAGGCGAGATGTTATCCCCTCACTAATTAATTCCGACAATTCGTTGGCTAGACTTTCTCTCTTCCTACGAAGCTTCTCCAATTCCTTCTGACTGCCGGGCAGCAAGGACAAGAACAAAGGTCGAAGAGATCTGTAGAAGAAACAAGCGTAAGGGTACCGCCCAGGTAGCCAGATTTTCATCCCCTAGCTGGACTCACTTGAACACATCCATTCCAGCTTCACCAAACTTGAGCGAACTCATAGCAAAGAACGGCATGATAATGAAGATAAGTACCGGCATCGATTTGACAAGGCCAGAGGGGGCTCCGTTTCGCCAAGCCAGCCAAGTAGCGAGAATCGCATAAATTATGTAGAGAGACGGGGTAGCGGCCATCGAGAATAAGATCTTCCAGGTAGCAATGACATCTCTGGCGGCGATCTTGACGGTAGAAGCGGCAAGAGCCTCTGAAAGCATCGATCCGTATCAGCTGGAACTAATATGATGTTGATCAAAAGCCATCACTCACCCTTTGCCTTCTTCTTGCTGTAAATCTTGGCGGGAATGAAGATCGGTGCGTGTGTAATGACACCAGGCAAAGCCAAAATGGCCCAAGCCAGCAACAGCCCCGAGCGGTATACCAATAACAACAAGTTTCTCAACTTTCGCTGAGTCGTGGCGCGTTCCACTTGATGATCCTTGAGGCCAAGATCACGGAGTTTTCGATTGTAATTCCGAATCTTCTCGGTGAGCGCACTGACTCGTGGTTCGTCTCGGTAGACCTGGTACGCCTCGATGAAGCGTTTCGTCAACTCGACCACTTGACCCAAAGTCCATTGTTGACCGGGCGACTTGTATAGTCGACGACCGGCGTGAATTACCTGTTGGATGCGGCAAGCGATCAGTATTGGCGGATCGTTCTCACTCCCTTCAATGCCAGATCGAACGCACCATCAAGGTCTCTGGGTCCGGCGTGCGGATGGTGACTGCCTTCAGCCCATCATGAATCATCTCCAATAGTTTCCCGCATCCTTCTCGCTTCGCAGCTCCGCCCTGGTCGAAAAGCTCAACCAACTCGCGAGGCACCTTGATGGGCGTTCCGAATTCCACCACGGCTCGCGACCTGAACTTGTGTGGATGGAAGTAGGATAGGCCGCACGGGACAATGTTGATTTCCAGGTTCTTGTTCTGCGACATGGCACCGAGGGCCATGACCGAAACACCCGCTTTTAAGGGTAGCAGATCTGGACGATCGTGGGAACCACCTTCGGGGAAAATACCGATAGTACCATTTTCGTTTAATCGTTTGTAGACGTGACCGTAGACCTCATGCTGATCCACATAGGGCAGCGCTTTGTAGGCCAAACCAGGCTCGCCTTGAGCTCTAGCGCTCTGCCCTTCGCTGACCACTTTAGAGGTCGCGCGGACATCCGAAGCTCCTCCTTTTCCAGCCGTGATGAATTCCCTCGACAGTCTATTTCCATAGCGATCATTTAGTGCAATCCCTTACGTATGCAGTCAATCATATTCTCCTGCTCACCTGATCTCCGTATCACTGATAATCTCCGCAATTTCTCCCTGAGCATAACCCACGTGCTTAGGCAAGACCAATTGACCCTTGATCATACACTGCTTGACAAACTTCGTCCCGACTCCAATGACCCTAGTGGGATCGTCTTCCTCGATGTAGATTTTGCCGATACCCATCTTTGCCAAATCGGCGGCTCTGGTGACGGGAACTGAATGTGCAGATTGCCTTAGACGATAGCTACATCAGGCCCAGGTCAGGTAGTCTACTCACTGCTATCCAGCATCCGAATGAAAGCTCCAACGAAGCGTCGTTTGATACTCTGTAAGACAATGACACGATAAGGTAAGTATAATTCGTCTGGACTGCAACGTAGTTGAACTCACGGCTGCCGCTGCCAAGGATGACACCCTTCTCGGACATTCCCGCCTGACTTCCGAGGACAGTAGCAGAGGGTCCAAGAACTAAGGTGGATTGGGTGTGTACTCATGAGCATCGACGCCAACCTTAACAAGGGACTCCTCCGAGGCTTACCTGGTTGTGATGGGGTGCGCCGACGAAAATGACCGGACCAGTCCTAGGAATATTGAAAGTCCCTCGGGGTCTATCCGATAGTCAGACATCCAACTAGTCAATACCGAGCACATATTTCTGTTAGACCTCTCGCAGGACATACCGAATCTCTCGGAAAAAGATGTTGATGATCACCCTCCAGAAGAGGATGACCAGGTCGTCTGCAAAGGTTCGCATAACATATCAGAGGTTCAGCTAAAGCAGCTGGACGAGGTTTGGGAAGGAAACTCACACATGACTCCTGCCATTCTGATTGTTTCTGCCTAGCAGTTCTTTCCCTACCCTGTGCTGGGGTTGTTCAGGTGTACAAGTGATACCTTTGGTGCCCAGCAACCTCTAGTAGTCAAGGTCGACTCCGCCAAGATGATTATGACGTATCTCAGAATAAACGCGACAAGAGCGTCTAAGAAAGTCGGCAGGTGATGTAAACCACAGCCGTTCGACGTATTCGCGGATCTATTGTCGACTGGTACGCAGCTTCACGGATCCCAGAAGAGTGCGATCCAGTCTTCGAGCTCGTGACGATTGCAATCTAGTTCTGAAGAGTCGAGAGGTGTAGGGTTGTACAGGTGGAACCTTGATCCCCACAGCCTGAAAGATCGACGTAACTTGGGGTCGGGGGCCTCCGCGACTTTCTGAAGTTGACGCGAAAACGCGTGAGAAACCAGAAAACCCCCTCAGATTCAGGCGATCCTCGGCCGGCCAGCGACGGAATCACACTTGCACACTGTGTACAACAACTTCGATGAGTTGTAAGAGATGATGCCTTAGTCCACAGGCTTTCAGTGAGATCCTCGTCAGAACCTACCTATACTCTCTCCACACCCTCAATTAAAATGTCTTACGTTATCGCTGGACGGGCTATCAAGGTGAGCTTCTAGCGGTCACAAGCTTGGGTCATGAGCGACAGCTAATTGTTGCATCTCGGGGGTTGCGACAGAACGAGTACCTGTGAGTATATAGCCTCGATATCTCCTCGTACCGGCAGTCTTAGTCGGTATTCATCATTGGTTGCTCCCACTACAGTGCTC
>Ga0308160_10004190_pt1 | contig 15577 bp, 24 predicted proteins | sample PhyFR1_FD_201036 | JGI IMG/M metagenome (GOLD analysis project Ga0308160, IMG submission 201036) | Phyllosphere microbial communities from UC Gill Tract Community Farm, Albany, California, United States - DLSLF.R1 | ecosystem: Host-associated > Plants > Phyllosphere > Unclassified | place: USA...
CGGGACTAGGCAAGGATTCTTCACGCAGATGTACTCACGTCGACACCGGTGAGAGACACAATTTGTGCCATTCTAACGGATGAAATGGCCATGAAAGTCATCAAGGGATATTCGCCCGATTTGAGCTTGTTGAGCAATCGAAGCCGAGGGTTTGCGACGGTAGTTGTGTGAGCCGTAGCGGCATATTCGGTGGAGGTGCTAGCGACGGCCATGATGTAAGCGCGGGTTCTTCAATTATTTGGTGAGGTTGATGATGTCGGACAGGTTGAGTAAAAAATTGACGATAGACATTGCGCTATTGTGGCGCTCTACTGGCAGCTCACCCTTCTTATATGATATTGACGGGGTAAGGCTTGAACAAATTCATGAACGCCGGCCAACTGTGGCTTTGGAATCCAAACGAGCACGAGATAAGGTGCGTGGAGGCGCAGGAGGAGCCCCTCCCTTGGCTTGGCGGAAGCTTCGCGGAACCATATTCCAATTGCAATTCTCATCCGCTCGGTGAGGAGCTCCTCCCGCTGAGACGCTCTCGGTTGTAAAAGTCACTCGTCTCGGGGATCGCTTCACTCCTCCCTCATCTCCCATCCATAATCATTGATTGTGCGAATCTGGCTAATCTCGTATGCTCCCCGTCATGAACTTTCTCCGGATGATGGCCCATTGCTGCCCGAGTCTCCGAACGGAATGGTTCCTTATCCGACCGTTAATGCACATCGATATCTCAACACCGATCATGCGATAGAGTTCCAACAGGCCTAGGCTTTGCACAGATATATATGAGCCGAAGGAACTTGGACAGATGGATCTCAAATGGTAGGTTCTGCAATGTCCAACTCGACAACCACTCGTTTTTAAGTCCTTTATTACCAGTCTTCCGAACTATAACCTAGAACCCCACACCTTGGCAATGGGAATCACCGACGACAAATATGACTTGGCCGCTACGTCCCTGGAAGGAACTGTACAAGTCCTGGAAGCACCTATCGAGTCCCACAGGATGCCCGAAAGCCTCCGGGAACTGAGTCCAGAAGAACTTGACGTCATGACCAAGAAATTGCGTCGCAAGATGGATCTGACCATCCTGTGAGTCAAGACATGCTTCGGTAAATAAAGAAGGGATGAGCTAAATGCAAATCATTCGTTTGTAGACCGATCATTGGTATCCTGTATCTTCTCAACTATATCGACCGTCAAAATTTGGCTGCCGCCAAGCTCCAAGGAATTATGGAGGATCTTAATTTGACCACTCAGCAGTTCGCGACAGCCATCTCAATTTTATTCGGTAAGTTTCGGCAGATCGCTTCCTTAGGGTTTCGAATCAAGGCTGACCTGTTCTCGGCGACGAATGGTTCATAGTCGGATATCTTCCATTCCAGATTCCTTCTAATCTGATCATTAGCAGGATCACTCGGCCTGGTCTTTGTGCGTCTTCTCGTTTCGGTCATCGATTGTGCTCCATCGCCTAACGAAACTGGGTATAAATAGATATTACAACAGCTTGCATGATTTGGGGTGGAATCTCAGCAAGTACCGCTGCTGTCAAGAACTACAATCAGCTTTTGGCCGTCAGAATTTGTCTGGGTGTCGTTGAGGTGAGCTGGTTAGGGACGATAACGGAGTGCGCAAGCTGACATGACTTTGGATGAACGTCGCCCCTGTTCTGATAGAGCGTCTTCTTTCCCGGCGGTAAGTTTCTCTTGCCAGAGTGATTGCACCGATCATCATCAGATAACTGATCGACGTTCACTTATACAGCTGTGTATTACCTTTCCGCATGGTACCCCAAAGCCGAGCTGGGCAAGCGACTCGCAGGTCTTTACATCGCCCAACAGTTCGGCAATGCTTTTGGAGGTCTTTTTGCCGCTGCAGTTCTGTCTCTCGATGGAGCGCACGGTATCGCCGGATGGCAGTGGTTGTTCATCATGTCAGTAATCCGCGAACATATTTGCCTACAAGCGATATCAGAATTAATGTGTCTCTTCTTGGCTGCCATATAGCGAGGGCTCAGCTACCGTAGGAGTGGGGGCGATCTGTGCCTTCCTAATGCCCGAATACCCTCACAACGCAAAGTTCCTAAGCTCCATCCAGAGAGACCTGGCCGTTTGGAGGATCGAGTCGGAATCCGGAGCAGCTGAGGGCACGGTCGAAGTTTCAACCTGGCAGCCGTTCTTGGCTGCTCTCAAGGATCCGAAAATCTACCTCCTCATCTTCATGAACATGATGTCCCAATGCCAAGGATCCATCGCCAACTTCTTCCCCAGCATCGTGTCGTCTCTCGGCTACGACCGTGTCCGAAGTCTTTTGTTGACGGCACCGCCATATGTCCTGGCCGGCTTCGTTTACTATCTCATCAGCTGGTATTCCGATGTGAGAATCAAACCCACTGGCTGCATAAACCCCGGAGCAAGAGGAGCTGATCTCATTCTACACCAATTTTGTAGCGCAAGAACTCTGTTTATCCGGTCATCCTTGTTCTTATCGCCATCGCCTGCTCAATGTATCTGATACCCATGGCCACCACTAGCATCGGAGCCAGATACTTCGCGATGATGATCATGCCCTTCGCATCCGTAGGACCACAAATCCTGCTATACAAGACGATCAACTTGCATGTCGCCCGACCGACTGCTAAGCGAGCGGCTGCAACCGCTCTGGTCAACGCGATTGGAGGCACTTCGAACATCTGGATGAGCTACCTGTATATCGGCGCGCCACGATACTTTACGGCTTTTGGTACCTGTAAGCGGCGCATTCCCAATTTCTAATCGACAACTGCTGATTGGTCGGTGTTTGCCTTACCCTTTCTCTTCCCTTAATTCATGAGCAGTGATCGGATGTGCCGCCATCTTTGCGACTACGTTGACATTCTACCGGTGGTACGTTCTTAATGAGAACAAGAAGCTTGATTCGGAGGACCCCGAGAAGATCCAATCGGTCATGCGCGGAGGGGTCACCGAGGAGATGGTTCAGCTCGGCTGGAGGTACGAGATGTACTAAGCGAGAAGGGTCGTAGGCAAAAAGGACGAAAGGGAAGGCCACGAGACTGTCCGCTAAGGGTTCGTCACAGGATCAGGATCGTCTATATGTAAACACGGAGAGACAGAGAGCTACGGAGCCAAAAATCACTTGTAGACGAGACACTATCGTCATTTGCTATCACTACTTAAGAATCAATGTCTTCGATCCCCTGTCCGACCGTCCGTCCATTAAGAGAGGGCGAGGATGCTCTACTTAGTAGCCGACCATACCAAGTGATTATGAATGGGACTTAAAACATCGGGCAGATCGGTCGTGTCGTTCCAGCGCAACCTCTGGGACTGTGCGCCAGATTTGGCATGTTTCGACGAAGTCTATCAACGAGACAAGCAGGGTCGAGAGACTCGGGCGTTTGCGTTGAGCCATATACTCGCTGGGAGGAGCCCGTGAATGTCAAAGTGTGATCCATTAGCGAACAGTAGGAGAGAAGCATCGAGGTTCATGGTGATCAGATTGGTATGCCGTGTATAGTGAATTTGGAGAATATTCGAAACTGTACGAGGTATATAAGCACAAACACATGCTGGATCTTTTGGCCCATTTTACGTGCCCTATGTAGGCACGAGATAATGCCCAGGTGCTAGAAAATGGTCCGCCTTGAGCAGATCATTCAACAATAATCTCCCCCTTTCTTGCCAATCCGATACCCGTTCTCAAGAGATCGAATTTAGTGGAATATATTTCTGGGCAGCGAAACGCCGCATCAGTTGTGTACCGTAGGTGTCGAGTTCAGGGAATCAAGAGGAAGGAGACACGTGAAAGATAATCAAGTGAGAAAAGCTGAACAGTAAAGAGCCAAAAGGGGGGGGAAACCGAAACTCACCGGCAAGCATGAAGGCCCCGAAACTTGGATCCGACCAATAAGCGCCGTGGCTGGTCAATGCATCTACCGCGACAGCCCCAGGAGACTGTCAACTCAGACAACGGCTTTTCAGAGTGAGCCCACTGAACTCACCCAGATACTCGCTCATTCCCGCGCTGGGCAACATGAAATCGATATTTCCGTGTGGGTTCAAAGCGTTCAGTCGTCTTTCACCTCTGGATCCTTGCAGGCGCTCCTCTCCGTACGGGCCTGTTATCTATAGAAGAATGCAGGAAACGCAGGCCAAAGTAAGGTCAGCTCGCTGTTTCAGCCACCACAACGCACTATCGCGACGCCCACCTCAATCCCGCTAGGCAGCCGGACCATAATCGGTTTCCTGATCATCTCGGTGCCGTTCTCTTTGCCAGACGATCCGGCCCCGTTTGTCCCATTCCCGCCTTTCGGAGTAGCATTACCGCTGCTGATGAAAGGAATTCCATCAAAGTATTTGCCGAGATCCCGGATTGGATCAGTCACGGTCGCGTAAAACGGAGCAGTCACACTGGTTATGGGAAGAGGAGGCCGTTCACGCGCAATCTCCGCATCGACTGTCGCTGTGAGCGTGTATCTGTGTGCCTCAGGAAAGCCGTAAGATTTTGTCTCGGTAATGATAAGGGAAACCACCGACTCACGCTACGGGGTCGGAATAGTGACAAACATTGTAGAGACTGTCTACTGCCATGCAGCCGAATTTTCCGGCGCGGTCCAACTGCAACAGTTGTCAAAGATTGTAAGCAATCTGAGCGGATGTTGCAACTCAACATACTCACAGCTTCGTCTGGAGGTGAATCTGATGGGGTTCATCGTCAGCAGGACGATCTAGATGGGCCTTATCGATCTGAACTTACTCATGGTTCGCTCCCTTCCCTTTCGGGGAATGATTTGCGCTTGGTCAATGTGCAAGAAGATCCCCAACGGAGAACCGCAAAGAAACAGATTCGAAGTATTGCTATGGATGCAAATGTCGACTCAACTTGGTGCATCAAGGTGCCATTATGCTGACGACTCACAAGATGAACTGTGTCTTGGTTTCGTCCATTACCTTTTTCGGCAGATCCCTGATGGGTGGCATCCGGGTCGGCTGGTTCGAAAGGATGTGAGCCGCCAGAGCGGAACCCAGCTATGACAAGTCAGAACGTCAGAAAGATTCCTTGTTTCCGTTGCATTGACAGACAAACCGAATGACCGATCACGTGCACCCGCCCTTTACTGTCGAACCCAGGATTTCGAGCACACCACATTCGATACGCCTTATTCGCCTGCACACAGACGGCTTCGATCATTGACTGTCGGTGCTGCGACATGAAGAGAGGGACGTCGAGCAAGACCGAGTTGGTGATTTGCCTGATCGCGGGGATCTTCGGCAGGGTGATGTCTGTTCCGTTGCACAAGTCGACTCTCAGTGCAAAATTCCTGAATGCTAGATACTCGCACATACCCGACATGGTGAACCGGTTGTCTAGACCGTGCTGAACGTCCTCGTCATCTCTCTCAGCTAGCTGCAATGACGCTCGCCATTGAATCGGCAGGATCTGAACTCGTCGGTCGCGGATGATGCTGGCCAGGGCGGGATTGGTAGATTGTTGCCTTGAAGATCGATAACATGTCACGTTTAGTTCAATGCGAGAGGTACGCTTCCGACACTACCTACTTCATGACTTGTCTGAGAATATTGGTGGCATAGACAAAATTGAATCCTTCATAGGTAGTAGCTAGCTGTTGTCCTGCAGCGCGCCAAAGCCCCCTCAGCTTGATTCGCTATTTGAATGAATAGCCGAAACTCACCTATTCCATGCACGACCAATATCAGATCTGTGCATTCTTCGTCATCCTCGTCATCTGCTGATAACGGGACTTGTTCCTCGTCGGTTGCATCCTTGCCTTCGGGTCTCTTGTTTTGATAAGTTTCTCGTTGGCCGCTCAGCGACTCCTCCATGATCTGAGATACCTGACCTTTCGGACGCTGTTGAGAAGGAGGAGGCACTGTTGAGTCCATCTTCTGTTCGGTGTTGTCAGAGGGTGATCGTTTCATTGCTGCGCCTCCGATAGCGAACTCTAGACTCTTTCTCAGTCCAGATTTGAGACGGCCCTTGTCCTTGTCAGTCTCTTTGTCCTTTTCCTTCTTATCGTCCTTTCCTGTAGACGTGTTGCTTGTCATACTGTCCCTTCTCGAAGTCGTACTTCCTCTCCGAGATCCTGGCGCCGAACTGGGTGCTTTCTTAGCATGTCCACTTGCACGTAGGGCGGCATCGTATCCACGATAAACGGTGATGCCTCCTGGTTTTGACCGGAAAGAGGTCCAAAATAGTTTGTTAAGATACGAGCCGACACCGGACCTTACAGTCCCGGACAAATCAGCTTGGCTATGTCACTCCAGTCTGAGGTTGTAAATACTGACAAGATGAATTGCCCACACTCCTTGTTCTGGTATACCACGCTCGTGCCCACGTTGAATTTGGCTGGCATTGAGTATTTGAGTTTTTCTTCAGCAGATGCCCCCTGTTCAATTGCTTTCTGCAGCTCCTGGGGATAAGACGGCAGCCAGGGTTTGATCTCCCTTTGACATCAAGGCGAGATTAGTTAAGGGCTATCGACCTGCACATCACCTTATCACTTCAACATACTGGTAACCTTTCTCCAGCTCTTCTGCAAGTTCCCAACTGCAGGGTTTCGTCTCGTCTCCCAAGAACCAGGTCCCTCTGATGACGGGAATTCTAGGTCCGGTATGAGCCCAGAACACGGGAAACAATGCCATAGTCTCCAGATCTACTTCGAAAAGTCCATCCTGTCGCAGCGAGCACGAACTTCGGTATCAGCTCAATAGATAAGAGTACAGTCGAAATCCAATGCACATCGCTCACTTGAGACACAGGAACACCCTTGATAGCATCGTAGTCCTCCTCCTCTGGCTCCTCATCAGTTGTTGTCTGAATAGGCTGAGAATCCGGGTCCGGGTACCTCTCTGCGTCTACGCTCGGAGCCAAGCTACCTTTTCGAGGAATATTCTTGTCGATGTCCGCCGTGTCTCCGACTACGACTTCGCTATCCTTGCTCTCCGACTGCTTTGCCTTGCCGTCCTTGTCTTTCTCATCAGCAGCTTCCTCCTTCTTGTCTTCCTTCCAATCTCCCATCTTCCGCATGGCGGCGTCCCGCTCCTGTGAAGATAAAGCATTGAATGCAGCTTCTAGATTGTCGTTCTCGTAAACAGAGAATGCGGTGTACGTTATGGTCTTTGTCTGCGTCAAAGGTGTCGAAGGTAGTGATAGGTGGGAGGCTCCGGAATGGCACCACCGGTAATCCAGCTTTGGCGGAATGCGGCAATCCTCGAAATCGTCTTCAACGGCCGACATCGTTCGGGAGATTGGCGACTTTCATGCAAGATTTGTGATTGGACTATCTATGTACCTAAGCTGAATGAGGACAAGGGTGACTATGTTTCTGCTTGAAAAGAACGAATGCTGCTAGTTCAACTACTTTGGCACCCCGCACTTTCGTGATGTCACTTTCGTCGAATCTCGTTCAACTTCTGTTCCCGCGTGCCTAGATTCGTCAATGGTCCCGCGATTGACTGACCCTTCCACGTCTTCAACCTGGACAAGTACAGGACGGTCCCTTCAGGCTGCCATCCAAACATGATGCATATTGTACAAAGATGGCTAAGTAGCAGCTACTTCTTCGCGGTCATGATTCGTAACATGATGGCACCGAATCTGTTCGTTATGTTCCGAAAGGACCTCTAAGCCGGGATCTTTACTCTCCAAGCCGACATTGGCAGATCTAGGAAGAAGCTCACGTTTAGCGTGGAAATTGTGCTTTCCAAGACCGCCAAACCGACTCACTTTGTAACCGTCGAGCGGTAGGTAGCACGAATGTGAACAACACGACAACCCCCACGGCGATACATATCATAGACATCGCGTAATAGCCGTCTCGCTCGGTGACGCACGTCCCTCCTTCCTGTGCACAAAGCGCTCGGCCATGATCCGAGATGCATTCGGCCGCTTTTGACAATCGAAATACTCAGCTTAGCTGAAACTTCTCAGCCAGGCTTCGTAATCTCAGCAGACTCACCTCTGAGCGCAACGACCTCGCCAGTCTCTTCCTTGATCCGGCAAGAAGACACGCTGAAATAGTCTATGCCCTTGAGCACGACAGGCTGCGGGAGGCATATTTAGTCAGCCGTCAGATATAGCAAAACCTGTCCACTTTCACGCACCTTTGGCCAGGTTCCTCCAAGATTAGCGACAGTGTTCAACAGCTGGTGATTGTCCAAGCGGAGGTCAGATTAGCACTGTATACACGCGAAACATTTTCACTGTGTCACTCACGGTCATGTATGTTCCACCGATGAGAGGATCGGCGATCTGCGTGTGAAACGCCGTAATGCCCACAAATTGAACGGTACTAACAAAAGGAAGACAACATTGAATCAGGATTTGCCGTTCGCCTATCACACGGCTCCACTGACCTAGCGAAGCTGCCCAACAAGGTAATCGCGATGAAGGCTCCCATGTATCCAGGCCCGACATGTCCCTCCGGAAAGATGTAAAACAAAATCATGACCAGTGCGGCAATAAGATATCTCGGCCAGAACGCTCTTTGCCATGCTTGTAAAGGTCGGTCTCCGCGGGACCACTTGGCGGCAATCGAAGCGCCGAGCAGCTCGAACGGTGTGTTCAATAGGTGGATGGCTGCGAAATCCTCCTTGCGAAGCCCTTTTTCCATGAATTTGTATGCCGAAGACTCAAGGGCCTGGAACCCGAATTTTGCAATGAGATGTACCGCCAAGAACGATTGAATATCTAATAATCATTATCGTTGCAAATATCAGCAAAGGCTGCTCTCTCGAATCCGGCAGATAAACGGGCGCTCACTCTTCAGCTTCAGAATCGTTCCCATCACTTTGTAGACCTTTCTGACGTCGAGATCCGGATCATCATCGCTCGTTGCATCCTCCTTCTGTGCGACTACCAGCCAGATCGTGAAGAAGAAATAGACTCCAGCCCAAAACTTCAGATACCCCTCGAGGGTGATGGCGGGTTCGAGGCTAGGCACTCGTCTCAACCACGTGTTGGAGAAATCTACGCTGTTGAGTGCGAGGAAGACCGTATTACTCAAGGTGGCGCCGATGGTCAATCCGATGGTCTGAGCGGTGGAGGCGTATGACAAATTCGGTCCCGAAAGCAGAGTCAATGCCCAGCCGTCCACGGCGATATCTTGGGTAGCCGCGAAGAAGATGAACATCACAAAGATGAACGTTAGGAAGTGTACGTCGATTTCTTCCTATACGCCGTGAAGCCGAACATGGCAATTAACAGGGCATCAGCATTGCTGACGTGTTATGGAATCCCGACAGCTTGGGACAGAAGGATTGGTCTCAGGTATTACACTTACCGCATCAATCCATCCCTGAACCCGACTTCCAACCACCCACATGACGACCGCAAGGATCAATTGCACCGGAACGATCCAACTTTTCCGCCTCCCCAATCGATTCCAGAACCAAGCATCGACAATCGGGCTGTAGAGCAATTTCAAGCTGTAGGGCCATGAGCTTAGGCTGAAGAGGGCGAGTTGAGAGTAGGAGACGTGGGGTTTGAGGAGGAAGGGGATAGTTCCGAACGTCAGTCCTATAGGTATCCCTTGTAGTCTAGGCGATTTGCGCGGCAGATTAGTTCTCGAGGCGGTAGGTTCACCTTCCATTTCGACGTAGCGGCTTACAAATCTAAAATATTGACATTAAGTGCAAGATGAGCATCGCATATTGTCAAACTCATGTGAGTCTCGCGCCCAAGCCAGAGCAGTATACTTACAGAGCATGACCAAGAGTATGAATGCCTTTCTATCCTTTCCCGTCAGACCTTGAGGCTCGTCCTCCACTCTACTGTCTTTCCTTGGCTTCTCGAAAACGATCTGACCTCCGTTTTTCTCCCTTGGCTGAGATGATTCCAAGCCTAGCCCCAAGCCTAGACCTGCTACCGATCCGTTTTTGCCCTCATCATTCGTCGAGTCAAAAGTGGCTTGACCGACTCTGGCTGTAGCTTTGCGCTGCCTGGTCCCAGCGTCGTCAGGTCCGTTCCCCAAGGGCACATTCCCGTTCAGTGTAGGAGAGAGGTACCCTGACCGCTGCCTGATATGCGTCTTCTCTTGCATCTCCTCACTTTCACTGTGTTCCTCTAGACTGTCGTGAGCACGGAGCTGATCGCGATAAGTGGGTGTTTGAGTAGGTCGTATAGGTGACGGCTGTCTATAGATCCCTTCCTCCAGGAATTGATGAGGGTCTGACAAATTGCGTGATCGGACGGAACTTTCGAATGGGCGAGGTAGCATGAGCCTTCAAATATGAGGCCACAGAGAGAGATAGCAGATCGATGGTCCAACCGATAATGACAGTCCGTCAAAGGAACGAGTATGGGGACTTTTAGAAGAGAGCACAAAGGACAGATGCTGGACTGGAAGGCCTCGTAACGCCGGCGAAGCGAGAGAGCGTATTTAGGTATGAAAGTGTTCTGTCCGGCCGGTCACCTGATCATGGCTCGAAACGATCTCAATTATGGCTTTTGATATGTCTGCAGAGGTGGGCTAGGTGGTGATTTGTGATGTACCAAAGGTTGTATTTATTAGGTGTCATTCCTTGAAAGTTCGAGAGATCAGCTCGTCCTCGTGGAAGCGCGCGACCTTGCTTCGTCACCTCGAGCTCTTCGAAGTCGTCGTCGTCAACGTCATATCGACGTGCTGTCATACTAGCCCATATAGCCTCGTACCAGTACCCCTTCTTGCCGACTTGTCTGCTAGACCACTCGCCCTACTTCACTACAACTATCGTGCTATAAGCAGCCCTTTGCGAATCGAACTCAGCTATGTCGGCACCTTACACGCAGTCGCGCTCTCCACCTCCTCTCGTTCATCCTCGTCCCTCGCATATCTCTCAACCTCCTCCTGAACCCATCACACCGGATCCTTCGTCTCCTTATATGCCTCAAAATCGTTTATCTGTTGAACAAGCTCGGGCATCCTTCGATGCGGCCCGACAGAGCTCGGATGGATTCACGAGGTACAGCAGTCCTCCTGTTCAAGGGTATGCGGGCGCAACAGGAACCTCGAATTCCTTTGGAATGGGTGGAATGCCTGTACCACCTCAAGGTATGAACGACTACACTCCTGCACCTGCTCAATCGTTTGGTAGCTTTGGAGCTGCGACGGGTTATGGAGGATTCGCTGGTCCCAGCTCTACGGCCGGACCCAACGCCGGTGGAATGTATAACCCTGGGATGCACGGATCAGCTCCCACTCAACCCGGTCAAGGGTTTCAATCGATGATGGGAGGACTGGGACAGTGGCCTATGGTCGGGATGAACGAAGCCACGGCTTCGTTGATTGGTAAAGCTGGGCACGACTACGTGGAAAAGAACGTCTCGCGTTACCTCCCGCTTCCTCTCCTCAAAACGTCATTCTCGGTGACCAACTCTTACGTCCTCAAGAAACTTCGACTGCTTCTCTTCCCCTGGAGGCACAAATCTTGGTCCAGGAAGGTATCCAGGAGAGGTGCGGGTGGGGCAGGTGAAGGTCCGGGTGTAAACGGTGGGCAGATGATGGTCGAAGGCTGGATGGCGCCAAGGGAGGATATCAACGCTCCCGATCTCTACATTCCGAGTAAGTCAGCAGTAATGTTGTCTGCGCCTCCAAGAGAAACGACCGTACGGACTCATTACAATTACTCACGACAACGCATCTTCCTTCCGACGACAGCTATGGCACTGGTCACCTATACCCTGCTCGCAGCTTTCGCTTCCGGTCACCCAGAGGTTCTGGCCAGCAGCCTGAGCAAGTCGTTCGCTGTTGTCGTCTTTGAGTTCCTGTGCATTCGGTATGCCGATGTCGCATGTTTTGTCGAACGCAGAATCGATGACTGATTCGCCTGGCCGCTCCTATTCTGTTTCACGGATCAGGCTGGGATGTTACCTCTTGGATGTTCGAGGATCTGGAGCAAGTGGAGTTGAATTGATCGGATATGGAGGGTACAAATTTGTCGGGTGAGTCGAGGACCCTCTCAATTCGGATATCCTTCTACGTTACTTCGCCACTGACTTCGTTTGGGGTGGGATTCTACAGGATCATCGTCAATATCTTGGCCTCGTTCTTGAACTTGGGCAAGATGTTCTCCATTGCGGTCTTCTTGTATACCTTGGGTGCGAACGGGTTCTTCCTCGTGAGTATCAGGTTGTCGGAAAGGCGCATGTCCGTGCTCGGAGATTCACAACTGATCAACCGCTCTTGTTCCGTCACAGATGCGCTCCCTCAAGTACGTTCTGTTGCCGGACCCATCGGCTTCTCCAGCAAACGAACCGGTCGCAGCGACCATCACCCATGCCCAACGATCGCGAAGGGTGCAATTTCTCTTAGTCGTTGCGTTGGCCCAGATCGTGTTCATGGGATGGCTCGTGCGGGTCTAATGGACGTTCGTCTCTTGTTAGAGAGCGGAGATGAGTGCTTTCGCTTTCGGATCGGACACAGTCGACAATCTGACAGTCCGATGCGAAGATGGGATGTAGGAATGCTCTCGTCTGGTAGATGGAGACTGCAGCGAGCGTATGATCATTGCTTAGACCTAGATCGATCATACTCAATATATTTGAAAACGTGCCAAAATTATTCACATATTTTCATTGCGGTCGGGGATCACTGAGAAGACGCGGTCGACCCAGTACATGCACAAATTTACTTGCACTTTATTACAACCGATGAAAAGTGGCGACCTTCGTCAAACGAGACTTCTTGACAGACTCTGCTTCACTCTTGTAGGCAGGCCTGTTGACAACGAAATCCAATGAGGCATGGTTGAATGCCTCGACATCTCCATCGACCAAAAATTTCATCCAGTTGAAGGGCTTGTGTGAGACGTTCGAGAAGTCCACCACTTCATTGGACCCGCCAGCGTTCCCAACAAGCTCTGTTACTGCCGTGCCTTCGGTCATGTGACTAGGTCGACGAAGAGGCATCCGGTAATTTTGGAAATCCGCATTCAAGCGGACCGGATCGATCGGCTCAAGGGGTGGGGGAACGAATTGTAGAAGCTGGTGAGCCTGGCAAGAAACGGGTGCCTCTTGGCCATACGGGGTTGCAGTGCCAGCAGTCGCACCGCATCCTTGACCGCAGATTCGCCTGCGCTTTGTCGGAAGTACATATGGTACATCCGCAACGTTCTGAGACGGAGACCATGCTGTCAAAGGCACGTACGAGTAGTCTGATGGCCTGATGGGATCATCGAAACCAGTTACCGGCGGGAAATCTGCAAATCGTCCTGATCCATCTGATCTGCAAGCTTTGGATCTTCGGACCGGAAGTCATTAGGTGATTTCTTCCACTCGAAGACGCCGATCTCGCCATACTTCTTCCTAAGATCTCCGAAAACAGCCCTCCCGTTGTCAGGACTTCCTGCGAGCGTTTGAAATTCTATGTGACTAGTGTATTGGGGCAGAGGCTACCTCGGAAGCTGCAACCAAATGGGGTGCAGACATCTCCTCGATCGGATTCCGGGGAGCGAGGCGAGTGCGTACTCGCAATCCTCTTGCTCCTCGAAAAAGGACTAGCGCAGTCGGCTTGGTAAACGGCCCGCGCCATCGGCCCTCGTCCCCATTGATCTTCGAACTACGAGCACCATCGCCTTCTCGGGGGTGAGTTCTCGCTGCAAGGCACAGTACGCCCAGCCTTTCTCCCCTCTTCTCCAGTCCGAACGCCTGCCGTTGCCCATCCAGAGAGTGTGTCCGTATTGGGAAGGGTCAAAGGACATGCAGTCGTCCTGATCGCAGTGTATGGTCCATCCGTTACAGTTGTGTATTTGTGTCGCGTGGAATGGTTTTGGGTGTGCGCTTACCTGGTCTGGTTTTATGGCCACCCCTTGACTCAACCAGTTGTTCCTATCTCATTTCTTATTTGTTGCAGTCTCTTGCTATACTGCTGGTCAGTCTCCTCAGTATCGATGCCCCGTAGTCAGGCGTTTGTTTCGCTCCTCCTGGCGCGTGGAGATTCACTTCTATTGAAGCTAGTTGCGATCGTCTCGTCGGGGTCGGACTGGTCCCCTTTTGCATACACGCATGATCTAGAAGCAGTGTTGATCCGCACATCCACCGAATTGAACAGCGAGCAAGTAGTAGCCGTGTGTATCCAGCTACGCTGCTTGCGCTTAAGGGGGATCATATCAAACGCTACTGTAGGTCATCCGCGCGAGCAGGTCGGCACGTGATTCTCGCGTCACCGAAGTTCAAAAGTGACTAAGGGGGGATAAAGTTCGGGGGAGCTTCGTTTGGCTCATCCAACCTTTTCTTCGTGAGCTTCGTACAACCTGACAACGTATAGTATAGGATCGGTCGTAGTGTCAGCAAGTCTTGAGATCCTCCATACAAGCACACCAAAATGTCGACCGAGTGGACTCCCTCTTCTTGGCGATCAAAGCCGATCGCTCAAGATGTTATCTACGACGACAGTGAACACCTCGACAAGTGAGTAGACTCGGTCAGGAACGACCGACGTGACGTGCATCTGATCGTCTGCGTGGTCCTTAGAGTCTTGAACAAGCTCAGACAGCTCCCACCATTGGTCACACCGAACGAGGTGAGCACTGGCTCCTCATGGACTCGACCGAACAGAACTCAAGCTAAAGAACACGCCTTCTCCCTAGATCGACCGATTGAGGGCTCAACTAGCAGACGTAGCTCAAGGCAAGGCTTTCTTGTTACAAGGAGGTGATTGTGCAGAGCTCTTTGAAGCATGTTCCGAGGTACGTCAAGCTGGATGAATGTGTGACGCCGTTAGCTAGGCTGAAGAGTGAATTGGCTACTTTTGCGTAGGACCCCATCGAGCACAAACTATCCCTGTATGTAGTTTCCAAATCGATAAATTCTTACTTACTATCGAGACTGACCTACCCTGATATACATTACAGAGTCCTATTGATGTCCCTGATCATCCTCCACGGTGCCCGACTCCCAGTCATCCGTATCGCTCGTATCGCCGGTCAATATGCGAAACCCCGAAGCAAGCCAACAGAGGTGGTCGATTACCCGCTTGGCGAAGGGAAGACGGAAAAGAGGGAGGTGATGAGTTTCCGAGGAGATAATGTGAATGGGTTTGAGGTGACGGATAGGAAGGCGGATCCGGAGAGACTTCTCGGGTGAGTGGGGTTCGAGTCAGGGCTCAGTCGGGAGAGCTAAGCTGACGGTCGGGTTCGGATGATTGTTAGAGCCTACTTCCACTCTGCTTCCACCCTCAACTATATCCGCGCTCTGCTGTCATCTGGGTTTGCCGATCTTCACCAACCAAGGAACTGGTCTTTCTCCCACGTTCACTCACCGCAGCTACAGAAGGCTTTCGAGGAGGTTATCGAGAGTCTGATGGATAGTCTGGACTTTATGAGATCAGCGACTGGTGGTCCTGGTCCAGGAGGGAGCCGTGGAGGTACGGAGACGGTTGACTTCTATACCAGGTAAGTAGGAGATCGAATACAGGCTCAACATACTGGGTAGCTCAAAGATCTCTTGTCCACAGTCATGAAGGTCTTTCTCTGGAATACGAAGAAGCCCTTACCCGTGGTCCTCGAAACGCCAGCTCGAAAGCTGCTTCTGGGCTATCACGATCCAATTCGCTCCTCCCTCGAGGTCGTCAAAGCTCGGTCAACCCTAA
>Ga0308160_10004192_pt1 | contig 15574 bp, 15 predicted proteins | sample PhyFR1_FD_201036 | JGI IMG/M metagenome (GOLD analysis project Ga0308160, IMG submission 201036) | Phyllosphere microbial communities from UC Gill Tract Community Farm, Albany, California, United States - DLSLF.R1 | ecosystem: Host-associated > Plants > Phyllosphere > Unclassified | place: USA...
TCCTTGAAGGGTCGTTCGAGACCAGGACGTTGATAGGCTGGGTGTGGAAGTGCAGTAATGCATTAAGCTAACCAGTACTAATTGCCCGTACGGCTTGTCCCTATAACCTTGGCAGTCCAAGCCAGGTGATGACAGCTGTTTGTTGAACACACAGAGAATAATAAAACTACTTCTTCCGGATTCAGGGCAGCAGTCGACGACGCTGCCCGTACAGTTTATGCCTGATGACCATAGCAAGTCGGTACCACCCCTTCCCATCCCGAACAGGACCGTGAAACGACTTTGCGCCGATGATAGTGCTGCAACCAGTGTGAAAGTAGGTTATCGTCAGGCTAATTATTAAGCAGAGCCCGCCGAGTTGATACTCGGCGGGCTTTTTGCTTTCTGAGGCCGCCATTTTCGGCACTCGTTTCAGCGCTGCCCAGTTCAATCGCGAACGCCGCAGCCAGCCGCGCAAATTTCAATGCATGCAGCGCTTGCCCGCCCGAGTTGGCAAACGTGTCCTTTGCCGTGTGAATCGCCGGGTTATCCCGGGCAAAATTGGATTCGAAAGGCATCGACGTCGGGTAGCCCTGGGCTTGCCAGCTCGCGTGGTCCGAGCAGGCATAGCCACATTGGTCGTAGCCCACTTTCAGATCCGGAAGATAAGTGCTGACCAGCTGCGCCAGAAAGGCGTTCTGCTTGCTGTCGGTGTAATCCGTGAACAAATAGATGTCATTCGCGGCGCCCTTGTAATTCGTCATGTCCAGCTGCAGCACCCCCACCATCTTGCTATGGGCCTGCTTGAAGCTTCGGGCGATATCCTGCGAACCGCGCAATCCCACTTCCTCGGCCGCATAAGCGACAAAATGGATGCTACGCTTCGGTTTGTATTGGCCTTCAAGCATCGCACGTAGGGCTTCGGTCAGGCTGGCGACGCCGGATGCATCGTCATCCGCACCCGGTGCCGGCGCCGTATCGCTCATCCGCGAGACGAGAATCGAATCCAGATGCGCGCCCAGGACGATGCTCTCGTCCGGTTTCTCGCTTCCCGCAATGCTCAGCATGACCGATTGCTGCGGAAAACCGGTGTGCGTAATCTGCTTGACCGCGATATCCGCGCGTCCGCGAGCCATCTCGCTCCAGGTCGCGAATAGCCAATTCGAAGCGTCGACGCCCGAGCTGCTCTTGTAATAGCGGTTGGTAAAACCGGACAGTTTGAGAATGGTCGTTTCGATCTGCTTGTCGCTCATCTGCGCAAGCACCGGCACCACCAGTTCGCGGTGATCGATGGCGTAAGTGAGAGAAGCACTTGTTGCGGGCATGGGATGCAGGGCCGCCCGCGCTTCGGCCTCGGTATTGTGGAACACGAATCCGCCGCATTGCCGGAGGCGCTGATGAAGTGCGCCGGCGATGGTTTCGAGTTCGTTTTCGGGCACGCTGACGGCGTGGATTTTTTGTCCACCGCCGCCAAGCTGGCGGGATTCGGCCGGGACGACGCCGGGCAGCAGAGGGCGGACCTGGCGGAAAGCCGCGTCACCGATGGTGATCCAGGCTTTCTTGTCGGCGGCTGAAGAAGCAGGCAGGCAGGCGCTAAATGCCAGCGCAGCCATGAAACCAGACAGAGGACGACGCAGACGCATAAACTTTCCTCCTGGCATGAAAGGAGAAAAGCCTAGCACGTGGCCTTCAAGTAGCCACGCGAGAGGCGCAAGCTTTAAGCAGCCTGTGCCGTGCGTCCCATCTGGAAGTTATTCCACACGCGGTCGTGCAGCGGCATCACCAGCACATTGCAGATCGGTTCCAGCACTGCGGCCAGGCCGCCGAAAGCCACCGACCCGGTCGCGCAATACAATACGCCGAAAGCGACACCCATGTGCATTACCGAGAGACTGATCTTCTCGAGCGTGAGCAGCAGATAGCGGCGTTGGCCGACGGCGCCTTGCAGTTTGCGGTGCCATGCGCGTTCGTGGAAGGGCACCAGCATCACATTCAGCAGCGGCTCGATCAGCACAGCCAGTCCACCGAGCGCGATCGAACCGGTTACCGCATAGGCGATCGCGAATCCGATTGCGAGGTGGATAAGGACTTGACTGCCTTTGCGTGCCACTGCCATGAAATACTCCTGTCGTTCTCAAGCTGGGAGTAAATGATAGCGATTCGCATTTGATCAGTAAAATCGATTAATTCTAGCGCGTCGATTGGTACAGCCTATCAAGCAGAGGTGCACTCGCATCTGCGATCCGGTCCAGGCTCGCTTCGCGCAGCGCCGCCGCGTCAACGGCATGATCGCTGTGCAGGCCGGCCCAGCGTAGCAGCGCGGCGCAGGCAGCAGCATGGTCGAACATGCCGTGCAGGTAGCTGCCCAGGATCTGCCCGTCCTCCGAGCAGGCACCTTCGGGCAGGCCGGCGATCTCGAACGCCGGCCGGGCCAACGCGGGACCGCTGCTCACGCCCATATGGATCTCATAGCCCTCGACCGCCGCAGCCGCCGCCGACGGCGACGAAGCATCGAACACGCAACGTCCACCGACCCGCGCCAATCGCTTTTCAGGCTTCAGCGTGGTCGCCAGGTCGAGCAGGCCGAGCCCCTCCGAGATTCCAGCCGCGCCCTCGACACCCTCCGGATCCTCGACCACCCGCCCCAGCATCTGGAAGCCGCCGCAGATGCCGAGCAGCTTGCCGCCATAGCGGAGGTGCCGGTCGATGGCTTCCTTCCACCCCTGGCGCCGCAGCCAGGCCAGGTCGGCGCGGGTGTTCTTGCTGCCGGCGAGGATGATCAGGTCGGCGCCCGGAATCGGCTCGCCCTCGCGCACGAAGCGCAGGTCGACGTCGGGATGCGCACGCAGCGGGTCGAAGTCGGTGTGGTTACTCATGCGCGGCGTGCTCGGTACCACCACGCGGAATTTGCCTTCGCGCCGCGTCACGCCCTGCACCGCGTCCTCCGCATCCAGGTACAGGCCGTGCAGATAAGGCAGGACCGCCAATACCGGCTTGCCGGTCTGCGCCTCCAGCCAGTCCAGGCCGGGCTCGAGCAGCTTGATGTCGCCGCGGAAGCGGTTGATCACGAAGCCGACGATGCGATCGCGCTCGCTCGCCGACAGGCAGGCAAGGGTGCCGACGAAGTGGGCGAACACGCCGCCACGGTCGATGTCGGCCACCAGCACCACCGGGCAATCGACCGCCTCGGCAAAGCCCATGTTGGCGATGTCGCGGTCGCGCAGATTGATCTCCGCCGGGCTGCCGGCGCCTTCGACGATGACGGTCTCGTACTGCGCCAGCAGCCGCGCATGCGATTCCAGCACCGCCGCCATCGCCACCGTCTTGTATCGGTGGTAATCGCGCGCATGCATCTCCGCGCGCACGCGGCCGTGGATGATGACCTGGGCGCCGATGTCGCTCGAGGGTTTCAGCAGCACCGGATTGAAGTCGGTATGCGGCTCGACACCCGCGGCAATCGCCTGCAGCGCCTGGGCGCGTCCGATCTCGCCGCCGTCGCGCGTGACCGCGCTGTTGAGCGCCATGTTCTGCGGTTTGAACGGCGCGACCTTGACGCCGGCGCGCTTCAGCAAACGGCACAGCGCAGCCACCACCGTGCTCTTGCCGGCATCCGAGGTCGTCCCCTGGACCATCAGGGTCCGGTAAGGAAAACCTGTCATTTGCTGCGGTGCTGACGCGCCAGCTCGATCTTCTCGCACAGCGCCGCGGCACCCTGGACCATGCGCGGACCGGAGCGGTTGACCAGATTGCCGTCGATGGTGAACAGGTTATCGTTGCGCACCGCGAGCAGCGTGCCGTAGGGCTTCCACATACTGACGCCGCCGTAGTTCTTCTCGGCGGTGGCGAAAATCGCTTCCGGATTCTCCTGCAGAACGCCTTCCACGCTGACCACCGGCGCCGTCACCGGCAGCTTCGCGAAGATGTTTTCGGCGCCGCACAGGCGCAGCGCGTCGCTGACGATGTGCTTGCCGTTGAGGGTGTACAGCGGCTTGTCCCAGACCTGATAGAAGACCCGCACCGGCGGACGGTTCGCATAGCGGCTGCGCAGGCTGACCAGTTGCTGGCGCAGCGCATCGGCGGCCGGATTGGCGGTCTTCTCGGTGCCCATCAACTGACCGAGCCTGGCCACGCTCTCGGGAATGTCCTCGAGCTTTTGCGGCTCGCTGTGGAAGAGCGGAACGCCGAGCTTGCGCACCATGTCGATCTGCCGCTCCGAGCTGCCGTGGCGCCAGACCACGATCAGGTCGGGCTTGAGCGCCATGATGCGTTCGAGGTCGACCTCGCGGTTGGAGCCGATCTGCGGGATCTTCTTCGCTTCTTCCGGAAAGTCGCTGTAGCTCACCACCCCGACCACGTGGCTGCCGCCGCCCGCCGCGAACAGCATTTCGGTGACGTGCGGGGCCAGCGAGATCACGCGCTGGGCCGGTTTTTGCAGGGTTACGGTATTGCCGCCGTCGTCCTTGACCGTGATCGCGGCCTGGGCCTGGGCTGCCGCCAGGGCGGCCACGAGTGCCGCTGATCTCATCAATGCTGTCGATGTGTTCATCGTTTGTTCCATTCCTGAAGTGCGTGTTCGATGCGATGCCAGTCGCTTTCCCGGCCGGGCAGGCCAAGGCGGATGCCGCGCGCGGCCTGGCGGAACAGGCGCACCCAGATCGCGTGGCGCGCCATGTGTTCGTGAAAATCTTCGGGCGCGGCTTCGGCCCACCAGTGAAACAGCGGCGTGCCCGCGGCCTGGATACCGTGAGCGGCGAGCAGGCCGCGCAGCCGGGCGCCGTCGCGTGCCAGCCGGGCCTGCGCGGCCTGCTGCCAGGCCGTGTCGCGCAGCGCCGCCAGCGCAACGTGCTGGGCCGGGCCGCTGACTGCCCACGGCCCGAGCATGTCCGCCAGCGCCGTCAGCAGTGAGGCTTCGGCTGCGACGAAGCCTGATCGTAGCCCGGCCAGACCGAAGAACTTGCCCACCGAACGCAGCACCACCAGCCCGGGATGGGCGGCGTAGGCTGCCACGCTCAGCTCGGGCGCCGTGTCGCCGAAGGCTTCGTCGACCACCAGCCAGCCGCCGCGCGCGCCCAGTTCGGCCGCCCAGCGCAGCAGCTCCGCGGGCGGCACCAGTTCACCGGTCGGATTGTTCGGATTGCAGACCACCACCACGTCGCTGCTGCCCACCGCCGCCTCCAGCACGGGAAAGCCGATCTGGCGCAGCGAATGACCATGCAGGGCCCAGTGGTGGGCATGTTCGGCATACGAGGGCGCGGCCACCGTCACGCGCGAGGGCGGACGCAGGCGCGGCAGGGCCTGGATCGCGGCCTGGGTTCCGGCCACCGGCAGCAGCGCGCGGGCGCCGTAATAAGCGCAGGCGGCATCAAGCAGCGCCGGATCCGCTTCCGGCAGCCGGTGCCAGGCATCCGGCGGCAGCGGTGGGGCCGGGTAGCCGATCGGGTTGATGCCGGTCGAGAGGTCGATCCAGTCTGCGCCGCCGTAGAGGCGCTGCGCCTCGCGCAGCTTGCCGCCGTGTTCAAGCATGCTGCGCTCCCGTCAGGTGCAGAATGGCGCCGAGGGCGAGCGCGCAGGCGACCCACAGCAGGGTTGAGTGGAATACCAGGCGCCAGGCGCGCCGGATGTCGCCGGCGCCAGGCGCCGGGCCCGTACCCAGCGCCGGCCGCATTTCGACCTGGCCTTCATAAATCGCGGGCCCGCCCAGGCTGATGCCGAGCGCACCGGCACCGCTGGCCATCACCGGACCGGCGTTCGGGCTGCTCCATGCCGGCGCCTGCGCACGCCAGCAACGCAGCGCGCGCAGCCGTCCGCCAGGCGACAGCAGCGCATAAGACAAGGCAGTCAGGCGCGCCGGCAGGTAATTCAGCACATCGTCGATGCGCGCGGCCACCCGTCCGAACAAGTTGAAGCGGGCATTCCGGTAACCCCACATCGCGTCCAGCGTATTCGCCAGCCGGAACAGCAGGGCGCCAGCGGCGCCGCCGACCAGGAACCAGAACAGGGTGCCGAACACGGCATCGTTGCCGTTCTCGAGCAGCGATTCGGCGCCGGCCTTGGCCAGGTCGGTCTTGCCGGCATCTGCGGTGTCGCGGCTGACGATGCGCGACGTCAGCCAGCGCGCACGCGCCAGGTCGCCGCCCGCCAGCGCATCGTGGATCGGCAGCGTGTGATCGCGCAGGCTGCGCAGGCCCAGGCACAGGTAGAGCAGGCAGGCGTGCAGCGCCAGGCCGGCCGCGCCCTCCAGCCGGCACAGCCAGGCCGCACCGGCGGTCAGCGGCAGCACGGCCAGCATCCAGGCCAGCGTGCCGCGCGCGATACGCCAGCGGCCCATGTTCAGGCGCCGCTCCAGGCCGTTCGCCAAACGGCCGAAGCCGACCAGCGGATGCCAGCGCCGCGTCTCGCCCAGCAGCAGGTCGAGCGCGATCCCGGCCGCCAGCAGCAGCGCAAGCGTGAGCGGCGGCAGCCCGCTCAGCATGCGGGTCCCTTCAGGGCCAGCGGCAGGCCGGCGGCCACGAACAGCACCCGCTCGCAGCGCGCCGCCAGGTCCTGGTTCAGGCGTCCGGCCTCGTCCACAAAAGTGCGCGAGACCGCGCCGACCGGCACGATGCCCATGCCGACTTCGTTCGACACGAAGATCACGTCGCCGGCGCGCGGCTCGTCCAGCCACGCCAGCAGGTCCGAGCGCTCCCAGGAAAACAGCGGCGGCAGTTCGACGGTGCCGACTTCCGGATAGTCGCGCCTGGCCGAGAAGAGCAGATTGGTGAGCCAGAGTGTCAGGCAGTCGACCAGCACGATGCGCTCCGGCGCGCACAGGCGGCGCAGGGCCGTCGCCAGCGCGGTCGCTTCCTCCACCGTCTGCCATGCGGCCGGACGGCGCTCGCGATGGTGGGCGATGCGGGCGGCCATCTCGGCATCGCCGGCATGCGACGTGGCGAGGTAGACCACCTCCTTGCCGGATGCGCCGGCCAGACGCTCGGCCAGGGCGCTCTTGCCGGAGCGCGCGCCGCCGAAGATCAGGGTCAGGCTCATGCTGCGCCTTTCGTGAACAGGCCGGCCGTGGCCAGCGGATTCGAAGGGAAGAAGCTGTGGAAGTAGGTGGCCGTCAGCGAGCCAAGCCGGTACAGCGCCTCGCCTTGGGCGCCGGACGGGTGCTTGAGCGCATGCGCCGCCGGTTCGACTGCCGTATCGAGACGCGAATAATGGAAGGTATGGCCGCGCATCTCGCCGCTGGCGGTCGGCATGCCTTGCGAGCCGAGCCCCGCCAGGCGCTGCTGCATGAAGACGCGTCCGGGCAACAGGGCCGGCATCGTAAAGCTGCGGCCTTGCTTGTCGGTGATCGATTCCGCGACCGCCATCATGCCGCCGCACTCGGCCAGGATCGGCAGGCCGCTGGCATGCGCGGCGCGGATCGAGGCCTGCCAGCGCGCCGCCCTGGACAGCGCCTCCAGGTGCAGTTCCGGATAGCCGCCCGGCAGCCAGACCGCGTCGGCATCGATCGGAACCGCTTCGTCGGCCAGCGGCGAAAAGAAGCTTACGCGCGCACCGAGCTCGCGCAGCACGTCCAGGTTGGCGGGATAGATGAAGCAGAAGGCGGCATCGCGCGCGACCGCGACCGTTTTCCCGGCCAGCAGCGGCGGCACCGGCGTCTCCGGCTCGATGTGCTCCGGCAGGCGCGGCGCGATTGCCTGCCAGGCCGCGCTGTCCAGGTGCAGCTGGTCGGCCAGCTCGTCGAGGATGGCGTCAATGTCGTCGACCTCACCCGGCAGCACTAGGCCGAGGTGGCGCTCCGGCAGCGGGCGCGCCTGCTTCGGCAGCGTCGCCAGCAGCGGAATGCCGCGCAGGGATGCCGCCACCATCTGGCGATGTCCTTCGCTGGCCACGCGATTGGCGACCACGCCGGCCAGCTGCACCGGGCCATAGTCGCGCAGGCCCTGCACCACGGCACCGGCGGTCTGCGCCATGCTGCCGGCATCGATCACCGCCAGCACCGGGATGTCGAAAGCGCGCGACAGGTCGGCGGCGGACGGATTGCCGTCGTACAGGCCCATCACCCCTTCGATCAGCACCACGTCGGCGTCGCGCGCAGCATCGAGCAGGCGGCGCCGGCAGGCGACCAGGCCGACCATCCACAAGTCGAGTGTGTGCACGGTCGCGCCGCAGGCGCGTTCCAACAGCATCGGGTCGATGAAGTCGGGGCCGCACTTGAACACCCGCACGCGCCGGCCCTGGCGCACCAAACCGCGCGCCAGGGCGGCGGTGATCGTGGTCTTGCCCTGGCCGGAGGCGGTGGCGGCCACCAGCAGCATGCGTGCGCCGGCGTCCATGCTCACCACTCGGTGCCGGCCTGCGCCGCGATGCCCGCCTTGAAGGCGTGCTTGACCACGTTCATTTCGGTGACGGTGTCCGCCACCTCGATCAGCTCAGGCGGCGCGGCACGCCCGGTCACCACCACGTGCTGCATGGCTGGACGGTCGAGCAGGTCGGCAATCACCGTGTGCACGTCCAGGTAGCGGTACTTGAGCGCGATGTTCAGCTCATCGAGCACCACCAGGCCGTAGGCCGGATCGGTCAGGAAGCGCCTGGCCTGCTGCCAGGCTTCCTCGGCCTTGGCGATGTCGCGCTCGCGGTTCTGGGTCTCCCAGGTATAGCCTTCGCCCATCGCATGGAAGCTGACCTCGTCCGGGAAGCGGGAGAGAAAACGTTCTTCGCCGGTCGACATCGCACCCTTGATGAACTGGACCACGCCCACCTTCATGCCATGGCCCAGCGCGCGCACCGCCATGCCGAAGGCGCTCGAGCTCTTGCCCTTGCCGTTGCCGGTATTGACGATGATGATGCCGATCTTCTTGTCCGCCGCCGCGATCTTGGCGTCGATGACGGCCTTCTTGCGCTCCATGCGCTGGCGGTGGCGCTCGTTCAATGCCGCAGTGTCGGCAGTAGTGTCTTCAGGCGTCATGTCGTTCATGGTGTTCCTCGAAAGGGATGAAGATGCGGCGGCCGCCGTGTTCGATCATCTCGATCGGGTGGCCGAGGTAGTCGCCCAGCAGGGCGGGCTGCATCACCTGCGCGACCGGGCCGGCGAGCCAGCCGCCATCGCCGCGCAGCAGCAGCGCATGGGTCGAGATACTGTGTGCCAGGTTGAGATCGTGGCCGATCATGACAACCGTCTTGCGTTCGCGCCGGCACAGGCGCGCCAGCAGGCCGGTCACGCTGACCTGGTGCGCCAGGTCGAGGGCGTTGGCCGGCTCGTCCAGCAGCAGCAGCGGCGTGTCCTGGGCCAGCAGGGCGGCAATCGCCACCCGCTGGCGCTCGCCGCCGGACAGGGTACGGACGTCGCGCCGCGCCAGGTGTTCGACTTCCATCGCGGCCAGGGCCTGCAGCGCGGCCTGGTGGTCGTCGCTGTCTTCCCAGTAGCGGTTGGCATGGTAGGGGTGGCGCGCCGAGAGCACGGTGTCGATCGCGCTGTAGGCAAACGCGTCGGTGCGCGATTGCGCCAGGTAGGCCCGCTTGCGCGCCAGTGCTTCGAGCGGCCAGTCATCCAAGACCTTGCCGTCGAGTTGGACCGTGCCCCGGTCCGCACCGCGCAGCCCGGCCAGGGTGCGCAGCAGCGTGCTCTTGCCGGCGCCGTTGCGGCCGATGATGCTCCAGCATTCGCCCTCGGCGATCGTCAGGTCGAGGTCCCGCACCAGCGTGCGGCCGGCAAGCTGCAGCGTGAGTCCTTGCGTGGTAATCATCTTATTTCCGCAATTGGTGCAGTTGGTACAGAAAGACCGGCGCGCCGATCAGCGCCGTGATCGCCCCCACCGGCAGCTGGGTCGGGGCGACCACGGTGCGCGCCAGGGTGTCGCACAAGACCAGGAAGCTGCCGCCCAGCAGGACCGCCGAGGGAATCAGCACCCGGTGGTCCGGCCCGAAGGCGAAGCGGCAGGCGTGCGGCACGATCAGGCCGACGAAGCCGATCGAGCCGGCATTCGTCACCGCGCTGGCGGTCAGCACGCCGGACACGAAGAACAAACCCTTGCGCAGGCGGCCGACCTCGATGCCGAGCGTGCGCGCGGTATCGGCATGCAGGGCCAGCACGTTCATCGCACGCGCGCTGCGCAGGGCGTAGACGAGGGCGCCGACCAGGATCAGCCAGGGCAGCACGCGCAGCGGCGTGCCGGCCAGGTCGCCGATCATCCAGAACACCATGTTGCGCAGGCTGCCTTCCGGCGCGATCGACAGCATCAGCGTCACCAGCGCCATGCAGGCCGACATCAGGATCACGCCGGTCAGCAGCAGGGTCGAGGTGCCGCCTTCGGCCGCCACGCCACCGCGGATGTCGCGCCGCGCCAATAGATAGAGCAGCATCGAAACGGTCACCGCCCCGGCCAGCGCGGCGCCGTCGACCACCACCGCGGCCGCCATCGTCAAGAGCGCGAACAGGGCGCCGACCGAAGCGCCGGCCGAGATCCCCAGCACGTAGGGGTCGGCCAGCGGATTGCGCAGCAGGGCCTGCATCATGACGCCGGCCAGTGCCAGCGCACCGCCGGTGACGAAGGCGGTCAGTGCACGGCCGCCGCGCAGCGCGAGCAGCGAGGCGGCCAGCGTGTCCTGCCGGCCGTGCAGCACCTGGTCCACGGCGTCGGGCAGTTCCGCCAGCCCGACCGTGACCGAGCCCGTGACGCCGGAAAACAGCAGGCAGGCGGTCGCCGCCAGCAGCAGGGTACCGACGATCATGGTGGTGCGCTGGCGCGCGGCGAGGTGAAGTGGATGCATGCTGGCTTGATGAGTGAATTAACGGATCCCGTAGCGCAGCGCGGCGAACCAGCTGCGTTTGGCCGTGTTGTAGTTGCGCGCCAGCTCGTAGCGCTTGTCGAGCGCGTTATCGAGGCGCAGCAGCAGCGACCAGTCGGGGGTGAACCGCCATGTAGTGTACAGGTTCAGCAGGCCGTAGCCACCCAGGCGGTTGGCGTTGCCGGCATCGTCGAAGCGGCTGCCTGAAGCCTGCAGCTCGGTGCCGAGTTCGAACTGCCGCACCGCGTAGCTGGCGGCGAGGCTGGCGTGGCGGCGTGAGCGGCGCGCCAGCTGCTTGCCGGTGGTCTCGTCGCGCGGGTCCTGCAGGTCGGCGCTGGCGCGCAGGTCGAGGCCGAGCATGCGGGTTTCCGCCGACATCGTCAGGCCTTCGAGCATGGCGTGGTTGACGTTGTAGGCGCAGCTGCCGGTGCGGCTGGGGCAGGGATTGACGCTGACGATCATGTCGGTCAGGCGGTTGCGGTAGTAGTTCGCCTGCAGCGCTGCGCCGGCGACTTGCCAGCGCACGCCCACCTCCGCATTGCGGCCTTGCTCCGGCTTGTTGGTCTCCAGGCCGTAGCCCGGGTAGTAGAGCTCATTGTAGGTCGGCGCACGGAAGCTGGTGCCGAGGCTGGCGGTGGCGCGCAAGTCCTTGCTGAATTCGTAGCCATAGCCGGCTGCGCCGGTGGTCTTGCCGCCGTAGACGGAATGGTCACGGCGCAGGCTGATGTCGAGCAGATGGCTGCCGCGGCGCAGGTCGTAGGCGGCGGCGACCGAATTGGTGATGCGCGAACGATTCAGCGCCGTGCTGGAGCTGGACAGCACTTCTTCCTTGCGGTGGCCGAACAGCACTTGCAGCGTGTCGCCGTTCAGATCGAGCGTGTGCTGCCAGGTATATTCATTCTGGCGCGTGTCGATCTGGCTGGTGCCGCTGGCGGCCGCGCTGGTGAAGCTGCCCAGCCTGTCGTTGGAACGGGCCGCCTGCAGGCTGCTGCGCCAGTTTGGCATGATCTGGTTGTTCAGGAAGACCGCGTAGCTGTCGATATCCTGTTCGTTGTGGGTGTCGTAGCTGGAGGCGCCGCTGTCGTACTGCGCGCCCAGGCGGCTCTTCAGGAATTGCGCGCCCACTTCGTGACCCGGTGCGAGCTGCAGGGCCAGGCGGCCGTTCACGCTGTTGCGGCCGTAGCCGTCGTCGTCCCTGTTGTAGCTCGACGAGCCGGGACGGGTGCTGGAAAAGCCGTCGGCGTCTTCGTGGGCGGCGCTCAGCGCATAGCTGATGCTATGGTCGCCGCCGGTCGCGCCGTGCACGCCGGCATCGTATTGACGGCTGCCGTAAGTGCCGGCGCCCGCGCTGGCGCTGAAAGCCGGCGTCCCTTCGCTCTTCTTCGTGAAGATCTGGACCACACCGCCAATCGCATCCGCGCCGTACAGTGCGCTCAGCGGACCGTAGACGATCTCGATATGGTCGATGCTGGACAGCGGAATCGCATTCCAGGCCGCCGCGCCGGTGGTCGAGGAACCGATGCGCACGCCGTCGATGAGGACGACGACCTGGTTGCTGTTGGCGCCGCGCAGGAAGACGCTGGTGCTGGCACCCGGACCGCCGTTGCGGACGATCTCGATGCCGCGCTGGCGGCGCAGCACATCGGCCACCGAACCGGCGCCGGCGCGCGCGATCTCTTCATTGGTGATGATGGTGGTATCGGGGATCACCTCGTCGGCGCGCTGCGGCGTGCGAGAGGCGGTGACGAGCACGGTGTCGGGAACCGGATCGGCGAGGGCAGGGAGAACAGGCGAAGCAAAGCTGAAGGCGAACAGGGGCGCGGCCACCTGCCGTGAAACGGAAAAGCGCATGATTGAAGTCTTCTTTCGTGGACAACCGGCCGACGTCCCCGTAGGCCAGATTGAACAGAAGCGCCGGCAAGCCGTCGCTTCCACCTTTTGGCCGGTATCCGGGCTGGCAAGTGTGGCCGTCTGACCTTCCCATGCTTGCGCACAGTGGTATGAAGAGACGGTTGCCGCATCAGCGATCGCTGTAGGCGGCACTTGCTTACCGTTGCGGGGGCAGCACACGTGGGCTTGTTTGAAGAGCTTCGTGTTTCCCGTTTAACTGCGCCTGAGAAGACAGGCGCGAGCACCAAAACGCCGCCATTATACGGCGTTTATGGCCGCGTGTTGTCAAAGCTCCAGCATTAACAGCTCGCCATAGCCGATGCGGTGGGGCTTGTTGGCAGCATCCAGCGCCGCCTGCTCGAGCGGCAGGCCGCCGTGCATGGCGCTCAGGAGGCGGATGGTGCCGGCGTGGCAGACCAGCAGTGCTTCGCTCGTGCCGGACTGGCGCAGGTCGTCGAGGAAGGCGGCGACGCGACGGGCGACGTCGAGCACACATTCGGCACCGCCGGGACGGTAGTGGAGCAGGTCGGCGGTCCAGGCGTCGACTTCGGCGCGCGGGATGTCGTCCCAGGCACGCATCTCCCAGCCGCCGAAATCCATCTCGGCCAGGCGCGCATCGAAGGCCAGGCTGCGTGGCTGCAGGCGCTGCGCAAGATGGGCGCAGCGCTGCAGCGGGCTCGAATACACGGGCAGCCTGCCGGGCAGGCCGCGCGCGCGCAGTTGCGCATGCACGCGCGCGAGTTCGGCTTCTGCGACGGCGACGTCGCTGGCGCCGTAGCACAGGCCGGGCGCCACATCGGGCTGGGGATGGCGGACCAGGTGCAGCTTCACCGCGCAGCCAGCGTTCAAGACCAGGCGCCGTGGCCGAGCGTGGCCAGCACGCCGACATAGATCAGGACTTCGGCCAGCTGCTGTACCGCGCCGAGGCCGTCGCCGGTGTAGCCGCCGAGGCGGGTCTGCAGTTTGCGGCCCAACCAGATGGCGCCCAGCAGGGCAGCCAGCAGCGCCACCAGCAGCGTGGTCGCCGAGATCCAGCCGGCCGCCAGCAGGATCGGTGCCGGCAGCAGCGCCGTGAGGGCTGCGATGGCGAATTCGGTCCCCGTCATCTGCTGGGCGAGCGGCTTGGCCTTGCCCTCGCCGCGCACGTATTCCAGCTTCCAGATGAGCGAGGCCGCGGCCAGGCGCGACAGCGGATGCGCCAGGAACAGCGCGCCGACGGCAAGGCGCGGCGGCAGCATCGCCAGCGCCGACAGCTTCACCGCCAACAGGCAGACGATGCCGATCGCGCCGTACGCGCCCACCCGCGAATCCTTCATGATCTCGAGTACGCGCTCACGCGTCATGCCGCCGCCCAGGCCATCGCAGGTATCGGCGAAGCCGTCTTCGTGGAAGGCGCCGGTCAGGTAGATCGAGGCCGCGGTCGACAACACGGCGGCGACCGGCGCCGGCAGCACCAGCGAAGCCGCGAAGTACACAGCGGCGGCGATGGCCGCGACCACGCAGCCGACCAGCGGGAAGTAGCGCGAGGCGTGCTGCAGCCAGCTGGCTTCGAAGCCGACCCAGGATGGAATCGGCAGGCGCGTGAAGAACTGCAGCGCGATGAAGAAGAGGCGGATCTGCTGCATTTGTTCGACTATTCGTTGGCGGATTTTTCGCTGACGCTGGCGGAGGCGAAGGTCGCCATCTCGTTCAGGAAGTTGGCGGCGGCCTGCAGCAGCGGCAGGGCCAGCGCGGCGCCGGTGCCTTCACCAAGGCGCAGGCCCAGCTGCAGCAGCGGACGCGCGCCCAGTGTTTCCAGCATGCGCCGGTGCCCGGCTTCGTCGGAGCAGTGCGCGAACACGCAATAGTCAAGGATGGCAGGCGCCATGCGGCTGGCGACCAACAGCGCGGCGCTGACGATGAAGCCGTCGATCAGCAGGGTCTTGCGCAGCGAGGCCGCTTTCAGCATGGCGCCGGCCATCATCGCGATCTCGAAACCGCCGAAGGTGGCCAGCACGTCGAAGGGATCGCTCACGCCAACATGGCGCTGGGCAGCGTCTTCGATCACGCGCTGCTTGCGCAGCACGCCGTCAAGCGACAGCCCGGTGCCGGCGCCGACGCAGTCCGCGGCCGGGATGCCGGCCAGTTTGTGCATCAGCGCCGCGGCGGAGGTCGTGTTCCCGATGCCCATCTCGCCAAAGCCGATCACATTGCCCGGCATGTCGGCGACCAATGCGGCGCCGTGTTCCATCGCCGCGGCGCACTGCTCGGCCGTCATCGCCGCTTCGTGCGCGAAGTTGCGGGTGCCGTGGGCGACCTTGCAGTCGATGAGGCCGGGGCGAGGACCGAAATCGTGGTTGACGCCGGCGTCTACTATATAAAGGGCGGCGCCTGTCTGGCGGGCGAACACGTTGATGGCGGCGCCATTCGTCAGGAAGTTCTCGACCATCTGCCAGGTCACGTCCTGCGGATAGGCGGAGATGCCTTCGGCGACCACGCCATGGTCGCCGGCGAAGACGATAATCGCTGGCTGATCGATCGACACGGCGACAGTCTGCTGGATCAGGCCGAGCTGCTTTGCGAGAACCTCCAGTGCGCCGAGGCTGCCGAGCGGCTTGGTCTTGTTATTGATCGCCGCGTCGAGCCGGGCGGCGAGTTCGGCGTTGGCAGTGGGGGCGATGGCGGGCAGTCGCATGCTGGTTCCGGGAGTGATAAAAGCGGCAAAGATAGCACACGGACAAGCGTTGCAGACCGCGGCCAGCTTTGCTATAGTTCGCCTCCGCTTCTGCAGCGCACAAGAGTTTCAGACAAATTGTTGTGCACACCGCAGAAAAGGATGAGTTGACGAGTTAAGCGAATTACTGCATAATCTCACTTCTCTGCTGCTGACGAACAAAACGATTCGCAGAATGCAGCAAGGCAGTACCGAATACGATCTTTAACAATCAACAGT
>Ga0308160_10004193_pt1 | contig 15572 bp, 13 predicted proteins | sample PhyFR1_FD_201036 | JGI IMG/M metagenome (GOLD analysis project Ga0308160, IMG submission 201036) | Phyllosphere microbial communities from UC Gill Tract Community Farm, Albany, California, United States - DLSLF.R1 | ecosystem: Host-associated > Plants > Phyllosphere > Unclassified | place: USA...
TTTTGGAGCTTTTCCTGCAACAAGTCCTCAACGGGCTGACCCTTGGAGGGGTCTACAGCCTGGTGGCACTCGGGCTCACGCTCGTCTACGGCATCCTGCACGTGCCGAACTTCGCGCACGGCGCCTTTTACATGGCGGGCGCCTACTCGGCCTTCTTCATCATGACGAAGCTGGGCCTGAACTACTGGTGGGGCATGCTGGGCGCGGCCGTCGTCGTGGCCCTGATCTCGGTGCTGTCCGAACGCCTGGTTTTCCACCCGCTGCGTAAGGCACCCTACCTGCACCACATGATCGCCTCGATCGGCATCCTGCTGTTCCTGGAAGCGGGCGCGCAGGCGATCTGGGGCGCGGACTTCCACCGCATGGACACGCCGTACACGCAGCTGCTCGAGTTCGGCGGCCTGACCCTGCCGGCCCAGCGCCTCCTGATCATCGTCGCGGCATTCCTGCTGGTGGGCCTCTTGCAGCTGTTCCTGAAGAAGACCGTCACCGGCGCGACCATCGTCGCGATGGCCCAGAACCGCGAAGGCGCGGCCCTGGTCGGCATCGACGCCACCCGCGTCGCGATGATGACTTTCGCGATCGCCGGCGCGCTGGCCGGCATGGCCGCCGTGCTGTACGCGCCGATCAACCTGGTCTACACCTCGATGGGGAACCTGGTCATTACCAAAGCCTTCGTCATCATCGTGCTGGGCGGGATGGGCAGTGTGCCGGGCGCAATCGTCGGCGGCCTGATCATCGGCTTTGCCGAAGCCTTCGGCGCCTTCTACATCTCGACCGACTACAAGGACATCATCGCCTTCGCGCTGCTGGTGCTGATCCTGTCGGTGCGGCCGCAGGGCCTGTTCGCGAAGGGAGCGCACTGATGAAACTCTTTAGTTCGACCACCGGCTGGCTGGCGCTGCTGGCGCTTGCAATCGCCTTCCCCTTCCTGGCCGGGAACGACTATCACCTGACCGTGATGTCGACCGCCTATATCTACGCCATCGCCACCATCGGCCTGAACCTGATCACCGGTTACACCGGCCAGTACAACCTGGCGCACAGCGGCTTCATGGCCGTCGGCGCCTACACGGTCGGCATCCTGACGGTGGACCACCAGGTGCCGTTCTGGATCGCCTTCTTCCTGGCGGGCGTGTTCGCGGCCTTCCTCGGCTTTTTTGTGGGCATCGTATCGCTGCGCCTGAAAACCCACTTCTTCTCGATCTTCACGCTCTGCGTCGGCTACATCATGTACCTCGTGATCGAGAAATGGGAAAGCCTGACCCACGGCACGGTCGGCATCATCGGCATCCCGGCGCCGCCCGACATCGCCGGCATCGATTTCACGTCGCCGCGGCCGCAGTACTACCTGGTGCTGTTCTTCCTGGTCGCCAGCCTGTGGATCATGCACCGCATCGTGCGTTCGCTGCTGGGCCGCACCTTCATGGCGATCCGCAACGGCGACGACCTGGCCCAGGCCCTGGGCATCAACCTGATGCGCAACAAGCTGCTGGCCTTCATGCTGTCGGTGTTTTTCGCCGGCCTCGCGGGCGCCCTGTACGCGGGCTTCGTGCGCTTCATCGGTCCGGGCGTGGCCAGCGTCGAGCACACCTTCGACATGACCATGTACATGCTGGTGGGCGGCATCGGCACCCTGCTTGGCCCTCTTCTCGGCGCGATCGGCGTGCCCTGGCTGACCCAGTACCTGCAGGTGCTGCAGGACTACCGTTTCGTCGTCTTCGGCCCGCTGCTGGTGATCCTCGTGATCTTCCTGCCGTACGGGATCGTCGGCACCTACATGAACCGCAAACGTCGCAAGGAAGCGCTGGCGGCGCAAGCGGCCGCTCCCGCCGCGCCGCGCAACGTCACCCCGATCTCCGGCGCGAAAGGAGCGACCCATGCTTGAAATTAGCTCGCTCACCAAGCGCTTCGGCGGCCTGGCCGCCGTCAACGACGTCAGCGTCAGCTTCGCACGCGGCACCATCAACGCCATCATCGGGCCGAACGGCGCCGGCAAGACGACGTTCTTCAATCTCGTGAGCGGCGCGATTGTCCCGACCTCGGGCAAGGTGGTCTTCGACGGCCGCGACGTGACTGGCCTGCGCGCCGACCAGGTCGCCCGCCTCGGCATGGCGCGCACCTTCCAGTCGACGACCCTGTTCGATACCGCGACCGTGCTGGACAACCTGATCGTGGGCCACCGCCTGCGCACCCAGTCCGGCCTGCTCGACGTGATCCTCGGCTCGAAGCGCCTGAAGGACGAGGAACGCGTCTGCCGCGAAAAGGCGCGCGCGGCGCTCGACTTCGTCGGCCTGTCGCACGTCGAGAACCGCATCGCCGGCGACATCTCGCAGGAGGAAAGGAAGCGCGTGGCTTTCGCGCTGGCCTTGTCCACCGACCCGACCCTGCTGCTGCTGGACGAACCGGCGGGCGGCGTGAATCCGGAAGAGACGGTCGGTCTCGCCAATCTCATTCGCAAGATGGCCGACAGCGGCCTCACCGTCTGCCTGATTGAACACAAGATGGACATGATCATGAACCTCGCCGACAAGATCCTGGTGCTGAACTACGGCGAGAAGATCGCCGAGGGGACGCCTGCCGAGATCCGCGCCAATCCGGTCGTCATCGAAGCCTACCTGGGGAGCGAACATGCTGCGGCTTGATAAAGTCTCGCTGTCCTACGGCAGCTTCCGCGCCCTGCACGACGTGTCGATCCACGCCGACGAAGGCGAACTGGTCGTGCTGCTCGGCTCCAACGGCGCCGGTAAAAGCTCGATCTTCCTGACCATGAGCGGCCTGCAGAAGGCGAGCACGGGCAGCATCCGCTTCGGCAACCACGAGCTGGTGGGGCGCAAGCCTTCGCAGATCGTGGCGGACGGCCTGGTGCACTGCCCCGAGGGCAGAAAACTCTTCCCCGGCATGTCGGTGCTGAAGAATTTGACCTTGGGCGCCTACGTCCACCGGCGCGACAGCAAGGGCACGCAAAAGACGCTGGACGAAGTCTTCGAACTGTTCCCGATCCTGCATGAGAAGAAGGACCAGGCGGCCGGTTCGCTCTCGGGCGGCCAGCAGCAGATGGTGGCGATCGGCCGTGCGCTGATGGGCCGGCCGAAAGCCCTGCTGCTGGACGAACCGTCGCTGGGCCTGGCGCCGCTGGTCGTGAAGCAGATGTTCGAGGTCATCGCACGTATCAACAAGGCCGGCACGACGGTGCTGCTGGCCGAGCAGAACGCGTATGCGGCGCTGAACATCGCCAGCCGCGCCTACGTGATCGAACAGGGGCATATCGTGATGGAAGGCGGCCGCGACGAGCTGCTGAATAACGAACAAGTCCGCAAAGCGTATATCGGAGCATAGACCCAGCGGGGCATAGATCCCGACCCACCCCAGCAGTAACCACAACAAGCAAAAACTTAGGAGACGCAAGATGAAAGTGCAAGCCAAGTTCACCCGCCGTACCCTGCTGGCCGCTGCGGCCGCCACCCTCGCCTTCGCCGCCGGTGGCGCCCAGGCCCAGGAGGTCATCAAGATCGGCTACTCCGGACCGCTCTCCGGCGGCGCTGCCCTCTACGGCAAGAACGTCCTGAGCGGCATGGAAATGGCCGCCGCCGAAATCAATGCCAAGCCCTTGCAGATCGGCGGCAAGAATTACAAGGTCGAGATCGTCGCGCTCGACGACAAATACAACCCGGCCGAAACCGGCATCAACGTGCAGCGCCTGGTGCAGCAGCACAAGACCGCCGCCGTGCTGGTCCCGCACTCGGGCGGCGTGTTCGCGGTGCAGGGCATGAACGAGAAAGCCAACCTGCTGCTGCTGGCCTACACCAGCCTGCCGCAGGTAACCGAGCGCGGCAACAAGCTGACCATCCGCATTCCGCCTGATTTCACCGGCTATATCGCTCCGTTCACCAAGGCCATGATGACGCGCTTCGGCAAGAACGTCGCCATGGTGCAGGCCGACCACGACTATGCGAAAGCCTGGTCGGCCGCCTTCAAGCCGGTGTGGGAAGGTGCCGGCGGCAAGATCGTCGCCGAAAATCCAATGTCCTATAACAAGGCCACCGACTTCTACAGCGGTGTGAGCCGCGCCATCCAGGCGAAACCGGACGTCCTCTTCATCGGCGGCGCGTCCGAGCCGACCGCACTGGTGGCCAAGCAGGCGCGCGAACTGGGCTTCAAGGGTGGCTTCATCGTGCTCGACCAGGCCAAGCTCGACGAGATGGCCAAGGTCATGGGCGGCATCGCGCCGCTGGAAGGCGCGATCGGCGTGATGCCGCTGGCGAACGACAACCGTCCGGAAGCCGTCGCTTTTGTGGAGCGCTATCGCAAGCTGAACCCTGGCAAGGATCCAAGCACCGAGATCAGCCTGAACTATTCGACCGTGCACGCGACCGTGGCCGCCATGAAGCTGGCCGGCACCACCACCGACGCCACGGCGATCCGCGCACAGATGGAAAAAGCCTTCACCACCCTGCCGGCGATGTACAACCCGAACGACATCGACGGCCTGGACAGCAAGGGCGGTACCATCGCCAACACCATCCTGGGCACGGTCGAGGGCGGCAAGATCAAGGGTCAGTTCCTGCGCGCCCTGAACGCTGGTAAATAAGCTTTAGCCTTACCTGATGACCGCCGGGAGCCGCGTATCCTGGCGGTCATTGTCATTGAACTGAGCCCGCTCCGTGTACAGCGGGCTCGGTGCAACATACACCCGCACCGGATGACCCAGCGCGCCGCTCGGCGCCACCTGGTTCAACTCGAAGGTCTGGACGATCGGGCTGACATTGAAACTCCAGCCGAATTCGCCGCTGCCGTTGACGAAACGGACGGTATCGCCGGCAACCACATTAACCGATTGCATGCCCTGGTTCAGGTTGACGACGCGGGTGGCGGCATGTGCCGGCACGGGCGAACCAAGCAGGTCGGCGCGCGGCGTGACGGCGGTGGCGGACATGCAGGCCGTCAGCAGGGTCAGGCTGACGGCCGGAAGTAGAGGACGAGTAGACATGATGAGCGCTCCACGAGGCTGATGGATCTACATTCACTCTAGCTCGCGGCGCGTGGAATAAAAGCGCGGCAGGAGGAATTAATTGGGTGCGTTGACGGTGGGAATGTTGGCCGGTGGCTGCCCACATGGTCACGCGGGCATGCCCGCCCTACGTCTCGCTACCGCCAACATTGGGGGTATCCGTTAACCGGTGCGCACCGTAGGGCGGGCATGCCCGCGCGTTGACAGAGTCCGCACGGAGGCGGCCCAAGCATCACACGACGCCGCGTTCCTTCAAGCCCTTCAGGGTGTCATCCGACAGCCCCAGCAAATCCGCCAGCACCTCGTTCGTCCCCTCCCCCAGCGTCGGCGGCGCCTTGCGCACCGGCAGCCGCTCACCATCGAAACGGTAAGGCGGCGACATCACATCGACCTCGCCCGCCACCGGGTGCGCCATCTTGTTCACCAGCCCGGCCTCCATCGCGCGCGGCGAGGTCATCGCCTCGTACAATCCCGCCACTTCGCCGCAGGGAATGCCGACCTTGCTCATGCGCTCCAGCAGCTCCTTGCGCTTGCGCGCCCCCACGGCTGCGCGCAGCTGCGGCACCAGCTCGTCACGGTGCCTGGTGCGCTCGAGATTGGTCGTGAAGCGCGGGTCCTCGGCCAGGTCCGGCCGTTCGATGACGTCGGTACAGAAGCGCAGGTACTGGCTGTTGTTACCGACCGCGATCACCAGCGGCCCATCCTCGGCCTCGTACACACCATAGGGCATGATCGACGGGTGCGCATTGCCGAAGCGCGGCGGATCGTTCCCGCGCAGCAGCGCTTCCAGGCCGTAATAGGCCGTGATCATCAGGCCGCAGTCGAACAGCGCCATGCCGATATGGCGGCCGAGGCCCGTTTTTTCGCGGTCGTAGAGCGCCGCCAGCACGCCCTGGGCCGCGTACATGCCGGTCATCATGTCGACGGCGGCGACGCCGAATTTCAGCGGCGGCTGGGTCGGCTCGCCGTTCAGGGCCATCAGGCCGGCCTCGCCCTGGATCACCAGGTCGTAGCCGGGCCGCGCCGCTTCCGGACCGGTACGGTCGTAGCCCGTCACCGAGCAGAAGATCAGGCCCGGCTGCTCCTTCTTGAGTTCATCGTAGCCGAGGCCGAGGCGCTCGATGTCGCCGAACTTGAAGTTCTGGATCACGACGTCGCTCTTGCGGATCAGGTCGCGCGCGATGTCACGGCCTTCCGGCGTCTTCAGGTCCAGGCAGACCGAGCGCTTGTTGCGGTTGACGCTGTTGAAGTAGGCCGTTTCGGTATTCCCGACACGCATGCCCCAATCGCGGGTGTCGTCGCCGCGCTGCGGGTGCTCGACCTTGATCACCTCGGCACCGAGGTCGCCCAGCACCATCGCGCACCAGGGTCCGGCCAGCACCCGCGACAGGTCGAGGACGCGCACGCCGGCCAGCGGCAGCTTGGATGTTGTTGTCACGTTCAGTCTCCGTCTTTATTGCTTGCGTCCGCGCAGGGACGCGAAATCCGGGGCACGCTTCTCGAAGAATGCCTTGATGCCTTCCTGCGCCTCGTCGTCGCCCTGCGATTCGGCCATCAGCTGGGCTTCCAGGTCGAGCTGCTGGTCCAGCGATGCGTGGCCGGCATGATCGCACAGGCGCTTGATGCGCGCGCCAGCATTCGCGGGGCCGCCGGCGATGCGCTCAGCCAGTTTCAACGCCTCGTCCAGCACGGTGCCCGGCGCCACCAGTCGGTTGACCGCGCCCAGCGCATGCAGGCGCGCGGCGGGAATCCGCTCGCCCAGCAGGCACAGCTCCATCATCTGCTGGCGCGGCAGGAACTCCGACAGGAAAGCGGTCGCGCCGCCGTCCGGACTCAGTCCGACCTTGATATACGCCATCGTGAAGAAGGCATTCTCGGCCGCGACCAGCAAATCGCAGGCCAGCGCCAGCGACATCCCGGCGCCCGCTGCCCCGCCCTCCACCGCCGCAATCACCGGCTTCGGGCAGGCACGCAGGGCGCGGATCTGTTCGTGCAGGCGGCCGATCTTTTCCAGGCGCTCAGGCACAGTGAGTTCGCGTCGCGTCGCCAGCTGGCGCAGATCACCGCCGGCGCAGAAGAAGTCGCCGTCGCCGGTGAGGACGATGGCGCCGATGCTTGGGTCGGCCGCGGCTTCTTCCAGCGCAGCCGGGAGCGCGTCATACAGCGCCGGCGTGATCGCATTCCTCGCCGCCGGATTGCTGTTGACGAGGACGCGCACGGCGCCCTCGGTACGCACCAGCAGCCCGCTCATGCAGCCTGCCGGCCGAGCGCAATGTAACGCTCGAGGTGGTGGTCTTCGTCGCCGAGCTGGTGGTCGATCATCACCAGGCGCTTGGCATAATGGGCCAGCGGCAGTTCCCAGGTCATGCCGATGCCGCCGTGGAGCTGGATGCATTCTTCCGCCACCTTGGTGCCGATGCGGCCGATGCTCATCTTGGCGCTTGAGATGGCGCGCTCGCGGGTGATGCGGTCTTCGCTGTCCAGCGCGGCGGCCGCGTTGATCACGGCGGAACGGGCCTGCTCGATTTCCAGCAGCAGGTCGGCCATGCGGTGCTGCAGGGCCTGGAAGCTGCCGATCGGGACGCCGAACTGCTTGCGGGTGCGCAGGTAGTCGAGGGTCGCCTCCTTCGCCGCTTCCATCGCGCCCAGCGCTTCCGCGCACAGGGCCAGGATGCCGCGGCCGACGGCGCGTTCCAGCGTCGCGTATCCCGCGCCCTCTTCGCCCAGCAGCGCGCCGCCGTCCAGCAGCACGTTCTCGAAGCGCAGTTCGGCCACGTGGCCGCCGTCGATGGTGGGCGTGCCCGTCACGGTCAGGCCAGCCGTGCCGGCCGGGACCAGGAACAGCGAGATCCCGTTCTGCTCGTCGACCGGACCGGCGGTGCGAGCGGAGACCACGAAGACACCGGCCTGCTCGCCCAGCGCGACGACCGACTTGACGCCATCCAGCGCCCAGCCTTCGCCTTCGCGGCGGGCGGTGAGGCTGACGCGCGCCAGTTCATAGTGCGTGTCCGGCTCGTCGTGCGCGAAACTGGCGATGGTGCTGCCGTCGGCGATCGATTCCAGCACGGCGCGCTGCGACTCGTTGCCGGCGGTGGCGATCGCTTCGGCCGCCAGCACGGCGCTGGCCAGCAGCGGTTCGAGCACCAGGCCGCGGCCCAGCGCCTCGAACACGACGGCGATGTCGAAACCGCCGCCGCCGAATCCGCCGTCTTCCTCGCGCATCAGCGCGCCGATGACGCCCAGCTCGGCGAAGTGGTTCCACATCTCGGGCGAATAGCCCTCGGCGCTGCCGGCGATCTTGTTGCGGACTTCAAAACCATAGCGCTCGGCGATGAAACGGTTCAGGCTGTCGGCGAGCATGCGCCGTTCTTCGGTATGTTCGAAATTCATGGTCGTTCCTTTACAGCCCGAGGATCATCTTCGAGATGATGTTCTTCTGGATCTCGTTGGAGCCGCCGAAGATCGACAGCTTGCGGTTGTTGAAGTACTGGGCCGAGGCTGCCGGCGCAAAGTCGGGGCCGAAAGTCGGGCCCTGGTAGTCGGCATCCAGCATGTCCTGGGTGAATGGACGCGCATGCACGCCCATCGCACGGCGCGCCAGCGAGGTGATCTCCTGGCGGATCTCAGTGCCGCGGATCTTCAGCATCGAGCTCTCCGCGCCCGGCACGCCGCCGCCAGCGACCGCCGCGATCACGCGCAGGTTCGTCGTCTTCATGTTTTCGAGGTCGATCTCGACGCGCGCCAGACGCGCAGCGAAGGCCGGGTCTTCCGACAGCGGCTTGCCGTTGCGGGTCTGCGTGGCGGCGATGCGCTTCAGGCGCGCCAGGGCCGCCACCGAGAAGCCGACACCGGCGATGTTGGTGCGCTCATAGGTCAGCAGGTACTTGGCGCAGGTCCAGCCGGCGTTTTCCTCGCCGACCAGGTTCTCGGCCGGCACACGCACGTCGGTGAAGAAGACTTCGTTGACCTCGTGCTCGCCGTCGAGCGTGATGATCGGGCGCACTTCGACGCCCGGCGAATTCATGTCGATCAGCAGGAAGCTGATGCCCGACTGCTTCTTGGCTTCGCGGTCGGTGCGCACCAGGCAGAAGATCATGTTGGCGTGCTGGCCCAGCGTGGTCCAGGTCTTCTGGCCGTTGACGATGTAGTGTTCTCCTTCAGCGTCAGTGCCGCGCACCGCCATGGTCTTCACTGCGGCCAGGTCGGAGCCGGCGCCCGGTTCCGAATAGCCCTGGCACCACCAGTCGTCGCCGTTCAGGATGCGCGGCAGCCAGTTGGCCTTTTGCGCCTCGTTGCCGTACTTGATCAGGACCGGGCCGAGCATGTTGACGCCGAAAGGCACGATGCGCGGCGCATGGGCGATGGCGCTCTCATTCTCGAAAATAAACTTCTCAACGGCGCTCCAGCCCGGGCCGCCGTACTGTTCCGGCCAGTGGTTCGCCAGCCAGCCGCGTTCGTTGAGGATGGCGTGCCATTCCTCCATGTCGGCCTTGGTGAGGTGCTTGCCCTCGGCGACTTTATCGGACAGTCGCTTTGGCAGCTTCTCGGCCAGGAAGGCGCGCACTTCGGCGCGGAAGGCTTCTTCTTGCGGGGTGAAATTCAAATCCATGGCAGTTCCTCAGTAAATCTCGAACAGGCCGGCGGCGCCCATGCCGCCCGCGATGCACATCGTGACGACGGCATACTTCGCCTTGCGGCGGCGGCCTTCCAGCAGCACGTGGCCGGCCAGGCGGGCGCCGGTCATGCCGAACGGGTGGCCAATCGAGATCGCGCCGCCGTTCACGTTCAGGCGCTCGTCGGGAATGCCCAGGCGCTGCTGGCAGTAGATGGCTTGCGAGGCGAAGGCTTCGTTCAGTTCCCACAGGTCGATATCCTCCACCTTCAGGCCGAAGCGCGCCAGCAGTTTCGGCACCGCGAAGACGGGACCGATACCCATTTCGTCCGGCTCGCAGCCGGCCACGGCCAGGCCACGGAAGGCGCCCAGCGGTTTCAAGCCGAGGCGCTCGGCCTCTTTCGCTTCCATCATCACGCAGGCCGAGGCACCGTCCGACAGCTGCGAAGCGTTACCGGCGGTGATGAATTTGCCTTCGCCCATGACCGGCGCCAGTTTTGCAAGGCCTTCGTAGGTGGTGCCGCGGCGGTTGCAGGTGTCTTCCAAGACGGTGACTTCGCGTTTCGTGACTTCCTTGGTCTCCTTGTCGGTCACGGCCATCGTGGTCGTGCAGGCGACGATCTCCTCCGCATAGCGGCCCGCCAGCTGCGCCTCTTCCGTCTTGCGCTGCGATTCGAAGGAGAAGCGGTCCTGCGCTTCGCGCGAGATGTTGTAGCGTGCGGCGACGATGTCGGCGGTCTCGATCATCGGCATGTAGAGGGCCGGCTTGTTCTCGAGGATCCACGGGTCCATGCCCGAATCTCCCGAATCGCGGGTGCGGATCTGCGAGATCGACTCGACGCCGCCCGCGATCACGGCCGGGGCGCCGTCGACCACGATGCGGCCGGCGCCGATGGCGATTGCCTGCAGGCCCGAGGCGCAGAAGCGGTTGACGGTGGTGCCGGCGATGGTGATCGGCAGGCCGGCGCGGATGATGGTCTGGCGCGCGACGTTGCGGCCGGTCGTGCCTTCCGGGTAGCCGCAGCCGAGGATGGCGTCCTCGATCAGGTTCGGGTCGATGCCGGCGCGCTCGACGGCGGCGCCCACGGCGTAGGCGGCCAGCTGCGGGCCGGTGGTGATGTTGAATTCGCCGCGGTGCGCTTTCGTGAGCGGCGTGCGGGCGGTGGATACGATGACGGCTTCGCGCATGGCGAGTCTCCTGTTAGGTCTTGCTTCTTTATTTGCTTAGTTATTTGTTTACTGATTTGTTTACTTATTCAGGCTCGCGAAGTTCTCGCCGCGTTCAACCAGTTCGACCAGCAGCGGCGACGGCTTCCAGAACAACGGGTCTTCTTTTGCGAATTCCTGGATGTCGGCCAAGATCTTCGGCAGGCCGACCGTGTCCGCATAGTGCATCGGGCCGCCGCGGTAGCGCGGGAAGCCGTAGCCGTGGACAAACGTCACGTCGACGTCGAGCGGACGCAGCGCGATCTTCTGGTGCACGACGTTCGCGCCCTCATTGATCATCGCGGCGAGATAGCGGCGCACGATTTCCTCGTCCGTGAAGCTGCGCGGGGTGATGCCGGCGCGCTGGCGCTCGGCGTCGATGATGGCTTCGACTTCCGGATCCGGGGTGCCGACGCGTGCGCCTTCCGGATACAGGTAGTAGCCGCGGCCCGTCTTCTGGCCGAACCAGCCGCGTTCGCACAGGCGGTCCGGGATCTGGACGTAGCGTGCATTCGGATCGCGCGTGGCGGCGCGGCGCTTGCGGGTGGCCCAGCCGATGTCGCCGCCGGCCAGGTCGGACACCTGGAACGGGCCCATCGGATAGCCGAAGTCGCGTACCGCCTTGTCGATCTGGTAGGGCGACGCGCCGTCTTCCATGATGGCTTGCGCGGCGGCGCCGTACACGGCCAGCACGCGGTTGCCGATGAAGCCGTCGCAGACGCCTGCACGCACCGCGGTCTTTTTCAGTTTTTTCGCCAGCTCGAATGCCGTGGCGACGACGTCGGCCGAGACTTTCGCCGGCACGACGATCTCGAGCAGCTTCATGATGTTCGCCGGCGAGAAGAAGTGCAGGCCGATCACGTCCTGCGGACGGCCGATCGATGCGGCGATCTGGTCGATGTCGAGGTAGGACGTATTCGTGGCCAGCACGGCGCCCGGCTTGCAGACGCGGTCGAGTTCCTTGAACACGGCCTGTTTCACGGCCATGTCTTCGAACACGGCTTCGATCACGAGGTCAACTTGCGCCAGTGCGTCGTAGGCCGTGCTGCCATTGAAGCGGGCCATGATGGCGTCCTTCGCCTCCGGCTTGATGCGGCCCTTGGCGATCAACCCGTCGTAGACCTTCTCGACATTCGCGCGGCCGCGCGCCAGTGCTTCGTCGTCGCGTTCGATCATGGTCACCGGCAGGCCGGCGTCCAGCACGGCCACGGCAATGCCGGCGCCCATGGTGCCGCCGCCGATGATGCCGACGCTGGCGATCGCGCGCGCCTTAGCGTCGCGGGTCTCCGGGGCCTTGGCCGCTTCGCGTTCGGCGAAGAAGGCGTGCACCAGGCCGGCGCGCTGCGGGCTTTCCAGGCATTCGATGAAGAGCTTGCGTTCCAGCGCCAGGCCCTCGATGAACGGCAGGTCGAGCGCGCCCTGCACGGCGTCGACGATTTTCAGTGGCGAGAACAGGCCGCGCGCCTTTTTCGCGGTGTCGGCGCGGGCGGCATCGATCGCGGCCTGGGTGGCGGCGCGGTCAGCCAGTGCGCTGCCTTCGCTGGTGCGGCGCGGGGCGGCGTTCGATGCGATCAGTTCGCGGGCATAGGCCAGGCCGGCCGCCTGCGCGTCCTCGCCTTCCGCGACGCGGTCCACGAGACCGAGTTTCGCCGCTTCCTTGGCGCCGATGTGGCGGCCGCTGAGCATCAGTTCGAGTGCCGCTTGCGCGCCGATCAGGCGAGGCGTACGCTGGGTACCGCCGGCGCCCGGCAGCAGGCCGAGCAGGACTTCCGGCAGGCCGAGCTTGGCGCTGCCGAGGGCCACGCGGTAGTGGGCGCCGAGCGCCACTTCCAGGCCGCCGCCGAGCGCGGCGCCATGGATGGCGGCGATCACCGGCTTGGCGCAGGCTTCGATGCGATTGCAGACGTCCGGCAGCGCAGGCGGCTGCGGCGGCTTGCCGAATTCGCGGATGTCGGCGCCGCCGAGGAAGTTGCGGCCTGCGCCGAGCAGCACCACGGCTTTCACGGCCGGATCGGCGTCGGCGGCCTCGATGGCCTCCAGCAGGCCGCGCCGCACGTCGACGCCGAGCGCGTTCACGGGCGGGTTGTCGATGGTGACGACGAGGATGTCCTCATGGCGGGTGCTTGCTACGGCGGCGTTTGCGGCGGTATTCATCAAGCCTGTCTCCTTTATTTTGATGTTTCGCTGTGCGAAATGATGTTTTGCAGATTTCAGCGAAATCAACCATACCGTATTTGTCACGCTCCTGTAAATCCCTTGATTGCATCGTCTTTACGGTATGTACGCCCCGCATTTCCTTGACCCAACCTTTGGCGTATCCATGCTCTCCTGGGCCAGAGTTCGCGTCGTTTCGCACTGCGAACGACCATTTCACGAAACAGTTGACACTCGACTTTCCGTTGTGTGAATATCCGCTCAGACCTGGCCGAGAACACCACAAGATGCCGGGCAACGAGACAACGAAGGAATTCATGCAACACGAGATCGAGTCATTCGAAGACGATGCAGCCAAGGACCGCCAGTTCGTGACGGCCCTGGCGCGCGGCCTGGAGATCCTGCGCTGCTTCCGTCCTGGCGAGACCTGGCTGACGAACAGCGAAATGGCCAAGCGCACCGCGATGCCGAAGCCGACGATCTCGCGCCTGACCTACACGCTGACCAAGCTCGGCTACCTCACCTATTCGCCCGACCAGGGCCGCTACCAGCTCGGCGCGGCCGTGCTCGCCCTCGGCTATACGCTGCTCGCGAATCTCGACGTGCGCAAACTCGCCCGTCCGGCCATGCAGGAACTGGCCGAATACGCGCAGTGCAGCGTGGCCATCGGCATCCGTGACCGCCTGTCGATGGTGTACGTCGAAGCCTGCCGCGGCAGCGCCGCCGTTACCCTGCGCCGCGATGCCGGTTCGCGCATCCCGCTGGCGACCACCGCGATGGGCAAGGCCTATCTGTGCGGCCTGCCGCAGAACGACCGCGACTTCCTGATGGACCACATCCGCCTGCAGACGGAGACCAACTGGCCGAAGATCAAGGCCGACCTGGAACAAGGCTTCAAGGATTACCAGGACCGCGGCTTCGTCCTGTCCTCGGGCCTGTGGGACGCCAACATCAGCGCCGTGGGCGTGCCCTTGATTGACCCGGACGTGAACAAGACCATGGCCTTCAATTGCGGCGGCCCCTCCTTCCTGCTGCCGCAGGAAAAACTGATCGAGGACCTGGGCCCGCGCCTGGTGCAGCTGGTGCGTAACGTGGAAATGAGCATGGGACGCAACCTGGGTTGAGCACGCGGCGCGGCCGCGACCCCGAATCGAATATGCAAGGCCGTGCACTGCGCGGCGTTGCCCCCGGCTTGTCCGGAGAATTGCAGCAAAAACCGTTTAGATAACTGAAAAAGGTGGAGACATGAAGAAGGCAACAAGCATCGCCCTGGCAATCATGGCAGTCTGCGGCAGCGTGCAGGCGGAAGAACTGCTGGTCGGCGTCCAGATTCCCCTGACCGGCCCGCTCGCGCGCGTCGGCATGGGCACCAACGAAGGCATCCGCGTCGCGGCCGAAGTCTTCAACAAGACCAACGGCAAGCACACCATCAAGCTGGTGACCGTCGACGACGAGTCGGCCCCGGCGAAAGCCGTCGCAGCCGTCGAGAAGCTGGCCAGCGAAGGCGTGGTCGCCGTCACCGGCGGCTACGGCTCCAACAACATCTCGCCGGCGTCCGACGCTGCCGGCAAGCTGGGCCTGGCCTACATCACCTCGGGCGGCGTCGACGACGGCCTGGTCGAAGCCGGCCGCAAGAACTTCTTCCGCATTAATAACACCGCCGGTTACCAGAAGGCCCTGGTCGGATTGATCAGCGACCTGGGCGTCAAGTCGGTCTCGATCATCTACTCGACCAAGGATGCCACCGAAGGCCTGGCGACCGACGTCCAGAAAACCCTCGGCGCCAAGGGCATCAAGGTCGGCATGCATGCGTTCGATCCCGCCATCACCGACTTCAAGCCGATCCTGAACAAGGTCAAGCTGCAGGACCGCTCGGAATTCATCGCCATGGTCGGCTACGAGAACGACTACGTCGGCATCCTGCGCGCCGCGCGCGTCCTGAAGCCGACCACGGTGAAAGCGATCGCCGGCGTCTGGTCGCTGGCCACGCCGAAGATGGCGGCCGACTTCCCGGACCTGATGCCGAACGTGTACGGCACCGCCGTCCTGCCCTTCCCGGTCAACTTCACCACGCCTGAAGGCAAGACCTTCGGCGAAGGCTACAAGAAGCTGCACAACAAGGAACCCGACTACCTGGGCCAGTTCGGCTACGTGCAGTCGATGCTGCTGTTCGAAGCGATCGCACGCGCTGCCGACAAGGGCACCCTCAAGAAGGGCGGCGTGATCGAGGAACTGCGCAAGACCGACAAGCAGACCCTGATCGGCCGCGTCCAGTTCAACGCCAAGGGCGACAACCCGAACTTCGTGCAGCGCATGGGCCAGCACCAGGGCAAGCAGGTCGTGCTCGTGTGGCCGAAGGAGTCCGCGAACGGCAAGCCGGTTTTCCCGGGCGTTCCTTGGTAAGCGTAGGACCGTAGTCGGAAACGCGGCTATTCGCCGCGTTTCCCCCGCATGAACTCAACTGGAATGCAGACATGACGGAATTAATCATGCAGGCCGTGTATTCGGGCCTGCTGCAGGGCGGCTCGTATGCGCTGATCGCCCTGGGACTGGCGCTGGTGTTCGGCGCCATGAAGGTGATCAACCTGG
>Ga0308160_10004194_pt1 | contig 15571 bp, 11 predicted proteins | sample PhyFR1_FD_201036 | JGI IMG/M metagenome (GOLD analysis project Ga0308160, IMG submission 201036) | Phyllosphere microbial communities from UC Gill Tract Community Farm, Albany, California, United States - DLSLF.R1 | ecosystem: Host-associated > Plants > Phyllosphere > Unclassified | place: USA...
ATCTTCGCCGGGCTGTTCTTCAGGCTGTCGAAGCGTTTCGACTTCGTGTGCAGCGGCCCCGGCGACCCGGTGAAGCGTTCCAGCGTTTCGCTCCAGCGCATGATCCATTCGGGCCGGCAGCCACCGATCGTCCCCAGCTGCCGCACTTCGATCGGCACCGAGAATTCGACCGGGCGCCCGAGGATGGCGCCAACCTGCGCCGTGTGCTCGCGCCAGCCGGCGAACAGACGCGCGATCTCGCCGTAGGCCGTGTCGAGCATGCGGTAGGCGTAGATGCGGTTCGGGCTGCAAGCACGGCCGCAGGCCGCCTGGTAGTTGTCGGCGTCGACCTTGTCGCGCAGGACGGCGAACATGTCGTTGACCTTCTTGCGCAGCAGCGCTTCGCCGCCCGGCTGGCGCCAGAAGGCGGGTGCGCGCGCATGCTCGGCGGCCAGCGCGGTGCGGAAGGCGTCCCAGTCGCCCGGGCGCGCCGACAGTTCATACGCGAGGCCCAGGGCCAGCTCGCCCACGGTCTCGCCGTAGCTGTTGCCGCCCGCCTGGGCGCGCGCCGTGCGGCCAGCCGCGTGCAGCGACTCGGCCAGCAGGTCGACATACAGCGCCAGGGCTTCCTCGCCCGGCGCCGGCGCCAGCAGCTCGGCGGGATCGACGCGCGCAAACGCGTCGAGCGAACAAGCGCCCAACAGCTTCCTGACCTGCTCCCATCCCGGTTCCTGGTAACGGGTTCCCGGCAAACGCATACCTTCCTCGTGTCTGTGTAACGTGTCCGCCAGATAACGAACTTTGCAAATCATGCCACACAAACACAGAATCTAGGCGCGCTGGAGAAGCCTAGTTGGCCTTCTGTTCAGCCTTTTGCGCCAGCATCGAGCGTAGCAGCCCGGCCACCACCGGCGCCGCGTCGCCCCCGCCCGTGCCTTCGGAGCGGCTGACGAAGACGGCAAACGCCAGGCGCCGCTCCTGGCCGGGGATGCTGCCCGGCTCCAGCCAGCCGGTGAACCAGACCGTGGCCAGGCCGTCGTCGCCGACCGGGGCGGTGCCGGTCTTGCCGTACAGGCCGGCGCGCAGGCCGTCGAATTCGGCGCCGCGGAAGGCGCCCGCCGCCGTGCCGTGCGCGACTACGCCGCGCAGGCCGGCGCGGATACGGTCCAGGCGCACGCCGAGCTTGCCGCCGGCCTGCGGTTGCGCCTCCTTGCCGTCCAGCGCCAGCAGCAGGCGCGGGTTGATGGCGCGTCCTTCGCCGACGGCGCCGGCGGCCAGCGCCATGTGCAGCGGCGTGGCCTGCATGCGCAGCCCGATCGCCATCTGGCGCAGCTCGTGGCGCGAGCCCACCGGGTCGCTGGCGGCGATGCTGGCCTGCAGCGCATCCCAGTTGCGCCAGCCATAGTCGGCCGGCAGCAGGCCGCCGTCCAGGCGCAGCGGACGCTCGAAGCCGAGCCGGCGCGCCATGGCCAGGCTCGGACGGACCGCGTCGAGCGCGCCGGCGTCGAGCGCGCGCAGGCTGGGCGCGCCGCCCTGCGGCTTGCCGAGCAGGCTGCGGTCGGCCAGTTCTGCGGTCCAGGCGAACCAGGTGTTCAGGCTATAGGTGAGCGCCTGCGACAGGCCCAGCTTGCCGTCCTGGGCGCGGCGGTCGAGGTGCTGGTCGCGGAAATTCGTGATGCGGGCGCCGCCGGGGTGCACCGGATAGGTCGCCGCATCGGTGCGGAAGTCGTAGCCGCCGCTCGCGGCCGTGGCGTTGATGGCGGACAGCGGCATGCCGTCGAGCAGCGCGTCCAGGCGCGGATTCGATTGCGCCGCCAGTTCCAGCCCGAGGGCGCTGACGATTTTATAGGTCGAGCCCGGGCTGCGCTCGGCGCCGCCGTCGTGCTGCATTGAAGCCTGGCGCAGCGGGCTGCGCGCCGGATCGACGCGGTCGAAGTCGCGCAGCTCGCTCCAGGGCGCCTGTTCCGCGCCAGCGTCGGCACGTGCGCTGGCGGCGGCAAGGATGTCGCCGCTGCCGGTGTCGAGCAGTACCAGGCCGGCCTGGCGCCCAGCCGGCGCCGTGGCGCCGCCGTTGCAGCGCGCGCCGTCCCAGTGGCCGCGGCGCAGGCCGATGCAGTCGAGCGCGCCCTGGGCGGCGCCTTGCAGCGTCAGGTCGAGCGTCAGCCTGGCGTCGTGCGCACGGCCATTTGGCTTCGGCAAGCGGCCCAGCATGCCGGCGATGCTGTTGGCATGGCCCTCGCGCACGCCGAGCAGGGTCGTGAGGCCGGCGGCGCTGGCCGCTTCCAGCGGACGCCCGCCCTGCCACAGCGGCCTGCCCTGGCGGTCGGCCAGCAGCACGGGTGCTGCGGCCGGCGCTGCGGCCCGGCCGGCATCGGGCAGCGGCTGCCAGCGCAGATCGCGACCGTTGAGCACCAGGTGGCGGTAGGCGGCGTCGCCACCCGTGTCGAGGGCCGCCATGTCGAGCGGCGCCGCTTCCAGCACCACCTGGCGCGCACCCGGCTGCAGGGCCAGCACCAGCTCGCGCACATCGTCCGGCCGGGTGCAGGCGCGCCCGCCGCAGACGGGCCGCGTATCCATCAGTTGTGCGCCCTCGATGCGCGTGACGCGCCCGGCCAGCATGATCTCGATGCGCTCGCCGCCCTGGGCGGCACGCGGCAGCGCCAGCGCCAGCCGTGCGCTCCGGGCATTGGCCGGCCAGTCGGCGATCCGGCTCCATGGCGCCCAGCCTTGCGGCAGACGGTCGAACAGGCGCGCGGCGGCCAGCGGCATGGCGCTGCTGGCGCCGACGGCGACCGGTCCGGCGCTGGCCTGCCAGGTACTGGTAGATGCGTTCGGGCGCAGGCGCCAGGCCAGCAGGCGCCGCTCGCTATTGAAGACGCGTACCTGTTCCAGTACATAGGCGCCGTCGGCACGGCTGTGCAGGCGTTCCAGCAGTTTCAGGCCGGCGGCGTCGAGCTGCATGCCGTCCCAGCTGTGCAGGTCGGCGCTTCGCTGGGCCGGATCGGCGGCGCGCCAGCGTGCCAGGTCGCGCGGCGCCACTTCCACCAGGCCGGACGGCGCCAGGCGGATGAAGCCGTGCTCGCGCAAGCTGTCGAACAGCGCGCCGTCTTCCAGGCGCGGCGCGGCGGCGGCAGGCACGCGGTATTCGCCGGGCGCCAGCGTGGCCGTGCGCACCTCGCCATGCACCGGGAAGGCGGACACCAGCGCAGAGGGTGCGGCGCCGGCTGCCGGCTGCCAGCGCTGCAGCACCAGCTCTCCCGCCCGGCAGGCCGCGCTGGCGCGGCGCATCACGCGCAGTGCACCGGTATCGCCCCAGACCAGCCAGCCCTGGCGGCCGAGCTGCGCTTCGCCGCCCTTGCCGATCGCGCCCAGGCTGGCGTCGCCGATCCAGCGCGCGGCCGGCGTGCCGCCCCACTGCACGCGCAGCGGGACGCCACCTTTGGTCGTGCCGGTGATGTCGAGCTGCGGCATGGCCTGGCCGGCCAGCACCACGTTGCGCAAGGTGACCGGGCTGGCGCTGGCTTCGTTGCGGGCGGCCCAGCGCGCCACGTCGGCAAACGGATAGCCGACGCGCACTGGAGCGATGCGGCCGCCGCCCCCGTCCAGCATCTGCTCGCATAGGTCGATCACGACCGGACGTTCGGCGCGCATGCCGGAGACGACCAGCAGCGCGCCGTCGCCATACGGATTCAGGCTGACGCCCGCCGCGGCGGGCACGCTGAAGGCCAGGCCGGGCAGCGCCGGCTGGAAGGCGTCGAGCTCGCGCACCAAGCCCGCGCTGGCAGCGTTGCCGCCGGCGGCCGCGCCGAGCGTGCGCGCATGATGGGCAATCAGGATGCCGCCGCCGATAGCCAGCGCCAGCGCGGCCACACCCAGCCAGACGCCGGCGCCGGAATGCGGACGTGCCTGTCCGCTTACCTCGGCCGCAGCCGCACGCGCCTGCCCCGTGCGTCCGCTGGCACGCAGGTTGCGTGCGCGCCGGCGCGCCCGGCGGTTCGACGCCAGCCCGCCCAATACCGTGGCGATCATTCCCCCCATTGCTCTCCTTCCGCGCGGCGCCGCTGTGGCCGCTCATCGCGCAGGTCTAGCGGAGGGAGGGAGAAAACATGCAGATACGACCGCGTAGACGGACGTTCGGCGCCGTTCTTGTGCAGGTCATCCCGCCTTTTGTGCGGCTCGTCGCAATCCGCTGTCACCCTTGGCGGCCCTCGGATACAGTGCATCCATCGAAACCCCACCCGCAAGGAGAACACCGTGAAGATCGCCAAGCACATGGAAGCCGTTTTCGTCGTCGCACTCGCCGCCGCCGGCTCGTTCAGCTACTTTGCCGACGGCGTGACGCCGGCCCAGGCCGCAGCTCGGCAACAACCAGCCGCCATCCAGGATTCGAGCATCGCGACCGAAACCAAGATGGCCGTCGTGGTCGTGAAGGGCAAGCGTCCGAGCGCCGCCGAGAAACAGCAGATGCTGCTGGCCGATCGCCGCGCACCAGGGAGCACGATTTGATTTCCCGCGCGCGCCGGGCAGTGTCGTGAAACCGACATGCCCGGCAGCGGCTTGATCCCCCTCTGCCCCCGCTTTCCTCTGCGCATCCGCACGCCCCCTGCTCCGTCGGTTTTACCTTCCTTTCTTCTCCAGCTTGTCACACTGATGCAGCAATCTGTTTCAGATGTAAGCACATGCGTCAAACGCAGCATTCTGCACAAGCGAGCGCTATAGTGAATCATCCGCTTTGGATTCTGGAGAACGAACATGAAACGCAGCCTCACTCTCGCTACCCTGATCGCCATCGGCGCTGCCGCGTATGCACCGCTGCCTTCGATGGCGCAGGGCCTGGAAGTCTATATCGGCAGCGCGCCGCCGGCGCCTGTCTACGAACGCATCCCTGCCGCACGCCACGGCTACGTCTGGGCGCCGGGTTACTGGGAGTGGCGCGGCCACCGTCACTTCTGGGTGCCGGGCAGCTACGTCGTCGACCGCCCGGGCTACGTGTATGCGCCGCCAAGCTGGCACCAGCGCGGCGGGCGCTGGTACATGAGCCAGGGTAACTGGTCGCCGCGTGACCGGTATTACGCGAACAACGACCGCTACTACGGGCCGGACCGTCATCGCGGACCGGACCGCGGCTGGAACGACCGTGACCACCGCGGCGGCAATTATGGCCGCAACGATGGGCGCCGCGATTACGACCGCGATGGCGTGCCGAACCGGTATGACCGCGACCGCGACAATGATGGCGTCAGCAACCGCCATGACCGTGACCGCGATGGCGATGGGGTGGGTAACCGCCGTGACCGCAGTCCGGACAATCCGTATCGCCGTTGAGCGGTGGGCGGAGTGGAAATAGGAAGCGCCTCGTGAGAGGCGCTTTTTTATTGCTTATTTGCTGGCTTCGCCGATAATCGATCGATGAGACAGCGTGGACACGGGTGTCCACCCTACAACAACCGGAACCTTACCGCTTCAGGTACTTGTCGAGGAAAGCCAGGATCTTCGCGCTGGCCTCGGCCTGGTTCTTTTTCTTCGAGAACCCGTGGCCCTCGTCGGCGAACACCACGTACTCGACCTCGACCTGGTTCTTGCGCACCGCCTCGACGATCTCGTCGCTTTCCGGCTTGATCACGCGCGGGTCGTTGGCGCCCTGGATCACCATCAGCGGCTTGCGGATGTTTGCGGCGTGGAACAGGGGCGAGGTCGCGGTCAGGAAGGCCTTGTCCTTCACCGGGTCGCCGATCTCGTCGTACAGGGCCTTGCGCTGGGACTCCCAGTACGGCGGAATGCTCTCCAATGTGCGGATCCAGTTGCTGACGCCGAAGATGTCGATGCCGACCTTGAAGGCTTCAGGACGGAAGGCCATCGCCGCCAGCGTCATGTAGCCGCCGTAGCTGCCGCCCATGATGCCGATGCGTTCCGGGTCGACCCAGCCCAGGCTGGCGAGCCAGGTCTTGGCCTCGACGCAATCCCACAGCGGCTCGTGGCCGTGCTTGCGGTCGTCGGCGGTGAAGAAGGTCTTGCCATAGCCCGAGCTGCCGCGGTTGTTGATACCCAGGACTGCGTAGCCGTGGTTGACCAGGTACTGGATCTGGGCGCTGTAGCCGCGCATGGTCTGGCCGCCCGGACCGCCGTGCACATAGACCACGGCCGGCACCTTGTTCGCGTTCGATGCGCCCTTCGGCTTGTAGAAGATCGACGGGATCACGGTGCCATCAAACGACTTGAAGCGCACCACCTCGGCCTCGACCAGGTCGTTCGGATCGATCTCCGGGCTCACGCTGCGCGTGAGCTGGGTAGTCTTCTTGCTGCGGAAATCGTGCACGTACAAGTTGTTCGGCGAGCGGTCGCCGTTCACGTAGAACGCGACCAGGTTGCCGCTGTTCGAGAACACGGCGCCGCGCATCTCGCCGCCGCTGGCCTTGGGCAGCGCGACCGGCTTTTCGCTGGCGCTGTCGACCACGCGCATGCGGATGCTGCCGTCCTCGTTGACATAGCTGATGCGGTGCCTGCCGTTGCGCGAATAGCCGGTGCCGGCGATGTCCCAGTCGGCCTTTTCCACATCGCTCACGGCGCCGGTGGCCAGGTCGTAGGCGCGGATGCGGGTGAATTCGCCGCCGTCGTTGGTGGCGAACAGCAGGCGCTTCGATTCGGGGTCGAAGTCCTCGGCGCTGTAGCTGGCCGTACCCTGGTGCTGCGAGATGTGCTTCGTTTCGCGGGTCTGCACGTTGTACAGGTAGACGTCGCTGTCGGCGGTGGTGTTCGGCTTGTCGAGCGCCAGCCAGCGCCCGTCGCGGCTGATCGCGGACACCGTGCGGCCGGTCTCGTTCTGGTAGACCAGGGTGCGCGCATAGGTCCTGGCGTCGTAGCGGTACAAATCGAAGTATTTCGGATCGCGCTCGTTGGTGGCGACGTAGAAGGCGTTGCCGTCGGGCTGCCAGCCGGCGAAGCTGGCCTTCAGTTTGGCGCCCGGCGTCAGGTCGCGCTCGGTGCCGTCGAGCTCGCGCACGAACAGGTGGTTCTGCTCGTTGCCGCCCTGGTCGCGCGTGAACAGGATGCGGTCGTCGTTGTAGAAGAAGCCGACCGCGTAGGTGCTGTCGGTGGTCGAGTTGGTGAGCGCGCGCGGGGTGCCGCCGCCGACCGGCAGCACATAGGCGTTGAAGATGCCCGAGGCGTTACTGCTGAACAGGACCTGCTTCTCGTCGCGGCTGAACGAGGCGCCGCTGACCGAGGTGGTGGCCATGAACTGCTCGATGGTATAGCGCTTGGGCTGCTTTTGCGCTTTCTGCGCAGGCTTGGCGGCGGCGACCGGGGCGGCGGCCTGGGCCGGGGACAGGACCGCAGCCAGGCAGGCGGCCAGCAGGGATACGCGTACGACGTGGTGGGACAAACGCATGGGTTCTCCTCTTTGACAACGATTAGATTACGCCAAGCAAGTGTTGCAAGCTTTGCATGCCGTGTCAACGTCGCCGAAAGCGGTTATGCTCACGCCATGAACGACCTCGACCGCCTGCAAGGCGCCGCCAGCAAGACCGAACTTGCCGCCAGCCGCAAACTGGCCCTGCGTACCAGGATTCCCCTCGAAGACGCCTTGCGCGCCACGCTCGAACACAGCGCCGGCGCCGCCGGTCTCGACCAACTATTGACCGACCGTGCCGCCCTGCGCGAAGCCGAAGCCGCACGCGCGCTGGCGCGCCGCAGCGCCCGCGACGCGGCGCGCGAAGCCGCGCGCGTTGCCGCCCTCGCCCTGCGCCGCCTGCGCCAGGAAGGCTTGCCGACCGCCTGGCGCGGCTGGTTCGACGGCTCCGCCAAGCCGAACCCGGGCCGCTGCGGCATCGGCGCGCGCCTGCTCGGGCCGAACGGCGAAAGCGTGGAACTGTCGCAGCCGGCCGGCTATGGCAACAGCAGCGAAGCCGAGTACCGCGCCTTGATCCTGCTGCTGGAAACCGCCGCCGCGCACGGCGCCGGCCCGCTCACCGTGTACGGCGACAGCCAGGTGGTGATCGACGACGTGAATGGCAGTCCTGATGCCGGCGCCGTCGTGCTGCGCTCCTTGCGCACCCGCGTGCACGCGCTGCTGGCGCAACTGCCGCATACCACCCTGCGCTGGATACCGCGCCACAAGAACGGCGAAGCGGACGCCCTGTCCCAACGCGCCACCGCTTCATTGAACGAAGAACTCGATGACTCACCCGCACTCTGAACTCGCCGCCTGGCGCCCGCAATTGATCGCACTGGCCGCCGCCGCGGCCGGCGACGACGGCGCCCACGATGCCAGCCACCTGGAACGCGTCTGGCGCAGCGCCGAAAGCCTGCTCGCCCACCACCTTGATGCCGACCCGCTGGTGGTTCTGGCCGCCAGCTACCTGCACGACCTGGTCAATCTTCCAAAAGACCACCCCGAGCGTGCCAAGGCGTCACGCCGCTCGGCCAACCTGGCACGCAAAGAACTCGCGCAGCGCGGCTTCCCGCAGGATCGGCTCGACGCCGTGGCCCACGCCATCGAGGCGCACAGCTTCTCGGCGGCGATCGCGCCTACCACCATCGAAGCGAAGATCGTGCAGGATGCCGACCGGCTCGACGCCCTCGGCGCCGTCGGCCTGGCGCGCATGTTCTATATCTCGGGGCGTCTGGGCCGCGCGCTGGCGCATCCCTCGGACCCGCTGGCGCTGGAACGCCCACTCGACGACGGAGCCTATTCGCTCGACCACATCGTGGTGAAGCTGGCGCAGCTGCCGGAGATGATGCAGACCGAGGCCGGGCGCGCCATCGGCAACGCGCGCCTGGGCAAGCTGCTGGTGTTCCGCAAGGAGTTCGCGGCGGAGTGGCTGGGTAGCGCCGATGCGCTGGCTGATTAGCGCTTGCTGATTAAATAACACAGCCGGTGTAAGATGGTCCTTTTTGGCAGGACCATCCCATGCTGCAGAAGGCTGCGACGCACCAGGCCAAGGCCGGCAACCTGAACTTCGTTCTCGTCAGCGTCTTCATCGACGTCATCGGCATCGGCCTGATCGTCCCGGTGATGCCGCCGCTGGTCGGCCAGTTCGTGCAGGGCCGCGACGAGCAGGCCCTGTGGTACGGCATCCTGGCCACCGTGTTTGGCCTGCTGCAGTTCATCTTCATGCCCATGCTCGGCGCCATCAGCGACCGCGTCGGGCGCCGCCCGGTGCTGCTGTATTCGATGGGCGGCATGTGCCTGAACTTCCTCGTTACCGCCTGGGCGCCCAGCCTCGCCTGGCTGTTTGCCGGGCGCGTGATCGGCGGCCTGTCGGCGGCCAGCATGTCGGTGGCGATGGCCTATGCGTCCGACGTCTCCACGCTTGAGAACCGGGCGAAAAGCTTCGGCAAGATCGGCGCCGCCTTCGGCCTGGGCTTCATCTGCGGCCCGATGCTGGGCGGCCTGCTGGGTGAGATGAATCTCGCCTTGCCCTTCTACGTGGCGGCCCTGCTGACCGGGGTGAATCTAGTCTATGGTTACTTCTTCGTGCCCGAATCGCTGGCCGCTTCCACCCGCGAGCCGTTCAGCTGGCAGCGCGTGAACCCTTTCTTTGCCCTGCGCAAGCTGCTCGCGCGACGCGACATCCGCGGCCTCGTCACCGTGTTCGCCTTGACCACCTTTGGCCAGATCATGACCCAGACCACCTGGGTGCTGTACACCACCTTCCGCTTCGGCTGGACCCCGCGCGACAACGGCATCGCCATGTTCTGCGTCGGGCTGGCGTCGGCGGTCGTGCAGGGTGGATTGGTGTCGGTTCTGATCCGCCGCTTCGGCGAGGTGCGGCTGTCGATCATGGGCCTGGCCTCGGGCGCGATCACCTTCGTCCTGTATGGCCTGGCCACCGAGGGCTGGATGATGTACGTCTTCATCTGCTGCAACCTGCTGGCCTTTGCCGCCGGGCCGGCGCTGCAGGGCATCGCGTCGCGCTCGGCCGGCGCCGGCGAACAGGGGGAGCTCATGGGTTCCCTGCAGTCGATCAGCAGCCTGGCGGTGGTGGTCACGCCGCTGATCGGCACTTCGATCCTGGGCGCGGTCAGCCATTTGCCGGCCAACGACTGGCGCATCGGCAGCAGCTTCTTCCTGTCGGCGGCGATGCAGGCGCTGGCGGTGCTGGTGGCGGTGCGCTGGTTCCGCCAGCGCCACCTGGGCGCATGAGCGGACCAGCCGCCGCCATGTCGGGCACGGTCGTGGCGGCGGTGCTGGCTGCGGCACTGATGCACGCCGGCTGGAACGCCATGCTCAAGACCCGGGGCGACGCTTTTCTCTCGACCGTGGCGGTGGCCGTCAGCGCCGGCCTGCTGTGCGCATTCGCCCTGCCGTTCGTGGCGCAGCCGGCGCCGGCGAGCTGGCCCTACATCGCCGCATCGGCGACCATCCACGTGGTGTACTACGCGCTGCTCATGTCGACCTACCGCGAGGGCGACGTCAGCCACGCCTATCCGCTGATGCGCGGCTGCGCGCCGCTGCTCATCGCAGCGTGCGGCATGGTTTTCATGGGCGAACACCTGGCGCCGCCGCAGTGGCTGGCGATTTGCCTGATCTGCGCCGGCGTGCTGGCCATGGCCGGGCATCGCCGTGGTGCGCCGTCCGGCCAGCGCCGTACCACGCTGCTGGCGCTGGCCTCGGCCTGCTCGATCGCGGCCTACACACTGGTGGACGGCGCCGGCGTACGCATGTCGGGCGCACCGGGTGGCTATACGATGTGGATCTTCGCCCTCGCGGCGCTGGGCGTGGCCGCGCTGGCCGGGCGGCGCCGGCGCGAGGCGCTGGCTTTCGTGCACCGCAACCCTGCCCTGCCCGGCGGCGGCGCGATGTCGGTCGGCGCCTACTGGGTGGCCTTGTGGGCCATGACCCAGGCGCCGGTGGCGGCCGTGGCGGCGCTGCGCGAGACCTCGATTTTGTTTGCGACCGCGATTGCGCTGCTGGTCCTGCGCGAACGGGTCGGGCCGCTGCGCCTGGCCGGGGCGGCGCTGATTGCCTGCGGTGCGGTGGCGATGCGGCTACATTAAATCAGCATATCTGACTACACTACCAACATTGCGAGTTATTTTCTTATCATGCAAAGTATTAATCAGCAACACTCATCAACCAAGCTGAAATATCAATCGCTAACAAATACAGGCTCCGAGCCTTCTGATATTGCAATCCCGCCTACCGGCACACTGAGTATTACATTGACCCCTACACCAGCCCCAGTGGTTCCACTGTACGAAAACCCTGCAGTCTGGGTTCCAATAGCAACAATCCTGAGTGTCGTAATTACCATCTGGGCTGGCTGGAAAAAGACCAAGATGGAACTCGCTACTGCAGCGCATCAAGCGTCAATTGAACGAGATCAAGCTCGCGAGCAAGCTAACTTAGAGCGACAGCATGCAGCTGAACAAGCTCATCAAGAGCGAATTACTAAAGCACGACGCGAAGTATATTTGGAAGTCATTAGCGAGATGATTAAAGCCCAGACCACGCTGAGCTTATTACCAACTCAAGATGCTGAAAAGCTAGACATTCAGTCAGGCTTTAATGGCCTTATTGCGGCTGTATCCAAAGTAAGCGTACTAGGTGAAATGGCTACAGTAGTCATGAGCAGGGAACTTCTCACGACGATTCATCAAACGTTATTCAAATTGTTAGCCCTAATTGTTCCTCTTCACGAACAGAAGCTAGACGTCCAGTTCCATGAGAAGAAGGCCAATGAACAGCATGAAAAGATAGACCACTTAGCCACTGAGATCCAAACGATTTTAGAAACGTCGGCGGACCCAATTGAACTTGCACGTTTGCGCAAAGCATTAAAATATCGAAGCGCCGATTCAGATAGATACGGTGCTGCATGCCTGGCCGCTAAGCTAACACTCTTAGATCGCCAAAAATCTTATGACGATACATTGCTAAGCGAGACTCAGTTCATTCGCCAGAAAACAGACGAGTTAATTGCTTCGATCAGAGCGGAACTGTCGCTCACAACATCGTTAGAAGAACTGCACTCAACAAGTGAGGCGATGCATATGGCAGCCGTGGCCGCCGTTGAAGATTTAAGGGCAGGTTTTCGCAATAGCAAATAAACCGAAACTTAACGGTAATATGTTAAGCAACACCCTGTCTTTTTGGCAAAGCGTAGCGTAGCAAGCTCGTCTCTAACGATAAGATATATGAGTTTCCAAGATCACCCCTATGTATGCTTTCGCATATTTTGGACATGTGCGAGAAAAGCTAGACACAAGCAGGTCGAATCATTGGCAGTGGCGCAGGCTCCTATAATCAGAAGTCAGAACTTCGCCTCCACCGTCGCCCGCAGCGTCACGCCCACCGGATACGACCCGCTGCGCAACACCAGCCCACGCCCTTCCTCGAGGTAGCTGCTGCGCGACACGAAATCCTGGTCCAGCAGGTTCTGCCCCGCCACCCGCAGCTGCAGCTTGGGCGAGAACTTGTAGAGCACATAGGCTTCCAGGTCGCGCCGGGTGTCGATGACCGAGGTCTGGCGCTCTGACAGCCGCACCTCGCCGCCCTGCTTGTAGGCGAAGCTGGCGCCGGTGCTGAGCTGGCCGATCTTGTAGTCGATGCCGAGGTTGGCCGACAGCGGCGTCTGGCCGTCGAGGCGGTTGTCCGGGCCCGGCACGCCGTCGACGCTCGACCAGTTGCGGCTCAGGCTCGCGCGCAGGTCAATCGCCGGCGCGCCTGCGAACACGGCCTTCAGCGGGAACTTCGCTTCCAGTTCCAGGCTTTTGGTGACGGCCTGGCCGGCGTTCATCGGCATCGCCACCCAGCGCGCGCCGTCGAAGTCGATCAGGTAGCGGGTGTAGCCGTCGATGCGGCGCATCGAGGCGCTGGCCGAGAGCAGCGCGCCTTCCGCCCAGTAGTGTTCATACGAGGCGTCGAAGCCCAGCGCCAGTTCCGGCTGCAGGTTCGGGTTGCCCATGTAGTCGGGATCGGTCGAGCGGTTGTCGACCGAGGTCTGGCGGCGAGGGATCAGGCTCGACACGTTCGGCGCCTTGTAGGTACGGGTGACGGCAAAGCGCACCTGGTCGCCCTTGGTCTCCGGGATTTTCCACAAGGTTTGTAGCACCGGGCTCCAGACGCTGGAACGCGAACGGCCGGTGTCGAAGGTATTGCCCGAGGTGCGGGTGCGGATGCCTTCCCAGCGCGCGCCCAGGTACACCGACAGGCGCGGCGTCAAGCTCCACTCGTCTTGGGCATACAGCGCCAGGCGCGAGACCTGGGCCTCGAACTGCTCGCCATCGGGCAGGCCCGGAAACACTGGCAGGCCGGCCTCGGTTTCGAAGCGCGTGTCGTCGCGCGCGTTGTAGCCGCCGTCCCAGCCCATGCCGAGCGCGTGGCCTTCGAAGATGGTCTTCGAATACTTGCCGGTGGTGGTCGCGCCGCGGTCTTCGCCTTCGGCGACGATCAGGTTGTCGAGCGCACGCGTGGCGCCGGATGGGGTCAGGCGACGCTGGGTGCTGTCGTTCTCGCCGCCCTGCACGCCGATCTTCATGTCCAGCTTGGCGCCAGCCGCCATCTTGTGCACCCAGTTCAGCTCCGTGCGGTAGAAGCTGTTCTTGTTCTCGTTACCGAGAACCAGGTCGGGGTAGATGGCGGGCGTGCCGATCGTGGTACTGGCTGTCTCATTTGTCCGCGTCTTGAAGCGGCCCGCGTTCAGGAAGCTTTGCGAGGTGAGCGTGTCGCCGTTCTCGAGGTTCCAGTTCAGGCGCGGCGCCAGGTTGAAGAAGGTGAAGGAGCCGTCTTCAAGGCCCGTGGTGCTGCGCGCTTGCGTCTGCACGCCGGCCGCGTCGTAGGCGTCCTCGAACACGATGCCGGTACGCTCGAAGCTTTCGTGCGCGCCGCTGCCCGAGAGCGAATACGACATCTTGCCGACCTTGTCCGACAGCTGCAGGTTGACGTTCGGCCCGCGCATGCCGCTGCTGGTGCGGCGCATGCCGACCTTGACTTCGCGCTGACCGCTGCGGATCGCCTTTTTCAGGACGATGTTGATGGTGCCGGCCACCGACTGGGTAGAGAATTCGGCGCTGGCCGCGCGCAGCACCTCGATGCGCTCGATCACGTCGGGCGAGAGCGACTCGATCGAAAAGCCGGCCGGCGCGCGCTCGCCGTTGATCAGGATTTGCGTGTAGCCGGCGCCCAGGCCGCGCATGCGGATCTCGCCGCCGCGGCCATTGCTGCCGTTGACGGTGATGCCGGGCACGCGCTTGAGCACGTCGGTGACGCTGGTATCGCCGTACTTGACGATCTCTTCCTGGCTGACGACGATCTTGGTGGCGGTGTCGTCGCGCCGCGGGTCGTAGGCCTGGGCCGAGCCCTTGACCTCGACGCGCTGCATCTTGGGGTCGGGCTGGGATGCGGCTTCTTCCGCGTTCTTCACGGGTTGTTGCGGAGCTTCCTGCGCGTGCAGGGACAAGCTGGTGGACACGGCTGCGGCCAACAGGGTCAGGCGGAGCGAAGTACGACGAGAAGACATGGCGGGCGAGCGAGATGAGGAGCCGATATTGTCGATGAGTTCAGCGCCCTTGTGTTGCTACTGAGAATATTTTTTTGATATGCATGCGCGGACAAATCCGTCCCATGCATGGCGAATCGCGCCGATGCGCTACACTGAACAGGCACGGCCGCTGTGAAAAGAATGATATGCACCGGGCCGGGCCTTATTTATAATTCGCCATCCTTACCGTTTGGGGTTTTCCACCGTGTCCGACCGCTTTAAAGTACTGCCACAATATGTCCTGCCCAAGCAGGCGCTGACCTCGTTTGCCGGACGCGTCGCCGGTGCGCGCGGAGGCGCGATGACGACCCGCCTGATCCGCTGGTTCGTCGGCAAGTACGGCGTCAACATGGCCGAGGCGGCCAATCCCGACATCGCCAGCTACGCCAGCTTCAACGAATTCTTTACCCGTCCGCTGGCCGACGGCGTGCGTCCGCTGGCGCAGGCCGACTTCGTTTGCCCGGTGGACGGCGCGATCAGCCAGTTCGGCGCCATCGACGACCACCGCATCCTGCAGGCCAAGGGCCACAAGTTCACCACGGCGGAACTGGTGGGCGGCGACGCCGAACTGGCCTCGCACTTCCAGCACGGCAGCTTCGCCAACCTGTACCTGAGCCCGAAGGACTACCACCGTATCCACATGCCCTGCGACGGCCGCCTGACGCGCATGATCTACGTGCCTGGCGCCCTGTTCTCGGTGAACCCGACCACGGCGCGCGGCGTGCCCGGCCTATTCGCGCGCAACGAGCGCGTGGTGTGCGTGTTCGAGTCCGAGCAGTTCGGCACCTTCGTGATGGTGCTGGTGGGCGCGACCATCGTCGGCAGCATGGCGACGTCCTGGCACGGCGTGGTCAACCCGCCGCGCATGGCGCGCATCTGCGACTGGACCTACGACACCACGCCGGTGGTGCTGAAAAAGGGCGAAGAGATGGGCCGCTTCCTGCTCGGCTCGACGGTGGTGATGCTGTTTAAGGAAAAGACGATCAGCTTCAATGGCGAATGGGCGCCGGAGCGTTCGGTGCGCCTTGGGGAGTTGATGGGCAATCGGCCGGCTTGATCGTCGATGTGGTGGGTTCGAGAACCCACCACCCGCGACACTCAAGCAGTTA
>Ga0308160_10004195_pt1 | contig 15571 bp, 12 predicted proteins | sample PhyFR1_FD_201036 | JGI IMG/M metagenome (GOLD analysis project Ga0308160, IMG submission 201036) | Phyllosphere microbial communities from UC Gill Tract Community Farm, Albany, California, United States - DLSLF.R1 | ecosystem: Host-associated > Plants > Phyllosphere > Unclassified | place: USA...
AGTCCTTCGGGTTGATGCAATCGGTGGCGCCCATGCTGCGCGCCAGATCGAACTTGCCCGGGTTGGTGTCGATGGCCAGGATGCGCCCGGCCTTGGCCTGCACCGCGCCCTGGATCACCGCCAGGCCGATGCCGCCCAGGCCGAACACGGCCACCGAGTCGCCCGGCTTGACCTTGGCGGTGTTGTGCACCGCGCCGATACCGGTGGTGACGCCGCAGCCGAGCAGGCACACCTTCTCCAGCGGCGCCTCCGGATTCACCACCGCCAGCGAGATCTCCGGCACCACGGTGTATTCGCTGAAGGTGCTGCAGCCCATGTAGTGGAAGATCGGCTGGCCGTTGTAGGAGAAGCGGGTGGTGCCGTCGGGCATCAGGCCCTTGCCCTGGGTGGCGCGCACGGCCTGGCACAGGTTGGTCTTGCCCGACAGGCAGAACTTGCACTTGCGGCATTCGGCCGTGTACAGCGGGATCACGTGGTCGCCGACCTTGACGCTGGTCACGCCCTCGCCGATCGCCTCGACGATGCCGCCGCCTTCATGGCCGAGCACGGCGGGAAAGATGCCTTCCGGATCGTCGCCGGACAGCGTGAACGCATCGGTATGGCAGACGCCGGTGTGGGTGATGCGGACCAGCACCTCGCCCTGGCGCGGCGGTTCGACGTCGATCTCCACGATCTGCAGCGGCTGGCCGGCTTCGAAAGCGACGGCGGCACGGGATTTCATGAGGTTTCTCCTGGAAGAACGGGTTGGGTCGTGGGGTTCGGGATCACTTGAGGTAGGAACGGACCAGCATGCCCATCTCGCGCACGCGCGCGGCGCGCTGCGTGTCCGAGGCGGCGGCGTGGCCGAATTCTTCGCGGATATGCGCCTGCATCACTTCCGACATCAGGCCGTTGACCGCGCCGCGGATCGCGGCGATCTGCTGCAGCACCGCGGCGCAATCGGCGCCGCCTTCCAGCGCGCGCTCCAGCGCCTCGGTCTGTCCGCGCACGCGGCGGATGCGGGCCAGGACGCGTTTCTTCTCGTGGGGCGTATGCGGCATGCGGGACCTAGGAACTATACTGGGGGACAGTATATTCCCCTGCCCGAAAAAGAAAACGCCCCCGCCGTCCCGGATCGGGACGACGCGGGCATGCGGCACCGGGCCGCAGGACTCAGCGTTGGGCGGGCGGCGCCGCCGGGGAAGGCGCGGCGCCGTCCTGCGGCGGCCCGCGCCACGGTGGCGGGGCCACGCCCTTGCCGCGCAGGCAGGCGTCGAGCTTGGCGAAATTCGCGCGCATCGCCGGGTCCGGCTTGGGACCTGGCGCCCGCGTGGCCGCAGCGGCCGGGGCATCGTCCGCGCCGGCAGCGGCCGGCGGCGGACCCGGCGGACGTCCATGCGGCGGCAGCGGCAGCCCGAGCTCGCGCGCACAGGACTGCACCGCGGCCTCGAACGCCGGGTCGCGCGGCGGCGGCTGAGCGTGGCCCGGTCCCCCGCCCACTCCGTGACCGGGGCCGTGATGCGGCCCGCCATCCGGCGGCGGCGGCTGCGCGGCGGGGCCACCGACACAGACGGTGACGCAGCCGCTCAGCGCGGCACTCAACACTAGGGTCAGCGCCCCTTTGGCGACTCGATGCGATGTCATGCTAGGCATGCCTCCTCCTGATGGCGGGGTGGTGAAAATAGGCAATGGACGCGGTGCGCCGACGGCGCCGCGCCCGCTCCCCGCGACACGCTCGCCAATGCATCCACGTACGGCATCGTTTCATGCCGATATCGCGTGCCGTTGTCGCCGCGCGACACGTGGGAAAGCGCGCTTGCCGAGCACGACGCACGCAGCGCAGCGCCGCTCGGCCGCCGACTGCGGCGCAACCGCAGACACCGCACTGGCGTCGGAAAGCTCATGGCAGCGGCGCGCCGACCGCGGCGATGCGTTCCACCGCATCGGCCGCCTTGGCAGGCGCCGACTCGGCCAGCACCGCGGCCTGGAAGCGCGCCGCGAAAGCCGCGTCGTTATGGCAGAAATAGCGGCGCGCGATCGAGGCGCACGACAATGCCGACGCCCACTCGACGCCGGCCTTGATGCCGCCATGGTCGGCTGCGAGGCGCCGGCGCGTCAGCGTTTTGTGTCAATGCATGGCTGAATACGACACAAACTCGCCATGAGGTCACCGTCGCCACTCCCTATCATGGCGCTGCGATCATGCGCCCGCCTTGCCTCCGGCAGCGACGGCCTGCCCGCACCAGTTACCGGCGGCAGCGGCCGCGTCTAGACTGGCTGTACTCCGAGCGGCCGCCCTTCAAGACCATGGATATGCAATCCTTCATTCTGGTAGTCGACGACGACCCCGATCTGCGCCGGCTCATCAGCGAGTTCCTGCAAGAGCACGGCTACCAGGTGGAAGCTGCCGAGAATGTCGCGGACATGCGCCGGCTGATGGCGATACGCCAGCCCGACCTGGTGATCCTGGACGTGATGATGCCCGGCGAAGACGGCCTCAGCGCCGCCCGGCAGCTGGCCAGCGAGCGCGGTGCGCCGGCGGTGATCATGCTCAGCGCGCTGGGCAGCGACACCGACCGCATCATCGGCCTGGAAGTGGGCGCCGACGACTATCTGGCCAAGCCATGCAATCCGCGCGAACTGCTGGCGCGGGTGCGCGCGCTGCTGCGCCGCAGCCAGGCGGCGTCGCTGCCGCCGGAAGCGCGCGGCAACGTCTACGAATTCGCCGGCTGGCGCCTGGACGTGATCCGCCGCGACCTGCGCGATCCCACCGGCATCTTCATCAACCTCTCCGACGGCGAATTCGCCCTGCTGCGCACCTTCGTCGAGCATCCGCAGCGGGTGCTCAGCCGCGACCAGTTGCTCGACTACGCGCGCGGCCGCGACACCGAAGTCTACGACCGCGCCATCGACAGCCAGATCAGCCGCCTGCGGCGCAAGATCAACGAACGCGTGCAGACCGAACTGATCCGCACCGTGCGCAACGAGGGCTACATGCTGCTGCCGAGCGTCGCCCGGCTGTGAGCGCGCCCAAGCAGCGGGGCCGCCGCGGCGTCTCGATCTTCGCCCGCACCTTCCTGCTGCTGCTGGCCGCCCTGCTGACCGCACAGCTGATCGGCATCGCCCTGCTGGTGTTGCGCACGCCGGTCTACGAAATGCCGGTGCATCCGCCGGAAGTGATCGCGCTGCTGACCACGAAGATGCCGGCCGGCACGCAGACGTTGAAAGTGCACGACGCCAAGCAGGCGCCGTTGCCCGCGCCGGGACAGGTGCGCGACCGTTTCGCCGAGTTCATGCTCACCAATTGGCTGGACGTGGCGCCGGAGCGGGTGCGCTTCTACCGCAGCAGCGACGAGAAGCTGCCCAACCCGAATTTCTCGCCGGAAGAACGCAACCGCCTGCGGCCGCGCTCCGGACCGCCCGGCGACGCGCGCTTCCTGCACGATGGACCGCCGCCGTTCGCAGATCCCGGCGTGCCGCCGCAGGCGCCCTTCGACAGCGAAGCCGACGCGCAACAGCCGCCACCGGCACCACCGGGCGAGGCCAATCCTGACGCGTTCGGCAGCGCGATGCGCGCGGCGGGTTCGCGCTGGCGCGAGCGCGGGCTGGCCCCGGCGTCGCCGCTGCTGGGCGGCTTCACCGCCGCACTGCAGCAACCCGACGGGCGCTGGCGCAGCGTGGTATCGCCGCCGCGACGCTTCTCCACCGCGTTCAAGACCCAGGTCGCACTGCTGTTCGTCGCCGGCCTGCTGGCGATGCTGCCGCTGGCGTGGTGGTTCTCGCGCGCGCTGGCCGCACCGATCAAGCGCTTCGCCGAAGCCGCCGACCGGCTCGGCCGCAATCCCGATGCGGAGCCGCTGCAGCGCAGCGGCCCCAGCGAAATCGTGCAGGCGGCCGACTCGTTCAACGCCATGCAGGCGCGCCTGAACCGCCTGATCAACGAGCGCACGCACATGGTCGCGGCGATCGCCCACGACCTGCGCACCCCGCTGGCGCGCCTGGCGTTCCGCCTGGAAGGCCTGCAGCCGCCGCTGCGCGACAAGACCATCGCCGACATCGACGAGATGAAGGCGATGATCTCCGCCGCGCTGGACTTCATCCACAACGACAGCCGCCGCGGCACCCGCGCACCGCTGGATTTCCGCCTGTTGGTGGAGAGCGTGGTCGACGACGCCAGCGACACCGGCGCCGAGGCGAGCTTCGTCGCCGGCCAGGCCATCACCCTCGATGGCGATCCGTTGTCGCTGCGGCGCATGGTGATGAACCTGCTCGAGAACGCGCTGAAGTACGGCAAGCGCGCGCGCCTGCAACTGCACCGCGACGGCGCCGACTGCGTGCTGTGGATCGACGACGACGGCCCCGGCATTGACCCAGCCCAGCACGAGCAACTGTTCCTGCCGTTCTTCCGCGGCGAGAACTCGCGCAACCGCGACACCGGCGGCATCGGCCTGGGCCTGTCCGTGGCGCACAGCATCGCGCTCGCCCACGGCGGCGAGATCACCCTGACCAACCGCCCCGAAGGCGGGTTGCGGGTGTGTGTGGAATTGCCGTGTCAAGTGCCTACGGGCTGAGATCGGAACGGATTTCGGGAAAGACGCAGCGTCTTGGGTGAATCGGACTACGGCGAAGCGGACATCCCTCAGGTTGTTGTTGCCGGTGAGTTCGGCAATGAGCTAGCGCGGTCGCGCCGACATAGTGACCCAGTCAATCGTGTGCCTTGAAATGCTTCTCGGCTAGCACCTTGGCCAAACGCAGGCCTTCTTCCGTCAATCTGCCATTAGCGGCCTAACGCCTGAATTAAGTCGAGCCGCGAAGCAGGTTCGGCTTGAATGAATTGTTAGGTCCCAACACTACCACGGTAGCTCCGACCAATCCTTGCCCTGCAAATTGCGGTGGCGGCCGGAGAGCTGACCGAAAAAATAACTGAGGCATGAAAAAGCCGCAGTAGCCCAGCAAGCAACAACGACCCAAACGCCCGCGCGCCCTGCGGCTTCCAGCCCGGCGAAGTAAAGAAGGACACATTAGGCTGCCGAGTAGCAGGCCAGCGAGGCAGGCAGCCGCAAATACCAAGAAACTACGCGGCTTACCAAGTTTTCGGATCAGTGTGTGCATGAGTGTTGGATCGGGGCCTAACGCCTGAGTTAAGCCGCGCCGCGAAGCGGCGTCGGCTTGAACGAATAGTTAGCCCTTCTACGCAAGAGCTTTCTTTAAGGACTGCAGCGCACGGTCAGCTTCTTTCTTCGACTCATCGCTGTGCCACAGAACCGCGCCACTTTCGAAGACGTGGTCGATAACCTCACATGCCACCGCCGCAGTCTTGATCATGTAGGAAATCTCAACGCTCCATGACTTGGAGTTGAAGTGTACGAACTCGTCTCGCATTTCATCTAGGGAACTCAGTGCTCTCTCGTGTCGCTCGTCTGTCGGCAGCGGTGTTGCGCCGCTGCGGAGGTATGCGGCCTGCTTTGCCTTGGCGTAGAGACGCAGGAAGTTGTCCATATGTGGGTTGGGAAATTCCAGCCCCTGACTCCCACTCTCAAGCGCAGCCAACATGCGGCATGTAACGCTAGGCTTCTGCACATGAAACAAATTTCCGTTCGTTAGCGCTAGCGCCAGAGCTCCTTGCACCGCTGAGTGGACTGCGAGCACAAACCATCGCCAGTAGTGCGGTTTCGCGTCGACGAGAGCTAGGAAGTCGGATGCAGCGACCAGCGAGTACGCGGCATCATGCTCGGTGTCGGTTCGCCAGTACTCGATACTCTTCATGAGAGAGCTAACACCTGAGTTAAGCCGCGTCGCGAAGCGGCGTCGGCTTGGACGATTTGTTAGGGCTCATTGGTTCCGGCCCCAGCCGACTGCCCTGTCACTGTATGGCCGATCTCGGTGAGCATATAGGCCAAGTCTATTGCCGTGGGCTCCTCGCCGCGGGCTATGCGCTTGATGAGCATGCTGCGAGGAAAGACGAAGACCTTTTTTGGCAGAGCTTGGAGCGCGTGGTCAGAGCCGAGGTTGTCTGTGGCCAATACCCAACTAAGGCCAAGTTCTGAGGCGAGGACGTCGCCAAAGGCAGTGCCCAGGCCAATCAAAGCATCATTTGAAGGTGACGCAGCAAGAAGCCGCTGCAGTTTGGGCAAGTCGCGCGCATCTCGCTCGAGACGGTCGTTCTTGCCAAGGAGCCGCTGCACTAGCGCACGGTCTTTGGTCAAGGTCCGCCGTTCTAGAAAGGAGAGGTCGCGTGCCCGCATATGAGCCCTAACAACTGAATTAAGCCGACCCGCGAAGCGGGTTCGGCTTGAATGAATTGTTAAGCAGCAGCCGACTCACTGCGCCCACTCCTGCTCAACGTTGGCCAGTACCTCACAGTCACAAAATCCGCCGTACTCGCCGAGCCAGGGAAGGATTGTCGCCTCCGGTAGGTCGTGATCCTGTAGAAATTGGCGCGTGAATCGAAGCGAGTGGTCACAACCGACTGACAGAGCGCCGTCTAAGTATTCAAACAGCTGGGCCAGCTTATTTTGGGAGATTGGCATTGCAGCTACTGCCGCGGCCCGCTGTTGCTGAGCTACCTCACGGACCATGGACTTGCGCCGCTCTTGCTCGATTTTCGATGGCATTGGTTCTGCTGCCTAGCGCCTGAATTAAGCCGCGCCGCGAAGCGGCGTCGGCTTGAATGAATTGTTAGGCCGCATCTGGCCCAATGGGGTCAATGTGGCCTTTGCAGATAAGACTGCTAAGAAGGAACTTTGCAACTTGTTGTTCGCTAATCCCGCCAAGCTGAGTGGTTTCTTGGCCACGATCACCGTAGACAGTGACAAGCCCCTGCTCAATGAAATACTCAGCCTCGTAGGCCTTTCCGTTTTTGTTGATCTCAATCGTGCCCACAGATTCCCCGTGATCTCTATTGCGGCCTAACGCCAAAATTAAGCCGAGCCGCGAAGCGGCGTCGGCTTGAATGAAATGTTAGGCGCGGAGTCTCTCCGAGGCCTGCTCATTTGCGTTTGCTCCCAGCGCTTGCGATGGCTCTACGGAGTGCGCGCTTTGCCGCGTGATGGCCGGCAAAGCGTAGAAGTCCGAAGTATGCAACTGCTATAGCGACCAGCCATGGCCCGCTAAGCGCGGGCTTGATAAAGGCATAGGCGACACCAAATACTATTGCGCCTGCGATGTAGATGATGCCTTCCATATCGAAAACCCTTAGCGCCTAACGCCTGAATTAAGCCGGCCCGCAGCAGGGCGGCGACTGGGTGCAAATATAGCCGAATGCGTGCACTTAGGCGCCGCCCTGATGCGGGCTCGGCTTGAATGAATTGTTAGGCCTCATCATATGCTTGCAGTATTCTGTCACCCGCAGCCTCTGCAGCTATATGTATTAAAGCAGTCTGCGCAAGAGCAATAGTCGGGTGGTGGGCAACATTCTTGGCAAACCAGAAAACCTCGCTGATTGACTCATCACTATGCCAAGTAGTCATAACGAATTGATCTTCAGGTATCTCGCCATAGTCAAAGCGCTCGCTATTGGCTTTGTCTACAGAGTCATCCCAAGTGCTGCAATCAATGCCCCATGCCATCATATATAAACAACCAGACTCGACGAGCCAGTCGCTCACGAGCGCCTGCCAACCCGCGGTGGCTTGACTTTCAACAATCACAACGGCACGAAGCGGCAATGGCATCCTCTCCGGCGGCGCAGCGCCCGGAACCAAATGCACGTATGCGAGGATCTCTGACATGAGGCCTAACACCTGAGTTAAGCCGCGCAGTGGAGCGGCGTCGGCTTGGACGAATTGTTAGGTCTTAGCCGGCCACTTGGCGGATAGGATCTCATCTAGCCTTTGGTCATTGAGGCCGATTTCATTTCTGTCGGGTCTAGTCCCACGATTCCAATTAACAATCGTGATTGCAGCGGAATCGGGAAAGTCTTCGTACTCTCTGGAAAGCAGGGCAATCAGCTCAAGGTTTGACTTGACCTTGCCCGCATCGAAAAGCGAACGAAAGGCCATCGAGTGAGAACGGTGCGATGCGATAAGAGATTTGACGTCCATCATGCGCTCACCTAAGGCCTAACGTTTGAGTTAAGCCGAGCCGCGAAGCGGGTTCGGCTTGAATGAATTGTTAGGCGGTGAACTCAGTGAAGAAGGTGAGCCTGTTGCCGTCTGGATCAGCTACTAAGATTTCGCGAGTTTTCCATGCGGTGTTGCGCGGCGAGCCAGATTGAACAAGTCCCGCTGCTTGGAACGCCTGATGGCACTCGTCTACATCTGGAACAGCAAAGTAGACGGCGCCACCGACCTGACAGTCGTCTGCGTGCTCTGTTAGGAAAATCGATTGGTCCCCGCGAGTAAGCTGTGCAAAGACCGGAAAATCTGGCTCGTGCCGATACTCCCAATCGACGGTGAATCCAAGGCCCTGAACGTAGAACGGGAAACTGGCGGAAGCGCTGGTTACCCGAAGGACGGGGGTCACTGTCTGAGTCACGATGATCTCTCCTTGCTGCCTAACTACTATTGGACCGCCTAAAAGCAGTGTTGCACCGAGTATCCACCATCGGAAGAAGTCTGGAAAGAGGTGAATTCCCATTACCTTTCAGCGACTTGCCGGCTCATCGATGGCAGTTCAGCCACAGACAGCGACCGCGTTATCCGACGTTTGCACAGGTGTATGAGTTACACCCGTGACGGTGAAGGCGTAACGGGGCATCTACTCTCGGCAGCGTGGGAGAAACTCCCAGGCCGGCTCCGGCTGCGTCCCTCTCCCTGTGCACCAAGCGGGCGCACGCCTAATAGCATTGGGAGTACGACGCGACCGTCGATGAAACCGCTCTCCGAAGCGAGGCTTTGCGATACAGGACCGCCAGCTGCATCGACCGCAGTCGTCGCAAACCGATCAGTACGCGAACTCGCGAAACACCCGGTCGATATCGCCCTGCCAAGCCCCGTGATACAGCGCCAGCTTGCGCTCGGCCGCGGTCTCGCCGGCGTGCAGGATCTCCACCAGCGGTTCCAGGAAGCGCGATTCGTCCTGGCCGTCGCCGTTCAAACGGGCACGGCGGCGCAGGCCGTTCAGGGCGATCTTCACCGACTCGGCGGCGAGGTCCTGCACGGTGCCGTTGCGGAACGGCAGCTTCAGCGCCTGCTTCGGCACGCCGTCGCGCAGCGCGTGGCGTTCGACCAGGCTGAAATCCTTGACCAGGTCCCAGGCCGCGTCCAGTGCGGCATCGTCGTACAACAGGCCGACCCAGTACGCCGACAGCGCGCACAGCCGGCCCCACGGGCCGGCGTCGGCGCCGCGCATTTCCAGGTATTTCTTCAGCCGCACTTCCGGGAACGCGGTGGTCATGTGATCGGACCAGTCGCGCAGCGTCGGCAGCGCGCCCGGCAACGCCGGCAGCTTGCCCTGCATGAAGTCGCGGAAGCTCTGCCCGCTGGCGTCGACGTAGGTGCCGTCGCGGTAGGAGAAGTACATCGGCACGTCGAGCAGATAGTCGACGTAGCGCTCGTAGCCGAAACCGTCCTCGAACACGAAGTCGAGCATGCCGGTGCGGTCGGCGTCGGTGTCGGTCCAGATGTGCGAGCGGTAGCTGAGGTAGCCGTTGGGCTTGCCCTCGGTGAACGGCGAGTCGGCGAACAGCGCGGTGACGATCGGCTGCAGCGCCAGCGACACGCGGAACTTCTTGATCATGTCCGCTTCGCTGGCGTAGTCCAGGTTGACCTGCACCGTGCAGGTGCGGGTCATCATGTCCAGGCCGAGCGAACCGACCTTGGGCATGTAGTTCTTCATGATCTGGTAGCGGCCCTTGGGCATCCACGGCATTTCGTCGCGGCGCCACTTCGGCTGGAAGCCCATGCCGAGGAAGCCCAGGCGCAACTCGTCGGCGACCTGCTTGACCTCGTTGAGGTGGCTGCCCACTTCCACGCAGGTGTCGTGGATGGTTTCCAGCGGCGCACCCGACAGCTCCAGCTGCCCGGCCGGTTCCAGCGTCACCGAGGCGCCGTCGCGCAGCAGCGCGATGGTGTGCCCGCCTTCGCGCACCGGCTCCCAGCCGAAGCGGGTCAGGCCGGTGAGCAGGGCCTCGATGCCGCGCTCGCCTTCGAAGGTCGGCGGGCGCAGGTCGTCCAGGCGGAAGCCGAACTTCTCGTGTTCGGTGCCGATGCGCCACTGCGCTTCGGGCTTTTCTCCGGAGGCCAACACCTCGACCAGTTCGTTGCGGTCGGTGATCGGCGTTTCGGCAACGTGGCTTGGGCTCGACAAGGGCAGGCTCGCACGGAAGATGAGGCGATGTGGGGATGGAACGCCCGCCTCGCAAGGCCCGCACTATAACGTGACCGGCGCCAAGCCCACATCGCTACCGGCGGTGCTGCAGCATTCCACGGATCCGCCCGGTCGGCGCCGGCGAGAGTGAGACGCAGCACCGCCGGCCGCGCCGCCCTCGGCTAGGCTGTAGGCCTGTTCTCCGCCATGCAGGCCTCCGATGCGCCCCGCCCATTCCGAACTGCATCGCGCCGATCGCGCCGGCTGGCTGCGCGCCGCGGTGCTCGGCGCCAACGACGGCATCCTGTCGGTGGCCGGGCTGGTGGTCGGTGTGGCCAGCAGCGGCGCGCCCGCGCCGGCGGTGCTGGCGACCGGTATCGCCGGCCTGGTCGCCGGCGCGATGTCGATGGCCGCCGGCGAATACGTCTCGGTGCAGTCGCAGGTGGACACCGAACGCGCCGACCTGGCGATCGAGCGCCGCGAACTGCGCGAGGATCCGCACAGTGAGCTGGAAGAACTGGCCGGGATCTACCGCCAGCGCGGGCTGGACGCGGCGCTGGCGCGGCAGGTCGCCGAGCAGCTGACCGCGCACGATGCGCTGGGTGCGCATGCGCGCGACGAACTGGGCATCACCGAGACCCTGCGCGCGCGGCCGCTGCAGGCCGCGCTGGCGTCGGCGGCCGCGTTCTGCTGCGGCGCGGCACTGCCGATCCTGGCCGCGCTGCTGGCGCCGGCCGGGCGCCAGGTGTGGGTGACCGTTGCGGCGACGCTGCTGGGGCTGTCGCTGACCGGTGCCTTGGCGGCACGCGCCGGCGGCGCCTCCGGTGCACGCGGCGCGGCGCGCGTGGTGTTCTGGGGCGCGGCGGCGATGCTCGCCACCGGCGCGGCCGGCCGCCTGTTCGGCGTACAAGTCTGATCCGACGCTGCGCAGCCTGGACCAGGGCGATTCCTTTCCGGCACGGCAGCGAGCCTGGCCGCCTCGATCAAGCGGCGGCGACGCGTAACGCCAGGGCGACACCACCGTCGCGACTAGAGGGCACCTCTAATAACCCCCAAAAGCTCTGTCTAAGCACTCGCAAGTGATTGATGTGTCTAGCGTGCAATTCTCGGATTGAGGTTATTAGAGGTGCCCTAGAATCGCCTTCGGCCGCGACCGCTTCTGATCGGAAATGCGCCGACCGCGGACCGCATCGCGCGCCGACGCCGCGCATGCGGCGCTGCGCACTGCGGTAGCATCGCCAACGATGGCCGACACCCACGACCCCGAATTCCTGCTGCTCGCGCAACTGGCGACGCTGGCGGAGTGCGAGCGCGCCGAAGGCTATGCCTGCATCACCGCGCGCCGCGAACACGGCGCAAGCTCGGTCGCCATTCCGCGGCCGCAGCTGGCGATCCTGCTGCAAGGCCGCAAGCAGGTGCGCACGGCGACACAGACGCTGGAATTCGCGCCGGGCGATCTGTTCCTGGTCACCCGGCGCTGCCGCATCGACGTAGTGAATATCCCCGACCCGCACAGCGGCATCTATCTGAGCGCGGTGATCCCGTTGTGCGAAGAAGCGCTGACCGCCGCGCGCACGCTGTGGAACGAACCGTTGCCGGCCGCCGGCGAGGAACTGGCGCGGCTGCGCACGGTCGAGTTCGGCAGCGCGCTGCTGCAGTGGCGGCAGGCGCTGCAGGACGGCCACTACACCGAAGCCAGGCTGGCGCTGGCGTCGCTGGTGGTCGCGTTCTGCCGCCGCGGCCATGGCGGCTTGCTGTTGCCGCCGGCCCCGAGCATCGCCGCGCAGGTACGCGACTTGATCGCGGCCCAGCCGCAGCGCGCGTGGCGATCGCGCGATCTGGAAGACAGCCTCGGCCTGAGCGGCGCCACTTTGCGCCGGCACCTGGCCGGCGAGCGCACGTCGTTGCGCGAACTGATCACCGACGCGCGCCTGGCGCATGCGATGGAACTGCTCTACACCACCCGCTGGCCGCTGAAGACGGTGGCCGCGCGCGCCGGCTATCGTTCCACGCGCAGCTTCAGCCAGCGCTTCCAGCAGCGCTACGGCCTGGATCCGGCGAGCATCGGCAACTAGAACCCGTTCGCAACCCAGCGAGCGCCGCGCGCAGCCGAATGAGCGAATCGCGCAGCGCCGTCCGCGCAGCATGCAGGCACCGCGGCGAATGCCGCTTCCGCTGGAACTCTCGATGCCTGTTTCCCTATCGCGCCCGCTGGCCTTGCTGGCGCTGGCCGCCGTGATCGCCTTGCCGCTGCCGCCGTCCGCCCATGCCGCCGCGCCGGCCGCGCCCGTCCAGCAAGTCCCCGGCGTGTACCGCCAGGCGATCGGCAAACTGCGCGTCACCGCGCTGTTCGACGGCACGGTGCCGCTGCCGCGCGCGCAGCTGTCCAATCTGGACAGCGACGCGATCGCGCGCCTGCTCGACCACCGCTACGTGCCGGAAACCGAGAAGGGGCTGCAGACCGCGGTCAACGCCTACCTGATCCAGGACGGCACGCATCTGACCCTGGTCGATACCGGCACTGCCGCCTGCTTCGGCCCCGGCCTGGGCCAGGTGCTGGCGAACCTGCGCGCGGCCGGCTATGCGCCGGCGCAGGTGGACGATGTGCTGCTGACTCACGCGCATCCCGATCACATGTGCGGCCTGCTCGATGCGCAGGGACAGGCCGCCTATCCCAACGCCACGGTGTGGCTGAGCGCGGCCGATGCCGCGTACTGGCTGGATCCGGCCAGCGAGGCGAGCGCGCCGCAGATGCTGAAGTTCGCGTTCCCGCTGGCGCGCGCGGCGGCGGCACCTTACCAGGCCAAGGACCGGCTGCGCCGCTTCCGCCCCGGCGATGCGTTGCCCGGCGGCGCGGTGGCGCTGGATACGCACGGGCATACGCCCGGCCACGTGTCCTACCGCTTCGACGGCGGCAGTGGTCAGCAGTTGCTGGTGTGGGGCGATCTGGTCCACTACCACGTAGTGCAGTTCGCGCAACCGCAGGCATCGTACGAGGCCGACAGCGACCGCGCCGCGGCGATCGCCGCGCGCAAGCGGACCATGGCCCAGGCCGCAGACGGCGGCTGGTGGGTGGCCGGCGCGCATCTGCCGTTCCCGGGCCTGGGCCACGTGCGCCGCGATAACGACGCGTTCGCCTGGGTCCCGGCCGAGTTCGCGCCGTTGCCGGCGATGCCTTGAGGGCGGCCTGCTCCTGGTGGGAGAAGGGAGAACAGCCGCGGTGCGCCTGTGCCTCTCTCTCCTCGGCGACCGAAGGAAGTCCCGTGGGAGAGAGGGGTTGGGGTGAGGGTCCGGCGCGAAAGCGTCTCGCGGAGTTTGGGGCGCGAGGCTGCGCCCGTACCCTCATCCGGCCCTGCGGGCCACCTTCTCCCGACGGGAGAAGGGAGCAGCCGCTAGCCCCTCTCCCACCGGGAGAGGGGTTGGGGTGAGGGTACGGCGCGAAAGCGACTCGCAGAGTTGGGTGCACGAGGCCGCGCCCTTACCCGCATCCGCCCCTGCGGGCGCCCGGCATCGCACTTGCGATGCAGCCAACGCAGACACGTCCGCCGCTCGCGATCGATCGCAAGCAGCCCCCGCGCAAAAGACACCGGAGGTCCGGCGCCGCCGCGCTCATTCCGCGATGGTCGGCTCCGTGTCCAGCCCCAGCCAGCCACCGACGATGGCACGCGCCTCGTCCACACCCTGGCGGGTCTCGCCGGAAAACAGCTGCACGCTGACCGTGTCGCCGAAGGAGCTGGACAGGTCCTTGCGCACCTGCTGCAGCGCCTGCGCCTGCTGGCCGCGGCCGAGCTTGTCGGCCTTGGTCAGCAGCGCGTGCGCCGGCAGCCCGCGCTGCACTGCGTAACCGAGCATCTGCCGGTCGTAGTCCTTCAGCGGGTGGCGGATGTCCATCACCACCACCAGGCCGCGCAGGGCATCGCGGGTGCGGAAATACTTGTCGATGAACGACTGCCAGTGCGCCTGCAGTTCCAGCGGCACCTTGGCGTAGCCGTAGCCGGGCAGGTCCACCAGATAGCGCTCGGGCTGGATCTGGAAGAACACCAGCTGCTGGGTGCGGCCGGGGGTCTTGGACACGCGGGCCAGCGCGTTCTGCCGGGTGAGCGCGTTCAGCGCGCTGGATTTGCCGGCGTTGGAGCGGCCGGCGAAGGCCACCTCCCAGCCCCCGTCCTCCGGCAGCTGCCGGGGATTGTGGGCGGAAAGCAGGTATTGGGCACGTTCGATGAGGAGCGACATGGCGCTAGGATCGCACGTCCGCCGCTCCGGGCGGGGTTCGTTGACCGGCAGGGCGCCGCACAGGGATAATCGCGCGAGTGCGGTGGCCGACCTGGCAGCCGCGGGTCGGGTCACACGGAGCTTCAGCTAATGCGCCACGCTCGCGTTCTTGCCTTTGCCGGTCTAGCAATTTCCATCGCCGCCGCGGTCGCGTTCGCGCAGACCTCGGTGGTTCCCATTCCGGACAACGCACCGGTGCGCACCGCGCCGCTGGAAGGCGACGTCGGCAAAGTCGCCTGGGGCGATCCCAAGGCAGGCCAGGCCAAGGCCGCGGCCTGCGCCGCCTGCCATGGCGCCGACGGCAACCCGGCGCTGGCGATGTATCCGCGCATCGCCGGCCAGAGCGAACGCTACAGCGCGCGGCAGATGGCCTTGATCGCGCACGGCGAGCGCACCTCCGGTGCGGTGGCGGCGATGATGCCGTTCGTGCAGCCGCTGAGTGCGCAAGACATGCGCGATATCGGCGCCTACTTCGCCACGCAGAAGGCCGGGGCCGGCATCGCCGACGACGCGGTGGTCAGCGAAGGCCCGTACGCCGGCATGAAGTTCTACGAGGTCGGGCAGCAGCTGTACCGCGGCGGCGATCCGGCGCGCGGGATTCCGGCCTGCATGGCCTGCCACGGCCCCACCGGCGCCGGCAATCCCGGCCCGGCGTATCCGCACCTGGGCGGCCAGCACGCCGACTACGTGGCGCGGCGCCTGCAGGAGTATCAGTCCGGCACCACCCAGGAACGCGACCAGACCATGTTCAAGATCATGGCGCAGGTGGCCAAGCCCCTGACAGAGCAGGAGATGAAAGCGCTGGGCAGTTATCTGCAGGGCCTGCACGACCGTGCCGACGACGCGGCCGCGGCGCAGGCCGCGCCGGCAGCGGCCGCGCCGCAACAGGCCGCGCCTGCGCAACAATCCTGAGCGTGCGCCGCCGTCGCGGCGCCGGACCGCTTCCCCCCTCGCGCCGGTCGTCACGACCGGCGTTCGTTTTTTGCCATGGAGATCGCATGAACCGTCTGCCCCGCCTGCTGCTGTGCCTGCTCACCCTGTTGCCGCTGAGCGCCTGCGCGCAGCCCAAGAC
>Ga0308160_10004196_pt1 | contig 15569 bp, 9 predicted proteins | sample PhyFR1_FD_201036 | JGI IMG/M metagenome (GOLD analysis project Ga0308160, IMG submission 201036) | Phyllosphere microbial communities from UC Gill Tract Community Farm, Albany, California, United States - DLSLF.R1 | ecosystem: Host-associated > Plants > Phyllosphere > Unclassified | place: USA...
CCAGCATGTGGGGCATGCGCCAGGGCCTGCAGCGCCTGGGCAGCCACGGCTACCTGCCGGCGGCGGGGGAATTCATTTCTATGCCCCGCATGAAAGACTGGTTAAAATTGTTGAATCTCAGCGTGGGTGGCAGCCATTTCGGCTGTTATGCGCCACCGTTCCGATCCGCCAAGTGGCTCGACCGTTTCGCCATGATGGAAGGATCGGGCGGGCGCTGGTGGCCTTATCTCGGCGCCGTCTACATCGTGCATGCCATCAAGCGGGTGAAGGGCATGCACCTGATCGGGCCGGCATGGAACAAGAAGTCGAGCCGGGCGCCGCAGGCGGTGCCGGCAACGAACAGGAAATAAGCAGGAAATAAACCGGAAATAAAGAAAGCCAGCATGACGAAAGTGGAAATTTTTACCGATGGCGCCTGCAAGGGCAATCCCGGCACCGGTGGCTGGGGCGCGCTCCTGACCGCCGATGGCCATGAAAAGGAAATCTTCGGCGGCGAGCCGAACACGACCAACAACCGCATGGAGCTGAAAGCGGTGATCGAGGCGCTAAGTACGCTGAACCGTCCCTGCGACGTGGTGCTGCATACCGACAGCCAATACGTGCAGAAGGGTATCTCGGAATGGATCCATGGCTGGAAGGCGCGCGGCTGGAAGACCGCGGCCAAGGAGCCGGTCAAGAACGACGATTTGTGGAAGGCGCTCGACCTGGCCCAGCAGCAGCACACCGTCGAATGGCGCTGGGTGCGCGGCCACAATGGCCATCCGGGCAACGAGCGCGCCGACGTGCTGGCCAACCGCGGCGCGGCAACCGTCAAGCGTTGAGCGACATGGCGGGGAGGCAGCTTGCGTTATACTGCCGCCTTGCTTCAACTCATCATTTAGTCCTCCCATGCGCCAGATCGTCCTCGATACCGAAACCACAGGCCTGAACCCCCGCACCGGCGACCGCGTCATTGAAATCGGTTGCGTCGAGCTGGTCAACCGCACCTTGACCGGCAATAATTTTCACCAATACATCAATCCCGAGCGCGAGTCCGACGAGGCCGCGCTCGCGGTGCACGGCCTGACCACCGAGTTCCTGAGCGACAAGCCGAAGTTCCATGAAATCGCCGAGGATCTGCGCGCCTACATCGAGGGCGCGGAAATCATCATCCACAACGCGCCGTTCGATTTGGGCTTCCTGAACCACGAATTCCAGCGGCTCGGACTGAAACCCTTCGTCGACTACTGCGGCCCGGTGATCGATACCCTGGTCTTTGCCAAGGAAATGCATCCGGGCAAGCGCAACTCGCTCGATGCGCTGTGCGACCGCTACGGCGTGTCGAACGCGCACCGCAAGCTGCACGGCGCACTGCTCGACTCGGAGCTGCTGGCCGACGTCTACCTGTCGATGACGCGCGGCCAGAACTCGCTGTCGATGGACGTCGAAGTCGAGGAAACCGGCGGCGGCATGCTGCTCGACGCGGTGCCGCTGGGCGAGATCATCGTTGTGCAAGCGTCGCCGGAAGAAATCGCCAGCCATGAGGAACTGCTTGTCGGATTGGATAAAGGCGTCAAAGGCGAATGTATGTGGAGAAAATATTCGCCGATAGTTTGACGCTGGAGAAAGTTTTTGGCATAATACTCCTCGTTGTCAGGGAGGTTAGCTCAGGGGTAGAGCACTGCATTCACACTGCAGGGGTCGCAAGTTCGAAACTTGCACTTCCCACCAGAATTCACCGTGAAATCAAAGGCTTGTAACGTTCAGTTGCAGGCCTTTTTTCATTGTACGGGAAAAGTACGGGAAATCGCCTTGGACGTGACTGGACAATAGCGGGCCGACTCGTGGCGAAGGCTTTCTGGCGAGAATTTTGAAGCGGCAGTATGGAGGTTGCGGAATTTAACAGTACAGCTTACTCGGCGCTGGCGTTAATGTTGTACGGCCGTACGCTAGCGGGAATGGATGGGTACATTTTTGCCCAAACGGAAGTATCGACCAGATACTCTCATTCGGCTGACTTACTCGCCCGATTATGATATGCGCTGCTTCGCCACCGCCGGCGAAACTAGTGTCGAAGCGAGCAAACGAGGGCGCACGAGCCGCTTTGCTGACTTTATACCGGTTGAATATCGAGGTCCGACAAATCTTCGTCGGCTCGGGGCACTGCCTTAGGAAAGGTCTGCCCTTCGAAAAACAGCGCGATCTCGCGCTCGCGCCGCGTCACCAAGCCGTCGTACTTCACGCCTTTTGCCAGCACCCAACGCTTTAACTGGGCGGGAACGCGTTCAAACTGGCGGTCGAGGACAACCTTCAGCAGGGTGGACGTACGGAAGTTGGCTCCGCCGACGTTGAAAACGAAATCGCACAGTGCCGCGTATTGCAGGCCGTTGAGCAGTTCCATGTGGCGGGGAATCGCTAGCTGCACCGCGACTTGGGCGCGCTGCATGTCGACCTGCAGCAGCCGGGTGCCGGTGGTTTCCGCAATGCCTTTGACATATTCCGCCGGCGTGCGCCCGTCGCATCGCTGCTTGTAGCAAAGATGGCCATAGCCGACCGTGCAGTAGCCAGCCGCGTCGTTATACAGATGGTCCATCCAGCCTTCAGACTCCTTCGTCAGCTGTAGTCCTTTTGGGTGGTAAGGGCGTAACTGCTCGCCTTGGGGAAGGAGCGCCCTTTCGTCTTCGAGAAAAATCACGTTGGTCGGCTTGTCAGGCCTGCTGGGAACGCAGCCGTCCAGCAGCGGAAACATTGGCGCAAGCGTCAGGGCTGCGACCACCGTACGCCGTTGTGGACAGGCCGGGCTCATTTTACGATCTCCGCACTCACCATCTTGGTCGTCCATTCGTCCAAGCTCAGGCTTGGCACAGGATCCGGATCTCTGGAATCGGCGTTGGAGTAGTCGGCCAACATCAGGTCGAACGCCGACTTGCCGGCCGTGCTTCTGGAGCCCATCGATCCGAGAACACGGTAGTCGACGTCTCGGCGCGTCGACACGAAGACCTTGTACGATTCCAGGCCGTATGGCTTGCCCGCCCTTAGCATCGGTTTGGTCTTGATGGTGGTGTTCTTCTGAACCAGCTCGCCACTCTTTGAAAGCGAATACAAGAACGTCTTGCCGCTTGTCCCTAGCGCCAAGATCGCAACGTATAGGTCCTTGTCGCTCTTGTTGGCCACCTTGATCTCGAATTTGTCGCCGACTGCCAGCCTAGGTACCGCCGTCGGTCCAAATTCCTGCTCGACCGGAGTGCCGTTCTGGTCCACGGTACGGACCAGCGTGACGGTGACCTTGTCGTTCAGGGGCGACCGCAGGTTTCCGATCTTGCGCAGATTATCCTGCCTAGCCTTGAGGGAAATGTAAGAGGCGAGCCGCTCTGCAACTGTGTTAACTGCGGCATCGCTGGCGATGATATCGGCCAGTGCACGATCGCGGTTATCCACCGGTGCCACGTAATAGGCTGGCTTGCACGACGCCGGCGCGGATGCAAGACGGCCGGACGGGGTGAACTCGCCGACCGCGGTCACGCAACCGCGTTGTAGCGCGATGCTCCAGTCTGAGGCGCTCACAGGCTGCACCAGACGATCGTCTTTGAGCAGCTCGCGCACGCGAGCGAGTACCTGGTTGTCGCGTGCCGACGCGTTCTGCTGGGGCAGAGCGCTCAACAGCACCGGCAGGCGGTAGCGCGATGTCGAGGGGGTCACCATCACGACCTTGTCGTCCGACGTTACCTTTGGCACTGGTGTGCCGAACAGTTCGATCTGCGAGGTATCCAAGGACACTTTAACCGCACGGGCGTTCGAGATTTTCCCGGTCTCTCCCACCAGCCGCTTGGTCTTTGCCGAATACACGGCGAACATCGTACCTGGACCCACACCCAGGATTTCACCAGCGCGAATCGTCAGGATGTTTCCCGTAGGCGGGCCGACGATCTTGATAAAAGCATGTTCCTGATTTTCGGACAGGCCAAGGAACGGCACTAGCGCGTTGCCGTACGCCTGGGGGTGCTGGGAAGGGGCGCGTTGTGAGATTTCCGGCCCGATGCGCTCGACCGCGCCTTCATACGTCAGGGACGGATCAAGGCGCAGCGCCGTGACGAGATAGTGCGTCAGAAAGCCGCGGTAATGCCCGGCACCCTTCTCGTCGAGCACCACGCCTTCGTTCGACAGTTCGTGCGGCAGTGAGCCGGAAATGAACGAATAGGCCGGCTGGTTGTTGAGAATGCCGCCTTTCTGGACGACGCCCCTAGCGAGCACCGGCCTCACGCCGTTAGGGTCAGTGTTCGGGTTGGGTGGTACGCCGCGAGCCTGGATGCGAACGTCCTTCGTCGCATCGCCGGAATTGCAGCTGTCAAAGATCACCGTGATATTTCTGGTATGTGCCGCCAGCGCCTGCAGCCAGAGTTCGATATCGTCGTCGCGTATGTCACTTTTGCCTGGCATGCGGCTGTCGTGCGCGACGAGCGTCTCGTCGACGCCGTCGCCTTCGTCGCCGCCCGTGTCGCGAGACTGGGAGCCGTGGCCGCTGAAATAGAAGACGATCTTCGAGTCCGGATGTTTCCTGGCGTTGTCCACCAGATGCGACCTGAATGCCGTCTCAATGGCGCCGACCGTCGCCTGCTTGCCGATCAGGGTAACGATTTCTTGATTGCCGGGAGCGAATCCGTACTTGTCCACCAGTAGGGCCTTCATTTCGGCGACGTCGTTGGCGGGACCGCGCAGATTGGAGATGCGTGCCGACTCGCCGGCCGGCTGGGCGTACTCGTCGACGCCGATCAGCAGGGCGAAATGCCTGGCTTCGGCCTGTGGTGGCGCGGCGCCACCAGCATGGACAGCGCAAAGCGCGAGCAAGGCAAGCGCGGCGAATGTCTTTAACGTGAGCGTCATCTCAGGGCCCTCCCATGTTAACGCTGCGATCGAACGGAACCCGGCTATTTGGTGACCGGTACACCCAGCTTCACGCACGCTTGCAGCGTGGTGGACAGGCCGCTGAATTTTTTTGCCTTCGCAGCGAGTTCCTGCTGGTCCCTGTCCTGCGACGGCACGCTCTTGGTGCCACCTGCTGCCTGGTCCGCCGCGTAACGGTTCATGAAACCGACGATGTCTGCGCGGGTCGGCGTGCCAGGGCGAATGCCCAGCAGGCTCCGTCGGTATGACTGCAGCGTCGCGTTGATCGTTCCGTTCATCGTGTCGACCGCCTTGCGCGCCTCGTCGGCACCGTCGAAAGTGGTGTTCGCCGCTGCCACGCGATCCGCTTCGGTCAGGTCGAACGTGGCGTCGGCAATGCACATCAACCTGCTGTCGGCGTCCATGTGAACGTCGATTGTATTGGTCGGCTTGTAGAATTGATCGCCTGCGAGGCCGAGCAGGGCCAGGAAGAGGCCGGTGTTGGTCAGGCCGCGGCGCGACGCGACCGAACCAATGGTCGCCATCGAGCCGCCGGCCAGGGTCGTCAGCCCGGCGTTCCACGACTGGCCGTTCTTTGCTTCGGCTTGCGCGAGGATGTCGGCGCGCAGCGTTGCGACCACCGCCTTCATTTGGTCGAAAGTGACTGCCTTCGCCGATGGCGCCGCCGCCAGCTTGGCTGCGATCTCCTGCGCAGACTGGTTTGCACTGTCCGAAACTATAGGGCGCAGACCACTGCACCCCTGCATTAGGGCACATCCGGCAGCGATCAGCATTAGATTGCGTGCGGCGCCGTAGAGCGCTCCTTTCGTCAATCCCAGCATATCAACTTCCCCGTGTCAATTCGATCACAACCTGAATATAACGTAGATTTTCCGGCCAAATGTAAATACTTTAGCTCGCTAAAAATAGTGTTGTTTAAACATCGCATTAGTTAAAAAATCGTTGTAACTGGAATCCGATGGCCGATCATCGAGTGGGACCGATCGGCCATTTACGAGGAGCGAAAATGCGGATATTTCAGTTCCTGGCGAGCGCGATTGCTGTTTGCCTGTGCAGCACGGCGTGGTGCCAGCCAGTGCCGCCGGGCGACCGGCCGACGCTGCAACCCCAGAGTGGTCATCGCATGCCAGTAACGCACCTTGCTTTTATCGCGGGCGGCAAGCTGCTGGTGTCGTCGGACATGAACGGAACCACGCTGATCTGGAATCACGAAAGCGGCCTCTCGCGCGACATCACGCCGCCGTCAGCGAAGGCGCCGGGCTTTGCATCGATGCTGGTCAACGACCTGACGGGCGAGATCGCGATGTTGCCGTATGACGGTGCGCCACTGGAAGTCGTCGGGATCGTCGACGGCAAACGGCGCGGACCGCCGCCCGTTCCTCCGCTGGAGCGCATTGCTCTCAGTGCCGACCGCACCACGGTTGGCGCCGTTACCAAATCCGGCACGCTGATGCTGTTCGACGCCAAAAGCTGGAAGCCGATTGCGCTGAACGGCGCAGCCTGCGCCGCGCCGTTGGACGAACGCCCCGGCGACAATTACGGCAACCAGGATTTCCTGTTTCATCCGGACGGACGGAAAGTACTCATCGCCGCCAATTCCGGTGCCGTCGCCGAGATCGACCTGTTCAACGGATGCACGCAAAGTCAAGTTCTGCCTGCATTGGGCCACCCGCACCTGGTCGTAACCCTGAGCCCACGCGCCGACGCCATCGCGATGGCCTATCAGGGCAACGTGAGTGTAAGGACATTCGCCGGTGCGGCGCCGGCACGAGCGGTCATGCAATCGAACGACGGCCTGCGCCGCCTTCAGTTTTCCGCCGATGGCAGCGGTCTGTTCGCAGGCATCAGCAATGGCGAACTGCAGTTCGCCGACCTCAAAAAGGAGGCGCCGCGACACTGGAAATTTGCCGACGGGCTGACCGGCATGGCGATCGACGGCTCGATGCGCGTCGCCGCCGGGCTGTTCTCAGGAACGATCCGCATGGTGCCGCTCGGCGCCGGTGACGAGAAAGACATCGCCGCAAAAGTGCTGGTGCCGATTGCCGTCTCGGAAGACATCACCCGCTCCGTGCTGCTGGTGCGCACAGACAGCGAGGTGTTGCGGATCGATCTCGCCAGCGCGCGCGTCGAGTCCCTCTATCGCTCCGCCGAGCGCGAGCGGTATGTCGACATGAGCGACGACGGCCGCGTGATCTGGTCGGGCGGCCGCGGCGGCGGCGGGACGCTGCTGCGCGCCGAGAGCGGCTGGGCCGCGTCCGAGTTGCCCCCAGGCATACCAGTGCGTAGTTCGGCAACCGCGGTGGCGCCGGACGGGAAATCGCTGGCCTTGTCCTACGGAACGGAGCTACGCCGCTACGATGCCCGAAGCGGCGCCTTCGACGTGATCGGCAAACTGCCGCATCCCGCGACCAGCCTTGCCTTCAGCCGCGACGGCGCCTGGCTCGCCGCCGTCGGCGAAGCGCAGGCGTTCGGACTCGTGAGCATGACGAGTAAGAAGCAGTACCCGCTCGTTGGCCCGTCCGAAACAGGAACCGCATTCGCATTCTCGGGGGATTCGAGCCAGGTGGCATTTGGACAGTCCGATGGCAGCGTACGCCGGTTCGACCTTCGCGCCGCGCAGGCCTTGCCGGCCCGGATCGCCGGCACTGCCAAGGTAACCGCGCTGCGTTATTCTCCCGACTCGTCGCAGCTGGCCATCGGCCGCAGCACGGGCGCCGTGGACATCGTCGACCTGGCCTCAGGCGCCGTCGCCGTCAGCTTTGTGAGCATGCGCAGCGCTGTCAACTCGCTGGTGTTTCTGGCGCCGTCGATGCTCGTCGCGGTCGCGACGGGCGGCGAGATCCGGGTGTCCGACATTGTCGGCAGGCGCGACATGGTCTCGCTGTATCTGCTGCCGGAGAAGCGATGGCTGGCGGTCGCCCCGGATGGAAAATTCGACTTGTCCGACATCGACAGTCTGGAAGCGGTATCGTGGCGCATGCCCGACGATCCGCTGCGCCCGCTGTCGCCGGAAATGTTCATGCGAGACTTCTACGAACCGAGGTTGATATCCCGCCTCATCGCCTGCCATGCCAGGCTGAAGCTCGAGCCGTCGGCATGCGCCAGCGCTTTTACGCCGGTGCGTCCGTTGGCGTCGCTCAACCGCGTCCAGCCCGGCGTGCGAATCGCCGGGGTACGCAAGGGGGCGACGCCCGACGAGGCGATAGTAGATGTCGAGGTGTCGCCAGGGAATGACCCGACGCAGCCGAACAACAAGACCACGACTGCCGTCTACGACCTGCACCTGCTGCGCGACGGGCAGCTGGTGCAGCGCCTGCCGTCACTGGTTCCGGTGCCGGCCGGCCGGCCATCGGCGATCAGGAGTCTGCCCGTACGCCTGGCAAGCGGCAGGCGGGGACGACCCGTGACATTCGGCGCCTACGCTTTCAACGAGGACCGGGTCAAGGGCCCTACCGCTACCGACGACAGCTACGTGATTCCGGCCAGCCTGCCGGTGCGACAGCCCAAGGCCTACGTCATCGCGATCGGCGTCGACAGCTACGACCTGCCGTCGCGCGCACTACGTTTTGCCGCGAGCGACGCCAGGGCGATGGAGCAGGCGCTCGCGCGGATCAAGGGTTACAGCGTGGTACCAGTGGTCCTGGTCTCGGAGGGGACCAACCAGGCTCGATGGCAGGCGACCAAGGAAAACGTGCGCGCCGTGCTGGCGCGGCTTGCCGGCGCGCCGGCGGGCGACGGCCAGCTGATGGAAGTTCGCAACGCAGGCAAGTTGGCGCGCGCTACACCGGACGACCTGGTGATCCTCACGTTCTCGGGACACGGCCATACCGGCGCCAATGGCGCGTTCTATCTGGTGCCGTCCGACTCCGGTAAAGACGCCGCCGTCGATGCGCGGGCGCTGGCACGCTTCATTTCGAGCGAAGAGCTCGCTGAATGGCTGCGTCCCATCGACGCGGGCCAGATCGCCATGATCATCGATGCCTGCCACGCAGGCGCCAGCGTCGACCAGCCTGGCTTCAAGCCGGGGCCGATGGGCGACCGTGGCCTCGGGCAGCTTGCCTACGACAAGAACATGCGCATACTGGCGGCCAGCCAGGCGGACGACGTCGCACTGGAAAGTGGCCAACTGCTGCAGGGATTGCTTACTTACGCGCTTGTGCACGACGGTCTGACGACAACGACTGGCAGCCCTGGCGCCGTCACGCTCGGCGACTGGTTCCGCGCGGCCGAGCGTCGGGTGCCCGCTCTGTACGATGAGGTTCGCAGCGGCACCCGGGCGATAACCAATACCAGGGATCCGACTCCCGATGCAGAGTTTGGCACGCTTGCGGCCAAGCGGGCTCAGACGCCGGCGCTGTTTGACTTTGCGCGCGCGGCAGCCGTGGTGGAAATCGTGAAAGGCGGCGCTGACCACGTTCCACCTTAAACGGCCGTCACTAGTGCGGCAGCAGAGCACTGCGCCTGTTATTTTGGAAGTCGACAGGGGCGGGTGTCTGCGTCGGGTGGACCGTCACAGCGCGCCACTGTGGATCGTCCGCCAACGCGTCGCGGCGTACCGCCTTCACCTTGCAGCTGAGGATATCTTGGTACAGGCCGGGCGTTCGTCGTTCGGCGTATTGCAGCCACTCGCGCAGCGTCAGCTCGCGGTCAAGGTTAAGGTGGGCTTGCCGCACTGCCGAATTTCCGAGTGCGACGAGAATGTCTACATGCCATCGTGCACCGGTGCGCAGATCAGGAGCCCTTTGCGGATCTTGCGGAGCTCAAGCGCGACATTGCTACGCGGGGTGGCCCTGCGACGGCCGCATCCCTGAAGAGTATCTGCAGGGGCCGTCGGCCTCCGTTGGCACCGAACTGCTGCGCAAGGATATGCGGAAAGCTCCAATAGTAGTTCAGGACAGCATTACGCACGATTATGGGGTCAGCGACATTCAATATGCGGCTCTGTGCGATATCGTATACATTGTCAGCCGGAAAAACTTCCGCTCGCCGGTTCTCCTGCTAGCGAGCCGGAAGGTCGAGTTCGACCGCTTCGCTGCGCAAATGCGGCGATGGGTGCTAGCGGGAGGGAAGCCGATCCGGTGCCTGAAACTGCGGCGCAAGGCCTAGATTGCGCCATTTTTCAATGGGCAGTAGACATCGAAAATTGTATCTCGCCATGAGGAAGATCTAGTACTGGTTGAAATTCTTCGGCCGACCTGAAAGCACGACCTCCGAGTTCGAGCGTTCGAAGTCGAACAGGGCGGGAACTTGGGCGTGCGGTTTGGGCGTATTGCCATCTGTCACGGCAAAAGCGTCCCGTATCATCTCAAAAAGTCCATCATGGGTCGCTGGCCGCGCTTGCTTACCGGCAATCGACCGCCGCTTTCCGCTACGTATGTCTGCGTACAGTTGGGGTACTCTCTGTTCCCCATACCGAAGCCACTTCAGCATTTCGACTTTGCCGTTCCCGCCCAGGTCAGCGAGTGCCTTGCCGGTCTCTCCTCCTAGGCCCTCGTCCACAAGCGCAAAGGTCAGCAGACCGTGACGCAGGCTCCGGCTCTCCAACGCTACATCGTCTGCCTGACTGGCCGCGAGGACCCGCATGGTCTTGTCATAGGCGAGTTGACCGAGTCCGGCATCGCCCATGGGGCCAGGCTTGAAACCGGGCGTGTCCACGCTCGCTCCCGCGTGACAGGCGTCGATAATCAACAGCATTTGGCCTGCATCTACCGGGCGCAGCCACTCGGCGATTTCCTGGCTGGACACCAGTTTTTGCATGTCGTTAACGTTATCGCCGACCCCCGAGTCGGACGGTAGCAGGTAGAAGCTTCCGTCGGCTTGGGTCAGGCCGTGTCCCGAAAAAGAGATGACAACCAAGTCGTCAGGTGTCGACGTGCGTAGTTCGGTCGCGCCGGCAACGCCAGCGTGCACGAGCCCCTGCACTTGGGATGGATCGCTGAGAGCCAGCAGGACCGATCGGATGTTTGCCTTGGTAGCATGGTCGACCTGCACCGTGCGCTGCCCATCCGCAGCACGGCGTGCATCCGAAACCAGGAGGAGCGGCACTACCTGGTACTCTCGGCCTTGACGGCTGACCTGTCTCAGCGCGCCAGCAAGGGAGACGGCGTCGGGAGCTGCAAAGAGCAAGTCGCGCCGCGCGTCCTGGTAGGCGTTGACCCCGATGGCGATCACGTAGGCACGGGGTAGCCGAGGCATGACGTCCTTTGGCACCGCGTAAGCGACAGGGGGAGAAGTGGGGCTCTTGACCCGATCGTCGTTGTAACCGTAGGCTGTGAACGTTACCGGCTTGCCGGTCTCGGCCGTTGGCAGCCGCACCTCGAAGGTGTGTACCGCTATGCCACTGCCCTTAAGCACCCTGTGCTGCTCGCGCCATTCGCCTCGGCTTACCGCGGCCGACCCAGGGGGCAGTCTGCCGGCCTGCTCGGGCCACTGCCCGACCAGTTGCCCATCTCTGTACAGCCTGACGTCATACACACCGGTCTCGGTGAGCCCATTCATTTGCCCACGGTCGATGGCGCTGGTAACCCTCACGTCCACAAGTGCACGGTCGGGCGCTTTCCCACGCCTGACGTCCGTGATTTCGACGGTCGGCCGTACGCGGTTGAGCGTGGACAGCGGAGGTACCGGCGCGAAGGTTTTGGTGCACGCCTGCCCGCCAGCGCGCGTGCAGGCAACTAGTCTTGAGAGAAGGCGCGGCTCGAAGTAATCGCGCATGAATATCTCTGGCGACAAGGCCCGAAGAGGGTCGTCCGGCATAATCCAGTGAAACCCTGTCGCCAAGTCGGCACTCGACGTATCGAAGCGCCCGTCGGGCGCGACCACGGCGCCTTGATCGTCCTCCAGATTGTACAGGCTAACCATGTGTCCAATGCGGTCTTGCTGCACTGTCCAGATGCGGATGGTGCCATCGAGGCTGGAGGTGACGAGCATCGTATTGTCCGGACTAAACGCAAGACCGTGAGACTCACTTCCTGGAGGGCCGGAGATCGCAACCCTGCCTGCTTCGCTGAGTGTCCACATGTGCAGTGGTCCGGCCCCAAGTTTCCATACTCGCGGCGCACGCGCGCCGTCGGCCGCAAGGAGTCCTCCATCACTACTAAGTGCCATCGTGCCGATTTCGGCATCGTCTGTTTCAATGGTCTGCATTTGCTTATACCGGTCTGCGTCCCATACGGTTATGCGGCCGACACTGTCGGCGACCGCGAACACTCGGCCATCGCGGCTGCCCGCTGCAGCGGTGAGCCCCCCAGACGTCGGATTGGCGAGGACCTTCTCGGTGCCGCTGTCGATATCCCATGTGCTGACCGCGCCGGTCGAACATACCGCCAGAAGCCGCCGTCCGTCTGCCGTAAACATCAACATCATCACCTGTCCAGGCATGGACCATGTGGGGTGCACAGGCTTCCCTGATGATGCATCCCATAACTCGACGAATCCATTGCTACTTGCGCTTGCCAGATACTTGCTGTCGCGGCTGAACGCCACATGGCCGATGACGCCTTGCGGCCGGTAATAGAAATCGTACTCACGAATTGGATTAGGAGGCATGTCCTCGCTGCTGCGGCGCGTTTCCCAAGTGGCATCGCTCTGCAGCAGTAATATCTGCTTTCCAGTCTCGACGTTCCAGACGAAGGCGTTGGGCCGGGCGTAGACAGTGCCCGCCAGCTTTTTCCCATCTGGACTGAACGCCAGCATTCCGATCTCTTCGTTGCTTACGTCGAGCGTGCGAACATTTGCGCCGCCAGTCAAGCTCCAGAGATGCAGGTAACTGCCCGACGTCGCGAGGCTTTCCATTCCTGGCGCAAACGCAACAGATATGCCGTGCTGAATTTTGCCTGACAGCACTTTTAGCGGCCGGTCTGGGACTGCAAGGCGCAGCACGATGCTGCCGTCCTGTGCGCCGATGGCTATCATGTCCGACAGGAAATCGAACGGTGGCAAATCGAACGGAGGACCGTCGCGTCCCGCCGCATAGGAGCGCAGGTACTGCCTGCTGGTACCGTCCTGGATCGAAACATGCCCTGCAGCACTGTACAGCGGCGGGAGCGGGCGCTGGGCTCGGGCAGATAAGCGGCCGTCATTATTGAACCGAGTCGCGCTGTAAATCGCCAGCGGATTTTTCGCATCCGGATCCGTTTGTTGCCCGTTGCTGCTCCTCGGCGCGACACTTTCCTGGCCGCTCCCGCTTACAGTTTCTCCGCCGGAGCTGAATACCGCGCTTTTCCTTGGCGGAGCATGGAATACCTTTTCGATATCCGACGACCACTCAACACCGTCGAGCGTTTCTACCTGCTTGCCGCTCGATACATCCCAAAAGCGCCCAGGGGAACCCGTCGTCACCAGATTTTTGCCATCGGGGCTCCAATCAACGGCCTCGAAGCGTCCATGTTGCAATGCATCCCCCAACGGCCTTCCCTGTTTTCCCGTGGCGGCGTCCCATAGGACAAGCGCCGCGCCGGCTACGGCAAGTTGTCGACTGTCGGGGCTGAACGCAATCCGCGCCGGCTTGTCGTCCTGGGTCGGCAGTGCCGCCACTAGGCGCCCATCGCTGACATGCCACAGCCGCACGTTGCCGCTGCGGTCCGCTGCCGCGACCCGGCGGCTATCCGGGCTGATGGCAACCGAGGTCACCGGTGCTCCGCCTTGCTGAATACTCCATTTAACCGTGCGCGTGGCCACGTCCCATAGCGAAACGCTACCGTCAGCCCGTCCGTCGACCAGCAAACGCCCGTCCCCGCTTCCGGCAAAGGCCGTGCTGGGGCCGCCGCCTTGGCGAGGTACCAATTCAGGATCGCGGACGAACTGCCAGACGTGCGCGGCATAGCTACCGGCAACGACTAGGCCTGGGTTGCCGGCCAAGGCTGCTGATCTCGGCCCGATGCCGCCCAAACCCTCATCTGGCCCAGTCACGTAGACATGTAACAGCTTCCCAGTAGCCGTCTCAAACAGTCCTAGTCCATAATCGGTCCAAATCAGCATTGTCGCGCCATCCTCCCCCAGCGCCATGACAGGATTCTGCTCCGGAACCACGGGCTTTTCGGCAGCGCTCGCGATATCGACCAGACGGCCCCGATGCAAGATGGCGCGCCCGTCGCTGCTCAGCACGGTATGGTCGGCAAACCTACCGAGCGAACGCGTCGGCCCATCGTTAGGATCGTTGGATAGTGTGAGGATCGCTCGCCAATCTTTTTCCTGCCGGACTACAAAGCCAGTGTCCTCGTGAGCTCCGATGAGTAATTCGCCGCCGGTGGTGTAAGCAAGAATGGGCTGTGGAGGCTGTAGCTGACGCTCACGCAGCCGTTTTCCGCTTTTAACCTCCCACAGCATCAGCTTTCCATGCTCGTCGGCGCCGGCCAACTGCTCGCCAGTGGGGTGAAGGGCGAGCGCGACCACTTCGCCCGTGAGCCCACTGAGCCGCTGCACTTCCAGGCCGCTGGCCAGCTCCCATATCAGCACTACGCCTTTCTTGTCCGCGGACGCGGCAAACAAAAGATTGCGGCTGATCGCGACTGCCGACAACTCCTCGGCATGTCCGACCTCGGTAACGGCAACTGGGTGCTGTGGAGCCGCCGGCTGGGCCGGGCCGCGGCACGACACCAATCCGGTGAGCGCCAGCAGCAACACCGCCTTAACTAAGCATGCCGAGGTAATTATGGATCGAGGAAAGATGTGCACCTGTCGACTCCAGATCGTAGCCCAGCAAGGACATTACCCCGTATTTTCTCGCGGCCCTTTTAGAAGGCTCACCCACCTACGCTTTGAGTCGAAAACCTTCAAGAGACCTGCGCGCCTCAGTTCAATGACTTGGCGTGAATTTATTTTTCAGGCCTTTTTTGCAGAGGGATTTCGAAGAGCTCATTTGCTTACCGCCCGCAATTGCCCGGTTTTTGCCAAATTTGCGCGGACTTGGATAACTTACCCATCCTGTCAATCCACGTTCGTTCATTGCCCCTAACTCGAACGATCGAGTTATCGCGCTTCTTGTCGAAGTTACGGGCTAACCAAACTTCTCAACACATACGGACGGTCACGGTCAACTATGAGCTTTTAGTATATGACTAGTATCCTAACAATCAAGCTTTTTTGTTGCGCCTTCTACGTTCGCTGAACATGTAGTTGCCGCAGCTGATCGTCCGAGCCTGTTATTGTAACGACAATTAACGTATCCTGAGAGAAAATCGAAGATGGCATCTACTGACGTACTTCGCAGGCGCCAGTATTTGGTCCGTCCGTACAGTTGCTATTGCCGGGTTTTGTGGACAATTTCGATGACCTCGTCAGCTTCAGGCACCTGATAGCGGTGGGCCTGATATCTTCTGCCAGCAGGTCAAGATCGACTGATTTCGCGCGTGCGTAAATCATCGTTCCGTAGACTTCGGCCAACGTGCGGAGGTCTGGCGAAAGGACGCCGTCGACTGGAGGTGCGACGCGGCGGACATGGTTGATCGTCGCCTCCAGTTCTTCGATCGAGATGAAAAGTGCCATGAGGATTACTCCTGCTGTTGATCTCTTGAGACCGTGCTGAAGGTGTTGTGATACCTTGATGACTCGGCGTCCGCAATGAATCGCCACGACTATCGTAGACACTCCTGAGTCATAATATCGGGCACAAGGAGAACGTATGAGCGGCAAGCGGTACACAGAGGAATTCAAGATTGCAGCAGTCAAGCAGGTAGCCCAGCGTGGGC
>Ga0308160_10004198_pt1 | contig 15561 bp, 14 predicted proteins | sample PhyFR1_FD_201036 | JGI IMG/M metagenome (GOLD analysis project Ga0308160, IMG submission 201036) | Phyllosphere microbial communities from UC Gill Tract Community Farm, Albany, California, United States - DLSLF.R1 | ecosystem: Host-associated > Plants > Phyllosphere > Unclassified | place: USA...
CGCCATCACGCTGGACCCGGCCGTGCAGTACTGGGTGGTGGGTTCGGGAACGTCCGGCATGGTGGGGCCCATGGACCTGGACGGCACCTGGTGGGCCATCGTGCAGGGCGTGGATCCGTCCGTTACCATCAGCACGGAGGACGCCGGCGCCATGGTCCGCGCGCTCGTGGGCGCCGAGGTGGACATCGAGGTGCTGGCCACCGATCCGTGGACCGCCCGCATGCTGCTGGCCCCCGACTACAGCCGGGGCACCATTTTCCTGGTGGGCGACGCCGCGCACCTCAACCCGCCGTGGGGCGGCCACGGCTTCAACACCTGCATCGGCGACGCCGCCAACCTGGCCTGGAAGCTGGCCGCAACCATCAACGGGTGGGGCGGTCCTGCGCTGTTGGCCAGCTACGGCCAGGAGCGCCGGCCGGTGGCTGACCGCACCATCGGCGACGCCGCACGGAACGGCAAGGCGCTGGCGTACCACTTCGCGGATCCGGAACTGGCGGTCTCCGGGCCCGCCGGCGACGCCGCGCGGCATACGGCCCGCGAAGCGTTGGCCGTGAAGCAGAGCGAATTCGATTCCCTGGGGCTGGTGCTGGGTTATGCGTACACCGGCTCGCCCCTGGTGGTGCCCGACGGCCTGCCTGTACCGCCCGAGGACCCCATCCACTACGTCCCGTCCGCCAGCCCGGGGGCACTGCTGCCGCATGCCTGGCTGGCGGAGTCCTTCTCCCTGTACAGCGCGCTGGGCCCCGGGTTCACGCTCCTGGCCGACGCCGGTGCGCTGGGCGGGGTGCCGGCGGATGAGGCTTTTGCGCCGGTAGTGGAAGCAGCGGCCCGGCAGGGCATTCCGGTGACCGTCGCCGCCGTCGGCCCTTCCGGCGACGGCACCCGCCTTTCCGAACTGTGGGGCGCCGACGCCGTGCTGGTCCGGCCCGACCAGCACGTGGCGTGGCGGGGCAATTCAGCCGCGGCCGCCGCGGCCGCGCTGTCCGTTGCGGCGGGCCGGCTTCCCCGGTTGCCGCAAGAAGCCGCAGCCAGTGGGACGGCACACCTGCCGGTCACAGAAATCCCAGCAGCCGACTTTCCAGCACCAGAATTTCCAGCGAGGAGCACCCGTGTCGACGCCGTCATTCCGTGATTACCTGTTTGCCCCGGACCATCCGCGCGTCGCGGAGATCCGCGGCCTGAACGCCCGCGAATACGCCGAAGCTGCGAAGACCGACTCCTTCGCGGGCCCGATGATCGAGGGCTGGCAGAAGCTCTACCCGCAGCCGTTCACGGGCGTCACCAACGACGGCGTCCGACGGGAAGGCCTGTTTCCGCTCGCTCCCGCCCGGTCCGGGGAGGAAGCGCCGACGGCGGACATGGTGGCCGCTGCGCGCAAGCTCCTGGGCACCCTCACACCGGAACAGGCGGAAAAGCTCTCGTACGCCGTGGACGCACCCGAGTGGCAGAGCTGGGCCAACCCCGAGTTCATGCAGCACGACACCGGGCTGCGCCTGGACGAGCTGGACGGGCCGGTCCGGGACGCGATCCTTGGGGTTGTGGAGGCGAGCCTGTCCGGGGAAGGGTTTGAGCTGGTCCGGAACCTGATGCGCATCAACGGCTTCCTGGGCGACCTGGTGGAACTGCCGCTGCTCATGAACGAATTCAGCTACAACTTTGCCCTCTACGGGCAGCCGTCCGAAGCGGAACCGTGGGGGTGGCAGCTGTTCGGCCACCACGCGGCGCTGAACTGCCTGGTGGCAGGCACCCAGCTGGTGATCTCGCCGGTGTTCATGGGCGCCGAGCCGGACATGATCGACGCCGGCCCGCACCGGGGCGTGAAGGTCTTCAAGGAGCGCATCGCCCTGGCCCGGCAGCTGATGGGTGCGCTGCCCGCGGACGTTCGTTCCAGCGTCGTGTCCTACGGCTCCATGGTGGACCCGGCAATGCCTGAGGGCCGCATCCACCCCGGCGACGAGCGCCACCTGGGCGGCTGCTTCCAGGACAACCGGGTGATCCCGTACGAGGGCATCCTGGTGGCGGACATGCCGGCGGAAGCCCGCGGACTCCTGGACGCCGTGGTGGACGACTTCATCGGCTACCTTCCGGACGGACCCCGCGCCGCCCGCCGTCGGGAAATCCAGGAGCACTACGGCGAGACGTACTTCAGCTGGATCGGCGGCTGGGAGGGGGACGAGGCGTTCTACTTCCGCCTGCAGAGCCCGGTGGTGGTGCTGGAATTGGACCACCACACCGGCGTGTTCCTCAGCAACGATGAACCTGCCCCGTTCCACATGCACACCGTGGTCCGCACCCCCAACGGCAACGACTATGGCCGCGAACTGGCCAGGCAGGCAACTTCCTGACCAGTACCCGGTCATTGCGGATGGTCTGTGAACAGCAGAAGGCCCGGATTTCCTTTCGGAAGTCCGGGCCTTCTGCCTGCGGTTTTTGGTGGGCTGGATTTAGGGGATGTCGAGGGCTGCGCGGCGCTGCGGCGGGGGTCCGACGACGGTCAGGTCCATCTCCGCCTGGGCCCGGCCGAAGCCTTCCATGTCCATGTAGGGCGTCCCGCCTTCCGTGTACATGTAGTCCTCGGTGGGCTTGTTGAAGTACTCAAAGAAGCCATTGAAGACCGACGGCGTCAGGAACCCCACCATCTGCGTGTTGTGCGCGTCGAACGCGAACGAGTGGATGGTGCCGGCCGGGGCGTGGACGAAGTCGCCCTTGGTCAGCAGCATTTCGCGGCCGTTGGCGTACAGCCACATCCGGCCCTCGGTGCAGAGGAAGTTCTCGGTGTGTTCGGAGTGGAAGTGCAGCGGAATGTAGGGCGACTTGGCGCCCTTGGTGTGCACCGCGAAGTAGTTGGATCCGGTGTTGGCCGGGCGGGACAGGTAGGTGAACATCGTCTGGTAGCTGGCCAGGCGCTCACCCTCGTGGGCACTGAGGAAGTAGGGGCTCTGGGTGGCGGGGAGGCCGGCGTCGTGCTTGAACGTGGGGGTGACCCGCTCCACGTCCGGGAAGCTGATGCCGAACTCGGCACCCACCTCGGCCTGCTCCTGCAGGCCCGCGGACCGGCCGGCGCGGACCGGCGGGACGTGCGAATCGATGGGCGTGCCCACCCGCTCGTAGTAGGCCTCGCCGCCGCCGGGCGTCATCCAGTTCAGGAACCGGGTGTAGTGGCTGGCCATGCGGTAGGCGTGCGGCGTGTTCGGCGGGATGACCACCGAATCGCCAGGGGTCAGGATGCGGCTCTCGCCGGGCAGCCAGACGTGCAGGATGCCGTCGAAAACGTACAGGGTCTTGTGCTCGATGCTGTGGCTGACGAAGGGGGATTCGGCGCCCATGCCGCCGGAAATGTAGGCGGCGCTGAAGATGCCGCCGGTGTCCGCAGCCCGGGCGATGACCGTGACCAGCTGCCCGTTGATCTCATAGCGTGCGCCCTCGCCGGAGGCCATGTAGTACGGGACGGCCTCACCCGGCAGCGCATTGGCCACCGGCAGTTGCTTGTTCATTTCCTCCACGCTGAGGGACATCGGTTCCTTCTTTCGGGTCGCCCGGCACGGCCGGAGTGTGAGTCCCCACCAGCATGACGGACTGCCTGCCGCGCGTCAGTCCGATTTTTCATTCAATGAACAACCCGGTTCCGGCCCGCAGCTACAGCGTGGGGAGCAGGAAAGCCGGTTCCGGCCGGTGCACGCCGCGGGGGCCGTAGCCCAGGGCCTCCGAGTGTCCCAGCAGGTCCGCCAGGTACCAGATAATGCTGAGCCACATCTCGGTGCCCTGCAGACCGGGGAGGTTCTGCTGGGCGCTTTCCGGTGCCGCGCTGAAGGCCATGCCCTGCCCGGGGTGCCACTGGCTGAGGGCGTGGTCCAGCTGGGTTGCGGCCCAGGCCTTGATATCGGCCTCCCGGTGTGTCACCTGTTTCCGCGCGAGCCAGAGCGGATGGACGACGTCGAGCACGTTGCACGCGTTCTGCCGGCCGTCCGCGAAGTACCGGGGATCCGCCCCGTGCTCCAGGACGGTGCCGATCAGTTGTTCCGGGTGGGGGACCGGCAATCCGAACTGGGCGAAGGTGCCGCGGGTGAGCCGGTAACAGCCGTTGACCACCTTGAGCCGGGTATCGGGTGAAGGGGTTCCCCAGGTCCCAGCGGCGCTGTTGACCCGGGTCAGGAGCCAGCCGAACAGGGCCTCCAGGGTGCCGGTGCTCCCGCGGTTGGCGTCCGCTGCGTGGGCCAGGTTCCAGTACTCCGCAGTTCCCCACGCATCCACCCAGGCGCCGCATTCCCAGGCTTCCTTCCGCCATGGCAGGGCGTTCAGCCGGGCGGCCAGATCCGCAGGCCCGGTCCCGGCCACCGCGTGGATGGGGTGCTTGAATCCGCTGCCCAGCAGATCGAGGGCGTAACCCACGGACAGCACGTGATACGTGGCCTCCCCGCGCCCGAAGGCCGGTTCACCGGCGTCCGGCAGCCCGTCGGGGCCGTACTCGGGCACCAGGCCCGTCCGTGGATCCTGCAGCGACCGGAGCCGGTGCGCGTGCGCGTCCCTGCTGAGCTGCGGGGGAGTGGTGCGGAGCAGGAGATCCGCGATTTCGACCGCGTCGCAGTGGGCCCGGACCGTTGCCGCCGCACCCGGACGGTCCACGTACCGGCCCTCACCGAAGCCGCCGGTGCCGGACGCCTCCTGCTGCCACGAGCGGGCGATGATCTCCGTGGCGTCGGCCCGGGCCGTTGCTGCGAAGGATGCCAGCCGTTCCCGCAGGATCCCGTCGCCGCTGCCGGCAGGTTTGCGCGGACTCCTCCTGTCGCGGATAAACCGTGCGGGATTGCCGCCCACCACCGCCCAGTCGGGCACGTCCTTGGTGACCACGGCACCGGCGGCGAGGACTGCGTGGGAACCCACTGTGACGCCGTCGAGCACCACCGCGTTGGAACCGATCCAGACGTCGTCGCCGAAGACAATGCCCTTGCTGGTGAGCGGCTGCCGGAACACCGGTGCGGAAGGCTCCATGGAGTGGTTGAACCCCAGGATGGAGGTGTGCGCGCCGATGCGGACGCCGTCGCCCATGCTGACGGTGCCGCGCACCACGGTGAAGGCGTTCACCGTGCAGTTGCTGCCGATCCGAAGATCCCCGGTGAGGTACGCGTGGGCGGCAATGAGCGATTCGTCCCCCAGGGCCAGGCTGTCCGGGTCCACCATGGCCAGCGCGGAAACGTAGGCCCCTTCGCCGATAGTGATGCCGCCCTTGCCGGCCAGGGCCCGCTGCCGTTCCAGCTGCGCCTCACGCTGAGAGGCGGACGCATTGGCCCGGAAGGTCCAGGGGGAATAGTCGAAACTGAGGTCCGGCTGGGCGTTCACGGTGTCTCCACAACGGTGTCTTGGGCTGAAACGGGCTGCTGGCGGTCCGGCCAGTGGCGCAGGTACCAGGCCTTGGTGGATGCGAGGGCGGCGTCCAGCCGGACAGCATCGGGGTGCCACGCCTTCTCCCATTCCAGGCACAGCAGTCCGGTGTAGCCGTGGTCCTTGAGGAGCTGCGCGAATCCGTCCACGGGGAGGGTCCCATCCCCGATCGGCACCGGGGTCCGGCTGTCCGGCAGCCCGGCGTCCTTGACCTGGACGCTGCCCAGGCCGCTGGTGAGCCAGGGCGCCAGGATGTTCCACGTATCCTCGAGGCTTTCGCCCACACGCCAGGGGTGCATCAGGTCCCACACGGCTCCCACCCTTCCCTCCGCCTGGCCCAGGATCTCGGCAATGTCCCGTCCGCGGGGGTGGGAGTCGTGGGTTTCCAGCGCCGGAAACACGTCCAGTTCTTCGGCAAGGCGGCCGACGGCGGTGAGGCGCCGGGCGGCGAGGGCGTTGACTTCGTGCCGGGCCGCCGTTGTCACGGGAACCTGCTGGTAGTCCGCGGGCGCCGTGGGGGCACCGGGAAAGACCCGGACCGTGGGTGCTCCGAGGTCCGCGGCCAGGAACAGCGCGGCCTCAAGGGCGCCCACCACGAGTTCGTCCGGCGCCGGGTCCGCCACCCGGATGTAGCTGGCCAGCCCGGTGATGGCCACGCCGGCGTCCGCCACCTCCGAGCGGAGGCGGGCACGGTCCTGCCGGGTCATCGCCGGCGCTGCGATCTGGCCCGGGGCAAGCCGCAGTTCAACGCCTGACACCCCTTGCCCGGCCAGCCAGCCCAGCACGGTGCCGAGACCTTCGCCGGGGGCGCCCAGGGTGGAAACGGTCAGGACCGGGCGGCCCTCTGGAAGGTAATGCAAGGGTCTCCCCGGTCTGTAAGGAATATCGTTTCAACCATTCTTTGCGGGCCCCTCTGTGCGGTCAACCGATTAATGGCGGTTCGATCACAATCGGTCAGCTGGGCGGCTGCGGGTTGGTCCCGTCGCCCGCTTCCGGGCGGCTCACCTGTCCCACCACCTCGGCGGTGTAGGCCTGGGAAGAGGCCATGCTGCCGCGGAACCACAGCACGGCGTGGACCGAGGGGTCACCGGGAACCACCAGGGGGCGGAGGTTGTCGGAGTGGGAGTCTTCGGTCAACGCGCTCCAGCTCCAGCTGGCGCCGCCGTCGGCCGTCTGTCCCCGGTAGATCTCGTAGTGGTCAGTGGCTTCGCCGGTGCCGGGGTGGACCGGCGTGGAAATGTAGACCTGGTCCAGGTTGTTGGGGTCAACGGCGCCCAGTCCGGTGTAGTCCTGCTCATGGGGGAGCAGGCCCGGGCCGGCCACGGCCAGCGGGTGCAGGGCCCACTCCGTTCCGTCGAAGCGCGCGTACAGCAGCCGGTGGTCGTCGACGTCTAGCCGTTGCTGACGCTGGAGCGGGCCGTTGACGTCGTTGGCCCGGCAGCTGATGATTGCCGCCAGCTGGTTGCCCTGCCCCCGCAGGTCTGCTGTCCAGGCGTGGGTGAGGACATCGCCGTCGATCTCGGTGCCGGCCTGGAAAACGGTGGTGAGGGTGTCCTGGTTGACGCCCGCGGAGCCCAGAAGCGGCTTGCTGGCCACCCGGCCTTCTGCGTCGTGCAGCGCATCGTCCCGGATGAAGCCGTGGTAGATGCTGTTGTTGAAGTCGCGGGGGTGGTGGTCCGTGGTGATGAGGTCGATCCGGTCCACGCCGTTGCCCCAGTAGCGGGTGTAGCCGTTGACGTAGCCAACCTTGGGGCGGGTGAAGAGCTTGCCGCCGTAGCGCCAAGTGCTGCCGTCGTCGTCGGACACCAGCATGGTGGGATCGTCGTTGACGGCGCGGACAAAGTTGTAGACGCGGGATTCGGCGTCCAGGCGGTGCAGGTTGGAGTAGGTGGCGCCGCGGCCGTCCGCCAGCTCGGTCCAGTCGAAGACCTGCTCGGCCTCCCATTCCGAGGCGTCATGCGGCCGGACGGATACGCGCCAGCGGGAGTAGTTGTCCGTCTTGTGCCTGGCGTACATCGCCACGTATCTGCCGTCCGGCCGGATCAGCAGTGCCGGGGCGTTATGGTCATCGGATTCCAGCCGTTCGTGCAGCACATGGACCTGGCTGTGCCCCGTGGCGGGGTCAAGCACCGCTACCTCGATGTTGCCGCCGCGGTCAGCACCGCCGGGCCCTTCCGGAGCGGCGACGGAACCCACCAGCAGGGTGTTGTTGGCCGGATCGATGAGGGCGCGTTCGTCCTGGAACCAGCACCATGCCCCGTTGTCATTGATGCGCACTGTGAAAGCCGTTCTGTGTGATTGAAGGAAGGGTGGCGTGCTTCATTCAATCAGGACCGGCGAGCCTTGGAAAGGGCTTTCCGATAATGGCGGGCTCACCGGTCCGGGCGGAAGCGGCCGTCCGCCGCCTCCGCATGGCCGCTCAGGACTCGCATTCCCTGCAGTACTTCTTCCCGTCCTTTTCCCGTGCCAGCTGGCTGCGGTGATGGACCAGGAAGCAGGACATGCAGGTGAACTCGTCCGCCTGGACCGGGACAACCTGGACCTGCAGTTCCTCGTGGGACAGATCGGCTCCGGGGAGCTCAAAGCTGTCCGCAAGGTCAGTCTCGTCCACATCGGGAGCCGCCTCCCGGCGTCCCGGCTTGTCGGCCTTCAGCTCCTCGATGGCAACGTTCGGTTCGTCTTCCGGCGTCACCCGTGGAGCGTCGTAGTCAACTGCCATTAGTGCGTTCTCCTCTCTGGCTGGTGAAATCCGGAACCACCTGGCAGGTTTGTCCGACGGGATTCCTCCCGACTGATTCTTCTGGACAGATTCTTCCGAACAGGGCAACAACGCCGGGCCAGGGCCACAATATTCCCTTCCGTGCCTGCGGCCGGTCAGCCCTCCGGCCGGGTGTTCACGCCCCTGGTCATCTTGCGGATTTCGTCGTGCTTCAGGCCGCTCACGGAGGCGAGCTGGTAATCGTCCAGCAGGCGCTGTTTCCTCGCGTCCGCCAGCACCTGGACACGGTGGCGTTCGACGGCGGCACGCGCCGCTTCAACGGCGGACACCTCGTCCGCGATCCCGGCAATGGTGCGCAGCTGGTCCTCGGCCGGCAGGCCCGAGGGGTACAGCCCGTCCCGGCCCAGCCCGATGCCGCGGACCGCGGTGACCGGCACGCCCGCAGCCCGTGCGATGGTGGTGACCTTCACGCCGTCGCAGACGGCCTGTGCCACGCGTTCGTTGAGCTCGGAGAACAGGGCCCGCAGCCGGCTGGACCGGAGGGAAATCATCCGCCGCTGCTGCTCCAAAAGGTCCCGGATCTCGCCGACCCGGGCGGCGGCAGGGTCCGGCTGCGGTGTTCCCCGGTACCGGTACGCCCCACGCGGGGAGCCACCGGTGTGCGTAGCCGCGGCAGCGGCCGTTGGACGGAAGGCGTGGCGGGAGGACACGGCCGGCTCCTTGCTGCCAAAAGGCTCCTGGGACGAAAGTAGCGGAGGACCACCCCAGGCAGACGGCGGAAAGCCGGCCGCCGCCGTCGTGCGCCATGGCGCGGAGCGCGGGAAGGAGGTCCAGCCTGCCACGCTACGCGGCCCCGCCGCCGGGCAGGGAATACCTATTTGGCGTGGTGCTATAGCGGATTCTTCTGGGTGCGGCGTCATAAGGGCCGCTTATCCGTCCACGCACTTTAGGTCTTATCCAAGCGGGGCGTTCCTTCCCTACGCTCGAATGAATCACCCTCCGTCCGCAGTGGAAGGCCCCGGAAGAGAACATGCCTGAATTCGTGCCAGCGTCACGCGTCACCCGAATCAAATCCTCACCCAGCGTGGCCGCAGCGGCCCGCGTCCGGGAGCTCAAGGCCGAGGGCCGGCGGATCCTGGACCTGACGGTGGGCGAACCGGATTTCGGCACCCCCCAGCACATCAAGGACGCCGCCATCGCCGCCATTGGCCGCGGCGAAACCAAGTACACCTCGGTCACCGGAACGCCCGAACTCCAGCAGGCCATCCTGCAGACGCTCGAGAGCAAGACCGGGCAGCGGTACACGCCCGGCGAGATCACCATCGGCGGCGGCGGCAAGCAGGTCATCTTTACAGCCTTCATGGCCACCCTGGACGCGGGTGACGAGGTGGTCATTCCCGCCCCCTACTGGGTGTCCTACCCGGACATGGTGCTCGCCAATGAAGGCACCCCGGTGGTCGTCCCCTGCTCCGAGGACACCGGCTTCAAACTGACCCCGGAGGTGCTGGCAGCGGCCCTCACGGACCGTACCAAGTGGGTCATCCTCAACACGCCGTCCAACCCCACCGGGGCGGTCTACTCCCGTGGCGAACTCGCCAGCCTGGCCGCGGTCCTCAAGGAGCACCCCGCCGTCCATGTCCTCACCGACGAGATCTACGACGAAATCCACTTCGGCTCGGAACCGATCACCAGCCTCGTTGCCGTGGCGCCGGAACTCAAGGACCGCGTGCTGGTCACCAACGGTGTCTCCAAGGCCTACGCGATGACCGGCTGGCGGCTGGGCTACGCCGGCGGACCGGCGCCCCTGGTGGCAGCCATCAACAAGCTCCAGTCCCAGATGTCCTCCTGCCCGTCGTCCGTCAGCCAGGCGGCCGCCGCCGCGGCACTCACCGGCGACCAGTCCTTCGTCCGCGAAAGCGTGGCCGTGTACCGCGAACGCCGGGACGCGGCAGTTTCCGGGCTCAACGCCATCGAAGGCCTCAACTGCGCGACGCCGGAAGGCGCCTTCTACGCGTACGTCAACTGCGGCGGGGTCATCGGCAGGACCACGCCGGACGGGAAGCTGATTGCCAACGACGAGGACTTCACCCTCTACCTCCTGGACGCCGCCTCCGTGGCCGTCATCCAGGGCTCGGCCTACGGTGTGGGCCCCTACTTCCGGATCTCCTACGCCACGGGACTGCCCGTGATCGAGGAATCCATCGCTGCCATCGAAAAAGCGGTCCTGGCGCTCTCCTGAGCCCCGTGTCCTGCATCAGCCCCTCAACCACCTCCCTTTCCAGCCTCTCCAGGAGCCATCCCGTGATCCACGTCAAGACCAAGTTCGACAAGCCGTCCGAGGACGCCATCGCACGCCTGTCCAAGTTCTCCTCCGCCACGGTCCACGAAGCCCAGGGGCGCAAGGGTGCGCTGAGCTCGAAGATCAAGCCGATCGACCGCAGCATGTCATTCTGCGGCCCGGCCGTCACCGTGGTGTGCGCGCCGCGGGACAACCTCATGCTGCAGGTGGCCATCCACTACGCCCAAAAGGGCGACGTTGTCCTGGTTGCGGCCGGTGAATTCGAGGAAGCCGGAACCTTCGGCGACGTGCTGGGCAACGCCATGAAGGCCAAGGGCGTCGCCGCCATGGTGACCGATTCCGGCGTGCGCGACACGAAGGACCTGATCGAACTCGGCCTGCCGGTGTTCTCCGGCAGCGTCTGCATCAAGGGCACCGTGAAGGAAACCATCGGCCCCATCAACCACCCGCTGGTGTTCGGCGACGAAATTGTCTACCCCGGCGACGTCCTGCTGGGTGACGCCGACGGCGTTGTGGTGGTCCGGAAGGACGAAATCGAGGAAGTCATCGCACTGTCCCAGGCACGCGTTGACGCCGAAGATGAACTCATCCGCCTCTACAAGGAAGGCGGCACCACCATCGAGCTGTGCAAGCTTACGGACGTCCTCAAGGCCAAGGGCCTGCTGGTGGAGGACGCCGAACTCGAACCCGCGCTGTAAGCACAAAGCAGGGCCCGGGGTTCCTTTCGGAACTCCGGGCCCTTCTGCTGTGGTGGAACTTGTCAGTTCATGCCGGGGAGGAGGTGCGCTGGAGGCCCAACCTGGCTGTCATCCAGGTACCACATGGTGGAGCCGCGCTTGCCCGGCGGCATCATGCTTCCCTCAAAGACGAAAACAGGGTCCGACGCCGGCCCGTCCTCAGGCCGCCAGAATCCGTTCGTGGGGCAGTGCGAGCCTGTGCCCGCCTTGAGCTGGACCCTTCGGTCCGAGGACTTCCGGTATTGCAGGCTGGTGATCTTTTTCATGGCTGGGCTCCAAGGAATCATTTGTGCCGGGTAAACGCCGTTGGCGAACCCTTATGGCTTTTATCCTAGGACGCCCGTAATTCCATGGATAAGACTAATGGAGCGTGACCTGATAAGGCCGCCTTATGATGGTCATTTCGAGGCGGCAGGATTTTCCGCGGAAATCGGTGGGTATTTGCTGCGGAGCATTTCCTGCAGCATTTCCTTCAGGACCAGCAACACGGCGGACCCCGCCTCGGACAGTGGTTCATGGTCCGGGGTGCACAGGGCGATCTTGCACTGCAGTGCCGGATCCACGATCCGCAGGACCCGGAAGTCCTCCTCATGGAACAGGGCGTCCGCCGCCGACTTCGGCAGGATGGTGGCCCCCAGGTCGCTGCGCAGCAGCCGGGTGAGCGATGGAACCGACTCCACCTCGCCCACCAGCCGGAGCGTGAGCCCCTTGCCCTCGATGCCGGCCTGCACTACCTGCCGCAGGGTGTGGATCTGCTCCGGCAGGAAGAGGCCCAGCGTGGCTGCCTGCTCCAGGGTGATGGTGTCTGCCTCCGGCCCGACCGGAAGCTCGCGGCCGGCGTTGACGATCAGGTACAGGTCCTCGACGATCAGAGTGGTGAACTGCACGCCCCGGATGGGCCCGGGCTCGTAAATCAGGGCCATGTCCAGCCGGCCGTTCTTGATGGCCTCGCTCAGCACACCGCCGTAAATCTCGGTCAGGTGCAGCACGATGTCCGGGTAGCGCCGGCTAACTTCGCTGATGATCCGCGGTGTCAGGCTGGACGCCATGCTGTAGGGGGCGATGGCGATGGAAACCCGGCCCGACGGCGCAGCGCCGGATGCTGCCACATCCAGCCGTGCCTGCTCCACCAGCCTCAGGATGGTCTGCGAGTGGCGGTAGAGGGTGTGGCCGGCGGCGGTAGGCTCCACGCCCTGCTTGCTCCGGATCAGGAGCCGCTGCTTCAGCTCGGTTTCCAGGGAGGACACCTGCTGGCTCAGGGCCGGCTGGGCGACATGGAGGGCGGCGGCGGCCTTGGTGATGCTGCCGGAATCGACGATCTTCACGAAGTACGCCAGCTTGCGGGTGTCCATAGCGTTCCTCTTTCCGGCGGGGACAGCACAGTACTGCGGGGGTCATACGTTGGCGCTATGGCGGGACAGGCATTACGTCTTTGTGTGATCCCGGCCTCAGGCATAGGTTAATTGCAGATGACTTCCCAATGACCAGAACATTCTATCCCCGCTCTGGTCATAGCGGCTTCCGATGACGGCATATGCATTTTGCATAAACCGCAGAGGCGTCATTTAGCCGCATTGTTTTTACATTTCCGAAACAAGCCATAAGTACATTTCCAGGTGTCGGCCACAAGGCCGCAAGCGAGGGGTCATAACCGTCCCCTATCCCGTGACACCGATTACGTCTTTGTGTGAGTCAAGTCTCCGGTGCCACACTTTTTTACATCCCCAAACATGCAGCAGAGGAAGGCCCGCAATGCCCACAGTTGATCTCGTAGCGGATCTTGGTGAAGGTTTTGGTGCCTACTCGATCGGCGACGACAAGGCCCTCCTGGATATCGTTTCCAGCGCCAACATCGCCTGCGGATTCCACGCCGGCGATCCGGACATCATGAATGCCACCGTTGCAGAATGCGTCCGCAAGGGAGTGGGCATCGGCGCCCACCCAAGCTTCCCGGACCTCCGCGGCTTCGGCCGCCGGGCCATGGACCTCTCCGCGGACGAAGTCCGCAACGACGTCGTGTACCAGCTCGGCGCCCTCACGGCTTTCGCCGCCTACCACGGCGGGTCTGTCTCCCACCTGGCCCCGCACGGGCGCCTCGGCAACCTCGTAGCAACCCGCGCCGACTACGCCGGGGCTGTGGCTGACGCCGCAGCCCGCGTGGACCCCCGCCTGATCGTGCTCGCCCAGGACGGCGAACTGGCCACCGCCGCAGCTGACTGTGGCTTGCAGGTCGCCATCGTGGGCATCGCCGACCGCGCCTACCAGGAAGACGGCACCCTGGTTCCCCGCAGCCAGCCCGGCGCCGTCATCCACGACCCCGCAGCCATTGTCGAACGGACCGTCCGGATGGTCTGCGAAGGCCTGATCGCCACGGCGTCCGGCAGTGACCTCGCCATCCAGGCGGACACCATCCTGCTGCATGGGGACAATCCCGGCGCCGTCGAACTGGCCCGCCTGATCCGCAGCGAACTGATCACGGCAGGCGTCACCGTGGCCCCGCTGGCGCAGGTGCTCGCCGCGAAGCAGAAGGTTTCCTGACCATGCCGGCCCCAACCATCGCCGCCCCCGCGGCACTGGAGATCCACGAGTCCGGTGACGCCGCCCTCCGGGTGGTGGCGACCTCCGGCAATGCCGAAGCCGACTGGGCTACCGTCCACTCCCTGGCCGGCTGGCTGGCAACGGCCGGCGTCGACGGAGTCCACGGCGCCGTGCCCACCTACGACTCCGTGCTGGTGGAATTCGATCCCTACCTCACCTCCGCGCGGCAGGTCCGGGCATTCGTGCTCCTCGCCATGCGCCAGCTTGATTTCACCGGCGCCACCGTCCGTGAGCCCCGCCGCTTCGAAGTGCCCGTGGTGTACGGCGGCAGCTACGGACCGGACCTGGACCGCGTGGCAGCAGAGCAGGGCATGGACGCCGCGGACGTCATCGCCCGCCACACCGAAAAGACCTACGTCATCCGCTGCCTGGGAGCGCCGGCCGGCTCTCCCATGATGGACGGACCGGACTTCCCGTTCCCTGTCCCGAGGCTCAAGGATCCGCGGCTCTCCGTCCCTGCCGGGGCGGTCTCCGTTGCCGGACGCCAGGCAGTGATTGCCCCGGCTACGGCACCCGGCGGCTGGTGCGTCATCGGCCAGACGCCGCTGACCGTCCTCGATGCCACGCGCGAACCGCTGGTGCCCTACGTTCCGGGCGACGAACTGCGTTTCCACGCCATCCCGGAAGCGGACTTCGACAGCCTCGCCGGGCAGTTCCTGGAGGCGCGGCCATGACCGGATCGTTCGTCATCCTGCAGCCCGGACACTCCGTGGCCACCGACCTCGGCCGCACCAAGGGCCCCGCCTTCGGCCTCCCGGTCAACGGTGCCCTGGACCAGTTCTCGGCCAAGGCCGCCAACATCCTGGCCGGCAACGCGGACAACGAACCCCTCCTGGAACTCACCGCACTCGACTTTCGGATGCGCGCTACCACGGACCTGCTGATCGCCGTCACCGGCGCGCCGCTGGACCTCACGGTGGGCGGCCGCGACTGCCCGCAGTGGGAGCCGGTCTCGGTCCGGGCCGGCGAAACAGTGGCGGTCCGTGGAATCCGTACCGGGCTCCGGGCCTACATCGCCGTCCACGGATCGTTCGCAGTACCCACCCTGCTGGGCAGCTGCGCCCCGGACACGGTGGTGGGCTTTGGCCTCAAGCTCATTGAGGGAACCGAACTGGCCACGCAAAGGACCACCGCCCCCATCACCCAGCCGCATTACGGCCTGCCCCTGTTCCGGCTGGGCCTGACCAAACCGGACTTCACCACCCACCCGGTCATCGATGTCACCGATGGTCCGGACGTGGCGGAGTTCGGCACCACCGCAGACCTGCTTTTCACCTCGCAGTACACCGTCAGCCCCAGGAGCAACCACATCGGCCTCCGGCTCGGCGGCGCCCTGCCCGAACGCCAACTCACCTCCGAAGTACTGTCCCGCGGCGTTCCGGTGGGGGCCATCGAGGTCCCGTCCCGGGAAGAACTGCTGGTCCTGCACCGGGGACGCGGCGTGACGGCAGGCTATCCGGTCCTGGCAGTGGTCACCAGCCGCTCCCTGGACGTCCTGGCGCAGGCCAGGCCCGGACACACCATCACCTTCCGAAAGACAACCGTTGCTGATGCAACGGCCACCCACAGGGCAGCCTGCCTGGAACTGGACAGGCTGCGGAGCACCATCCAAACGGTCTTCGGACTCCTCGGCATCGGAGCCGGCGAGCGCTGGCACGAACTCAGCCCAGCGTCAGGAAGCTGAATCCCGTGAATGCTTTTCCCAAACCCACAAAGGAAAACAAGATGTCAACATCAACGAATGCGGTAGCACCGCAGCAGGACCGTCTGACTGCGAAGCAGACACGCAAGGTTGTCACCGCCGGATGCGTGGGCATCTTCGTGGAGCT
>Ga0308160_10004199_pt1 | contig 15560 bp, 14 predicted proteins | sample PhyFR1_FD_201036 | JGI IMG/M metagenome (GOLD analysis project Ga0308160, IMG submission 201036) | Phyllosphere microbial communities from UC Gill Tract Community Farm, Albany, California, United States - DLSLF.R1 | ecosystem: Host-associated > Plants > Phyllosphere > Unclassified | place: USA...
GTAACTTACTCCTAACCGGCATCAACAAGACCTCTTGCGCCTTTCGTTTCAGTTTTGACAGGCGTGAGCGCTTGGGCCTTCTTCCAGGAACAGACTATCAGGGTGTCGTGCCAATGTTCTAGACCACCATCCTTCAAGTCCATCCCCCCTTTTCGTACTCCTTCAAGCCACACACATGCCCTCCCTTCTTTCCAGGGGGGATCGCCCTTGGCAGGTCCAGAATAAACCAGTTTCAAAGGATTACCATGTCTTCGGAGCCGAATAACGCTTGGGCTTTGTCTTTTAGCAAAACAAACTTTCTTTTTTACCGTCTCAAGGACACCCGTTACACCGGGAAGGACCAGGTCATCCTCATGGAGCGGTGGCATCCCCGTTCTTTCTTTGTTGATCCTTCACCTTTGCTTAATCTTACTTACTCCCTACCTTATCCATTCTTTCATCCTTAGCTTATACATAGCTCTCCAGGCTCGGCGGTACACCACTATCCTTACCCCAGCCATCACGTTCATTTAGAAACACGCTCTTTTCGCGACTATGATCCCCATCTTCCGAACTTTACGCGTCCTCACCACCCTACTCTTTATCCATGCTGTCGTCGCGTCCCATTCGAACTTGCAAAAACGATCTCGACACCGCGCACGGTCCCATTCTACTGCCGAAGTCCGTTCCCTGGTAACGCGCGCCGCACCTTCCGGTTGGGCTCTACATGTCAAGAGCGGAAATGATGGTGGAGGATGTTATATCGATAGCGCGACTCGAGTCTTGACAGGTTACACCGAGAGCAGTTGGACCAACAGTCTTGATAGTTGTCTGAATACCTGTAAAACCAAAGGGTTCGCGTTCGGAGGTGTAGAAGCTGGCAATGAATGCTTTGTAAGTCATATGTGCCTCTCGCGTCAATATTGACAAATAGTGCGGCAACACCCTACCATCCAATCTCGCTTCGGCGCCCAGGGGCGAATGTAATTACGCCTGCAAAGTCACGACCTCTGATCGATGCGGTGGATCATGGAGAATGAATATCTACGCTTGGACCGCTCCTCCCGTTTCGGCGGTTGTCATCAACGGATACAGTTCAAAAGGATGTTATTCGGACTCTGCGCCCCGAGTCCTAGCTGCATACAAGTTCATCGACTCGGCAATGACCATTAAGAAATGCGTGGATACCTGCAAGGCGAGGGGATTTGCTATTGCTGGTGTTGAAAAGTGAGTCATTTTACAATTTGGGAAGTGTCGCTGATGGACAGCGGTAATGAATGTTTCTGTGACAAGACTTTGAATTCCAACGCAGGATCCAAGGTAGACGAGAGCAAATGCAACAAGCCTTGTCCAGGAGGGGATGCTACGGGTTGTGGGTGAGTTATCGTTTTTCGCAGCATCTGCCCATTGCTGATGAGAAAGTGGAGTCTGGACCATCAATATATACCAATCAGGCTCCGCCGCTACTACCACCCCAGTCACGACCACGACCTCCACCACCACCACTACCACATCTACCACCTCAACCGCAGCTCCCACCACTCCCGCCTCGACATCAGCTCCCAACGGCTGGACATACGTCCAATGCGGTACCGATGCCGAACAACGTGCTTTGAATGGAGCCAATTACCTCGACCAAACCCTTACCATCAACAAATGCCTGACCTATTGCGCAAGTAAAGGGTTCACTATAGGTGGAGTCCAAGTTGGAGTCGAGTGCTGGTGCGGAAACAGTCTGCTGAACGGTCAAGGAAAGAAGGTCGCCGAGTCGGAATGCCAAACTCCCTGTGGTGGGGATGGGACGAAAGGGAAATGCGGTGGGGATTGGAGGATATCTTTATTTTCGTCCTTGACTGGTACAGCCCTCACTTCGGCTTTCAACACCCCCATTACCACGTCAACTACGTCCACCTTGTCGACTACCACTACTCCTGCTCCAACCAATACCCCTGGCGGATCGTATACCCCTACTGGCAACATCCCTGGAAGTGGAACCAAATACGTTTGGGCACATTTCATCGTCGGTAACGCCTACCCATACACTTACGATACGTGGATGAACGATATCAGATTGGCTTCTGCCAGCGGAATCGATGGTTTCGCATTAAACATGGGACCCGACACTTGGCAGCCCGACAGGATCAGGGACGCCTACAACGCTGCTGCAGCCAGCGGTACCGGATTCAAGGTATGTCTCACCGTCAAGAACTATAGCTTACTAGTAGATGATGCTAAGTTTCGATATTGCCGAGTTCAACTGCGGAGATGGATCTCGGATTGGTCTATTCCAGCAATACCTTAAGGACTACCTCTACCATGCTGCAGCAGCCAAGATCAATGGTAAATCAGCAGTCACCACCTTCATGGGCCAAGACTGTTCCTTCGGTCAAGGATCAACAAACAACGGCTGGAACACCGTCTTTGGCGCCAACGCGGGAAATATCTATTTCATGCCTGCTTATACGAGCGATCCAAGGGGTCTGGGCGCGTTCAACATTCAAGCTGAGGTCAATTGGGGATCAGCATGGCCAGAGGGAGGGAACGATATTAATTTGGATCGAGAGAATTACTTTATTGGCTTGTTGAGTCAGACTGGAAAGAAATATGTCCCGACCATTTCGCCACTGTTTGCTTCACATATGAGCTACAAGGTGAGTGAGACAGTGAGACTTCACTTTTAATGTAAAGGTCGCTGATGATAGAACTTTATCTGGCGAGGGGACAATTGGTTACTAGCTCAGAAGTTTGAGCAGATGATCTCGATCCGGGATAAGATCGATCAAGTCGAGCTGGTCGTAAGTCCCGATATCCCGTAGTATTCATGCTGACCGGCAGAGCTGGAACGATTACGGAGAATCATCATACATCGGACCCATCGGAGGAGATATGCCGAGTGATGTCCGATTCTACGTCAACGATAATTGTAATTCTGTCCATTGATACTATGATCTTCACTAAACCCCAGTCCCACACGTAGATATCCTATCATTGGTCAACTTCTACTCGACAGCTTGGAAAACTGGTCGATGGCCCGCTATCACTAAAGATCAAGTTTGGATCATGGCCCGTCCTCATGCTCGATACGGTGCATCCGGAGGCTTCGGCCCTCCACAAGGTCGTGACTATGTAAGCCCGCTCTCCATTTCTAGATCAAGCTGACAAGTAGACACAAGACAACTTCTACGCCCAAGTCCACTTGACTGCCGATGCTAGCGTCACTCTCTGTTCTGGCGGATGTGTGACCAAAGCGGGCGTGGCAGGAATCAACAAGTTTTCACAACCAATGACAGCTGGTCAGGGGATCAGTGTGGAAATCAAGAGGAATGGCCAAGTTACCACGAAGTTGAATCCAGCGTTCACATTCCAAGGAGGCGCCGATAGGCCTAATTTCAGTATGTCACCTCTTTTCTCGTTGTCATACATGAGGATGATGCTGATGATAGATTACTTGATCAAGTCTTCTTAGACTTTGTGCTCGTCTGTCTTCTCGCTTGCTTTGGGTTTTGGATTTGATTGTGGATATTGCTATCGGGGTACACTTATAATTCTTGATGTAAATGGCTGGCCATTCTTGGGAAAGGGATGAAAGGATATGACCTCTCGCGTTCCTCTGCATACTGGTGAACCTTAGACGCACTCGGCGTTGTGGAGCAGCAGGAAGAGTAGCAGCGTGAAATAGGACCTGGTCGAGTCAAAAGGAAGACTCAGGGTAATATGAAGAACCATTCATCGACGCGGCGATGCGGAGTAGACTTCATCGTTCAATACGTGCAGTACCGGTAACGATGAATGGAATGGTGTGATCGCTGTGTTGTACGACGAGGACAAGAATACAGACGCAGGCAGAACCTCTGAGGGTGCATACAGTGAGTGTCGTCCTTTGTGTCGTGGATGGCTTCGTGCATGCATTGGACCTAGTTCAGTACATTGCTCTTGCCACAGCTCTCTCATCAACTCTTCCAGTGATTATCTCCTCTCCTTCTTCCTTCTTCTTGACCTCCAGTTACTTTCGTAGGTGCCATGGTTTTATGTCTCAGCTGATGACAGCATCAGACCGCTTCATAATCGAGAATGGCCAGAGACAGCTCGACCCAAGTGACCGCGGACGGTGCCGGCAATCCAGAGGGTACCCATAGCAGTCAGCCGACTGTGGGAGGAGTTCTCCACCGATATTATATGTGGCCTTACGATATCAATAGCAAGTGGCCCATAACAAGTCAGGTCAGTCGGCTCTGGGATCACGATAGTCGGATATTCACAATTTCACCGGACGGAGATACCGCAATCGTCCAGTCCCGCCGAGGGCCATCTTACGGTCCAGGCGAGGAGACGTTCCATACAGCCCAGGCTGCCTCTAGGCTTGGCATTATTGTCTCGTTTGTCTCGGCTAACGGGCTGAAGGAAAGGGGGGGAGACGAACAATTCAGTCAAGTACAAGTCGAAGGTCACATTCGCATTGAAGTTCCTTTCGGAGATATGATGACTCAATGTTGTCTACCAGGAGGCTTGCCCCTCCTTCCTGGGGCTCACCGTGTGCTACCAACAAGTTCGGCGGATCTCGCTAGCCAGCACACTCTGTGGCTCGCGATCAGGCCTGAAGTTCGAGGGAGCACGTTTCGGGTACTTGAAGACGACGGTGCACCGCAGATTTACAACTGCTCTGTAGCGACCGCGTTGGGATGCAAACGATTTTACGAAGAAAACACGGGGCCAGGAGAGGCTGGATACATGGGCGATAGTGATAGTGAGATCGAGTGAGCAACAATCAAATTGACCTGGGAGTGGGAATTATGATATGTTAGAGCAGTCAGATGTACATATGAAATGAAGGCGTGAGACGATGATGCGTGAAATATGGTCCCCGGCTTTTGGCAAGGCCCTGATTTGTTATCTTTACACATGTACTTGCTACAAGACTAGCTACCTATGTATCATCTGATTCTACTAATGCCAAGGTTACCAGCCTAATCACCATATGGGCTGATGCATGGATAGTAACCTGTTGCTTACTCGCAACAACCTCGTTATACCAATGTGTCATCTTGATCATATTGCCTCTCGCTATGTGAGCCGTACCTCTCATAGAGCGTGTCATTTAACAGAGAGTGCTTGTGAATGACTTCAGCCTACCGTAGTCTTGAACCTGCGTATGTACACCTCATAGCAGGATAGGGATCATAAGGAACCCATGTATCCGCACACCACACAATTGACAGCGACTTTTGCCACCAAGTGAAAGTCTTGCAGGCTGCTTGGAAGTCGGGCAGTAGAATCTGCCAGGGTGTATATTTACTGGGTAAAATGCTGTTCTCCTGGGATGTAAATTGTATAGATTCACGCTGGGGGTGACGTGTCAGCTCCGAAGGACTCCCCCGGAGTTCAAACACGATGTACTTACCCTTTGATAGGATCTCGAGTCTTCGGCGATTTGCGAAATGCAGTCCCGTACCCCTGATCGTCGTCCAGTGGACCCGGCTGCCATTTGGTGTATCTTAGCGATGGACCACCGCTGTTTTGGCATCTATCTTGGATGAGGTTCATTGAAGGACAGGCCATATCTTTGTAGCGAGAAAAGCTACCTGAGATGAGTGGATCGGATGCATGCCTCATTGACCGGGATTTTACCAGTTGAGTGCGTGATTAGTAGGCTATGCTTGATGTTCTGCTGCGCCTCCGGCCCGCAACTGTTGGTGACGCGTAATGACGCTACGTCGCTCCTTTGATTTTGGAAGCTAGAATTTCCCAGAAGTTGAGGGCTTTCTCCTGTTTTTCAGTTCTTATGACCAAGGTCAAATCTGTCTGACGCCCGTATCTGTCTGCTCTCATCATTACAATATGCCGGGCGTGGTTCTACCCGATGACACCACTCTTCCGTCCGAAATGTCGACTGAGGGGTCTGAAATTCCCGCTACCAATGAGCCACGACCCAGCTCAAACAATGAGTGAGTCTTCTAAATGTTCAAATAGATTTACTGACCATGCACTGATTCACTCCAAGTCGCTTCGCTGGATTCCCCTTCGATATCGCCACAGATCCTGTGTGGAGAGGATCTGTCGTGTTCGGGCCAGGCCACTCTTGCAATATCACTCTGGGTGTGCCTTCCAATGATGGTCAGACGGCGTTGTTGAAATTGGAGATGAGAAATGCCGATGGCGAGATGACCGCCAGTATAAGATATACAGCCCCCCTCAACAGCGAGAGGAAGACGGTAGTATCGGTCGTACCAGACAGCGACTACACAGTCTTTAGCACCAGCGTCCCTCGACATTCCGGCAGCGGTTTTCAGCCTGACCCCACTTTGCATGCTGTATCGATATCAACTGTTTTTCGATGCGCTATGCGAACTGGAAGTGAAGTCCACCTTCGTTGCTGCCCCGAAGGGGCTTCGCCAGACGAGCCCAATTTCGCACTCGTGTACCTGTCATAACCGGCACCCCGAAACCCTGAGACCCTGACTCAGACGCATATATAAGAACCACCGGAACAGGAGGATGAACCTCACTTATGAATCTCTTGTACATTTGAACCTACTTCTATTTACTCGTTGCTATCCAGAGTTAGGCCGAACTATAACCACGACAGTACCCTAGAAGTATCGATTTGGCGGGAGATCAAGTATCTCTCTGGGCCCGAAGCGTTGGACGACCTATCGAAGTCCTGTGGCCGGACAATTCTGTACATTATCGCGCCGTACCTGGACATCCAGAGGGGTTTGAGCCGACTCTGTAGTGTTACGATGCGTATGTAGAAAGCGATGTATTGGTATGCACGTAGCATGGTGCTGCTGAGGAAGTGGCGATCCCATTCCACCTTGCAACTGAAAATGGGGTGCCTTGCGGTGCTGTCAGAGAATGCCGAATGATTCTTACCAGGGTCGATGGCAGCAAGCCATCGGCCCCAACGCCGGCTTTGAGCTTCATGACGGAGCAATGGAAGGACGTAACAACATCGTGCCGAAAGACCGGAGGGTCCTTTCTCTTGTCTCCGGCCGAATCTCACGAAAGTAGAGTGAAGAGAAAGGTTTGAAAGAGTTCGCCGCCCCACCAAAAGCGCTGAGCGCTGATGTTCAGCGTCATACAATGTTGTCCTTTCATGTGATGTGATCCATTGGTGGCATACAAATTCAAGGGTCACACACAGGTCGAGGGGGGGCTTCCTGCTTGCCACCTGTCAATTCAATCCCCAAGCAGTCTGCTATCCCGTCTTCCCATTACGTTCGGAACATACAACGCTCTACCGTCGCAGCTACCGCTCAGTCTATCGACATGTCAGCCGCTCGAGAGCCACCATCTGTGCTAGTGACTGCCTCGGACACCGCATCGATGCCGAACACCGTCGACACCGAGATCAGAACACCCTCATATATCGCTTTCATGGGAGAAAACCCAAAATTCGGCACGGTACCAGAAAGTTGTATTCTGAAGCTGCGTCCCGGTGATACATGGGAGACGATGTTCACGGGTCAGCAATTACTGTGTATTCCTTGCAGTATGCCTGGTAGCTCCCAGGCATTCAACGTACCTCGTACCGTGGATGGGCACGCCATAATCACTTTCGCGGCCCTCTCAGACGTAAAGGCAGGTTCTAGGGATCCCGATGGACTACGAGAATATTCTGTCGAAGGACTTCATCGCATGTGGGTCACCCGTGGGCCGTGGCCATGTAAGCCATTTCTCAAACATCGTGGGCCCACGGGTACGCATATCGAAAATGAGTACGAGTCGCCCGACAAACGCAAGCATGGGTCATCAGTCTGGATCAGCAAAGGGAATTACTCCCACGGACTTGCAAGGTCGTCTCCTGACACCTGTCTCTTTCGAATCTCCCGCAACACCACCTCAATGCCACCATCAGCCGGGGGGTCCCTTAACGGTACGATTATCCAAGCATGGTCGCATCCTTCGGACTATTGGCCTGCGCAGCGATCTGGGGCTGTCTTGAGGAATGCGCTGGACGAAGCGCTCCAGGAATCAGCAGAAGCTGACAGGCGGGCGTAATGAATCCAGCCTAAGATCACGATGCGACTGTAGCCGGAAAGGCATGTGTAAATGAGGCTGCGCCAGGTGTACATGAGAGGAGAGATGAAGAGATCGAGCTGTCTCGGCGGGGAGATCTTTCTGCATCCGGTTTATGAGGCGAACTGTATATACGGACTTGAAATTCATGACGCATAATAGCCACCCATGAGCTTATTATTTCATCAACTCTGAAAGTCCTCAACGAAGATTTTGTTCATTTCGCCGGGCAGGTCGTCCACAACCCAGGTATAACTGGGTAGGATCCCCTCACTCCACACGTCTTCTCGGAGATTGCGAGTGTCCTTCCCGAGCCTCTGAAAGTGTCCGTGTCTCAGCAGGCGAAAGAGAAGAATTTGAGCACGTGAAGGCGGTGCGAAACTGGCGAGATTCTTGGAGGAGTTGAAAAATAGCTCAGGAGGCGTAAGACCCGCTAGAGATCACACTCAACATACCATCTATGTGAAGCTGAGTGGGTAATGCCTGGGCGTCTTCTGACTGGATCCTAAAATACGTCTGGGAAGGATTCATCGGCGTTGGTGTCTTCGAAGATGGCCTGTGGGGCCGAGGGTGCTGATGAATAGCGTCATACGGTGATCGTCCTTTCATGATACGCGTTATGCTTGTCACACCACCATACTCGACGTAGACACATATATAGGTCTTCCAAGTCAGAAATCATCCTTGCCGCCTTCCCCCTTCCCATACATTCGACGATTTCGTCAACCGACTCTCTCGCTCATTCCGCCGCCACACATTCGTCTGCAGATTTCTACCTGGACGTTGTTCCTCTGATAAATACATCGCCGACATGCCGTCATCCTCATCAAGTTCATCAGGTCCATCGGGTTCTCCAAGACCATCCCGCCGATCCATTCGCGCCCGCAACGCCGCTGCCCGCCGTGGTGATTTTAGATATCCTGGGGCAGGGGTACCAGAACGACAATTCCAAAGGCCAGACTATTATGTGTTTCTGGGGACTGATGTGAACCAAGGATCAGCTAACGAGAGCTGCATGTTGAAGCTGTACGCTGGAGACACATGGGGTGGCCTCGTCTCGGATGGCGCGATCCATCTCGTACCCCACGATACACCCGGAGAACGGATGTCTATTCCGGCTACTTTCGACCGATACGGCCGAACAGCAATCTCTTTCATTCCTGGTAGATCGCTTCGTCCCAGGTTCACGTCCGATACCGCAGTACCTGGAACTTCGTCATACACGGTCACGGACTCCAACCGCATGTGGGCTAACAGCGCACAAGGCGAGCCTCCCGGTGGAGTGTTTCGTATGTACTGCCGTCCGGCAGAGGCGACCACTGTGCTTCCAGGTGCGGAATGTCTGCATCCTCGTGTCGATTTAATGGAATTTGCGTCCGAACCTTCTCTTCAAGTCGAAGAAAGTCACAACGGTTCCCACTCCTTCGATGCGGGGGGTCGAAGGTCATTTCAACTTGACATCATATCTGATCCGATGAACAGTCCGGCGAGAATGAGCGATGGTGGTACTGTCTCGGACGCCGTGGCAAGCCTTGAAACCTTAGCTGTGAGTTCAATAGCAATCACGAACGGTCGGGACCCAGCCCCAATCGACGGGGACGACGATATCGATCAATTGATCGGAAGTTACTCGCAGGGTAGCTGAACGAGCGGTGCGGTTCCAGAGTTGGTGTATCTTCGAGTACATGTGCATGTATGTGACCATTACTGTAAGGCACAGGGTTGTGAAGCAGGGTCCAGTACTTCCAATTTCATGGGCTTATGACGCCCGAAGAGTCGCCCGCACTTCGACGTCATCACACTTCGTGTGAGTCTTGTGTGTCCAATCGTTCGCAATCGACGCCGATGTGAACGGCCAGCTACAAAGCGTTGAAAGGATAGTCCATCCTTCGCGGCGCATACTCGCGGATCTATCGGCCCCAGCACCGTTTTGGCCTCATGATGGAGCAATGAATGGTTCCTACTCCAATTGCGCCGGAAGACTGGAACTTCCTTTCTCCTGTCTGTCCTTTCAATCAGATGGCAATCTCACATACATGTACATAATCTAGAGTGACCTTGGCAAGTCCCCATCCGTCTTTCCCATATACGCCTTTTCGTTAGCTTACAATGTCAGCGTGAGTGCGGATACTTCTCATCTATCAGCGAAAGGCCCATTGACCTCGCAGTACTTCTCGACCTGATTATGTGCTTGTACCGGCCAATATGGCGACCATCGCAGCTTGCTCAGACTACGACTTGACTCACTCCCTTTCGATCCGAAGAGGCGAGACCTGGATCTGCCAATTAGGCGTGGGACCTGATTCCATCAGCTACTGTCCCCTCGGGACAGACCAACGACACTCGCGTACCATGAGGTTTGCCGACCAGAATAGTCGCACTTGCGTGCTTATCGAGGCAGACGACTACCAGCCGAGATCGCTTGTGCAGCCGAACGAGTCCGGATTTCCGGTTGACATTTGGGTTTTCACTCAGATTACTTTACCCAGAGGCGCGGTCTTTGCCTTGACATGCGTCGGAGCCCGCGAAAATCCTCCGTCGATTCCCTGGCGATGCCTTTATCCTGCGGTCTCGAGGGACGCCCTGGAGCAAAATTCGATATGGATCAATATAGACACTGACGTCAATCTCGTCGTCCTTCGATCCGAGGCAGAAGAGTTCATGAGTATTGCAGTCGGACGACACCCGGATGGGTGGACCAACGGTCGCACGGCAGATCAGGCCAACATGTGAATGAGGGGGCAGGGTGCGGATATTGGCGAGAACGAAATGCATACAAATATGATCATGGTATCCAGATTCTGCTGAACCCTTCAACTCTAAGTCTGTCAGCGGTATAACAAAGTGGCGGAAAAGACTCACTTCTTTCTACAACAAGGGCACATGTGCTCAGCAGGCGTTAGACGCGCTGCCAAACTCTCTCGACAATCAGTACATAATGCAAGGCAGCTGGATGTCAGCTTCTACCTTGAGTAGTGAGAAAGTCACTTACCGGCATGGCCACAGGATCGTATCTCTTGGTTCCGTCATACAAACAATACACGATTTCCTTCTCTCTTCATCCCATTCATCAGACGTTCGACCGGCCATAGCGAGTCGCCTTTCGTTCACTACCTCCTCCATACGTGATGGCGCCATGGATCGTGAAGATGTTGCTACTGATAGGATCGAGGCGTATTGACGACGTGTCAAGGGCGACGAGGAGGATGAAGTGAGATGAGCCAGTAGGACTGGTTGAAGCTCGAATGATGGTTCTGATGACTCCTGCATCAAGTCGCGATAGAGTTCCGGCTCGTGCTCGGGCACATCCTCATCATCGGCCATCACCGTCACTGTCCCATCTGAATCGATATCCCCATCATCCCAGTCTTCTTGCTCGTCCTCATCATCTGATCCGACTTCGCCTCGGAGAAAGTCATCGTACACCGAAGTCGAAGGAGTAGGCGTGGGTGACATCGAGTACAGTCGACCTCTTGACTCGTCCTCTTCATGTGCTCGTGTATTACGGCGCCTGCGTAGTCCTGCAGCGGTGGCAGGGATCGCGGTTTGAGCAGCGCGAGCAGCCAATACGTGCTCTTCCCAGATCTCCCTCATCGTGCGGACTGGACGCCTGAATTGCTCGGGTTCAGTCCAAGCGGCTCGTCGCCAAAAGGTCCATTGTCGAGGTCCATACCACCATCTCTGATTCCAGGAAGATTGACAGAGCTTGACTGCTTTCCTGCCAACCGGCGTCGACAGGATGATCATCCATCCAAATCCAAGTAGAGTCTTGCCAAACGCTTTCCAGAACGCATTCAATTCGGCATAATGGGCGTTTCGAGAATGTGGTTGTTCGAGTTGAGAGACTTGAATATCGGTAATTTCAGAGTTGAATCCTCCAATGCTGGCAAGGGGTTTCATGACCTCGCCCTTGTCTGTACCGAGCGACAGATAAGGATTGGATCGCTCTTCAATGCCGACCAGTTCATTGCGTAGACCAGAGTACTGAGTCGCTTCCATACATGCTGTCCCTAGCTTGAGGAGGGCTACGCCAAAGTCGTCTTCGATCGAGGGGTTTACGCCCTCGTATGGCAAAAGGTTCGTCCACACTGGCGAAGGAACGTAGCCATAGGTGAAGATGAAAGTGAGACCTCGAAGGAAGAGTGTAAATGTGATGATCACCAAGAGGAATAGGGCGAGCTAGAGTCAGTCACCGGTAGACAAGGAGAAACTTACTAGATGAGTTAGGAATGTAAAGCTTGGGACACGAAGAGGGGAAGTTGATAAAGCATAAACAAAGTGGCTCAAGCCCAGCACACCGCACACTCCAGTGGGAATGATTTGATTTCTTCGCATAGTCCTCGACAGCTCGATTGCTTGCAGCCAAGTCAACTGATTATCAGCGATCATTCTTATGTAGCGTTGTAGCCTACCTCGGTCAAGCTTAGCCACATCTGGAATAACGCATGTACGTCAGGTCTGCCATAATTGGCGGCGGGTGGAGGACGATGATGTGTCAAAGGCGATGAATAAAGGTGAAGCAGAAAGGAGTATCCAAACTGGGCGATCAGCGACCAAGTCTACATTTCAAGCAGGACACGTACGAGATTGAAGCCAGCCCCAACATCACGGCGACGTCTGTGGCGTCAGCTCTGCAAACTCCAGGAGCAATCCAGCTTACGTTCTATCCAATCCATTTGCCAAGCCACCACACACAAGTCCAGCACACACACTCAGGAATACCTGCCAACAGGCTTTCCCCATTTCCATCCCTCCGGCCCATTGTCCACACCGGTTAAAGAGCCGTCCATGTATCGTATTATGCAGCCATGGGGATCCTTCGTCCGTCGGCCATAGGTTCGCGACCTGAAGAATGACTACCGAGAACAGCAGCCATGCCCTGACTAGACAGAAGAGTCCAGGTAAACGTAGGTATTTGGGCGTGTCGGGGTTTGTAAGGAACTTAGTAACTGGGCATCAGCTACTGCAGACACATTAGACTTACGCCTGGCTCGGGCTCGTTGATATCTGCTAGAATTCAGAGGATCTAGCGGACGTTGCGGTATACGAGGCCTGCGCACGACGTTGTGTATGCGATTCAGCAGAATAGCCTTCCAATCAGCTGTGACTCGACGCTGAGCTGAGGTACTTACGGTCAGAACAAGCATGATTCCATAGCCACTTCCCGCAAAGCTCAGAGGGCCTATCCCTCCTGCTATAGCTTTTGGCTCGCCGGGCTCCTCGATGAAATCCGATAAAGTCGTCCCGCGGCCCAAGTCGTCGGTGGCCATGCCCGAGTCATGATGGTTGTCGGGCGAGGGCATCGAATAGATCGCCGTGTGAAGAGCCTCCGAAATCTTCTGTCCAAACTGTGACAGTATAGGCATGATGAGGAGCCTATTACGCGGATCAGGTATAGTCTGTGACAGAGTCTAGAGAGTGACGTGCTGATAGCCGAGGCCGTATCTCTTTTGTGCGCCTAATTTGAATATACCCCCACCTTGGCACAGTTTGTAGGCGTGTCTGTGTGTTGGCTCAACCTCCGACTGCACTGTACCTGTACCTTCCCGTCAGTCACTCCCTCACTCTCACACTATACATATAGTCTCAACACATTGACTCTGTCTCATCATATAGGTAGTCTCAAACAACTCTTCGTCAACCTATCAGCAACAGTCAGCGATATATCAACACCATCCTTGCCAATATTGTAACACCACAACGGAATCGAGCTTCTCTTGGTTAGTCATCGTCACGCGTGATACTTATCGCGTTCATCTCAAGCTGACATACATAGCGCCTTGACCCGTCCTCACCGAAGTCCATCTGGTCTCTACTAGGAAGAGCTTTCATCAACACCCTCCGCCCTCGATCCCGTTCCGACTCGCGCCCCCAGGCTCAAACCCGACATGAGGGAATCAACGTACACGTATCCGTTGCAGAATCGAGCATGTGTCAGCATTACCCCGGCTCTATATGACAGAAGAGGTGAGTCCCTACGCGTATCCGGTCCAGCTTCATAACCAGCTGGGCCAAAGCAATGAAGAGCAAGCCGCTGACGTACAGCACTCGACGTGAGGAGTTCGTTGCCGCTACTCAACAACTTGACCGGTCTCACCTACCTCACATCGACGTCACCACGTATACGAGAGGTCATGACACAAGATGGAGGCCTAGAACGTCTACTGGATATCATGCGCGATGCATGTGAAGAACGCAGCTCGCCTCCACCGGTCGATTTCTGGGGTCTAAATGGTCCAACGACCGCGAGAGTCATCAGTGTGGACCGCCAAAACTCTTTGAAACACAGTCTTGCATTTCAATCCGTCGTCAACATTGGTGTCCGAGGGAGTGAAACTGTACGGACGCGGGTCGTCCAGTCTGGGGCATTGGATTTAGTAGCACATATATTGGAAAGCTGGATGGTGAAACGAGGCATATGGGTCCATCCTCATACCCTTGGCAGTAAAGCTGCTGTCCTGAAACACCATAATGGCGGACCTGTGCCGATCCGGCCTCGCGGTCCTCGAATTCAAAATCCACCTCCTCAACCCACCCCTAGCATCAGAGACAGAGCCGACGCCGATGCCGATGCCGCTGAACCCGAATCCGCCGAACCAGTACCGACAAGACGTCCGGACTCACCAGCTATACCCGCCAGCCCGATACCTCCGCCACCTGTAGCGCCTCAGCGGGTTGAGCCTCCGCGAGTCGAAGCTGAGCGAGTGAACGCCGATGTCGATATGGGCGACAGTGAAGTCGAAGATCCAGCAATCCAATCCGCGGGCGAGGACGTGTCTATGGAAGTCGACCCAGTGGCGGAACCGGCACAAACCCTCATTGCATCCGTCACTGCAGCGACCCCTCGGGCATCTGGATCTCGACTACCAAATAGCGTGACCGGTGCTCTGGATATACCGATGCGTCAACCTGCCCGAGATGAAGGAAGTCGGGATTCGAGCGGTGCCAATTCGCTTACGGGAAGCGAAGACGCTAGGATCATATCCGACAACGAGCAACCTGAACCCGGTCCAGCTCGTCACCGACCCTCTGCGCTCAACCTTCACGTACCTGGTCTAGCCAACGGCGGGAACTCGAACCAGTCCAGTCCCATGGGTACGCCTACTCGCACAGACGCAGGCGAGATGATGCGCCAAATCGTTAGAAGAGAGACCATCACGGCTCGACCTGCTGGCCTGGCACCACCAACCCGCACTCGTTTGACACGGGAAGCCGTCGACAGTGATGTATCGGATAATGGAGACACGACGATGGAGCAGGAAACGGTCAATGCTGGTATCGCTGCTGCCGTTCGAGCCGGAGACACTGCTGAGTTCGAAGAGCAAATGGAACCACCCGAGGTTGAAATCGTAGAGGTCAATCAAGGAGTTGCGCCAGAGGAGGTTGATCCCGAGCTTCTCGCTGCTGAACAAGCGAGACTGGATATGGAAGCTGGAGCACCTCCAGGTCAGCCTGGAGCTGCCACGACACCGCCAGGACCCGCACCGACCGTCATCGATATCGAGCCTCCAACACCCGCCCGAGAACTTGTCGGTCCATTGCCACGCGAGCTTCCCGCTGCTATA
>Ga0308160_10004200_pt1 | contig 15559 bp, 16 predicted proteins | sample PhyFR1_FD_201036 | JGI IMG/M metagenome (GOLD analysis project Ga0308160, IMG submission 201036) | Phyllosphere microbial communities from UC Gill Tract Community Farm, Albany, California, United States - DLSLF.R1 | ecosystem: Host-associated > Plants > Phyllosphere > Unclassified | place: USA...
CGACAGTCAGGCGGTACAGATCGGAGCGGCCTTCCATGTTGTTGAACGGCTCATCCAGACGGCGGGTGGCGGGGATGTTCAACGGGTGGTTGGTCTTGGGATCGATGGCGGTGCCACGGTCGAACGGGGCGAGAAATTCGCGGTGCTCATAGGCCAGCAGCACTTGGGTGGTGTCGCCATACCAGGCCAGGGACGGCGCCACCAGGGTCTCGCGGTGAGTGCCGTAGTTGCGCCAGTAGTCTTCGTCTTCATGGTCGACGATCAGGCGATAAGCCAGGCCGCTGTCACCCAGGGGCCCGGTGGTGTCGAGGTTGCCGCCGCTGCCGTTCTTGCCGCTGCCGAAGGTCGAACCGCGTGCGGTCAGGGAGGTGGACTGCACCAGCTCAGGCTTTTTGCTGACGATATTGACTACACCGCCTGGGTCCTGGATGCCATACAACAGCGACGACGGGCCCTTGAGCACTTCGACGCGTTCGGCTGTCGCGTTCAAGGCACGGCCCTGCACCATCGGCATACCGTCCTTCATGATCGAGCCGTTACGGTTGTCGCCAAAGCCGCGCAACATCACCGCATCCTGGGTGCTGCCGAGGGTGTTTGTCTGGGTGATACCGCTGATATTGCCCAGCGCGTCATCCAGGTTGCGCGGTTGCTGGTCGCGCAGCACTTGAGCAGGCACTACGTTGACGGTTTGTGGGGTTTCCAACAGCAACCCATGGGAGCGCATTACCGAGCTGGTCGGCGGCGGTTGGTAGCTGGTGCTGTCCTGGGTGAAGCTGGCGCCGCTGATGGTGGTAGGGCCGAGGTTGACCGCGCCGTCGGTTGGCACCGGCTCCAGCGCCAGGGTGCGGGCGTCGATCTGGCGGAACGTGAAGCCGGATTGGCTCAGCAGGCGTTGCAGCGCCTGGCTCGCCGTCATCGGCCCGCTGACTGCCGGGGCATTGAGGCCGTAGGGCGCTTCATCGGTATAGATCACGCTGATGCCGGTGACCCGGCTGAATTCGCTCAGGGCCTGGGGCAGTGGTTTGGCTGCCAGGGCAAAATTGAACTGGGCGCTGTGCTGCTCCTGCGCACGCGCAACGCTCAAGGGCAGCAACGCCAGCCCCGACACCGCCAAGACCGAAGCTCCCAGCCACTGTTTTACCCAACCGCCCGCCGTCGACTTCATGCTCTGAGAACCCGTGTTGAAAACGCTGTTAATGCGAATAGATCGCAGTTTCAAGCACTACACGGATGGGGCGCAGGTTTACCTCACATGGGTTTGCAACTATTTTTGTTTTTGCCGCCCTCAAGGCTACTCGCGGCCAGGCACTCCTTGGCACTCTTCTTCAATTTCTTGATCAAGCGCTCTTGACGCAGCGCCTCGCCCTTGCTCGCACATTGTTCGGTGTACACCAAGGCCACGGCGGGGCTGGACAGAAAGAACCGTGCGCCCTTGCCGCTTTGGTGCGAGGCAAACCGGCGCACCGGGTCATTGCTGATGCCGCAGTACAGCGAGCCGTTGGCGGCACGCACCAGGTAGACGAACCAGGGTTTGGGTTCAGAGGGATCAGTCACAAGTCGGAGTCGGCAAACCAGAAGAGCGCCAATCTTATCAACGCCCGGCCTGAAATGCCTTCAAGCCTTTGAGCGCCTGGGCACGTACCGCGTTTTTCAACGCGGGCGACCAACCCAACAACAGGCCCTTGAGGCCCAACGCCTGGCGCGACCAACGCCACAGGTCGAAGTGGTCGTGGTGTTCACAGATCTTGCCGTCACGGAACACGAACCGCGCACCGATATCGTTGACCACGGTATTGCCGGTGGCGCTGAACAAATACGTCGCCACCCAATGGGCACTGCCGGTGCTGTCATCGCTGCGCACATGGTCGAACGTCAGGGAAAAATCCTTGGCCCGCGTGGTAAGCATGCGCCACATATCACTGGCATCCCGCCCGCGCAGTTCGCCGAAAGCCGGGTCGCTGAAGACCACATCGTCGGTGTAGCAAGCGGCCATGGCCTCGGCGTCAAGGCGCTGAAACGCCTCGTAGAAGCGGTGGATCAGGGCATCGTGGGCAGCACTCATGGGCAGGTTCCGCAGCAATTATTGTCAGGCCTGCACGATAATCCGCACAGGCCGCGAAGACCATGGGCATTCATGACAAAAATAGCGCTGCCGTCGATTTGGATCTCTTCAGCGGTCGGCAGTGCGGACTTGGACACTAGCCGCGCGGCCTTGACAGCTATCAATGCAGGCGCGTTGCAACTGACCTTCGTCAGGGTCGCATCACTTACGGTCGATTAACCAGCGGTTAAGCGGGCAAAAGCAAGTACACCGCCCAATGGGTATTTCGTCTCAACTAATTTGAGCGGGAATTTAAACAACCCTCAACTAATGCCAGCAGGCGTGAACAACAAGTTAGAGCACTTAGCGCACCAGCCCCATACAACCAATACGAATCCTGCGTTTGGCCTTTAGTTAAATCGCTGTCATAAAACTGCAACTTTCTAAGGTACCATTCCTGATGCACGCGCATAGGCGAACAGTTCAACATCGGTAGAGATACTCAGCCGCTGCATCGCTGTACTTTTCTGTTTGCTGATAGTGGAAATACTCCGGTGGACCTTGGCCGCGATCTGGCTGACCGTCATGCCGCTGGCCAACATGCGCACCACCTCGCTCTCCTTGCCGGACAACTGCGGCTCATGGGACTGATTGCCTGTCCCCGCCTCCACCAGTTGCACCCGCAGGCATTCACTGGCGAAGGTCTGGCCCGCGCACACGGCTTTGATCGCCAGGGGCAACTCCTTGGCAGAGGCACTTTTGGCGACCACTGCCTTGGCACCGTGGGCGAAGGCGGCACGCAGGGTGGCAACGTTGGCGAACATCGTCACCAGGATCACCGGTACGTTCGGGTACTGACGACGCAGCAGGCTCAACAGGCTGTAGCCATCGGCTTGCTGACCGCCCGGCATTGCAAAATCGGTGACCAGCACGTCACATGCCGTAGTACTCAACACCCCGAGCAATTGATCGGGGCCGTCGGCTTCGCCGACCACCTTGCACTTGCCATTCGCCTCAATCACAACTCTCTGCCCGACTCGGACAATAGGGTGATCGTCAGCAATAATTACTCGAAGCATAGATACCTACGAATGGTGGCAACTTGAATCCGCGCAAAATACCTCTGTCAGCGATTATCAACAACTGCTAACAAAGACCCGCTTGCAGCCGAAACCAATGTTTAGTAGTGGCTATTTTTTGGACTACAACACAATAGGAAACCACCTACAGCAAAAACTAGACTTCCAAATAAATCAAACCCTCTGTAAACACCTTTCATAGAGTGGACAGATAATCCAGATAGGCGCGCAAGCGCGCCTGGAACAGTGTCAATTCCGCCAGGTGTGCAGACACGCCATCGCGCTGAACCTGCTCGATCAACCTCACCGCACAGGACTCAAGCCCCGTCCCTCCTACAAACACCAGGCTCCCCGTCAATCGATGCAGGCGTTCGGCGGTCAATGATGCGTCCAATGCGGCACAGGCACGATCTAACAGGCCGTGATCTTGCCAAGCCTCGACCAGCAGATTTTCCAAAAGTTGATTGACCACCTGTTCACTGCCAAACGTCGCGACCAGGCTCGCGCGGGCGGGCCATCCCGAAACCCGCGCAACAGGCTCCTCACCGATGGGCACGTGATCGGCATCCGGGAGCCATCGCGCCAGTACGGCACGTAATTGTTCCAGGGTCAGAGGCTTGAGTAGCCACGCATCGATGCCCGCGTCGCTGCAGCGCCGGGGGCTGTCGTTTTGCAGATCGGCGGTCAACGCGATGATCGGCACTCGCCTCAAGCCGAAGTGGTGCTCATATTGGCGAATGGCGCGGGCCATGCTGTAACCGTCCATGACGGGCATCTGGCAATCAGTGATCACCAGGTCAAAGGGCCGACGAGCATAAGCCACTCGCCCGAGATACCCGTCGGCGACCAGCTCATGGCCCAACCCGAGTTTTTGCAGCAAGCAACCCAGCAATAGACGGTGGGCTGAATGATCCTCCGCCACCAGGACATGCAACTGCCGCCAGTGAGGCGGGGGAGTAACAGGCGATTTCGATTTGCGGCTCGCGCCTGCGGTTGAACCTGACAGCGAACCCATCAGTACCTCTTCGTAGCTATTGATACGGCAGCAACCTTCGGCACTGACGCAATAGCCATAGAGGCCTACTCAGGCAGCAACGATCGCCACATTCCTTTGAATGCTATCGACACAAAACCAATAACCTTTTGAATTGCTTAAAGCCGATACAACAACTACGAAAAAACGCGAACTCGCCCTATTCGATCCCCCCTGCCAATGTCGTATTAGTTGTATTTCCCCCGCGCAAGCCCCTCGCTAAATTGTGCCCCACCCCAAAAGAGGGACGGTTTGCCACTCCCCGGCAGCCGCAAAAAATATCGAGGCCGTCGCACCGACAACCACCCGCCGACACCGAAGCGGGCGTTGCGTTGCACGCACCTCTATCTGCCAGCCTGCAATGGAAAAAACAGAAAAATGAAGAGCCCTGTATCCCTATTGAGCAGTGCCCTGCTGCTCGCCATGAGTTCATCGGTATTCGCAGCCAGCAGCGTGGACCTGGCCGTCAAAGGGCTGATCACACCCAGCGCCTGTGCGCCCAGCCTTTCAAGCGGCGGGATTGTCGACCACGGAAAAATTTCGGCAAAGGATTTGAAGCTGGAGGGGTGGACCGTGCTTAAAAATCACAACCTGCAACTAGGGATCACGTGCGATGCGCCAACCCTGCTAGCCCTGAAGGGCATTGATAACGTTGGTGACGCCCACGATCCGAGGAACAGCTATGGCCTGGGCTTGGTCAGCGGAAAAAAATTAGGCAGTTTCTCCCTGACCTTAAGCAATCCGATCGCCGATGGCGCAGCGATCTCCATGATTGAGTCCTCGGATAACGGCCTCACCTGGCGGGAAAGTTTCCCGAGTGACATCTGGCCAGCCTCCTACCTCGCTTCGTTTGGCGACAGCATCACCGGCAGGTGGGCTCCCACCCCGGTCCAGCAGGTGGTGGCAGACCTCATGGTGGAAACCATCATCGCGCCGACAGCAGGAATGGATCTGACCACAGAGGTTCCTATCAACGGGTCCGCCACGCTTGAAGTCAAATACCTATAACGCCTCTGCCCCATGCCCAAGGAGATTCACTGACATGAATGTTTTTGCATCCAGCCTGCTAGGTGCTTTGCTGCTCTGCCCGACCGCATTCGCCGCCAGCAACACAGACTTGCTCGTGCGCGGCAGCATCACCCCCAGCGCTTGCTCACCAGCCATCTCCGGCGGCGGGACTGTGGACTTCGGCAAGGTGTCGGTCAAGGACCTCAACACCGATACCTACACCGATCTGCCCAGAGAAACCATGCTGTTGAGTGTGCGCTGCGACGGGCCGACGTACTTCACCCTCAACACCATCGACAACCGTTCAGGCACCTCCGCCAGCCACTTCAGCTGGCATGGGCTGGGCACCACACCCAGCGATGAAAAAGTCGGCGATGCCGGGCTGGGTCTCTATATGCCCGTGGCCGACGGGGTCTCCGTGCGCACCATCACTTCAAGGGATGGCGGCGTGACCTGGATGCCTTCGGTGATGCTCAGCCATACCTTGCTGACGGCGATCGCCCACAGCGACGACGTGATACCGATTGCCATTAAGGAACTGGACGCCGAGATCCGCCTGATCACCCACATCGCACCTGCCAACAACCTGACGTTGACCGACGAAGTCCCTATCGACGGTCACGCCACCGTACAAGTCAATTACCTTTAAGGAGTCCCTACGATGAAAACCCGATTGACCACCCTGGCCGCCGGCGTATTGCTGCTCGGCTCGGCCACCACCTTCGCTGCCTCCAGCGTGGACCTGGCCGTCAAAGGCCTGATCGTGCCCAGCGCTTGCACACCCAGCTTGTCCGGTGGTGGCGTGGTCGACCACGGCAAGATTTCCGCTAAGGATCTGAATCTGGACGACGCAACACATCTGGATAAACGCACCCTGACGATGACGGTCAACTGTGACGCTCCGATTCAGTTTGCCCTGCACCCGATCGATAACCGTGCAAGTTCCAGCATGAGCAGCTCGTACTTTGGCCTGGGTTTTATCAACGATACCCAGAAACTGGGTTACTACTTCCTCACCTTGAGCAACCCGGTCGCCGATGATGGCGTTGTAGTGCAGACGATCGGTTCCACTGACCAGGGCCAGACCTGGTTCAAAGAGAAGTTCCTGGACCCAGGCCTGTACATGTCAGTGGCCTCAATGGAGGACCTTACCCTGCCCCTGGCGGTCAAGGACTTGAGCGTTGATGTGGGTGTAACCACTGCAATTCACCGCGCAGACGGCCTGGACCTGAGCAACGAAGTAACCATCGACGGCTCCGCCACCCTTGAAGTGAAGTACCTCTGACCCATGGCGCCCCATGCCCTCATCCTTGATGGGCATGGGCTTCGCCGTGGGCTGTGTTCACCCGTGCCAGTGATGAATCGATGACTATGTTCACCCGTTTCTTTACCGTGCTGTTGTTATCCCTGTGCGCTGCGGCCAAGGCCAGTGCGGGCAACGCTGCCGAGCTTACGGTAACCGGTCGTGTGACACCGGATGCCTGCTATATCGAGCTGTCGGATGAAGGTTTTGTCGACCACGGAAAGATCCCCGCACACACCCTCCTTGTCGACGAATTCACCGTGCTGCCCAGCCGGCAACTCGAACTGCAGGTGCAATGCGCCAGGCCCATGTTGTTTGCGCTGGTGGGTATCGACAATCGTGCGGAGTCTTCCCTGGCACCGGATTATTTCTATGGGCTGGGCAGGAACATCCATGTACCGGACGAGCGTCTCGGCTCCGTGGCGCTGTCGTACCGCAACCCGGTGGGGGATTCACAGGCCATGCAAGTCTTGGCCTCCACCAACAGCGGCGAAAGCTGGACGCAAGAGCCCAATGGCTACCCGCGATCCTATATGGCCTTTGCCCCGACGGGCGACCGTCAACCCGACTTCATCAGCCAGTTGAGGGTCCAGCTTCAAGTGGACACCGCCATCAACTTTTCGCAGTACCTGACCCTGAATCAGGAAGTGCCCCTCGACGGCTCCATCGTTCTGGATTTGCGTTACCTCTGACCCACTCATTTCGCCTAATGGAAAACCCATCATGACGATGACATGCTCAAACACCGCGTTCGGCCTTGTTGCCCTGCTGCTGATATTCGGTAATCAAGCAAAGGCTGACGGCATGGTCCCGGACACATCCGTGGTGATCGTCCACGAGGCCGATGGTGAAGCTTCCGTCTCGGTGACCAATTCCGACAGCCAGCTTTCGCTGTTGCATGTGACCTTGCAGGATATTCCGGAAGACACCGAACCCCTGCTGGTGGTGACGCCGCCGCTGTCCCGAGTCGAAGCGTCCAAATCCCAGTTGGTGCGCTTTATTCTGCAAAACCAAAAACCGTTGCTCACCCAGCGGCTCAAACGCGCCGTGTTCGAAGGCATGCCCCAGGGCCGCGCAGCCACTGCCGCCGGTCATGCCCGCGTGGGCGTGACCGTGCGCCAGAACCTGCCGGTGATTGTGCATCCCAAGGGCCTGGCACCCAATCGCAGCCCCTGGACCGGCCTGACATGGACCCTGCGCGACGGCCAATTGCAGGTGCGTAATGACACGCCCTATGTGGTGCGCCTGGCACAGGAGCTGCAGTTGTTGCCCGGCGACGGCAAGGCGATGCTGCCGCGCACCTATGTGCTGCCAGGTGAAGCCTTGAGCGTGCCGGCCAGCGGTGGCCAAGCCAAGACGGTGAGGCTGCAACCGGCCACTGTGTACGGGTTTGCGGTCAAGGCCTACGACGCCCCCATCACCCTCTGACAGAAAACCACAGGCGTCGCCAAGACCGCCGCCTGGATAACGAAGTGACGGCTTATCGACCGTCACCAGAACGCCCAAAGCCCCGAACCAAATGAGGGCTGTGCGTTCACTAAGCGAGTACCTTGCGTGAAAACAGTATTGAGTTACCGTGACGGCGAAGCCGTGCCCATTCGCCCAGCCTTGCCGCTGGTGTTGCTGCTGTATGCGCTTATGCCGGACAAGGCGTGGGCCGACGACACCAGCCCCGCAGGCTTCGACGCCCAGACCTTGCATCAGCGCGGCATCGATCCACAGTTGGCCAGCCTGCTGCTGGCAACCCCGCGCTTTGCCGCCGGGCGTCATAGCGTCAACCTGCGGGTCAATGGCCTGCGCCGGGGACGCCTGGAGGTCAGTTTCGATCAACAGGGCACCCCCTGCCTGGACCGTGCGTTGCTGGACGCCGCCAACCTGGTGATACCCGCTGACCCGGTAGGTTGTCAGGATTTTCTCGTGCGGTATCCGCAAAGCCTGGTGGAACCGGACCCGTCGACACTGACGTTGGCACTGGTCGTGCCCACCGAAGCACTGCGCCCCGTGCAACAGGACATCTCGGGCTACCAGACCGGCGGGTTTGCCGGGATGCTCAACTACGACCTGAGCGGGTTCTACAACCGCTTCGGCGAAGACGCCAGCCGGTTTGGTTCAGCCAATACCGAAGTCGGCTTCAACGCCGGCGACTGGATCGTGCGCAGCCGCCAAGTACAGACCTGGCAGGATGGCTTATCGCGCAGCACCCACTTGGAGGCCTATGCGCAACGGACCTTCGCCAGCCATCAGGCAGTGCTGCAGGCCGGGCAGATCAACCTCTATAACCCGGTGTTGTCTGGCGCACAAATCACCGGCGTCCAGGTGCTGACCGAGCAGGCCCTTCAGGAGCAAGGCCAGAGCGCGCAAATCCAGGGGATCGCCAACAGCCCGGCACAGGTAGAAGTGCGCCAGAACGGCGCGCTGATTCACTCCACCGTGGTGCCTGCCGGGCCGTTTGTGCTGAACGATGTACGCCGTTTGAATACACGTTCGGACGTCGAAGTTACGGTCAAGGAAAGTGTCGGCGGGGAACGACGTTTCACCGTACCCGCCGCCATGCTCGGTCTCGGCCTGCCTGCACCCGGCTATTCGGTCGCAGCGGGGCGCGTACGTAACGTCGGCGGGGCCGAGGCAGAGGCGCCGTGGGTGGTCAGCGCCGGTTGGACCGGGAACTTGCATCCGCAACTGACCCTGGGCACTGGCGTGCTGGCGACCGGCGAGTATCGCTCGGCGGGCGCTAGCTTGGGCTGGCTGCCGTGGCTGGACAGTCAGATCCAAGTGTCTACCCAATTGTCCAACACCCAGTCGTGGGAAAAGGTCTCGGGGGTGCAGACTGATCTTTCCTGGTCACAGCGCCTGAGCGAGCGATGGTCGTTCAGCGCCGCCAACTCCTGGCGCAGCAGCGGCTACCGCGAACTGGAGGAAAGCAGCTACGAGCGCGACGACAGTCAGCGCAACTCACGCTATCGCGATCAACAAAGTATCAACCTGGGGTGGTCACATCCGCAGCTGGGCGCATTCAGCGCCGGCGTTTCACGTTCGAGTACCTTCGAGGGCAACAGCAGCAGCCGCGCGCTCGCAGCGTGGGGCACGAGCATTGGCGCAGTCTCGTTATCGGCCAGCGCCGAGTGGCAGATGGGCGGACGCCAGCAACAGGACAACGCGGTCTACCTCACTGTCAGCGTGCCGTTGGGCGAAAGCCGCCGGCTGCGCAGTTGGGTGCGCAACTCCGGCGGCCAAAACCGTACCGGCCTGGGCCTGACCGAACAGCTTGACGACCAACTGAGCTACCGCGTCAGCGCCGAACACGACAGCAGTGACCATCAGGTGGAAACCAGCGTGGGCGTTTCGGCATTGCCGCGCTATACCCAACTCGACTTGAGCTACAGCCGCTCCGATGCCGAGCGTTCGAGCTACCAGGGCGGCGCCCGCGGCGGTGTAGTCGTGCATGGCGACGGCATGACATTTACCCCCTACCCGGTGCGCGACACCTTCGCTCTGGTATCCGTCGGCGACATGAGCGGCATCAAGCTCAGCACCCCCAGTGGCCCGGTCTGGACCGACTGGCAAGGCCAGGCCGTGGTGCCGCAGGTGGCCGCCTACGGGCGCAGCCCAGTGGAAGTGCAGACCCGCTCTCTACCGCGCAACGCCGATATCAACAATGGCCTGGCCGTGATCTCGGCCGGGCGTGGCGCTGTCGATCGGGTCGAATTCGGCGTGGGCCTGACCCGCCGCATGCTGCTCACCGTCAGCGACGATAAGGGAAACCCCATGCCGGTGGGAGCGTCCGTTACGACGAACACAGGTGAGTTCATCACCTTGGTGCAGGACGCCAGCCAGGTGTTCCTGCCCAATGTGCTGGACCAAGGAGCGCTGTGGATCACCACCTCCCAAGGCAAACGCTGTGAATTGCGCTACCAACTACCGGCAAAAGCCGACCCCACGGTGTATTTCGAAACCGCACCTGCTCGTTGCCACACACCATGAGGAGTACTGCCATGCACCCTGCAATCTGTTTGCGCTACGTGAGCCTGGGGTTATTGCTCGCGTTTGCCGGCACCGCTCAAGCCTTTGAGGAGTGCCAATTCAACCTCAGCGAACCGATGGTGGATTTGGGCTTGATGAGTCGCCTGGCGCAAAGCGACAGTGCGCCGCAACGCCTGCTCGGCGAGCGCCGTTTGAGCCTGACGTTCACCTGCCCCCAGGCCCAGGACCTGAGCCTGTTTTATCGCGGCACCGCCGCCTCCGCGCAACGCCTGCAATTCACTCCCAACGGCAGCTACGCCATCGAAGTCGGCAACGCCGTACTCGACGGCCGGGCGGTGGAACTGGGCTTGTTGCCCGGCGCAGGCCAGGCGCCGGTGAGCAGCGCCAGCGTGCTGGAATGGCGGCCCAACCATGGCATCGCGCCGCTGCACCAGGGCACGGTGTTACAGGGGAAAACCCTGGCGTTGCAGTTGACTCTGCGCGCCTGGGCCGACCCGGCCGCCACCCAGGTACGCGACGCCACCACCTGGGAAGTCAGCGGGATGATGTACCACAGCGCAAGCGGGCGTTACCGCGACCTCACGTTGCGCGCCCACTTCGCGCCGACCGCCTGCCAACCGACACTGTCGGACCAGGGCGTCGTGGACTACGGCACGCTGTACGCCAAGGATCTGAGTGCCACCCACGAAACACCGCTACCGACGCGCACCGTACGCCTGAGCGTGACCTGCGATGCTCCGGCCCGCTTCGGCCTGCGCATGAAAGACAATCGCGATGGCTCAGCCACCGGCGGCACCGATGAAACGGCCTATGGTCTGGACCTGGACGCCAGCAACAACAAAATCGGACGTTTCTACCTGACGGTCGACCCAGCGGAATTCAGCGCCGACAGCGTGTCCACGCTGTACCGCACCGACTCCACCAGCAATGGCGCAGCCTGGAGCAGTTCGACTGCGCGGCAGATACCCATGGCTGCCAACAGCCTCATGGGCTTTACCGACAAGACCGGCGTGACTACGGGCCCACTCGCCATACAGGTCCTGACCGGCACGATGCGCATCAAGACGTACCTGGCCCCCATCCAATCGCTGGATCTGCGCGATGTCGTGCGTATCAATGGGTCCGGCACCCTCGAAATCATTTACTTGTAGGAGTGCGTACCATGAAAATTCCTGCCCTTTGCAGCCTTCTATTATTGACCAGCACCCAGGCGGCGCTGGCGGCCTCGACGGTGGACCTCAGCGTCCAGGGGCTGGTCACGCCCGCCGCGTGCCTGCCGCAACTGTCAAACGGCGGCCTGATTGACTACGGCAAAATATCTCAACAAGACTTGAACCTGGAAACCCGCACCCGTCTTCCCGCCAAGACCCTATTCTTCGGCATGGCGTGTACCGGCCCGGTACGTTATGCCCTGCGCATGCAAGACAACCGCAGCGACTCGACCCTGGTCGAAAGCGAGATTTACTACGGGCTGGGGTTCGACAGCAACGGCACACCCCTGGGCGTCTACTCCATGACCTTCGATCCTCGGCAGACCCAGGCCAGCAACAACGGGCAACTCTACGGCACCGAATCCACCACCGGGGGCCTGGCATGGCGCACGTCCAACCTCAACCCCATCGACATCGGTTCCAGGAGCTACCTGGGTTTTACGTCGATCGAGGGCAGCGTCAGCGGCCCCACCGCCATTGGCATAATAGGCAGCCACGTCACGGTGCAGACCGTGATCAATGCTCGCAAGCATCTGGACTTGAGCACGCAAACCCCGATTGACGGCTCGGCCACCCTGGAAGTGGTTTATCTCTAGACCTTCTCACAGGTGACGTGCACGTAGCGCGCACGTCCGGCGCCCAGGCCCGCCACGATGGCGCCGAGGCCGATCACTGCGAAGATCCAGCCGATGGCCGTCCAGCCGCCGGTCCAGTCATGCACCACGCCCACAGCGAAAGGGCCAAGGGACGCCAGGGTATAACCGATCCCCTGGGCCATGCTCGACAGGTTGGCGGCTACGTGAGCGTCACGCGAGCGCAGCACAATCAAGGTCAGCGCCAGGCTGAAGGTACCGCCCTGCCCCAGACCGAGCAGAATCGCCCAACCCCACAAACCGTCCAGCGGCGCATACAGGCAGCCGAACAGGCCGCCGAGGGTCAGCAGCATCACCACCACGATCGCCAGGCGCTGGTCCTTGCCACGGGTGGCCAACCATGGCGCGGCCAGGGAACTGAACAATTGCACAATGATCGAGCCGGACAACGCCAATCCCGCCTCTGTGGCACTCAGGCCACGGCCGATCAGGATCGACGGCAACCAGCCGAACACGATGTAGGCCAGGGACGATTGCAGGCCCATGTACAAGGTCACTTGCCAGGCCAACGGGTCACGCAGTAGCCCCTTCACACGGTAAGCGACGCGGTGTGCGCCGTGCTTCTGCCCCACTTGCGGCAACCAGAACAACGCCGCCAACAGCGCTGGCAGAATCCAGAACCCCAGACCAAGGGGCCAACTGTCGCCGAAGTAATGACTCAAGGGTACCGTGGCCCCTGCCGCCAATGCGGCGCCCAGGCACAGGGCCATGGTGTAAACGCCGGTCATGGCGCCCGCACGTGCGGCGAAGTCGCGCTTGACGATACCCGGCAGCAATACGCCGATGATGCCAATGCTGGCGCCCGCGATCAGGCTGCCGGCAAACAGGCCCACTTCCCCGAATGAACTGCGCAGGATGATCCCGCCAGCCAGGGTCAGCAAGATGCCGAACACCACCCGCTCAGCCCCAAAGCGTCGGGCCAGGATCGGCGCCATGGGCGCGAACAGGCCCAGGCACAACACCGGCAGGGTGGTCAGTAAACCGGCTTGGGCGGCCGACAGGCCCAGGCTGCTGGAGACGTCGGCCAACAGCGGCGACAGGCTCGACAAGGCCGGGCGCAAGTTGAGCGCGACCAGGATCAGGCCCAGCAACAGCAACCAGGGCCGGCTCACCCGCGGGTGGCTGTGCTGCACCTCGTCGTCATCGGCCTCGGCGTCAATCAACAACTCTTCAAGTTCGGGCGTGCGTTGGGTTTCAGGGTTCATTGATCAACTGCCGGCAGAGGGATTTGGCACGTTCGGGGTCTTGCTGCTCCACGGCGTCAAGCAGGGCAACGTGCAAGTCGAACACGGCCTGGCGACGCGGTGAAAGGTTCAGGGTCTGGCGCAACTGCGCGCCGACGATAGCGGAGAAATACTGATACAGCTCGCTCAACGCCGGGTTGTGTGCGGCGTCCACCAAGCGTTGGTGAAACGCCAGGTCAGCGCTGATATAGGCCTCGAGGTCGCCCTGATACAGCGCGGCGCTGGCATCCAGCGCTGTGCGCAACGCTCGCAGGTCACTTGCAGTACGGCGTTGCGCAGCAAGGCCGATGGCCTCCACTTCCAGAATCTGCCGCGTCTCCTGCGCCTGCCCCAGGGTGCAATGAGACAACGCACGCATCGTGCCCAACGGGTCGGTCATCGAGCGCAGATAACTGCCGTCGCCCTGGCGGATTTCGATCAACCCGGAGAATGCCAACACGCGCATGGCTTCGCGCACGGTGTTACGGCTGATCCCCAGTTCGGCGCACAGTTCGGGCTCGGTGGGCAGGCGTTCGCCAACGGCCCACACACCCTCGGCAATGCGCACACGCAGTTGTTCCAGCGCCTGGTCAACCAGGGAGCGTTTGATCAGCGGGGCAATGTCTGTCATGGGCTTTACGCTTTCGTCCAATCATAGGATGAATTTTCCTACAGCCTATTAGGAGTCGCCTACAAAGGCAACGCACTAGGGTTTTTAGGCAGGGAAAGGAGCAGTATTTTCGATTGGTAAAATTACCCTCAGAGGGTAATTATTGGACTCAGGTGTCTTATGGAAAAGTACACACCTCATTACGATCTGGCCTTGATCAAGGCGCAAGTCATCCGGCTGGGCCACAGAGCCTTTACGGCAACTGCGCGGGAGAGCGCTCGTCAACTTGAATTGAGCATCGGCCAGATGCGGTTGGCGGTCTGCGCCCTTGAAACGCGAATGTTGTACAAATCGATGACAACCTATGCAGACCACCGGATATGGCAGGACGTCTATCTGATCAAGATGTACGGTACGGAGATTTACATCAAGGTGACTCACCGCCCAGGCGGCGAAGCTCCCGTAATCTCCTTCAAGGAGAAAACCTTATGAAAACCCAACAATGCGTGAATTGCGGAACCCATGATGGAATGCAGTATTTCGCAGGTCGCACCTTCACCATCAACACACGCGGCATGATGCGCGACATTCCAAACATCGCGGGCTGGGAATGCCAGGTTTGTAAGGAAATCGAATTCGATCATGACGATGACAGCGCAGAGCGTTATTCCGATGCCAGTGACCAATTGTTGATTGATGGGAGAAAAATCATCGCGGCTGAAATGAAGCGAATCCGTCGCAAACTGCACCTCACTCAGAAGGAGGCAGTGAAGCTGTTGACTGTGCGCGGGCAAAACTCATTTTCTCGCTACGAAAGGGCTGAGGTTTTCCCTCCTGAACCATTGTTTACACTCATGCGCCTACTGGATAAGCATCCGCATCTGCTGGCCGAGATCGAGGCGCTCAATGTCGGAGAAGACCTCAATCGCCTGCTCATAGCAAAAGATCAGCAACAACGTGCGGCCCAAGCATCCTGAACAGATCAACAGGCAAAAATAAACCCGGCACCAGACCGGGTTTATTTTTTCAAACGTCGATCAATGCAATATCTGGCTCAAGAACAACTTGGTCCGCTCATTCTGCGGGTTATCAAAGAAGTCATTCGGCGCCGCCTGCTCGACGATCTCGCCCTTGTCCATGAAGATCACGCGATTGGCCACTGTGCGGGCAAAGCCCATTTCGTGGGTCACGCACAACATGGTCATGCCGTCTTCGGCCAGGCCGATCATGGTGTCCAGTACCTCTTTGACCATCTCCGGGTCCAGCGCCGATGTCGGCTCGTCGAACAACATGATTTTGGGCTTCATGCACAGCGCGCGGGCAATCGCCACACGCTGTTGCTGACCACCTGAAAGCTGCCCGGGAAACTTGTGGGCCTGCTCCGGAATGCGCACACGCTCCAGGTAGTGCATGGCAA
>Ga0308160_10004201_pt1 | contig 15558 bp, 13 predicted proteins | sample PhyFR1_FD_201036 | JGI IMG/M metagenome (GOLD analysis project Ga0308160, IMG submission 201036) | Phyllosphere microbial communities from UC Gill Tract Community Farm, Albany, California, United States - DLSLF.R1 | ecosystem: Host-associated > Plants > Phyllosphere > Unclassified | place: USA...
AGGCGGACAGCCGCGCCCTGTTCGAGGCGGCGCAACCGTATGTGGAAGAAGCCGGCCACGCCCTGCTCTACGGCGACGCCCAGACCTGGTTCCTGCGCGCCGACGACTGGGCCGGCCTCGACACCGCGACGCCCGACGCCGCCCTCGGCATGGACCTGACCGACTGGATGCCGCTGGGCGAACGCGCCGCCGCCTTCCGCCGCCTGCAGAACGAGATCCAGATCCTGTGGCACACGCACCCGGTGAACGCCGCCCGCGAAGCGCGCCGCCTGCCGGCCGTGAACGCCTTCTGGCCCTGGGGTGCGGCCAGTGCCGCCGGTGCGGCCGGCACGTCCATCAACGGCGCCAGGCTGGCCGCCTTCGATACCGCAGCCTGGCTGGCCCAGCTGGCAGGCACGGCCTCGTCCGACCTGGCCGGATTGACGTCCGCGATCGACGGCGACACTATTTTAGTGTGCGGCAGCGCCGCTCCGTACGCGGCCGCGGCCGACTGGGGCGGCTGGATCGGCGTCATGACACAGCTTGAAGCCCAGCTGTTCGCCCCCATCCTGGAGAGCCTGAAGAACGGCCGCATACGCGAAGTGAAGCTGGTGCTGAGCCACCGCGACGCCCTGCTCGAAGCCACCACCAACGCCATGGCGCAACGCAAGTTCTGGCGCCGCAATACCCTGGAATCCCTGCTGTGAAAACCCGCATCTCCGTCCGTCCCTGCCCTTTCCGCACCTCCGAGCTGCTGCGCCAGGGCGGCGTACACCCTGTGCTGGCGCGCATCTACGCGGCGCGCGGCCTGCTTGATCCGCGTGAACTGGCCAGCGAACTGGCCGCGCTGGCCCCGCCCGGCGGCCTGAAGCACATCGACAACGCCGCCGTGTTCCTGGCCGACGCGATTTCGGCAAACAAGAACATGACCATCGTCGCCGACTACGACTGCGACGGCGCCACCGCCTGCGCCGTGGCCCTGCGCGGCCTGCGCGCGATGGGGGCAAAGGTCGACTACATCGTGCCCGACCGCGTGGTGCACGGTTACGGCCTCACGCCCGAGATCGTCGAACTGGCGGTGCGCGAAAAGAACCCGGACGTCATCATCACGGTCGACAACGGCATCGCCAGCGTCGAGGGCGTGCTGGAGGCAAACCGGCGCGGCATCGAGGTCGTGGTCACCGACCACCACCTGCCGGGCGACGCGCTGCCGCCGGCGCGCGTGATCGTCAACCCGAACCAGCCCGAGTGCGGCTTCCCGAGCAAGAACCTGGCCGGCGTGGGCGTGGTCTTTTATGTGCTGCTGGCGCTGCGCGCCGAACTGCGCCGCCGCGGCGTGTTCGATGCCCAGACCCAGCCGAAGCTCGACAACCTGCTCGACCTGGTGGCCCTGGGCACGGTGGCCGACGTGGTCAAACTCGACGCCAACAACCGCATCCTGGTTGCGCAAGGCATCAAGCGCATGCGCGCCGGGCGCATGCATGCCGGCGTGGCGGCGCTGTTCCGCGTGGCCGGGCGCGAAGCGCGCAGCGCCTCGCCGTTCGACCTCGGCTTTGCCGTCGGCCCGCGCCTGAACGCCGCCGGGCGCCTGGAAGACATGGCGCTCGGTATCGAATGCCTGACCACCGACGACGAAGGCCGCGCCTGGGCCATCGCCCAGCAGCTCAACGAGATCAACCTGAAGCGGCGCGAGATCGAAGCCGACATGCAGGACACCGCCCTGCTGCACCTGGACGACTTCCAGCCCTCAAACAGCAGCACGATCGCCGTGTTCGACGAAGGCTGGCACCAGGGCGTGATCGGCATCGTCGCCTCGCGCCTGAAGGAAAAGTTCTACCGGCCGACGATTACCTTCGCACCGGGCGGCGTGGGCCTGATCAAGGGCTCGGGGCGCTCGATCCCCGGTTTCCACATGCGCGATGCGCTCGACCTGGTGTCGAAGCGCGTGCCTGGGCTGATCGACAAGTTCGGCGGCCACGCGATGGCGGCCGGGCTGACCATCAAGGCCGAGCACCTCGCCACCTTCTGCGAGGCCTTCGAGGCGGTCGGGCGCGCCTGGCTCAGCGAAGCCCAGCTGGAACGCGTGGTAGAGACCGACGGGCCGCTGGAAGACGAGTTCTATTCGACCCAGTTCATCGAGCTATGCGACGGGCAGGTATGGGGACAAGGCTTTGCACCGCCGGTATTCTGCGACGAATTCCGCGTGATGAGCCAGCGGATCTTGAAGGAGAAGCACCTGAAGCTGCTGCTGGAGAAGAATGGCCGGCGCTACGATGCGATCTGGTTCGGGCACACCGACGGACTGGGCGAGCGTGCGCGCGTGGCGTTCCGGCTCGATGCGAACGAGTATAACGGCGTGACCAAGGTGCAGCTGCTGGTGGAGCATGCCGAGCCGGCGTGACCGGCTCGCGACGGCGGATTGACCGGGCTTGCGACGGTGGAATGGCCGGGCCCGCGAATGCGGAATGACCGGGCTCGCGACGGCGAAATGACCGGGTCTGCGACGGCGGAATGGCCGGGCTCGCGACGGCGAAATGACCGGGTCCGCGACGGCACAATGACCGGGTCCGCGACGGCGCAATGACCGGGCTCGCGACGGCACAATGACCGGGTCCGCGACGGCGGAATGACCGGGTCCGCGACGGCGCAATGACCGGGTCCGCGACGGCGGAATGACCGGGTCTTGGTAGGGTGGGCTCTTGAGCCCACGCGGTCGTACCGTTGCGTTCTCGTCAAGTGCCGCAAGACCGGCGGGCATGCAGACCGTGATCGAATGAGCGGTTCGACACATCGACCGCCGTACCGCGTGGGCACAAGTGCCCACCCTACGACCATCACCGGCGATCACCGCAATCGCACCCGCGATCAAACACGACCTTCCACGTCCCCGGCCCCTCCAACCGCCATACCGAATTGAAGCGTCCGATCTGCTTGCCCGATGCGTCAAGCACCGGCCCGCTGCTGTAGGCCAGCGTGCCCGAATCGAGTACCTGCACGTCATCCGGCGCCCAGGCGAACGGCGCAGTCGGCCCATCGAAATACCCGCGCCAGGCCTGCGTTACCGCATCGCGCCCGCGCTTCGCGCCGCCCGGCCCCATGAACACCGCTTCCTTCGACAGGAAACCGCCAAACGCCTCGAAGTCTCGCGCCTTCATGCTCGCGGCAAACGCGCGCTCGGTCTCCATGACCTGCTGCCGCAAGGCTTGCTGCGTGCCGCCCGCGCCGCGCGCCATGCAGGCAGCCAGCACGACCGCCGCCAGCACGCCTGCCAGCGCGTATGTCATCCCCTTCATCATCCCCTTCGATCGCCAATGCATGGAAATATCCTTTTCCTTTTGACAAGTCGACGGCAATTCTGTCACGGTCTATCCGGCTTGACAACCAGCAGTTGCAATGCCTCCGAAATAGGAGTATAAATACTCCAAAACCGGAGGAAACCATGAACCTCGCTTATGCTTACCCGAAAAGCCGCTTCGAGCCCACTGTGCTGGTCGACCTGAGTTCACGTGCCGAGCGCGAGCGCTTGTCGCAATCGGCCCTGAAGGGCTTTTTCAAACTGGCCGCCGCCTGGCAGCTGCGCGACGAAGATGCGCGCGAGCTGCTCGGCGGCCTGTCCGCGTCCAGTTTCTACGACTGGAAAAAGAACCCCGACCGCGTGCTCGAAGCAGACCGCATCACGCGCATCTCTTATCTGTTAGGTATCTACAAGGCCCTGCACATTTTGTACGGCGACAAACTCGCCGACGAATGGGTGCACCTGCCGAATACCAACATCATCTTCGGCGGCCGCACGCCGCTGGCGCTGATGCTGGGCGGCGGCATGCTGGCCATGCAAACCGTGCGCCAGTTGCTCGACGCGCGCCGCGGAGGGCTCTGATCTTGGCGGTCGTCCCGAAACTGACGGCGCTGCGCCAGTTCGACACCTGCCGCCTGATCCCCTCGCGCTTTGCCGACCTCGAAGATTCGGTGCTGGCCCCGCTGGCCGATGACAACGGGCTCCTGCGCGATTTGTTCGACCTCGAGAACGCCACCAACGAACGCCTGCGCGGCGAGGCCGGCCTGTTGCCCGGCATCGGCGTCGACGAACTGGTCTTCGGGGTGCCGAACTTCCGCATCGTCAACGCGGCCTATACGTATGCGCGCCCGGAAGGCAGCCGCTTCAACGATGGCACGCGCGGCGCTTGGTATTGCGCCTTCGAGGCCGAGACGGCGCTGGCCGAGGTCAGCTTCCACAAGACGGTCGAGTACCAGGAAATCAACCGATTCGACGACAGCGTGACCTACCAGTCCATGCTGGCCGATTTCAATGCCAGCTTCCACGATATCCGTGGCATCGAGAATTTTGCCGGCTGCCTCGATCCGCAAAGCTATATCGCTTCCCAGGCGCTGGCGGCCGAGCTGCTCGACCTGGGGTCGATGGGCGTGATCTATCCGAGCGTGCGCCGTCCCGAAGGCGTCAACCTGGCGTGCTTTCGCCCTGCGCTGGTCGGCAATGTGCGCAAGGGGCCGGCCTATCGGTTAACATGGGCGGGTACGCCGCAACCGCGCATCGAGATTATCTAGAGAATGAAAACGAATCCTGACAACGACACCGAACTGCACGACAAGATCAACCGCGAAACCGGCCGCGTCCGCTGGGACGAACTCGAGCGCCACTTCGCGCAAGGCAATGTGATCTACGTCAGCGAAACGCTCGACCTGGTCGACGTCGCCGTGCGCATCTCGCACGACGACAAGGAACATATTGCGCGCTGGATGGGCGAAGGCAAGATCGCCAAGGTATCGGATGTGCAAGCCCAGAGCTGGGCCGCCGGCGAAGTCGAACTATGGGCCTCGGTCGTGCACCCCTTTATCCTGGTGCAGCCCGACAAGAAGCAAATCAACTAAACCGCGCCTCCCGGGCGCAGGCGCCGACTACCCGAGCGGCGCGTCCGGAACTCAGCCAGCCAGCGCCGGCACCGGCTGGCGCATGCGCCGCGGCGGCTCCATGCCGGTGGCCGCTTCGCCCGACTCCAGCTGGAAGGTATTGACCACCGCCGCCAGCTCGTCGGCCTGCATGCGCAGCGATTGCGCCGCCGCCGACGCTTCCTCGACCAGGGCCGCGTTCTGCAGCGTCATCTCGTCCAGGCGCACGATCGCCGAGTCGACGTGTTCGATGTCCTCGCTCTGCGAACGCGTCGCGCTCGATATCTGGCCCATGATGTCGTTCACGCGCTGCACGCCGCTCACCACCTTGCGCATGGTCTCGCCGGCCTGGGCCACCAGCGCCGTGCCGGCGCCGACCTTGCTCACCGAATCCTCGATCAGCACCTTGATTTCCTTGGCCGCCGCCGCCGAGCGGTGCGCCAGGTTGCGCACCTCGCTCGCCACCACGGCAAAGCCGCGGCCCTGCTCGCCGGCGCGCGCCGCTTCCACCGCCGCATTCAGGGCCAGGATATTGGTCTGGAAGGCGATGCTGTCGATGACGCTGATGATCTCCTCGATCTTGCGCGAGGATTCCTGGATCAGGTTCATGGTCGAGACCACGCCGTCCACGGTGGCGCCGCCTTCGACCGACACCTTCGAGGCTTCGCTGGCAAGCGTGCTGGCCTGGGCCGCGTAGTCGGCGTTCTGGTGCACCGATCCGATCAGCTGCTTCATCGAGCCGGCGATCTGCGCCAGCGCCGCGGCCTGCGACTCGGTGCGGGTCGACAGGTCGAGGTTGCCGGTGGCGATTTCGGCCGAGGCCGAGGCAATCGCATCGGTGCCGCCGCGGACCTTGGCCACGATGCCGCTCAGGCTCTCGCGCATGGCGCTCATGGCCGACAGCAGGCTGCTCGGGCGGGCGCGGCGGGTGTCCACCTGCTGGTGCAGCTGGCCCTGGGCGATGGCGCGCGCGACGTCGGTCGCATACGCCGGCTCGCCGCCCAGCTGGCCAAGCAGGTTGCGCGAAATGGTAAAGCCGATCACGGCGCACAGCAGCGCGCACAGGATCGCCAGGCCGCTGATCCAGTAGCGCGCGCCGTCGGCTTCGGCCACGGCAGCGGCGCCGGCCTGATTGGTCTGGCCCTGCAGCTCCTGCACCAGCAGCCCGATGTCGGCCACGATCTGGCGCCGCAGCGGGCTGCATTCCTGCACCAGGAAGGTGCCGTAGCCTTCCATGTCGCCGCTCGTGCGGTACTTGCGCGGCCGTTCGAGTTCGCGCGCCATGGCCAGCATGCCCTCCTTTACCTTGCCGTATTGGGCATTGCCGCCCAGGACAGGATCGAGCTTGGTCAGCGCGGCCAGATAGGCTGCTTTTTGCGCGTCGAGGATGTCGAGTTCGCGGGTCGCCTGCGCCGCGTCGTGGAAGATGAAGGCATTGCGCGCCGCCATGCCGGTTTGCCCAAGCGCTTCGCGCGCGGCATACAGCGGTTCCAGCTGGGCGTTGTGGAAGGACTCCACCTCGACCAGGGCGGTCTCGATGCTGTTCACGCGCGAAATCGCAAAGGCGGCCAGCACCAGCGTAACGATCAAGACCGCTGCGAACGCGGTATACAGCCGGACCGTAAGCCTGGCTTGGGAAAAATTCATGTGTGCTCCTGGCGAAGGAAAAGTTTGTACGTATGTACGCGGGAATGACAGAATTGCGTCGAATTGTCTACTATCAATTGTTTTTTTGCAACCTAAATTGCGGTATTTGTTGCTTTAATCACGACGCTTCGTTACTTCAAGATAGCGCTTAAGTAGTTTCATCAAATCGGCTATACTGCAAGAAAAGTAGGAATATTGATGACCAGCAACTATACGGACGAGGATCCTATCCTCACCACGAGCGCAGCCGCGCGCATGTTGGGCGTCGCCACCAGTACCGTCCAGCTCTGGATGGAAAGCGGCGCAATCGAATCATGGAAAACCCCGGGTGGCCACCGCCGTACGCGCGAGAGTGTGATCCGGGCCTTGATGAACAAGGTCGGGGGCCACGAAGCCGGGGCTGCTGGCCGCCGCGTGCCGCCCAACCCTAACGATCCCGAATACCTTGCCGAACCCGGCGCGCCGTTCCCGGTCGGGGCCGACGAAAACGCGCGCCTGGCCGCGCTGGCCGCGTCCGGCCTGGTCGACAGCCCGGAAGAAGACCGTTTCGACCGCATCGTGCGCCTGGCCTCGATGGCCACCGATTCGCCGATCGCCCTGATTTCGCTGCTGACGACCAAGCGCCAGTGGTTCAAGGCGCGCGTCGGCCTGGCGCCCCAGCAGACGCCGCGCGAATGGGCCTTCTGCTCGCACGCCATCCTGCAGGACAAACCCTTCGTGGTGGAAGACGCGACCTCGGACGAGCGCTTCAGCGGCAATCCGCTGGTGCTGGCCGACCCGCACATCCGCTTCTACGCCGGCGTCCCGCTGCGCGACCAGGACGGCCACGCCATGGGCACCCTGTGCGTGATCGACCGCGAACCGCGCAAGCTGCGCGCAAACGAACTGCAGGCGCTGCTCGACCTGGCGGCGATTGCCGCCGCGGAGATCGGGCGCGAGGCGAAGTAAAAGCGACGACGATCAGCGACCTGCTTGACCCGTAGGGTGGGCACTTGTGCCCACGCGGTATGGTACTGATGCTTTCCGCACGCCCCGCAAACATCGACGATGCTCGTATCGTGGCCTTTATCGCATGAGCATGGTTGCCGATGGTGAGACCGCGTGGGCACAAGTGCCCACCCTACGTCGGCAAACATTGACGATGATCACCACGTAGTTTTTTACCGATCGCGGTGCATCATCGCATGCGCCGCCTGCCGCATCAGCAGCTCCGCCTTGCGCGGATCGGGCTCGCTCATCGCCAGCTGCTGCAAGGCTTCCGGATATTCCAGCTCCCCCGCCATCTCCAGCCAGCGCCGCGCCTCGTTCGCATCGATCGGACCGCCCTCGCCCGCCGCCAGCATGTTCGACAACACGAACATCGCCGGCGCCAAGCCACCCTGCGCCGCCTGCGTCAACAGCACGCGGGCACGCACCGGATCGGCCGGCACACCCTCGCCATTGCGCACCTTGAGCGCCAGCGGGTAAGCCGACCTGGCATCAGGCGGCGCCTCGGCAGGCGCCGCGCCAGCCTGCGCCGCCAGCATGCAGGCCAGCAGCAGCGCCTTCATCCTCATTTCGACAAGTCCACGGCGTACAGCGCGAAGCCTTTACCGAGTCCATCGTCGGCCTGCAGCAGGCTCACATTCTCCAGCCCCGCCTCCTGCGCAATGCCGAGCATGCCCGGCGCCGTATGGAACACGACAGGACCCGCAGTCTTCACGGGCGCAAAGCGCCAGCTGCGCGCAGCGCCGTTCGCCTTGCGCGTCAGGTGCTTCGTATCGCGCACATAGCTGATCAGCACATCGCGGCTGGTGTCCGGCGAGGCAAAGATGGTCTTGCTGCCATCGAGCCCCGGGAAGTTGCCGCCACCCGAAGCGCGGTAGTTATTCGTCGCAACGATGAACTCCTGCGCCAGCTCGAGCGGCGCGCCGCGCAGCATCAGCTTCTTCACGCGCGCGCCCGGCGGCTGGGTGACGTCGATCTCGTAGCTGATCTCATCGGAGGTGACGGTATCGAAGTTATAGCTCGGGAAGTTCGGGTTCACCAGTTCCTGCGGCTCGGTCTTGGCAGGGTCGATGGTGTTGAAACGGCGCGCCGCCATTTCCAGCCAGGCCTTCAGGCCGTGGCCGTCGATCTTCACCGCGTGCAGCGCGTTCGGGTACAAATACAGGTCGGCCGCATTGTTCATCGCCAGCTGGCCCGCCGCGACGTCGGTGTAGTCGAAGGCGCCGGCAAAGCCGTTCTTGAAGGCCGCCGACATCGACAGCACCGGCAGTTTCGCATACTGCGGTAGGTTGGCCGCGACGTACTTCTTCACGTAGGCGGTCTGCGCCTGGTTCACCACCTGGATCGCCGACGGGTCGCCCACATCGACGAAGTAGGTCGTCAGGCGGAAGTCGCTGCTGCCCACCGGCGTCTTCACGTACGCGATGGTCGCTTCGTGCTCCTCGCGGATCAGCGCTTGCACCTCGGCGCTTGGCTCCACGAAGGACTTGTCCGCATTCTGCGCGGCGCGCGCCTCGACGGTCGTTTTGGTCTTGTCGATGGTCCAGCGCTTGCCGTCGGCGCGCAGGGTCAGCGCCACAACGCCCAGGTGCTTGCCCCAGAGGTTCGCCATCACGGTTGGCACGCCATGCACGAAGCCTTTTACCTTGTCGACCTTCGGCAGGTTGAACTGCGGCGCGGTGCTGGCCGCATTCGGGAACAGCTGGTGCGAGTGCCCCAGCAGCATCACGTCCACGCCCGGCACCTGCGCCAGGTAGTAGCCGGCGTTTTCCATGTCCGGCGTGTAGGGGCTGCCATCGAGGCCACCGTGCGAGATCACCACCACCACGTCGGCGCCCTTGCGGCGCATCTCGGGGATGTACTTCTCGGCCGCTTCGCGCACGCCGGTGGTGTAGACCTTGCCGTCGAGCCAGCGCTTGTCCCAGGACATGATGGCCGGCGGCGTGAAGCCGATGATCCCGACCTTCACCTTCGCCTTGATCGCGCGGCCCTTGGCATCCTGTGCCGCGACTTCCTTCTCGACGATGCGGTAAGGCGCGAACAGCGGCTTCTTCGTGCTGACGCTGTAGACGTTGGCCAGCACCTGCGGGAAGGCTGGGCCGGCGCACTTCTTCGGCTGGGCTATGCCGGGCACCTTGAACTGCTGGCCGGTCACCTGGCCCAGGAAGCCCAGGCCGTAGTTGAATTCGTGGTTGCCGATCGAGGCGCCGTCGTACTTCAGCGCGTTCATGACCTTGTAGATGCCCAGGGTCTGGTCGCAGCGCACCGGGTTCACCAGCGCCTGGTAATCGGCCAGCGCCGTGCCCTGGATGGTGTCGCCGTTGTCGAACAGGACGGTATTTGCGTACTCGCCGCGCGCCTGCGCGATCAGGGTCGCGGTGCGGTCCAGGCCGATCGACGGTTCGGCGGCCAGCTTGAAGTAATCGTAGCCGACCACGGTGGCGTGCAGGTCGGTGGTCTCGAGCACGGCGAGGACGGTGGAAGCACCCTTCGGCGCGTCTTTGGCCAGCACAGGCGCGGCAGCCACGGCTGACAACAGCCCCATGGCGATTTGATAAGAAATTGGATAACGCATGAGCATCTTCGGATTGGGAACCGGGCGATGATACGGCAGCGGCGCAATCCATGCCAAGAAAGCGCCGAAACGCGGCATCCGCCCAGTCGCCATGACGACGGCCTAAGGTATAATCGAAGGTTCGATTTAACTCACTTACGACGCCAAGATCATGGAAGCTGAACGCATCAACGCCATCTCCGCCCTGCTGAACGACCTGACCAGCCGTGAAGCCGAACTTCGGAGGTATCTTTGACTTCGATCGGAAGTCAGAGAAACTAGAACAGGTCAACCAGGAACTCGAAGATCCCACCGTCTGGAACGACCAGAAACGGGCCCAGGATCTCGGCAAGGAAAAGAAGGCGCTCGAAGCCGTCGTGCTGACGCTTGAAAAAGCGAAGTCCGACCTGGCCGACGCTTCCGACCTGTTCGAGATGGCGCGCGAAGAAGGCGACGACGATACCCTGGAAGCCATCGGTGGCGACGCCGACGCGATCGGCAAGATCATCGAGGCGATGGAATTCCGCCGCATGTTCAGCAACCCGATGGACCATGCGAGCTGCTTCATCGACATCCAGGCCGGCGCCGGCGGTACCGAAGCCCAGGACTGGGCCTCGATGCTGCTGCGCCAGTACCTGCGCTATTGCGAGCGCAAGGGCTTCAAGGCCGAGATCCTGGAACAGTCCGAGGGCGAGGTCGCGGGCATCAAGACCGCCACCATCAAGGTCGACGGCGAGTACGCCTATGGCCACCTGCGCACCGAAACCGGGGTGCACCGTCTGGTGCGAAAATCCCCGTTCGACTCGGCGAATGGCCGCCACACCTCGTTCACCTCGCTGTTCGTGTATCCGGAAGTCGACGACTCGATCGAAATCGAGATCAACCCGTCCGACGTGCGCATCGATACCTACCGCGCATCCGGCGCGGGCGGCCAGCACATCAACAAGACCGACTCCGCGGTGCGCCTGACGCACGGCCCGTCGGGCATCGTGGTGCAGTGCCAGAACGACCGTTCGCAGCACCGCAACAAGGCCGAAGCCTGGGACATGCTGCGCGCGAAACTGTATGAACTCGAACTGCGCAACCGCATGAGCGAGCAGCAGAAGCTGGAAGACTCGAAGACCGACGTCGGCTGGGGCCACCAGATCCGTTCCTACGTCCTCGACCAGTCGCGCATCAAGGACTTGCGTACCGGTTTCGAGACTGGCAACACAAAGAACGTGCTGGACGGCGACCTGGACGACTTCATCTCGGCCTCGCTGAAGCAAGGCGTCGGCGCATGAGCGTCAACAAGCGCGCGCTGATCTTCGACATGGACGGCACCATCGTCGACAACATGGCCTTCCATACGAAGTCGTGGATCACCTTCTTCGAACGGCGCGGCCATGCCATCGACGCGGACGCATTCTTCCGCGCGACGGCCGGCCGCCAGGGCGGAGAAATCATCCGCTCGCACTTCGGCGAACACCTGCTCGACGACGAGGTGATGACGCTCAATCACGAGAAGGAAGCCGTCTACCGCGAGCTGTACGCGCCGCACCGCAAGGCGGTCGAAGGCTTCGAAGACCTGATCGCTGACGCGAAGTCGCAGGGCATCGCGCTGGCGGTCGGCACCGCCGCGCCGCCGGCGAACGTCGAGTTCACGCTCGACGGCCTGGACCTGCGCCGCCACTTCGACGCGATTGTCGGCGCCACCGATGTCGCGCGCGGCAAGCCGCATCCGGACGTCTTCCTCGAAGCGGCGAAACGCTGCGGCGCCGAGCCAGCCGACTGCATCGTCTTCGAAGACGCGCCGCTGGGCGTGGAAGCGGCGCGGCGCGCCGGCATGCGCGCGGTGGTGCTGACCACGACGCTCCCCGCCGAAGCCTTTGCCGAATTCGACAACGTGATCGCGATCGTTTCGGCCTTCTCGCAGCTGTCGCTCGACGACCTGTTTGCCTGATCAAATTAAATGCGTATTAAAAACGAGTCCCCAACATGACCACCGAAAACCAAGAAAACACGCCCGTGCAAGCCACGCCGGCGGCCGACGAAAACAAGATCATGGCCGAGCGCCGCGTGAAGCTGTCCGCGATCCGCGAAAAAGGCGTCGCCTTCCCGAACGACTTCAAGCCGCAGCACAAGGCCGCCGACCTGCACGAGCAGTTCGGTGCGCTGACCCGCGAAGAGCTGGAGGAAAAAGCCATCCCTGTGGTGCTGGCCGGCCGCATGATGCTGAAACGCGAAGCCGGCAAGAAGGCCGCCTTTGCCACCCTGCAGGATGCCTCCGGCGTGCGCGCCGATGGCCGCATCCAGATCTACGTGACCCTGGACGCCACCGGCGAAGCGGCGATGGAAGCCTTCCGCAGCTACGACCTGGGCGACATCCTGGGCGTCGAAGGTACCCTGTTCAAGACCAAGGTCGACGAGCTGACCATCAAGGTCACGACCCTGCGCCTGGTGACCAAGGCCCTGCGCCCGCTGCCGGACAAGTTCCATGGCCTGGCCGACCAGGAAACCAAGTACCGCCAGCGCTACGTCGATTTGATCATGAACGAAGACACGCGCCGCACGTTTAAAGCGCGTACCGCCGCGCTGTCGTCGATGCGCCGCTTCATGGAGAAGAACGACTTCATGGAAGTCGAGACCCCGATGCTGCACCCGATCCCGGGCGGCGCCGCGGCGAAACCCTTCATCACCCACCACAACGCGCTCGACATGCAGATGTTCCTGCGTATCGCGCCCGAGCTGTACCTGAAGCGCCTGGTGGTTGGTGGCTTCGACCGCGTGTTCGAGGTGAACCGCAACTTCCGTAACGAGGGCGTGTCGATCCGTCACAACCCCGAGTTCACGATGATGGAGTTCTACGCGGCCTATACCGACTACACCTGGCTGATGGACTTCACAGAAGCCGTGATCCGCCAGGCTGCGGTGGACGCCCAAGGCACGGCCGTGCTGTCCTACGGCGGCCGCGAGCTGGATTTGTCGAAGCCCTTCCAGCGCCTGACCATCGTCCAGGCCATCAACAAGTACGCACCGGGCTATACCGCCGAGCAGCTGGAAGACGCGGAATTCATCAAGGCCGAACTCAAGAAGTTCGGCGTCAAGCCCTTCGCCACCGCCGGCCTGGGCGCACTGCAACTGGCGCTGTTCGAAGAGACCGCCGAAGCCCAGCTCTGGGAGCCGACCTACATCATCGACTACCCGGTCGAAGTGTCGCCGCTGGCCCGCGCATCGGACACCCGCACCGGCATCACCGAGCGCTTCGAGCTGTTCATGGTGGGCCGCGAGATCGCCAACGGCTTCTCGGAGCTGAACGATCCGGAAGACCAGGCCGCACGCTTCCTGTCGCAGGTCGAGGCGAAGGAAGCCGGCGACGACGAAGCGATGTACTACGACGCCGACTACATCCGCGCGCTGGAGTACGGCATGCCGCCGGCCGGTGGCTGCGGCATCGGCATCGACCGTTTGATCATGATCCTGACCGATTCGCCGAACATCCGCGACGTGCTGCTGTTCCCGCATTTGCGCAAGGAAGACTGATCGTCGTTTTGATCGGATAAAAAACGGGGCGCTTGAGGCGCCCCGTTTTTAGATTCCGGCATGGGATTGCATCGTCAGAGCCGCTTGCATTGTTAGCCTCAACCGTACGGTGGGCACTCCGTGCCCACGCGGTTACGTGCTCCCCCGAAGTCGGCTACCGCAATAATTCGCTCCGAAACGTATGCGACTGCGACGGCGCTGACATAACGCTTTGGGATACGCCGCCACTTCCCACGTGTCGCGCACCAAATGACGTCAACACGGCTCACGCTTTCGCGTGGGCACAGAGTGCCCACCCTACGCTTATCGCGGCCGCCGGCTCAGGCACGGCGACATGGACGGCCTCGCTGTCCACCTTCCCCTTGGCTTACTGGATTTATTGGACGATCGTGTAGCAAGGCACATACGCCTTGCCCGGCAACTTCATCCGGCTCTGCTCCACGAACGACGCCAGCAGCGCATCCATCGGTCCCATGATCTCCGGGTCGCCATGGATCTCGTACTTGCCATGCTTTTCGATCTCGCGTATCCCCTCTTCCTTCACGTTCCCCGCCACCACGCCTGAAAACGCGCGGCGCAAATTCGCCGCCAGCAAGTGGGTTTCCTGGTTCTTGTGCAGCGACAGGTTGCGCATGTTCTCGTGGGTCGGCTTGAATGGCCGCTGGAATTCCTGGTCGATCTTCAACAGCCAGTTGAAGTAATAGGCATCGCTCCTGGCCTTGCGGAATTCACGCACCCCCTTGATCCCGGCCGCCATCTCGCGCGCCACCGCATCCGGATCGTCGATGATGATCTTGTAGCGTGCCCGCGCCTTGTCGCCCAGGGTCTGGGCGATGAAGCCGTCGATCTGCTCGAAGTATTCGCGCGCAGTGGCCGGACCCGTGAAAATGAGCGGGAACGGCATCTCGGCATTATCCGGATGCAGCAGGATGCCGAGAATGTAGAGAATCTCTTCGGCCGTACCGGCCCCGCCCGGGAACACGCAAATGCCGTGGCCGACGCGCACGAACGCTTCCAGGCGCTTCTCGATATCCGGCATGATGATCAGGTCGTTCACGATCGGGTTCGGCGATTCGGCGGCAATGATGCCCGGCTCGGAAATGCCGAGATAGCGCCCGTTCTGCAAACGCTGCTTGGCGTGGCCGATGTTCGCGCCCTTCATCGGGCCTTTCATCGCGCCAGGGCCGCAACCGGTGCAGATATCGAGCTCGCGCAGGCCGAGCGCATACCCCACTTCCTTCGAATAGTTGTATTCGACGCGGTTGATCGAGTGTCCGCCCCAGCACACGACCAGGTTCGGATTGCGCTGCGTCTGCAGCACATTCGCATTGCGCAGGATGTGGAACACGGCATCGGTGATGCCTTCCGGCGACGACAAATTGAAACGCGGGTTGTCGGTGACTTCGAAATTCACGAACACGATATCGCGCAGCACGGCGAACAGGTGTTCGTGGATCCCCTTGATCATCTTGCCGTCGACGAAAGCGATGGCCGGTGCGCCGCGGATGTCGAGCTTGATGCCGCGCTCGCGCTGGATGATGCTGATATCGAAGCTGCTGTAGCGCTCCAGCAGCTCCTTGCCATCGTCGATGGAACTGCCGCAGTTCAGGACCGCGAGCGCGCATTTGCGGAATACCGAATACAGGCCGCCCTGGCTGGTGTCGAGCAGTTTGGCCACTTCGGCCTTGGACAGGACTTCCAGCCGGCCTTCTGGAGAAATGAGAGTGTCGACGACTTCGTAGTTCATATGGCCTTCCTTTTCTAACGCTCTTGTAAACGAAACTGGCTTTTCACCAATATACGACAAAGGCGCGCGGCATGCCCGTCCCCGTGCGTGCTGTTTGTGCGGCGCTGCACCATGCGCGCGCGTGTTTACCACAATGGCAAATAATTTTCTTGTGCTCTGCAATTTCCACTAAAATGCGTGCGGATTGGAAGGCGGGATTGTCACGGCCTTCCGACTA
>Ga0308160_10004203_pt1 | contig 15556 bp, 13 predicted proteins | sample PhyFR1_FD_201036 | JGI IMG/M metagenome (GOLD analysis project Ga0308160, IMG submission 201036) | Phyllosphere microbial communities from UC Gill Tract Community Farm, Albany, California, United States - DLSLF.R1 | ecosystem: Host-associated > Plants > Phyllosphere > Unclassified | place: USA...
GCCAAAGCAGCGGCACGAAGAAGGAGCATACGTTTTGATAGCCTACAGGAACGAGTTAAAGCAATCGAAGAAGCTTTAGATGAAAAATTGTTATCACTAACTGCAATAACCAAACTCGACAATATTTTGGGTAATGTCGAGTTAAAAGTTGGGTGCTCAAATGCGGTGCTGAAAAGAAAACGCCCGCTAGGGCGCATTCTGTCCTGCCTCAACGACATGCATCGTGCCGGCCGCATCAGGTCAAACGATCACTCAGCCTGAATATTGGAAGCCTGTTTTCCCTTCGGGCCGGTGGTGACTTCGAACGTCACGCGCTGGTTCTCGGTCAGCGACTTGAAGCCAGCTGCGTTGATAGCCGAGAAATGCGCAAATAGGTCTTCACCACCACCATCTGGTGTGATGAAACCAAAGCCTTTAGCGTCGTTAAACCATTTCACAATACCGCTTGCCATTTTTTACTCCTAGGGTTAATCGTTGATGCCTGTGTTGAATATTGTCTAGTCACAGCCAGGCGTTCTGCCTGGCTCAACAGGGCAATTTGATTATAGGCACAAGACAGCAGGCGTGGATCACAATGTTGCAATTTTGTTGACATTGGCTAACTGGGTCTTTCCACTGACCGAACGGCAGCGACGGCATGCCACCTCGTCCATCGTCAAGCTTCGCAGCTGGTTACCCGCCCAATTCTGCCTCCGAGGAGATGCCGTAGTGGCACCGTATGGAGGATGCCAAGCACGGTGCAGCTAGCGCGAAGGCAATGTCGGCTACGCACCATTAAACGGCGGTCAATCCCGTCTAACTAACAACTGGAGACGACATCAGCCGTTCGACCAAGCTGTGAGCAGTCTGTGTATAGGCTCACCTTTCAGGTCGAAGCCTCGCAGTCCGGTGATCGCAGGAGTCGGAAAACGCCTGAAAACAGTGTTCCACGGCCCAAGTCGAGGTATCTCATCAACAAATTACTTAATATGTGCTAAGTAAGAAGTCGGTGCTTTACAGGTGTTTTTATCCCTGTTACTGTACCTGTATGCCATCCATAACCGCCACCATGTTTTCCCTCATCGCCGCCCCTTGCGCACTGGTGTTACTCGAGCAAACGCGCTGCAGCGCGACTTCGATGCGCCGCTTTTATCACGCTTGTGGCGGCAAAACGGCCGTTCGGCGCACGACGCCGCCGCGTCGCCACCTGGTCAGCGGCGCACCGACCGGACAACAACGATGACCCGACCGATTTTCCAGCCGTCCGACGACGAAGCACGGATCCTGATCAACCGGCTGCAAGCGATCAAGGCTGCGCATCCCCTCAATCCACGGGACCACGGGCCATTTGTCCGGGCTTTCGTTCGCGCGGTATACGAAGCCACCGGCAGGATCTTCAGCCCGATCATCTACCGCCGCCTGCTCGGTGCGTATGCGCCCGATCGACGTCCTTCGACGTCGACACTGGAACGTGCAAAGCAGTCATTTGCCGACGAGCTTGCGATCGAGCGCGAAGGCGCGGCCGAAGTTGCCTCGGTCGATGCACCGCACCTGGCAGCGCTGATCCGGGATGCCGTCGCGGAAGCTGTCGGCACTCATCCTCTCCATTTACCACATGTTGCTGGCGCTGGCGCCGGCGCGAATACCGATGTCGCGTTCTGGCGAGAGCGTGCTGCACAAACCGAGCAAGCCGTCGCTGATGCACAGGCACAGGCCGCCCGCCTGGCAGCCGAAATGCTCGCGGCACGGGCATCGGCGGATGCCATGGCCGCGGAACTCGCGGCCGCACGCGGTCAGCTCAAGGAACAGGCTGTCCAGATCGGTAAACTTGCAGTTGAGTTTGAGCAAGCGCGTCTGTTCAGCATGCGCGCGATCGACGACGCCCGCGGTGAAACCCGAGCGTGGCGTGAGCGATGCGCCAGCGTCGAAGCGCAGGCGGTCGCTCGGGCACGGGAAGACAACATTTTGCTCGAGACGTTCCGCCAGCTGGCTTACCAGCGCGGCGCCACAATCCCTGCAGTACTCCAGAAAGGTCCTAAGTGAACGACAGATTGGTAGCGCAGTTCCAGGCGACCGACTTCATGGTCCCTGCCCCGCAACCTGATCACGCGCTCGGTCCGGTGGAAGACGACTGGGATGCGGCCGAGGTCTGGCTTCGGTCTGTCGCGCGCAAGAGCCGCAGCAGTTCCGGCGTGACCGCCGCCACCTACCGATTCCACTTGGCAAAGCTGCGCTGGTACTGCGAGAACGTGCGCCGGGTGACACCGTCGCGCTGGAGCCTGCAGGATGTCGAGGCGTTTAAGGACTTTCTGGCCGATCTGCCGGCCGATGCCCTATGCGCGCGCAACGGCACGCGGTACGTGGGATCAGACGAGGCTGGCTATACGCCCTTCCGTGTGCAGCCCGCTGCCGGCAGCCGCTCGGACATCGAGCGCTTCGTCCATGCGATGTTCAAGGCATGGCATGGCACCGGCTACATACGCATCAATCCGATGGCCCTGGAAGGAGCTGGGACGCGTCGATCGATCAACCCGCGCAGGGCCGTCGACGTGAACCTGTATGAGCTTGTCCTGGAAACCATGGAGAAAGAAGAGTTCGACAAGCCGGCCGCTCGAAAAACTAACTTGCGCGATCGCTTCATCCTGGTCGCATTGCGTGAGCTGGGTTTGCGCGCCAGTGAACTCGTCGGCTCCAAAATGAGTGCTTTCCAGCAGATTCCCGACACGAAAAGGAAGCGTCATTATTGGGTGTTCCAGGTCAGTGCATCGGTGGCCAAGGGCGGCAAGGAGCGGTGGGTACCCGTAACCCGTACCTTGCTCAAGGTGCTGGAGGACTATCGGGTGGCGTTCGACTTGTCGCCGCAACCAGAAATTGATGAGAAAACCGCCCTGCTCCTTTCGCCACAAACGCAGGCCGTAACGATCGCCGGCAAAACGGTACGCAAGGCAGCCGACCGCCGCTTCTTCGGGGCCTGGCAGGAACTGACGACAAGACAGTATCTCTATGCGATCGTCAAAAATCGGTTGAAGGTGACGGCCGACATGCTCCGCGAGGACGATCCGGTGCTGGCTATCCGGCTCGAGCAGGCCTCGCCGCACTGGTTCCGCCATACATTCGCAAAAGCTGCGCTCTTGCAAGGACAGTCAATGCGCGAAGTAGCGAACCTGCTCGGGCACAAGAGTATGGACACGACCATGGTCTACACCAATCAAGATGCGCTAGATTCGGTTCTGGCTTATGAGCGCGAGAACATGTGCCCGGCTAGTGAGAGCTGATTCGTGAGCTCTGCTACACCGACGGCAGCGTACTTGTGGACAAACAAGAAAGTTGCTACAAGCTCTGCTATGCGGCGGACAGATTCCGGCATGCTGTCTCGCAAATCATGTATGCCACAAAAGTTCAGCAAACGGTTTCACATCGATCGCTTGCAACAATAAAGTCTGCCACAGCTTGGAGTGCGCGCAGGGTGGGCGACATTCCACTTTCGACCCATTGCGGACCATTAGGAAGCATCTTTCAACCGAATTTTCACGTCCACGGACGTTGTGGACGGCACAGCCTGCGCCCTACCTTGATCCACAGAAACGCAAAGAGATTAGTGACTAAAATAATAATTCATTTCTTGTAACAAACCAAAAGTAATGAGAGCATGTCTCCTACCGAGCTATTAAGCCGCTGCGTAGAGCCATGCCAATAAAAATTCTAACGTTCAGTACCCTGTTCCCGAATGCAGCCAAGCCCCACCATGGCATATTTACGGAAACGTCCCTTCGCCATCAGATTGCCGCTGGCGAACTGATGGCGAAGGTAGTCGCGCCGGCTCTGGTGCAAATTTGCGTTCGGCTAGAATGACGAGCTTTGCCCAGCATGCGTAGCCGTCCAAACCAAAGTGATCTTTTCAAGGGCCGACACTTCGAGCAAGAGATCATCATTCTGTGTGTGCGCTGGTACCTGCGCTACAAGCTTTCCTACCGCGACTTGGTGGAGATGATGGCCGAGCGAGGCCTCCTGATCGCTCACACGACAATCCTGCGCTGGGTACAACGTTACTCGCCTGAGTTCGATAAGCGCTGGAGTCGCTTCTCAGCGCCGGCAGGCACCTCTTGGAGAGTAGATGAGACGTACGTCAGGATCCGCGGCCGATGGGCTTATCTCTACCGTGCTGTTGACGCGGCAGGTAAAACAGTCGATTTCCGGCTCAGTCCACGGCGTAACGTCGCCTCGGTGAAAGCCTTCTTCCGCAAGGCCGTGCGTTCGCAGGTCGATCCCCTGAGACCATCACGCTGGACGGCTACGCCGCGTCCCACCGGGCCGTACGGGAACTTCAACTGCAAGGGAGACTTGACACACTGGTGAAGCTTCGCTCATCAAAATACCTGAACAACTTGATCGAACAGGACCATCGGAACGTGAAGTGGAGGTTGGGTGCCATGCTTGGCCTGAAGAGCTTGGCTTCCGCTGCCATCACAATTCGTGGCGTTGAGCTGATGCATCGAATTCGTAAAGGTCAGTTTGATCTACGTGCTCTGGCCACCCAAGGGAAAACTCCGTCCGAAATCTGGGCAGCTGTCCTGGCTCTCTGCGACAGGTTTTCGAAGTATCGAACCCGGCAAAAACCAACTCCAGCGAGTGGATCGAGGACGTGTCGGCTGTGTTCGCTCCAAAGGCCAGCCTCTTTCATCTCGCCGATGACTACATCAAGGCCAATCCCGGTTGTGACAAGGACGGCTCTGGTGCAAATTATTGGTTAAGGACGAACAAACTTAGCTAGCTGTGCCGCTAGCTCAGGCAGCGAGGACAGCTGCCCAGATTTCGCACGGACCTTGCCCTTGGAGTGCCAGAGCACGTAAGTCGAACTGCCCCTTGCGAATGCGATGCATGAGCTCGACGCCGCGAATTGTGATGGCAGCGGTAGCGAAGCTTTTGAGGCCAAGCATGGCGCCCAGTCTGGACTTCACATTTCGATGGTCTTGCTCGACCAGATTGTTCAGATATTTCGACGAGCGAAGTCTCGTCAGTTCGGCTAGCATGCCTTGCTGTTGAAGTTCTCGAACGGCTCGGTGAGAAGCTGCATACCCGTCCAGCGTAATAGTCTCAGGCGGCCGGCCTTGAGAACGTACCGCTTTGCGGAAGAAGGCCTTGGCCGAGGCGACGTTGCGCCGCGGGCTGAGCCGAAAGTCGACGGTCTTGCCTGCCGCATCGACCGCCCGGTAGAGATAAGCCCACTGGCCGCGGATCCTGACGTAAGTTTCGTCAACGCGCCAGGACGCGCCTGCCTGCGCCGAAAACCGGCTCCAGTGCTTATCGAACTCAGGCACGTAGCGCCGAACCCAGCGCAGGATTGTCGTGTGAGCGATCGGCAGGCCTCGCTCGGCCATCATCTCGACCAAGTCGCGGTAGGAAAGCTTGTAGCGCAGGTACCAGCGCACGCACAAGACGATGATCTCTTGCTCGAAGTGTCTGCCCTTGAACAGGTCGGTCTTGCTTGGACGGTTACTCATGCTGTGCAAAGGTCATCATTCTAGCCGAGTCGCAGATTTGCACCAGAGCCCTGGGCACCATTCGATGGGAGCGTACTTTGAGTCGCCGTGATCCAACTCCTGAAGAGCTTGCTACTGGAAAAGCGTTACTTGCCTCGATTGATGACGGCACGTACGAGATTACTGATTTTGAGTTCGCTGACCGCCCGGACATACGGCTACGCGTTAACGGGCATCCGCAAGGGTATGAAGTGGTTAGCCTACTGCCACAGCACATACATCAAACGATCAAAGAGTTCAGTATGTGGCTCTATCGTAAGAAGGTCAGTACCTCCAAGGTCATTATTCCTATCGAGCCGCACATGTGGATTAAGAACGTCATTGAGAAAAAGTGGGACAAGGTTCAGAAGTACCCACCCGGCGAGTTCACAAAAGATTTAACGTTATTGATTCATCCCCCGAGGCTAATTAACAGCATCATCGACTACGATGAAGAAGGATTTGTTTATGCGCTCGACCTTGGAGAAGCATGTTCTCGGCATGGTTTCTCCGGGGTCGGTTACTGGTCAGGGAAGCGGTTCGTTAGACTGGGAAATCAGCCCAAAGCTGAATCGCAGCTTGTCTGGGGAGACCTTACGTTGGGTTATCCTGCCTGCGGATTCGTTAGCCACATAGGAACCGATCTGCGCCCTGAATTAGCTGGAAAGCATCTTACTTTTGACGATGTGCCAATGAAACACACGAAGCTAATAAGGCCGCTATCGCCGCAACTTCAGGGCTTAAAGCCGAACATGCCTCCGTCGCACATCAAGTATCAGGTTGGCTTTGCGGGTGAGGCAGACGAATAAGCTACGCATAAGAGCAAAGAGGCCACAGAGGAATCCCTTTCTCTGTGGCTTCTTTTAGGAGTAAATAGCTATCAACTGCTTTCGTCTATTTAGTAACATTCCTTGAGTGACAAACATTAAGAATAATTCCCACAAATTGGCCTCGGTATTGCGGATAATTTCAGTGACTGAGGTCCCTCTCGCATCAACGGCCACCGACCGCCAAAGATACTTACTGAAGTGCCTAGAGACGGACGGCACACCTGCTGCGACTAGAAGCGCAGCCTCCCTGCAGTGATGCTTCAAGTAGTACCCGTCGTGGCTTGGGTCGGTAGAACCCGCTATCTTCAACTGCCGTCCCGTTTACAATTGACTAAGAAGACTAAGAAGGTGTAGACGAAATCAAATTCGATAAGCGAATCTATTGAGGAGCATACGCGCTTCGGCTCGCCATACCCAAGCGGCCGAGATATCGAGCTTGCGGTCGTGATGCATTACCGTACGACGACAGCGTTCGATCCAGGCGTGGGTACGCTCGGGTCATGCTATCTGGTTCGTGTCTAGAACTCGTCAAGCCTCCTTGGTTAAAGGCACATCCGTTGGCCAAGCCAATCCTCAACGGACCGTCGAATGTTCGCGTTACCGAGGTCATCGAGATAGGTAGCTGGTATACAACTGACTACTGTCAGCAACTGCCGTGCGGGATGTTGCTCGTCGAGCAGGCGCAAGACACCAGCCGCCGCGTCAGAATCGCGCTCGTCCAGCACGATCGCGGCTACGAGAAGCAGGGCACGATGTGAACGTGCATGTCCCGCCTCTTCGACAATGTGGACAGCTTCGGCAACGGGCAGGTGCGTACAAATCAGTGCCACCACCGCTACCGCCACGGCAGACGGGAACTGCAGGATTGCGGTAGCGTCGATCGTCGCCAGCATTTCTGTTTCGATTGCCACGGCCGCGCGCAGAACACGTGCTGCCACGACGCGCTGCCAAGCCAGGTTGTTATCCTCGACCATCGCCCATACGGCTTTCCTGACTGTCGGTCCGCAATACGTGGCCGCGGCGGAAAGCGCTTTCCAGCAAAGTTTCTTGTCAGCGGTACGCTGCGCGACTGCGATCAACTCGCTGCCGACTCGGTCCTCGAGCGGCCCGTAGCAGATAAGGGCATCAACTGCCTTACGGGCAATCGGGTAGGATTCCGGTGCGTCGTGTTCGAGGGCGGCGTCCGACCATGTGTCTTTGACGAGCAGCGTGATTGTTGGCACATGCTGTTCGGACTTGCGCCGGTAAAGCAGATTGACTAGAGCTTGACGGACGAGGCTGCTACGATCCCGTGCAAGTGCAAGCAGCCGGTTCGGCAGGGGGAGTGGAGATGTCATTCCAAGCTGCATGAGGGCGATCGCGCGCGCTTTGGCCCGGCAATGGTCCAGTGCTAATGACATCAACTCATCATTTTCAAGCGCGACGGCAGCCTGCGCCGCCACCGCCGCCTCGTCGGCCTTGTCGGTCGCCATCAGGGCGCGCACAGCATCCGCTCCAGTGTGACCGCTGGCGATCAGCAGCGGTACCACTTCGGCCAGGACTCTCAGTGGGGCGCCAGCGGCCACTGCTTCCAGTACCTGCAGTGGTTCTCCACTCAGGCTGTGCGATTGCTTGTCGCTAGCTGCAATGCATTGCCAGATTTGCTGCGCCGTGTCGGGGAGCGCTGCCAATACGGTCTCCCAGTTGGCCAGTGCAGTGTCGCGAGACCGCAGCGTCTGTATATCTACAAGTAAATTCACGAGTGCGGCGTGCGAGCTCTTGCAATGCGCAACAAGCACGGCCGGGGCTGCCTCCAGCGCACACTGGGCCAGTGCGAGCCGGAGGCGTCCGTCGTCGGGCTCGGTCGACATCCTCGTGATCAGGAGCGGTTCCAGTTCCGGACGCCAGTTGCTTCTTGCGGCGTCCCAGACAATGTCTTCATCCGGCGTCGACGATGCGGCGCGCAGCGCGGCCCCCATCTCCTCCAGGTTCGTTGGCACCTCGCCATGCGCGATATCCCTCGCCCAGAAGCGCACCAACTCTGGAGCAAGGCGATGGCCTGCCAGCGCTTGCCAGCGGCCGGCGGAACGCTGGGTCGTGACATAGGTGTCCACAATAATCTGCGCGCAATAGCCGTCGTCATCGTAGTCGGTCGCTTCGAAGTATTCCGCGTAGCTCTCGTCGTGTTCACCGTCTTCGATCGCGCGCCTTGTCTCTCTGGCTTGTGTGTCGCCGGATCGAGCAGTGTGGAGAACGTCCAGCGCTTTGTCGAGGATCGCTTCGTAAGCCTCGATTGCACGCGCGGCACCGGTGACAACCGGCTCGAAACTGGGCTCGTAGCCAGCATTTACCAGTGCGTCTACTGTTGCCAGACACGTCGTCGTCAGATCCCCTGCTATACGTTCGAGCAGCTTCACCGGATCCTGCACGAACTGGCCATGCTCATGTGGTAGTTGTTCCCTGACATAGCGATTCACGATCATGGCGGATCGGGGATCGCTGCGCATGCTGTCGTACCATGCTTCGTCCATGTCCGCCGGATGATTTCCCTCGTCAAAAGGATCGGTCTGAACCCGGTAAAGCAGCCAGCGAGCCAAGTCCGAGGGCTTGGAACTTAGTGACCCGACATTGGCCGCAAGCTGGAGCAAGGGGCCAAGTCGTGTACCTGGATCCAGCATTGCCTCTTGGAGCCATCTGTCAATTGCCGCCTGGTCTGCGTGGTGAATTGTGAGCTGCCAGTGCTCTCCTCCCGGCAGTCGCCCCGCAGCGTCAAGTACCCGGGCGGCCGTTTCCACCCCCCACTGCCGGTCGCCTGCGCTGACCAGCGAGCCGACCAGCAGTTTCAGAGAAGCCAAGCTGCACGCCGGGTTTTCGCGCATGAACTGTTCAAAACCGGCGCGCACGCTCGGGTGTGCGAACGCCACTGTCTGCGCTGGCTGGCGGAGGTGCCTGGTCACAATCAGGCGGTCGATTGCCTTTCCCAAGCGGTCGCTCATCGCAGGGTCGACCCGACCGGTCGCACCCTGGACCGAAACGAGTTGAGCCCGCGTGACCTGTGTGCGGGCCCTGAGAAGACCCCAGATGACAGCGGGGATGCCGACATCTCCCAGGGAATGCAGGTATCTGACAACGACGTTCTCAACCGCGTTCCGGTGGGCGTGCCGACGCAGGCGTGCGAGGAACTCACCCTCGCTTTCTCCCTGGTGTGGCCCTTCGGCGAGGTTCCGGAAGAACAGATCGAGTTCCAGTGGAGTTTTCAGGGCTTCCAGGATAGAGTCGCGAAACGTCAGCGCAGTGGTCTCAAGCCGTGCGGGCAGTGAACTCATCCGCTTGTCGTAGATCTGGTCTAGTCCGCCGTCTTTGTAATGCTCGGCGTTCAACTCGGTGGACCAGCGTGTCAATCCCTCGTCGGCGCGTGCATAATGAACCATGTCGCTGCGCGACGTGATCACGTATTGAAGGTCGGGGCGCGCCTGACCGAGTAGCCGGGGAAGTTGTGTGGTCCACGACTCGGAGCCGTGTTGCAAGCTGTACTGTCCCCATGGATCTTCGATGTAGAACAGCGTCGGTCCGATCGTCGCGGCCCGGCGGACCGTCGCCGGACCACTTTCCGGACTCACGACTACGACATTCAGTTTGCCGTTCCGTTTGCGTGCTTCATTACACAGGGCCAGTGCGGCCCAGGTCTTGCCGGTACCGGAGCTGCCAGTGATGATGATCGCGTTATCGTTCTCGAGTGACGACACCATGACGTCGAAATTCGATGGAGGAACAAATGCCTCCAGGTCGGCTGCACTGGCTAAATAGCCCCCATGAGAACGGATCGTCTCCAAAAGATCCTCCCGGGTCCATACCCCAGGATTCGTACCGCGCATCCGCTTTTTGGCTTCAGTTCTCAGTGCATTCTGGCATTCGCCTTGCCGCTGCTGAGGCACACGCAGCAGTTCGCCCAGTATGTGCCTGATCTCGAATGCCATCAGGCGCTCGCTCAGGCCGCCCCAGATCGCGACACGTCCTTCGGGTTTGTGTGCGAGTGTTTTCTTGAGGGAAGCCGGGAAGCCTGTGGCATCTGCCTGCTCTTCGAAATCGGAAACAAGCAGCCCTCGCGCTACGCCTTTAGCGTCGGCATTTGTGACTAACAGGTAGCGAGTGTTTGGATCGTCCAGGTGGTGTTTGGCTGGTCTTCGCTTTTCGCCGTGATTGAGAAGCGCGTCGAAATCTTCGATGGCCCAGGGTTCGCCCCTACGCAGCTTAATCTGCACGACCAGCTTATAGCCGGTTGTCAGCACTCCTACAGGCATCACCCGTCCCGGTTGCGCGGGTTTCAAATCGGCTTCAAGATCTTCCTCGTTCGCAGGCTCTAAGGTAATGCGGCTCGCAGAATTCGTGATTAGCAGCAGCCTGAGCGCCGCGAATATCGAGACATCCAGTTGATAATCATATCCTGCCAGCGCAGTTGCGGCGCCGGCTGACGAGTTGGCGGCGGGTGTGGCTGGCGTGGAAGCCGGCGATGGTTTCTTCCGTTGGGCGGTGCGGGTTGCACGAGTTTTTTTCGGTTTCGGGATTCTGGGCATATTCACTCGTGATCGAAAAACCACCGCAGGGGCCGGGCCTGTATTTTGACTTGTTGCAAGATGTGCGTAAAGGCTGCGCAGTGATGGAAGAAACAACTGCGCTGTTCCAAAGCATTTCACCCACGATACAGGCCTGATCCGTGGTCACTTAGGAACGCTTGTCGCAACGATCCACGATACCGGCCACGGGGCGATCGTGCGCGATGCGCTGGGGCATATCGAATTCGCCGTGCAGGAAGCGGGCGATCACCATCTGGTCCACGACGGGCTTGGCCATGTGCAGGCGGACCTCCATTCGGTAGGCAGCCACTTGTTGGCCACTGACGCGCTTGGTGAGCATCTTTGGTTGGCCTTACCCGACTAAATATCAAGCAGCGCGCATCGACGGGATCCAATGAGGGGGTGCCGTCCCTACTGGTCCCGGTCACGGAAGCTGGGTGAGCTTCCGATGTGCGGTGCGATAGATTTCCGGAATCAAATGATCTTCTTAGTCCGAAGATAGCTGACGACTTCGGCAGCTCCAAAACCTAGGGCAATCGTGATACTAGAACGACCTTCTGAATCTGTTTGGTACGGATCTCCCACACCTTGTAGCATCATGTCGAACGCGGGTGCCGAGTCATTCTCTGCAGCGAGCATGAGAGGAGTCCGCCCAGGTGCGGGATAATCATGCCGAGCGTTAGGATTAGCGCCGTATTGGAGCAGCAACTCGGTCATGCGGAGCAGCTTCGATACAGAGTGCCGAGCAATACGTTCTTTTACCAAGGCAGTTATCAGTTTCTGCAGAATCTCTTCGTAGCGAGCCTCCTCTCGCAGCGCACGAAGCCGACGACTATCGCCAAACACACCAGCCATACTGATCCCATACCGCCGCATCACCTCCTGCTGCACTAGATCTCGATCGGCTGACAGAGAGTTGTACAGGAAACGATACAACTTCCTAGGGAAGCGAATCGAACCAAGTATTTCCATTACATAGTAGAGCGGTGTTTCATCAATGATGTTACCGCGTAGATCTGCCGCCGCGCCCATTTGGAGCAATTTCTCGACCACATCTGGCTCACCATAATCGATTGCGCAGAGCAGTGGGGTGATCTGCTTTTTTGCGGTAACGCTGTCGATGGTCGCCTTGGCGTGCGGTACCTCTAGGAGTAAATCCAATGTTCGTCGATCCCCGGTGTCTGCTGCATGTTGGATCGCACACAGCAGAGCCGATCCGCCAGCGTCATCGAGTTGATCAACAGGGGCTCCTTTGTTGAGAAGAGCCGCAACCTCAGGAGCTTTTCCAAGCGAGGAAAAGATCATCAACTGCGGGCGCCGCCTCACTTGGCCACCCAGAAAACGCAGGGTCCTGACGCGATCCGGCGTTCCCAAATCAGGCCGCAGCCGGTTCATCTCTTCTTCATCAAGCACGAGCAAGCCGAACTGTCCCTTTCCCTTGTCTAATGGGCTCGCCTCCGGAAACCGCCCTCTCTGCGGAAAGATCCGATTGAATTGCTGACTGGTCTGATCAATTTCCCAATTTTCAATCACCGCTTTCCCTTTTGGATCAGCAAAAAGTCCGGCAGCTACAGCTTGGTTTTTAAAGCGCTTGAGATAAGGTTTGTTGGCTAGGAAGGCTGCCAGGGCAAGGGCCTCTTCCAGAATAGACGTTAATTGCGACCCTGCACGGTAGCTTCCGAGTGTGACGGCGTTGTCATAATGGCAAAGAGCGTCGTCGAGCTGCCCGGACAGTGCGTGCCAACGCCCCTTTATCCACTCGAGATGAAACGCTGTATTGCCTTCAGGGTCATGCTCTGCCGTAAGCCGCTCCAGCTCTTCGATCGCGTGCTTAGCCCGCTCTTGAGCTCCGGCCTCTTTCGGGGTAGTACGCTTAAGATTCTCATAGAGCGTGAGGGCCGGAAGAGACAAGGCCGAATATCTACCGGCGCAGCTCTGGACTGCTCGCCAAAGAATCGACTGGACATCAATGTTGGGCATGCCCGATAAAAGATAACGCAGCATCTCGTACCGGACAGGGAAGGAGGGTGACTGTTTCTCCAGATAAGACAATGCTCTGGCGAGCACCAGCCAGCGTCGAAGGGAGACCGTTTTTTCCTTACAGATTGACCCGCGTCGATCAATAGCATCTGCAAACATTTTGATGCTGCCAAGAGTAGGCACATCGCTACCTCGTATCCACTTCCTGACCTTCTCGTAACCTGCTCGATCATGGTCGGTCGTGCCAGGAAATGCTACTTTTCCTAGCGGAATCTCTTCACCTTCATTTAGCCAATCCATCACGACCGCGACTGGGTTTTTCTCGCTGTCCAGCAATCGGGTCAATTCTGGTCCCCCAAAATCCTTCCGCGCTGCGACGAGCAACCAGATCGCTTGCGGCGCGAAAAAGTTGGAAATCAATATTGGCAGGGCATCGGCACGGCCCAAACTGTCCACGGTAGCGCCCAAGATGAGTTCGCGATAGCGGATGTGCATGTGATCAAGCCACAATCGCAGAAGTGAGGCGAACTCAGAGTCGACGTATTTGCTCAACGACGTGAGCAGCAGCTCATCAGTCAACTGAGGCAGAAGCGTCCAGTCGTAATCGCCTTCGCGAGCAAGGCGGTCAACTTCGCGATTTCCTGCTTTGGTATCGAAGGCCAGCGCAAGCGTACGGAAACACTCCCCGAAGCGCGGGTAGGGTGGGTTGTCGATCTTTTTAGTCATGTGCGGTGCTCGTTGAGCATCTTTCGAATGCGACATTTAAAGTTCTGAAAGGCTCTGTGGTCGCTAGGAGTACCCGGCACGGCAATGCGCCGTCCCGCGGGCGAGGTCAGTTTCGCATGCCGTCCGCCGATCTGATATCGCCAGCCCAAGGCAAGCAGGGCGCGCACGACAGAAGCAATTGCTTTATCGCTACTGTATTTCATGATTGGTTGGGTGCCCAGACTCAAGAGCCTGGGCTGGTTGGAATGGTTATTTACCTTTTGCACCGGCGTTACGGGCGGCAGCTGCCTGGGCGCGGGAAGCGAAACTGCCGGCCGGTACAAGGTCACCATGCTTACGGGCCGTTGTGGACTGGATGCGTGAAGCATCTGCTGGAGTCATCGGGGTGCGGGGAACAGAAGGACGGGATTGCTTAGTCATGATATTTCACCTTTCTCGAAAGTTGCCGGGACTGGCAACATGGAGAACTGTAGGTCGGCGAGACAGCGCTCGTCGCCCGCGCATTCGGTGGAAAAAAACTGAAAAATGTGAGCCGGCGGCTCACAGGTACCTAATGTTTTGAAGGCGATTCAGTTGGGTCTGCTGCCAGAGTGCTGGTCGGGTGAACTGAACAACCATGCAGGTGCACAAGTCCCAGCACCTGCCTGCCAAGACATCGGCAGCGAAGTCGACGCCTGTAGCGGGTGGGCAAGTTGGCGTCATTACGCACTCGCCAAACGCAGGATTTCGTTTGCTTTGCGCAGCTCGCGTAGTTCCCCTTCAGCGCCTTGATGCGCTCCTCTTCGGCGGTGGTCGGGACTGGATGCTGGCCGGTATCGCGCTCTTGCTGGCGTACCCCAGCGGCGCAGCGTTTCAGGTGCGCAGCCAATCTTGGCTGCGATCGATTCGATGGCCGCCCACTACGAGCTGTACTCGCTGGCAGCCTCGCTAACCATGCGCACAGAGCACTCGATGACTTCGGGGAATACTTCGGTTGCTTCTTAATGACTCCATTTTTTTAAACAATGGAGCCACCACAAGCCCGAGCATAGTCGCAAATGATGAATTGTACTGCGAGCTCGATCGATCGAGGCTTGGGCAGCCAGTTGAGGTCTCTACAAACGTTCGACGATTTCTTAAGAGCGTCTAGTCAGCAGGATCGCTCATACGATTGCAACTCATGCAAAAAACCCCGTTCCACGGACCAGGTCTTGAGCAGAACGGACAGATAAATGACGGATCTGGGTTCGGATCGGTTGTGGTGTACCCACCCACCTTCCCATCTGTGACATAAACTATGTTGTCGTTCCGATGCAGAACAGTCCAACGCGAGGAGACGCGCAGCTCAACCACTCTGGCAAGAGGCTGAGCAGGGGGCTGAGGATGAAGTTCAAGGAACAAGTTTTGAACGTCTTCCTTGGTTACTAAGCCCTCTGTTGCCGCATCCTCGAGCAGCGCCAGAATTTTCCCTTTTTTCCTGTTTTTTGCGACCCTGTTAGAAATGGTCCGAGCTTGGGAGGCGCGGCGAGAAACATATTCAAGACTCGCTATCATGGCTGGAGAAATAGCGAATACCGTATCGTTCTTTCTAGAGTTACAAGTAGCATGTGCGGGAACCCAGTTTTCGAAGTCATTGATGCCAAAATCTTCAGGAAGCCCGAAGCTATTCTTGATAGCAGCTAACTGAGTAGGGTTATTTTCAAGCGATTCGGGCAACACGTGATCAACAGTCGCGTGCCTGTATGCCAATGGCTCACCGCACCAAAAGCACATGCCCCCGTGAGCATCCCACACACCAAACTTCTCAGCTGGGCTAAACCTGTAAGAAGACATAAAAACCTTAATGTTGAGGATCTAAAACATGGCTCTGGTGCAAATTATGGACAAAGGCACGCGAACCTGCAGTGCGCCGGCTGAGTTCACGCAGCCAGAACAGCTGCCCAGATTTCGGACGGAGTTTGCCCCTGAGTTCCCAGACCTCGTAGGTCGA
>Ga0308160_10004204_pt1 | contig 15555 bp, 12 predicted proteins | sample PhyFR1_FD_201036 | JGI IMG/M metagenome (GOLD analysis project Ga0308160, IMG submission 201036) | Phyllosphere microbial communities from UC Gill Tract Community Farm, Albany, California, United States - DLSLF.R1 | ecosystem: Host-associated > Plants > Phyllosphere > Unclassified | place: USA...
ACGACTTGCAAGGCAAGATCAACCAGGCGATGGAAAGCTCGCCCGCCAAGGACATCGAGCGCAACGTCAAGGCGATGATGACCCAGGGCTTTTCCAAGCTCGACCTGGTGACCCGCGAGGAATTCGATATCCAGGCCCAGGTGCTGGCAAAGACGCGCGCTAAGCTCGAAGCGCTCGAGCTGCGCGTGGCCGAGCTGGAAGCGCGGCTGACGGAGACGGCTCCGAAGGTGTAATGCGCGCTGCCGGCGCTCACCCTTTTCAGGAAGCGCCATGAATGCAAACGACAAACTGATCGGCACTTCATTACCTCCGCAAGAGGTGTCGATCGACGTACTGCGCGAGAAATACGCGAAAGGCGATGAAACATCCATCGCCGATGTGCGCCTGCGTGTGGCGCGCGCCCTTGCCGCGCGCGAGGCGCCAGAACGGCGCGCCGAGCTGGCCGACCGTTTCCTCTGGGCCATGGAGCATGGCTTCGTCCCCGGCGGGCGCATCAACTCCGCCGCCGGCCTCGATCTGAAAGCCACCCTCATCAATTGCTTCGTCCAGCCGGTCGGCGACTCCGTCACGGGCATCGAAGACAATCTGCCCGGCATCTATACGGCGCTGGCCGAAGCGGCGGAAACCATGCGCCGCGGCGGCGGCGTCGGCTACGACTTCAGCGCCATCCGCCCCTTCGGCAGCCTGGTGCGCGGCACCCGCTCGCGCGCGTCCGGTCCGGTGTCCTACATGGAGCTGTTCGACGCCTCCTGCCGCACGGTCGAATCGGCCGGCGCCCGGCGCGGCGCCCAGATGGGCGTGCTGCGCATCGATCATCCCGACATCGAGCGCTTCATCGCGGCGAAAGACCGCGGCGCCCTCTCCAACTTCAACATCTCGGTCGGCGTGAGCGACGCCTTCATGCATGCGCTGGAAGCGGATTCCCTGTTCCCGCTGGTGCACCGCGCCGAGCCGGGGGAGGAGCTGATCGCAGCCGGCGCGTACCGGCGCGAAGACGGCCTCTGGGTCTACCGCGAAGTCCGTGCGCGAAGCCTGTGGGACAGCATCATGGCCTCGACCTACGACCATGCCGAGCCGGGCGTGCTGTTCATCGACCGCATGAATGGCGAGAACAACCTCTGGTACTGCGAACAGCTGCGCGCGACCAATCCCTGTGGCGAACAGCCCTTGCCCGCCTATGGCTGCTGCGATCTCGGCTCGCTCAATCTCACCAGCTTCGTACAAGCGCCCTTCAGCGACGAGGCCCGCTTCGACTTCGAGCGCATGCAGGAGGTGGCGGCCGTCGCCGTGCGCATGCTCGACCTGGTGCTGGACGCCACCGAATGGCCGCTGCCGCAGCAGGCGGCCGAAGCACGGGCCAAGCGCCGCATCGGTCTCGGCTTCCTGGGCCTGGGCAGCGCCCTGGTAATGCTGGGCCTGCGCTACGACGCGCCCGAGGGACGCGCCCTGGCCGCGCGCATCGCCGAGCAGCTGCGCGATGCCGCGTACGCCGCATCCGTGGAGCTGGCGCACGAAAAAGGCGCCTTTCCCCTGTTCGACGCCGAGCGCTACCTGGAAGGCGCTTTTGTGTCGCGCCTGCCGCAGGCCTTGCGCGAGGCGATCCGCATGCACGGCATCCGTAACTCCCATTTGCTCTCGATCGCGCCGACCGGCACCATCACGCTGGCCTTTGCCGACAATGCCTCGAACGGCATCGAGCCGGCCTATTCCTGGACTTACCAGCGCAAGAAGCGCATGCCGGACGATTCGATGCGCGCCTACGAGGTGCAGGACCACGCCTGGCGCCTCTACCTGCGGATGCAACCGGATGCGACGCCGGAGGGTCCGCTGCCGCCCGCCTTCGTCACCGCGCTGCAGATGCGCGCCGATGATCACCTGCGCATGCTGGAAGCGGTGCAGCCCTTTGTCGACACGGCGATCTCGAAGACGGTGAACGTGCCGCTTGAGTATCCCTTCGAAGACTTCCGCGGCCTGTACCTGGAAGCCTGGCGCGCCGGCCTGAAGGGGCTGGCGACCTACCGGCCGAACACGGTGCTGGGCAGCGTGCTCGGCACCGTCCCTGCGAACGACAGCCCTACCCTGCTGGCAGACGACCCGTTGCGCAAGCGTTTTGATGGCCGTCCGCTCGGCGAACTCGAGTCGGTTACCTCGAAGATCGAGTATTCGACCCAGGAAGGCCGCAAGACCTTTTATTTGACCGTCAGCTTCATCCGCGCCGAGGGCGTGGTGGACGGCCTGCCGGTGACGATCGAGCGTCCCTTCGAATTCTTCATGCCGGCCAACCAGAGAAGCGACGGCCAGCAGTGGATCACTTCCTCGATGCGCCTGCTGTCGATGCTGGCGCGCGCCGGCGGACCGATTGCCAAGGCCCTGGCCGACATGCGCGACGTGGTCTGGGAAAAGGGACCGGTGCGCTGCGGCTTCCTGACCCGCGAGGACGGCACCCGCGTACCCGTGTTCCACGACTCGGAAGCGGCGGCGGTCGGCTTCATGCTGCAGCGGATCCTGGTCAATCGCGGCTTCCTCGACAGCCAGGGCAACCAGGTACCGGTGGCGCAGCTGGCGCGCCAGCTGGCCGCACGCGCAAGCGCTGCCGGCCTGGACGCGACGGACGCAGCCCCGCTGCCGGCCAGCGCGCCAACAGCGGTGACAGGCGCCAAATGCCCGGAATGCGGCGCCCGGGCGCTGCGCAAGCGCGATGGCTGCACGCGCTGCGAGAACTGCCAGTATGTAGGGGAATGCGGCTGAGTTATCGCGCCAGGGAGTCCGGCGCGGTGATACCATCACGGGACCAGGCCAATCTCCACGTGCATGACGACCCAACACATTTCGCACGCCCCCGACGGCGGCATCAATGAAGACCTGATCGCGGTATTCGAATCCGGCGCCACGACCGACCTGCTCGTGCTCGATGGCGCGACCTCGGTCGCCGATGCCGATTACGTCGACGCGCGCCAGGGCGACGTCGCCTGGTTCGTGCAGGCCTTTGCCGCCGAAATGGAAGGCGCGATCGCCGCCAGCCTGTCCCAGGGCGCGACCGTGCGCAAGGCGGTCGACGCCGTGCACCGCCGTTACCGCGCGCTGGCCGCCGGTGCGGCCATTCCCCTGTACGCGCATCCGCTGGCGGCCCTCACCTGGATCCGGGTGCGCCGCATGGCCGATCATCTCGAGCTCTCGCTCTACTGCCTGGGCGACTGCAAAACCTTCGCCATCGATGGCGCGGGCGCCGTGCGCGACCTCGATCCCTATGTGAATCCGTATGAAGCCGTGCTGCAGGAGGCGATCGGCGCGCTCGACCTGGCGGAGGTGAGCGATCCGTTTGTAAAGCGCGCGCGCCTGCTGCCGATGCTGCGCGCGCGGCGCGAGGCCCAGCACGGCGCCCCGGCGCCGGAAGGGCTGTGCCTGGCGCCGCAGGGCGAATTCAAGGCGCGTGAGTATGCACTGCGCCTGCCGCTGGACAGCTCCGTGCTGGCGATGACCGACGGCTTTTACCGCCTGGTCGATCCCTACGGCCTGTATGCGGTGGACGAACTGGCGCAACGCTGCCGCAGCCTGGGGCTGGCGGCGCTGCTGGACGAATTGCGCGCCTTCGAGGCCGCGCGGGCAAACGCCACGCTGGCCGTGAAAAGTGCCGACGATGCATCGGCGCTGCTGTGGAGAACACATTGAACAAGCAACTGAAACATGCGGCTGCGGTCTGCTTCGCACTCGGCCTGGCGTGGTCTGCATCCGCCGCTGCGCAAGACATCGGCCGCCCATCCGAAGTACGGGTCGCCGTCGTCAACGTCGAGCGCCTGCTGGCCGACTCGCAGCGTGCCCGCGCCACCGCCGCGAAAATCGAGGCCGACTTCCTGCCGCGCCGCGAACGCATCGCCGCCCAGCTGCGCCAGCTGCGCGCGCTGTCGGCCAAGCTCGAGCTGGATGCGCCCCACCTCGACGACCGCGAAAAACTGGTGCGCTCGCGCGCCGTGGGCGAACTCGAACGGACGATTGCCCGCGCCCAGGCGCAGATCAGCGACGACTACGCCGATCGCACGGCAGCCGAGCGTGCCGCCCTGGCCAAGCGCATCCATGACCTGATCCAGAAGCTGCCGGCCCAGCTGGGCGTGGACGTGGTCCTGACGCGCACGGTCTGGCACCGGCCGCAGATCGACGTGACCGACAAAGTGGCCGCCATGCTCGACCGCTGAGGCCGGCGTGGCCTCGGCGCCACGCCGGCCAAATTTTATCCGGGTATTATTGCCATTCTATTTTTATCCGGGTAATATCTCCTCATTCGCGCTCGCCCGAGCGCGCCTCATGGGGAGAGTCATATGTATCCGAGTCATTGCATCGCCTTTGCCGGGACCGAGCTCCTGGCAAAGGGCGAACTCGTCGACGTCGTGCGCGCCGTGAAGGCCGCGCTCGACCAGGGCACCGAGCGCTCGGTCGCCCTGCTCGACGCCGCCACCAGCAAGCCGGTCGAGATCAATTTCATCGGGACGGAAGAAGAAGTCCTGCAGCGCATCCCGCGTGCCCCCGGCCGTAGCGCCGGCCGTCCCAAGCTGGGCGTGGTCCCGCGCGAAGTGACCCTGCTGCCGCGCCACTGGGAATGGTTGTCAAAACAGCCGGGTGGCGCCTCGGTGGCGCTGCGTAAGCTCGTCGAACACGCCTCGCGCGATGCGGTGGCGGCCGACACCATGCGCGAAGCGCGCGATGCGGCGTATCGTTTCATGCACGAGTTGATGGGCGACGCGCCGGGTTTCGAGGAAGCGTCGCGCGCCTTGTTCGCGGCCGACGGCGAGCGCTTCCGCAGCCTGGTGGCGGACTGGCCGCAGGATGTGCGCGCGCACCTGCTGGAGCTGGCAGGGCCGGCCTTCGCGACACAGGCACCGGCAGCGTGAAGGAAAAAAATGCCCGGTCGGGTGACCGGGCATTTTTATTCTTACTAACAGGACCGCCAGGACTTACTTGGCGCTGCTCGCTTCCTTCGCGGCCTTGGCGAAATCGCCCGCCGCGATGAAGGAGATGGCGCCCGGTTTGATGTACTCGCGCATGGCTTCGTTCACCTGCGCCAGCGTCAGCTTGCGTACCTGGTCCTCGATTGCCGCATCGAAGGCCATGGTGCGGTCCATGGTCAGGTAGTCGGACAGGGCATTGGCCAGCGCCTCGTCCGAAGTGCGCGAGACTTCCTCGCCCTGCAGCCAGCCCTTCTTCGCTTCAGCCAGCTCCGCTTCCGTGAAACCTTCGCTCACGGCGCGCTGGAGTTCTTCGCGCAGCACCGCTTCCACCTTGGCCGTGTTCTGCGGCGCGCTCATCGCGTAGGCCATCCAGATGCCGGCCGGGTCGCGCGCCGGGATGCTCAGCTGCGAGCCGACGCCGTAGGACAGGCCTTCCTTCTGGCGGATGCGGTCGGCCAGGCGCGAACGCAGGGCGCCGCCGCCGAGCATGTAGTCGGCCATCACCAGCGCCGGATAGGCTTTCGCGTCGTTCCTGAGCGGCACCGGGTGCACGGCCAGCAGCAGGCTGCTCGCCTTGTCCGGCGTTTCCAGCGCCAGCTTCTGGCCGGCGACCGACTTGATGCTGCCTGGTACGCGCACGAATTTCTGCTGCGCGTTCCAGTTACCGTACAGGCGCTCGACTTGCGCCTTCAGCGCGGCCGGATCGAAGTCGCCGACCGCGGCGAAGGTGGCGTTGTCGGCGCCATAGAAGGCGGTGTGGAAGGCCCTGACCTCCTCCACCGTGGTCGCCTTCTGCGCGGCCAGCTTCTCTTCCAGGGTCAGCACATGCTTGACGTGGCCTTCCGGCGTCGTGTCGAGCAGGCGCGAAAGCGCCACGCTGGCTTGCGGGTTCGGCTCCGGAATCGACTGCTCGGTGGCGTTCACGTTCGCGCGCTGGAACTCGCCGAATTCGGCTGGCGCGAAGGCCGGCTTCTTGAGCATCTCGGCCACCAGGTCCATCACGGCGGGCAGGTTCTCGCGCGTGGTGGTGACCGAAGCGACCAGGCCTTCGGCGCCGCCCGAGATGCGGGTCTGGGCCTTGAGCTTGTCGAACATGTCCTTCAGCTGCTGGCGCGACTTGTCCTGGGTGCCGTAGGCCAGCAGGCCAGCCGCGAAGGTGCCGGCGGTCGCCTTGTTGCGCAGTGCTTCCTCGGTGCCGAAGCGCAGCCGCACCGTCGCGGTCACCAGGCCGCCCTTGGTCTTCTTCGGCAGCAGCGCACCCTTCAGGCCATTGGCCAGCTTGAAGCGCTGGGTGCGCGATTCGATGTTGGCCGGGCTCGGGTCGAACATCTCGCCCTGCGCCACGACTTCGCGGCCCTTGTAGTCCTTGACCATGGCGGCGACGTCGACCATGCCCGGCACGATGGTGCGGTCGGCGGCGTCGGTCGGGATGAACACGCCCAGGGTGCGGTTCGAGGCCTTCAGGTATTTTTCGGCCGCGGCCTGCACGGCCTTGGCATCGGTCTTTTCGACCTGGTCGCGGTTCACGAAGAACAGGCGCCAGTCGCCCGCCGCCATGGCTTCGGTCAGGCCGATCGTCAGGCGCGCGCTGTTGTTCAGGGCGAGGTCGATGTTTTTGGCGATAGCCTGGCGCGCACGCGCCACTTCTTCCTCGGTCACCGGATTCGCTTTCAGGTCTTCCAGCACCTTGAGCAGCGCGTCCTGGGTCGGCGCCAGCGGCTGGCCTTTCGGCACGACGGCGCCGAAGATGCGGTAGCCAGGTTCGAGGTTGCTGACCGCCGAGAGGTCCAGGCGCGTGGCCAGCTTGGTTTCGACCAGGGCCTTGTGCAGGCGGCCCGACGGCGCATCGACCAGCACGTGGGCCAGCACTTCGAGCGCCGCGGCGTCCGGATGGCCGCTCGGCGCCACGTGGTAGCCGGCGCCGACGTACTGGGTACCGCCGGTGCGGCGCACGGTGACGGCGCGTTCGCCGTCCTGGGTCGGTTCGGCCGTGTAGGTCGGCTGGATCACGCGTGTCGGCTTCGGGATCTTGCCGAACAGGGTATTGATCTGGGCCAGCACCTTGGCTTCGTCGAAGCGGCCTGCCACGATCAGCAGCGCATTGTCCGGCTGGTAATACTGCTTATAAAAAGCGCGCAGGCGCGGGATGTTCACCTGCTCGATGTCGGAACGGGCGCCGATGGTCGACTTGCCGTAGTTGTGCCAGTCGTAGGCGACCGCCTGCAGGCGCTCGGTGGTGACGCCGATCGGATCGCTTTCGCCGATCTCGAATTCGTTGCGCACGACCGTCATCTCGCCCTTGTTGGTTTTGGTATTCCACAGGTCGTCCTGGGAAATCGGCGAGTTGATCATGCGGTCCGCTTCCAGCGCCAGCATGAGTTTCAGGTTATCGTCGTTGGCCGGGAAAGTCGCATAGTAATTGGTGCGGTCGTACCAGGTGGTGCCGTTGAAATCGGCGCCCAGGCCATTCAATACTTCGACCGGGCTTTTCGTGCCCTTCTTGACGCCGAAATTGGCGGTCGGCTTGAACAGCAGGTGTTCCAGCAAGTGCGCCATGCCGGTCTCGCCATAGTTTTCGTGGCGCGAGCCGACCATGTAGACCATATTCGTCGTCAGCGTCGGCTTGGAGGCATCCGGAAACAGCAGGACGCGCATGCCATTGCGCAAGCGGTATTCGGTGATGCCTTCCACCGAGGTGACTTTCACCGGGCCGGCTGCTGCTGCTGCCACGGCGGACTTGGCCTGCTGGGGCGCGGCCGGACCTGCTGCAAACGCCGGCGACAGGATGCCGGCACTGACCATCAACGCAATGAGAACTTTCACGTTTTATTATCCCGATTTATTTATACATATACAGACGCAATTTATATGTTCGCGCCCGCCCTATTCAACAACGTCGCTATTCAAACTGCGTAATGGCGATTCGCTGCATTCCCTAATTTGATCCTTAACAATGCCGTCCGGCTTGCTTAATGTCAATGCCGAATTAATTGGCCTGTCATGACGATTTAAATAAACAGACTAAATAGAGATGGTGCAACACATCATTGCCGAAGCGTTTATCGGTCCATGCCGCGGCCCTGGTCCGGCAAGGGCCGCGCAGGCTTTGCGCAGACAGGCGATAATGGTCGCCCTCATACGCTTCACCCACACGACCATCTACCTCACATGAACGATTTCAACAGCGTTCCGCTCGAATTTTTTCAGGACTACCCGGTACCGGGCGTCAACTTTATCGATGTCGGCTGCATTTTCGATAATCCTGAGCATTGGCGCCTCGCCATCGATACCTTGCACGCGGCGACCGACGGCTTGCACTTCGACTTCATCCTTGCGATGGATGCGCGTGGATTCATGATCGCGGGCGCCCTTGCCCTCGAACACAAGGTCGGCTTTGCCATGGCGCGCAAGGCGGGCAAATTGCCCGGCAAGGCGATCAGCATCGATTACCAGCGCGAATACGGCAGCGCGACCATCGAGATCCAGCCGGAGCGCATCAAGGGCCAGCGCGTGCTGATCGTCGACGATGTGCTGGCCACCGGCGGCACCATCGAAGCGGCCGCCTCCCTGCTGCGCCAGCTTGGAAAAGAGGTCGTCGGTGCAGCGGCGCTGTTCGATATCGCTTTCTTCAGGGACAAGCGCGCGCTGACGATGCCGATCGTGACCTTGCGCGACGTCTGACCCTTTCTCCAGGCACCTGAACCTGCAGGCGCCGCACGCTTGGGTGCGCTCAACAAGTGGCCTCCAAAGCGGTGCCACCATCCTGCGAGTCCCTATTTGCCAGGAAGCCCATGAGCCTCGCCGTGTTACGCAGCCGCGCCCTGTCCGGCATGGAAGCCCCCGCCGTCAGCGTTGAAGTCCACCTGGCCAACGGGCTCCCTGGTCTGACCATCGTCGGCCTTCCCGATGCCGAGGTGCGCGAAGCGAAGGACCGGGTGCGTGCGGCCTTGCAGAACGTCGGCTTCGAGATGCCGGCGCGGCGCATCACCGTCAACCTGGCGCCGGCCGACCTGCCGAAGGAATCCGGCCGCTTCGACCTGCCGATCGCGCTCGGCATCCTGGCGGCGTCCGGCCAGATCCCGGCGCAGGAACTGGAGCGCTACGAGTTCGCCGGCGAGTTGTCGCTATCCGGACAGTTACGTCCGGTTCGCGGCGCGCTGGCGATGACCTTTGCCATCGGGCGCAGCAGCCAGGGTACGCGGCGCGCCTTCATCCTGCCGCGGGCGAATGCCGACGAAGCGGCATTGGTGAGCGACGCGGCCATCTACCCGGCCGATACGCTGTTGCAGGTGTGCGCCCACTTCGCGTCCGGCGACGGCGCCGCGCGGCTCGACCGCTACCGCAACGAGCGGCCGGGAGAAGCCGTGAACTATCCCGACTTTAGCGATGTGAAGGGCCAGCAGCATGCGAAGCGGGCGCTGGAGATCGCCGCGGCCGGCAGCCATTCGCTGCTGCTGATGGGGCCGCCGGGCGCCGGCAAAAGCATGCTGGCGGCGCGCTTTCCAGGCCTGCTGCCGCCGATGACGGACGAGGAAGCGCTGGAAGCGGCCGCCGTGCAATCGCTGAACGGCAGTTTTTCCGCCGAGCGCTGGCGGGTGCGCCCCTTTCGCAGTCCGCATCACACCAGCTCGGGCGTGGCCCTGGTCGGCGGCGGCAATGCGCCGCGGCCGGGCGAGGTGTCGCTGGCGCATTGTGGCGTGCTCTTCCTCGACGAGCTGCCGGAATTCGACCGCAAGGTGCTCGAGGTCTTGCGCCAGCCGCTCGAATCGGGCCGCATCACGATCTCGCGCGCCGCGCACCAGGCCGAGTTTCCCGCACGCTTCCAGCTCATCGCTGCGATGAATCCCTGCCCTTGCGGCTGGCAGGGCCATCCGTCAGGCAAATGCCATTGCACCAACGAGAGCGCACTGCGCTACCGCGACCGGATTTCCGGTCCCTTGCTCGACCGCATCGACATGCAGATCGAAGTAAATGCCATGTCGCCCGATGCGATGGGCGCTCGCGCCGATGGCGAGCACAGCGCGGTAATTGCCGAACGGGTGGCGCGCGCCCATGCGATCCAGCTCGAACGCCAGGGCAAGCCGAACCAGCGCCTGGGCACGCGCGAGATCGAACGCCATTGCACGCTCGATCCACTGGGCGAGCGGACCTTACGATCGGCCATGTCGCTGATGAACTGGTCGGCCCGCGCGTATCACCGCGTTCTGAAGGTGGCGCGCACGATTGCCGACCTGGCGGGCACAAGCGCGATCGAAGCGCCGCACATGGCGGAGGCCGTGCAGTACCGGCGCGGATTGCAGAGCCGCTAGGCTGCGGTGGCGTCAGGGCGGCCGCCCTGCTACCATCGGACCATGCAAAAACGATCATTCATCGCCTTCGTCCTGGCCGCGCCGCTGCTATTGGCGGCCTGCAATCCGACCTATAACTGGCGCGACTACAGCAGCCCGGATGCGCCGTATCGGATCATGTTCCCGGCCAAGCCGGCGACCCACACCCGCAGCGTCGACCTGAACGGCATGCAGGTGGACATGACGATGACGGCGGCCGAAGTCGAGGGCGTGATGTTTGCGGTCGGTAGCGGCGTCGCACCGGACGCGGCCCAGGCGCAGGCGGCAGTCAAGGCCATGAAGACGGCGTTGGTGCGCAATATCGGCGCCAAGGTCGAGCACGAAAGCAGCGTGGCTGCAGCGACGGCCGCAGGCCAGGATACCGCCGTCGATATCGACGCGCTGGGCACCGCCAACGGCCAGCCGATGAAGCTGCGCGGCCACTTCGCAGCGCACGGCAAGCGTTTCTACCAGGTGATCGTGATGGGCAAGGCCAATGCCGTGGTGCCCGAGCACAGCGACCAGTTCATCTCTTCCTTCAAGCTGCTGTGATGCCGGACACGCCTGCGCTGGCGCTCACCGGGCTGAGCAAGCATTTCGGCCGCCCTGCCGTCGATGGCCTGGACTTGACCGTCCGGCGCGGCGAATTCTATGCGCTGCTGGGACCGAACGGCGCCGGCAAGACCACGACCCTGCGCATGGTGGCGGGCCTGCTGGCGCCGGACGCGGGCCGGATCGAGGTGCTGGGCATCGACCTGGCCCTTGAACCGATCGCGGCCAAGCGCAAGATCGCCTACCTGCCGGACGATCCGATGCTCTACGGGAAGCTGAAACCCTATGAATACCTGGAGTTCGTCGCCGGCCTGTGGGGCATCGAAAGCCAGGCGGCCGAGCCGCGTGCGCGCGAGCTGCTCGCCTGGCTGGACCTCGAGAAGCATGCGCACGAGCTGACCGAAGGTTTTTCGCGCGGCATGAAGCAGAAGCTGGCCCTGGCCGGCGCCTTGATCCATGCGCCGGAACTATTGATTTTGGACGAGCCGCTGACCGGGCTGGACGCCGGCGCCGCGCGCCAGGTCAAGGACCTGCTGCTCTCGCATGTGCAGCAGGGCGGCACCGTCATCCTGACCACGCACATTCTCGAAGTGGCCGAGCGGCTGGCCGGGCGCATCGGCATCATCCAGCACGGGCGCCTGATTGCCGAAGGGACGTTGGACGAGTTGCGCGCAGCGACGCCCGGCGCGACCCTGGAAGACCTGTTCCTGCGCCTGACGGGGCCGGCGTGAGCGTGCAGCCCGGCAGTGCCCTGTGGCTGCTGCGCCATGAATTGCGCCTGTTCTGGTTCAGCCTGTCGAGCGGCAAACAGGGTGCGCTGCGCCGGCCGGCCTGGCGCGTGCTGGGCGGCGGACTGCTGGTCTGGCTGGCCTTGCACGCAGGCGTCTTTGCGCTGCTGGATGCGATCGGTCCAATGGGCATGCCGCCGCGCCAGTTCGTGATTGCGGTCAGCGCACTCCTGTTGTCGACTTTCCTGTTCATGCTGTCGAGCGCGCTCAAACGCAGTGTGGAAACCCTGTTCGACCGCGGCGACATGGATCTGCTGCTGTCCTCTCCTCTACCCTCGCGCAGCATTTTTACGGTGAAGCTGGCGGGCATGGCCTTCGGCGTCGCCGCCCTGTACCTGTTCTTCCTGGCGCCCTTCGCGCACGTCGGTCTGTTGCTGGGGCAACTGCGCTGGCTGGCGCTGTATCCGGTCCTGTTCGCGCTGGCGCTGCTGGCGGCATCGCTGGCGATGCTGCTGACGCTGGCCCTGGTGCGCGTGCTCGGCGCGCGCCGCACCCGGGTGGTGGCGCAAGTCGTCGGGGCCGTGGCCGGCGCCCTGCTGTACCTGCTGTCGCAGGCCGGCAACCTGATGGCGCAAAGCGGGGGCGTCGCCTCCTCGGCAAGCGCGCGTGTGATGGCTTCCCTGCAATCGGTGGATCCGGGCAGCCTGCTGTTCCTGCCGGCGCGCGCGGCGCTGGGCGACGGTCCAGCGGTGGCCGTGATCGCCGCACTCGGCTTGCTGGCGGGATTGCTGACCGTGCGCTGGACCCACCGCTTCTTCGTCCGGGGACTGCAACAGGCGGCCGGCAGTGCGCGCGCGGCACCTCGCGCGGGTCCGGTGCGCTATCGCTTCGATCGCGGCTTGCTGCAGCTCGTGATCATCAAGGAGTGGCGCCTGGTCTGGCGCGACCCGCATCTGATTTCGCAAATCCTGCTGCAGCTGCTGTATTTGCTGCCGATATGCTTCGTCGTGTTTCGCAACAACCAGTTGCAGCTGACCATCGTCGCCGCCGGTTTGACGATGCTGTGCGGCTCCCTCAGCGCGTCCCTCGCCTGGATCATCCTGCTGGCCGAGGATGCGCCGGACCTGCTGCAGTCGTCGCCGGCACGGGCGCTGACCGTGCGCATGGCGAAACTCGGGGCGGCTGTGATCCCCGTCGGCGCGCTGGTCGCCCTGCCGCTGCTGTGGCTGATCGTGCGCGCGCCGTTGGCCGGCGTGCTGGCGGCGTTGACGATGCTGGGTGCGACCGTGAGCGCGGCCCTCGTCAACGAATGGACCGGACGGCCGGCGACACGGGGCGAATTCAAGAACCGCGGGCAACGCGGCGTGGCGACGCGCCTGCTCGAACTGTGCAGCGTGTTGGCATGGTCGGCGCTGGCCTGGCTGCTGCAGCGCGCAGCCACTGGTGCGCCGGCGAGTCTCGCCTTCGCTGCCGGCCTGGGTGGCGCTGCAGTCATTGCTTTCGGCATCTTGCCGCTGGCTTGGCTACTGCGCCATCGTGTCCGCTAGAGGCGTGCGCGAGATGACCGCACCCGGCACTCGTGTTATCGTTTAGTTACGACGAAAATACACGAGAACGCATTATGTTAATCACTTTCAAAAGCAAAGCTTACCCCGACGTGATGATGTACCAGGATCACGCCAAGCGCATCCTCGACCTGCTGAACAAGGAACCGGAGATCGGCGTCATCACTGCGGCGGAAGCCGGACGCGCCGTCGAGCTGCTCGAGCATGAAATCGAAGAGAGCCGCAAGCATCCGCCAAGCGAAGAGATCGAGCAGGATATCAAGGCCCACCGGGGCGACGACGACGACGACCCCGATCACGAGCAGGCGCAAATCGTCAGCTTCTCGACCCGGGCCTACCCGATGCTCGAGATGCTGCGCGCGGCACGCGACAACAAGTGCGACATTCTCTGGGGCGTGTAATCCCGGTGTCGCTGGGGTGAGCCGTCCTGGCGCAAGGCCCGGAATAGAAAAGCCCGTCAGCAATGCTGGCGGGCTTTTTTCGTATTTGCAGAAGTCCGATGCGCGTTACGGGACGATTACTCTGCGTCGGCCGTTTCCGGTGCACGCTGCACGGGTCTTGCCTTGCCTGCCGGACGTGCACGGCGTCGCCAGACGACGCCCGCCAGTATCGCGCCGATGCCAACACCGATGCCCGCGACCGGCAGCGGCACCACGGACGGGTCCTCGTCCGGCGTAAGGTCGGCGTCACGCAGCGCGGCGGGGAACGGACGCGCCCCGACCGGCACGATCTTCCAGTCGGCCTGGTCCGCCGGCACCCGTGAGCGGAACTCATCGAAGGAAAAGACCGATGCCGAGCCCATCGCGCGGCTCGATGGCACTTGGGGGATACGCACCAGCAAAATCGCTTCGACGTCTTCCCTCAGTTGCTGCTCGTAGCGACTCAATGGGCGCTTGGGCATGCCCTCGGTAGCGACCAGCTGCAGCAGATCCTGTCCGATGGCGTCGAAACCGACCGCAGGCAGGAGGCGGATCTGCTCTTCGTTCAGGTAATCGTAGATCTTGCGGCCGCTGGCCAGGCTACCGTCCGTGGCGGCGACATAGCCATAGGCGCCGATCGACTTCAGGGGCGCCGTCGGACCGCGCGTTGGAATGTGCCAGCCAAGCGCATCGAACACGTCGACGCTGATACCGGTGCAGTTGGCGGCCGCGTGGCGGTAGCGGAAGTCGTGCCGATAAAAATGGTTGAACACGCGCTGAATGCCGCCCTGGTAAGCGATCGCCGTGCGCGCATTGTTGAGGATGGCAACCAGCATGACGGAGGGCCGGTAGTATTGCTGGCCGCTGTTCAAGTCCATCAGATAATTGTCCATCGGGACGGTCGCTGCCAGGATGCCCTTTTCGCTGACCGAATCGAGGTTATAAAAATTGTTCACGGCCCAGCTGGACCAATCGCCCTTGTCGCCGAAGCGTCCGGTGGCCGCCGCAAAATGGCCGCCGAGCGATTCGTCGTCGTCCCCCTGGGCGCCGTTCAGGACAATGCCGAGCACGGGCTTGTCTTTCCAGGCACGCTCCTGCCCGGGATGGCGTTCCCATAGCAGGCGTGTGTCGATGCTCTTCCCTTCGCCAGCCGTTGCGCGCACGAAGTCGGGCAGTCCCGACGGATGCTTGAGCGGCTCGGTTTTCAAAGTGGCGGGTTCGATCGCGAAATCGGACGGCCAGATCATGCGGGCGATGAAGGTGGGACGCCCGTTGACGTCCTCGAGCGCACCGCGCATCCGCACTTGCCGGCCTGCGAGCCAGGCGGCGGTGGCGTCGTTTGCGTAGGAGCGGTTGGTGGACAGTTGCGGTACCAGCTTGAGGCCGATTTCCTGGCCGTCGGCAGTGCGCAGCGTTTGTGCGCCCGGCAGTACGGTCGCGCCTCCGAGAATGCCGGGTGAGCCGATCCAGACCAAGGAAGGATGGGCAAGCTGTGCGGATTCAGTCGTTACAGCCCAGCGGACAACATCCGTATTCCTGTCGACGCCCCTGCTGAAGCCCGATGCTGCCGCGTCGTTTGCCGGGACGGCAATCAACTCGTTCTGGAAGTACCACAGGTTTTGCTTCGGTACGGCGCAGTCTGGGCAGTTGCCGGTGCGCAGGCGAAAGCCGCCGGCCGGCAGGAGACCAATCGATTCCGTTTCGAGTGCGGGTTTAAAACCGGCGATGGACGTTTCGGCACTTGCAATCGTCGCGAAGCCGGCAATACCAATCGCAACAAAACCCAGGAAGCTTCGGCCCATGCTCATTCCCATTTTCGGCAAAAGATAAAAATCTAATCGAATGATGCCGCAGGGAATTGATTTACGCCATTACTAAAGTGGGGAAGACGAATAAACGACAGATGCACAAAGCAAAAAACCCCATCCAGATCACTGGATGGGGTTTCGCTTATAACTAGCCTGACGATAACCTACTTTCACACTGGTTGCAGCACTATCATCGGCGCAAAGTCGTTTCACGGT